>Ga0080006_1264404_pt1 | contig 27381 bp, 19 predicted proteins | sample RS3BMetagenome_FD_69209 | JGI IMG/M metagenome (GOLD analysis project Ga0080006, IMG submission 69209) | Ferric oxide microbial mat and aquatic microbial communities from Rainbow Spring, Yellowstone National Park, USA - RS3B (SPADES... ...
GTCCTGGAGCCCCCACGAGTACCTCATGGAGCAGCCGCTGCACGTAAAGCAGCACCAAGGCGACGAGGCATCAGTTGCGGCCGACAGCGCACTGCCAACTGCCGAGACGGCTATGTGCACTGCACCAGCGCTGATGGAATACGAAGGTGATCGTCAGAGCAAAAGGGCTCGCGCCTCGGAGCTGGACTGGTCACCAGCGCTACCTCAAGGCAAAGATGAAGCATCAGCAACTGCTCACAAGACAAATAGTGAACATCTCGGGTCAGAGAGCCCCGACGATGTTGAGAAATCGAGTACGCCAGGTCGTACGGACACAGAACTGGACAGGAATAGCACGTTAGTGTCGAACGCGGATCACGCACGAGAACCCCTGGAGCGACGCCCTGGTGGTGACTATGACGAGCGCGACGCTTGTGCGACTACAGCTATGACAACGGGCGCTGCACCCCAAGACCCCGGGGACGAATGCAACGGCGACAGCGACGCTGCATCCACTGTCGACACAGAGCTCCTATTCGAGACACCGCTCGCCATCCTGAAAAAGTTCCTGGATGGCCACTGGGTAGATGCTGGTCGCGGTCCAGTGCGCATTCTACGCCTACGCAGGTGCAGCGAGTCATCGGGCAACACAGAGACGTTTCTGCGCATGGACAGCGGCCTGCGCCCAGTGCTTTACCTCAGACTGGAGCACGAAACGGCACGTACTGCGCGATGGGAAAAAGTTCGCGAACGAAGTATCCGGTTTCTGTGTCCAGTCAGCGGGCAGGGCCCAGTGATGTGTGTGTTGCAGTTGCGCAATGCAGCGACTGCAGACAAGCTGCTGGCCCTGATCGAGCAGGTGGCGTTTGCTGCGGCCAACAAGGCGCCAGTGGCATCGTATACTGAGCGTTCAACTGGCGTTCAGTACTCGAGTAGCTTTAGTGAGCTGTGGACTAGATTCCAGGCAGACACAGTACCTGTTTTGGAGCAGTATCGAGAAAAAGCGCTCGACGATGACGAGACGGCTACTGCTCCTCGGGTTGTGCGCTTGGAGCAGCTCATCGATGCCTCACGCAAGACGCTCGAGCTGCAGGACGCAGCGCAAGAGCGTCTCCTTCAGCTCCTAGAGGAAGCACGCGAGACTTGCACCCGGACAGAGCGCGAGCTCCAGACTGTGCACCAGCGTCTGTGCCGGCGCATCGCGGCCGTGGAGCCGCAGCTCTCCAAGCTGAGGTCTAGTCTGGGACCCGTCGACTCGCCCGCACCGCTGACATCGGATCCTGCGAAAGCGCTCTCCAACAATGACCTGATGATCACGTCGGTAGAGAGGCGTGCAGTGGAGGCATCCGCGTATGCAGATCCTGCCGACTTTCTTGGTTTCTGCGCGCGCTTATGCTCGTTTCGACCAAGCTGCTTCAAGCAGATGCGCTTAGAAGAGAAAGGGGCACAGGGCACGGGACATCCGCTTGTTATTGAGCTCGCACTTGGCGGATGGACGTATCTCTTGTCTGGGGCGTTGCACTGTGGGCGCTGCGGGGCCACATCAGCTGTCAGTGAACTCGTGAACGAGTCGGAATCCAGCGCACAGGGATGCAGACACCAGCCTGGGTGTCCCTGGCTCAGCGAGCGCTCTCCGACGACTTTTGCGTCGTTTCGTGCGGACTCGTCCACAAGTCGGACGGAAGCATGCTGGGCACTGCACCTCGCTGACACAGTCCGCTACTTGCGCGACGCACTGGAACGCTCCGCGTCTCCAAATGCCTCTGTTACTGAGCGTGTTGCATTTCGCAAGCTAGCCAGTCATGGTTGGGAATGCCAAACGCGGCAGGAGCGACTGCTTTTTTCCTGTATGTTCTGCGGGACACCGCGTTTCATGGCTCAGGGCGAGATCGAGCGTAGCCTCGACTCGACCGCAGCCGCAGGTCACCATCGCAGGTACTGTGCGTTCGCGGATACCACTGTTGCTGTCGATATCGAGCAGCAGCTACGGAATGGAACATCTGCAGCCTGACGCGTATCGGATGGATTGCGTAGAGCTCATTCGAACATGCATGGATACTTCGCAGGCAGTGCTCAGTGCTCTCTTGGATGGAGAGCAGGTCCCGAACGAGCGCACGTACCTGCCAGCGACGTCTAGACTGGAGCACCCGACAAGCAGCCGCACCAGATCACTTTTTGACATCAAGGCAGCTGGCTGCGTACCATTCGCTGGCCTGTAAACAAGCATGGATGTAGCGTTGCAGAAACATCGACGATACGCAGCACCTCTCTGAAGTTTTATGGATACCGACGCAAGCTGCTTCCTGGCGATGGCGAATGCAGGTGCCTCATGGACAAGCGTTTGGTGCAGCGACAGACGCCACGGCAAGCGCGTCTACGCGGTATGCTAGGCCTCTGCTTGCATCGTTGAATGAGGGCAATGACGCTGAAACTGCAAGAGACTGGCACTTTCCATGGTCCAGTGTTCGCCTGTCGAGCGCGTGTCTTACAAGGCCGGGAGCAACCCCAGTTGAATTCGTGAGCAGAGTCAGTGCGGGGCAAGACTAGTAGACTCGATCGAGTGGGTACGTGACGGGAAGCTGGACGGCATATTGCGCAGGTGCGATAGCGTAGAAGTGGAGTCACACCATGGTGGTGCTCTGATAACCTGGTGTACCAAGATGGACAAGGGCACTGGGTTTGCGCTCTGGCTGAACAGTTGCACCTGATGTCGACACTGCGTTATGGGTACGCTGCAGTCGACTCTGGATTCAATACGTTATTCACCAAGTTTCGTTAACATGTTGACCAGAGGAAGCAACATAGCGTCGCCTATCCGGATCAATCGACGATTGGTACCTCATTGCGCTTCAAGCGGCATACAAGCACGCAGGCGCTTTCATATAAACGTCGCCGCCGTCACCAGCGCAACCTGTTCCACGTCACGATACTTTGACAGCCTCTGGGCACCCTTCCAGTCAAAGCGCTTCCCCGTAGACAGTGTAGTAGCAGTAGCGGCACTGGTATCGTCGCTGCCTGTCCTAAGCACTGGATACCGCTGCTCCTGCTTCTAGAATACCCAGGCAACGCTGCCTTCGCCGCTGACAACCCTCACCAATCGATAAGCAACTCGACGCAGCGGGCGCCTTGCAAGCCGTTCGGCGTACTGCTCCCGTCAAGGTTCCGTAGACGTTCGTGATAGGAGCTACAACGCTGACATTACTTGTCTGCTGCACCAATGCCTGTCTGACGGTTACCAATGTTCATAACAGCACACTGTTTTCGTCATTGTATACAGAGCGTCGGCTCAACGAGCTGGCACACCAGGGACTGCCCTCGGGGACGATCGAAAAGGTGCCGCCCGGTGTGCGCTTCCCGAGCACTCCCAGCGCTACGTGCCACGCAGGATCGTACAGAGACTGCTGCGAAACTGACAGTGGCGAGTAATGGTGATGCTCCAGTTTACTGCTACATCGCCAGCTCACCGTTCAAGAACGATTACCTGGAGCGCGTCCTTAACGCCCGCGTTTACGAAGCGGCCGTTGAGACACCGCTTGACAACGCTCCGCTGCTGTCGCGTCGCCTTGGTCGACGAGTCCTGCTCAAACGCGAGGATCTCCAGCCAGTTTTCAGTTTCAAGATCCGTGGCGCCTACAATATGATCGCACTCACAGACATGAGTCAGTACGAAGGCGGAGTCGTTGCAGCCTCGGCTGGTAACCACGCGCAGGGCGTTGCACTGAGTGCGCAGCTGCTCGGGTTGCGTGCCACCATCGTGATGCCTTGCACCACACCGTCGATCAAAGTGAATGCGGTTCATCAACGAGGCGCTGAAGCCGTGCTCCACGGCGACACGTTCGATGACGCACAGGCACATGCACTGGCGCTGGCAGCGGAGCGTGGGGCGCTTTTCGTGCCCCCGTTCGACCATCCCGATATCATTGCGGGTCAGGGAACGATCGCTCTGGAGATACTTCGCAAGCATTCTGGACCCATTGAGGCAATTTTTGTGCCAGTTGGTGGGGGCGGTCTCATCGCTGGCATTGCTGTGGTTGTGAAGCGCCTTCGTCCCGAGATACGGATTATCGGTGTCGAGCCGTTCGATGCCGATGCCATGTACCAGAGCCTGCAGGCTAGTCAACGGGTCCGTTTGGCGCAGGTCGGGGTATTCGCTGATGGGGTTGCAGTGAAAGAGGTCGGCACCGAGACGTTTCGCCTGTGTCGAGACCTCGTCGATGAGGTCATCCGCGTCGAGAACGACGAAATCTGCGCAGCCATTAAGGACATGTTCGAGGACACACGCTCGATCCTGGAGCCGGCTGGGGCACTCGCTATTGCCGGCTTGAAGCGCTACGCGCAGCGGAACATGGACACTAGCACTAGTAGTAGCAATAGCAATAGCAATAGCAGTAGCAGTAGCAGCAGTAGCAGTAGCAGCAGTAGCAGTAGCAGCAGTAGCAGTAGCAGCAGTAGCAGTAGCAGCAGTAGCAGTAGCAGCAGTAGCAGTAGCAGTGGTACCCTCATTGCCATTGCGAGCGGTGCGAACACCAACTTCGATCGACTTCGACACGTCAGTGAGCGAGCAGAGATCGGCGAGCACCGTGAGGCGGTACTAGCGGTTCGTATCCCGGAACGGCCGGGTGCCTTTCGGGCGATGATGAACGCACTCGGGCCGGGTGCCAATATCACCGAGTTCAACTACCGCTACGCATCACCGGAAGTTGCGCATGTGTTTGTGGGACTCTCGGTCTCGGATCGACGCGGTGCTGCAGCAGCAATATCAAAGCTTGCCGCCCAAGGTTTTGTGGCTACAGATCTCACCGACAATGAGATGGCGAAGTTGCACTTGCGCCACTGCGTTGGGGGCATGGGTGGACCACACTTCGCCCCAGCGCATGAGATTGTCTACCGCTTTGAGTTCCCGGAGCGCCCAGGGGCGCTAGCACGATTCCTGAATGGTCTTCGTGGCTGGAACATTACCTTGTTTCATTATCGGAATCACGGTAGCGATGTTGGTCGGGTGCTTGTCGGCCTGCAGGTGCCGCCATTGGAGCGTTCCACCTTCTTAGAGTTTGTGGAGCGCCTTGGCTACCCGTACGTGGACGAGACCCAGAATATCGCCTACCGGATGTTTCTGTGTCCGTTACCGAAGAACGAATCTTGAGGAGCACACGAGCAATTGTTTGTCCCGAAGCAGACACATCAGAATCTCTGTTAGTGCACATGTCTCGACACGATGAGAATCCGCCGATACCGTGGAGTCCTCTGATCCGAATATGATGCACGAGACGTCGGGCCTTGTTTTCGCACGATCCGATCGAAGAAGGCAGTTGGGCTCCACTGCTTGCGCACCTGGTGCCGGCGACCAGGGAATGAACTTCAGTGCCGCCCCAGCGACGCTTCTGGGTTCCACGGGATCCAGATGAGGCTCGCCATTCGGCGCAGGGGCCCAATGGAGACCGCAATTCCTTGGGGTAGAGAGCCTCAAGCCAGCGCTTGCTCCCGCGCCCAAATACGCCGCCATGGTCGCTATCTGGACGCAGCACTGCTTCGCCAGTTTCTCGCTGGCGTTTGCTCTAGGTTCGCTGTACTCCTCGCCTGTCATGAGAATGGAAGCGCTTTTTAAACCACTTTTGTGGAAGCATTGCCACTGCAAAAAAGACGCGACTTTGTTCACGTTGGACGATGGGCAACGCTCCAGAATTTGCCGAAGACGCATCCATATCGTATCGCTGACGCGAGCTAGATCAGCGGATCCACCAGCAAGTCGCCTTTGCGAGAAACGCATCCGCATGACCCAGCTGATGATCCAGATGCAACGCTGTCCCGTGGATGCTCAACATCGCGTTCGTGGTAGACTGTTCCACGGGTGCACGCGAGACGCGAGCGACAAAGTGCCTCATAGAACCAGCATAAATCTGTCCCGTGGATGCTCAACATAGCATTCGTGGTAGACTGTTCCACGGGTGCACGCGAGACGCGAGCGATAAAGTACCTCATAGAACCAGAGTCAGGTAAACGCAGTCCACAGTCGGTGACAGAATTCGTATCGTCCCGATTCTTTGTTTTAGAGATTGCTACCATAGACCGGAGATGTCTGATTGTGCGCTTGCCATCGGCGATCGGGAAGGCTTCCATCGTTCCAGCCACCTGCGGGCTCCGCTATCCACTATGATCTTCAGAGAGACGGATCATTTTCCACGTTCCTTCGCGCGTCGAGTCTCTGAGAAGCGTCCACCATCGTGCCTGTTGCGTCAGTCCGGGATGCAGCACGCATGCAGAGCGGCCTTGCTATATCACGGAAGCCGTCAGCTCGGAATTCCCGCTGATGTCGATGCATACCATAAACAGACGGAGGATGCGTTGTGCACCTCCAGAAACAGAGGCAACACGCTTTGCGTCTATACTCGAGTTTACTGCCAAGGTGCGCACTGATTCGCATGCATCCTAGTCTGAAACACTCTATCTCGGCCTGAAATCCGCGATACTCTCACAGTAAAAGTCTGGGATGACCTCATCCTGGCTGAAGAGACGTTCCTTCGTGGTGACACCACTCAAACACAGAACTGCTCTGGTACCGTTGCGCTTCCCGAACAGCACATCCGTATCAAGGCGATCGCCAACAACGCAAATCTCACTTTTTGGAATGTGGAATTTGTTTGCCAGATAGTCAATCATAAGTGGGCTCGGTTTGCCGACGACGGTCGGCTCCACCTGCGTGCAGCCACGGATAGCGCCAACCATGGTGCCGTTTCCTGCCCACTCCTGTGCATCTGTGAGATGCGTCACAGCGTCCGTGTTCGTCGCTATAAATTCAGCTTTGAGCTCTCGAATGCATACACTGGCGTACTGCGCTTTGTAATAGTTAAAGTAGCGATCGAACCCGACCACGACGGCGCCGACCTTGGGGTCAACCTCGAGTTTATCGCCGGGGCCCATACGCGGCTGCTTGTCCTTGTCGGCAGGACCTCCGATATGTGGAATCCCCAGTAAATCAAGTTCCTCCTCAATCCCGACTTCGCCGATGATATACACCTTCTTGCCGGTGGCCTTGAAGTTTTTCGATTCCAAGTATGCCGCTGCAGCAAAGGATGACGAGAAAATCTCTTCGGGACTAATTTTAAGCCCCAAGGAGGTAAACTTCTTCACATAGCCTGCCCGGGATTTGGTGGAGTTGTTCGTTACGAAGAAGCAGCGCTTGCCAATGCTGCGCAAGTAGTCGAGGGTTTCCGGCACTCCTGCGATCAGCTTATCGCCAAGCCAAATAACACCATCACAGTCAAAGAGAAATACTGAGGTCGAGTTCAGGAGCTCCTGCTCCGGATCCTGGAGCTTTCGAAAAACCGCTGTGCCGTTTTCTGCGACTGTCGTTGGTTGTGCGCTGCCTGTCGTTGTGCTCATGGTCAGCTGCGCGTTGACGTACGCGATAGATAGCGGACGGCGCCGCGCTTTCAGGGCAAAAGACTTGTTTTGACTAGTTCGGCACGAATTTGCGTCACTGAGGTGCCTAGGATAGGCGCTACGTGTCGCAGAAGTGTGCAACACCGTGAATTTACTGCGGAGTGCGCACTGCACACTCTGGACGAAAGCGCTTCCTTGTGACATAACAGAACCGTTGAAAAGCGAGACAGGCAGCTGAACTGTGCAAGCACGTGGCAGCGACCAAAGTCCTTTCGTATGAGAAGGCCAATTACTTGCCGCGATGTGGCAGACGACGACCTCAACGACAACGCTATGGTGCCACAATGACGGAAGAGAAGCGCATCATGCGCATCGAAGGCTGCTCTGCGGTCTATGCGGCAGCGCTGTTGTGGTCGCCACGCATTCTCGCGCGCACCGAGTCCATGAATCGAACCCGAGTTTCATGGCGGTGCGCAGCTGCAAACGTAACCTCTACATACAGGTATTCTCGTGCAGCTGGTCCAAGAGCGGCATATCCAAAAGTAATAGTGGTTAGATGTGGTAGTTTTGGCGGCTGTTGTTGAAGCATTTCATGAAGAGACGGAAAAAGCGATCGACGCTTCGCTTCCCGTTTTCATCTGCTTCGTGGACTGCTTCGAGGCGCTCTTGGACGCGGTAACACTAGTGTTTCTTTGGGTGTTGCCATATGTGCACGTCACATACCTCGCTCGATCATTGTCCTGTGCCGCTTGAACGCTTGATTCACCGCTCGGTAAGTGCACTTGACAGGCACAGCGAGCGCTCCTCGATACCGTCCCGCGTTTATGCACACCGGGGCTGTATCGTACGATTACGGGCTTCTTCCGGGAGATCCCGTCGGCAAACACGCTGTCCGCTGCACACAGGAGCGGACGCTCTTCCATTCGATAAAGTACTTGTGTAACATGATGTTGTCCATGATGAAGGAAGCGCGGGAAATAGAACCACGCATCAAGAGCAAGTCGAGAAATTTCGATTTTTCTTTCGCTTTCTTCGGGGGAAACGGTGACGCAGTCTGCACTGGGAGCGACTGCTGTGATGACCCACAACCGAGCCCAATACACTTTTCTATGCAAACGGAAGAGACAGGAGCACCCAAAGAGCATGACCTGTGAGAGATATGATGCTGCTGTGGAGTACTGTTTCGTCGACGACCAGACAAATATGTTGCTTTGCCGTTCGGCCTGAATTTTTTTATCGGCGGGAGAAATTCAATGAACTTTAGGAATGAGCTTGTGAGGAAATCCTTCAAGCACGAGCTCTATTCTTCTTCGTCGTCAGTCCAGCGGAGCAACTTGCTGCACCCCCAACTTGCCCGGTAACCGAAAGAACGAAAACTTGATGAGTTTGCGTGATTCGAGCAATGCTTCACCTAAGGAAACGAAACGAATGGATGCTTATACCTATGATTTAGATAATGATATCGGTTATTCATAAAACCCTATTTCGAGTGTATTGCGATTTAGCTTGATTCTAGTTCTGGTATACATGCCAGCGGCAAAGCGCCAAATGAGCCCTTCCAAAAAGGCGACGAAACGCATCAAAATACATATGACTCGGCAATGCCTTATCGCTGCACATGTATTGTCGAGGCTGTCACTGTAAGAGAAAGCCCCTAACAATCGACACACAGGAACAGAGCGACCAGTTCAGTGTTCCACGGGAACCAGACGCTAGTGTAGCCGCGTGGCCCCTGTTAGCGTCCACGTGCTTGCAGAGCGCAATGCGCGATGCCTCGTTCCCAGTCGGTGCACTGTCCAGTGCGGGCTCCTGTTTGTCCTGGTATCCTGCGAGACCTTGTAGCAGCCGCAAGGCTGTGCTTTCAGCTCAGGACAAGGCACGTGAGCTTCGAAATCCCCTTGAGGTGTGTGTGCTGCGTTTACTTGGTGAAGCTTCTGTTTCCCCAGAAGCATATTGAACGGGTAACTGGTGCAAAGCGGCGCCTTCATCTGAGCTCGCACTGGAGCGCAGGCTTCGACAGTCTTTTCTCGAAGCACCATACACAACTGAAATGCACTGCGCTCATGAAGCCAATAGATGCGCACACCAAATCTCCGAGGGCGCTCACAGACGATGCCACCGAAACAGCAGTGTCACAGAGCATTCAGGCGAAGCGACCAAGAATCTCTGGGCAAACGCTTGCACTGCACTGTGCCACGCCGCCAGTGTCGAGTGCAAACGCTCTGAGCGGTGCTGACTTTGGCTTCCCATATCCGCAGCCATACGGGACTCAGCTTGAGCTCATGCGAGCGGTATATGAGACCATCGACCGTGGTGGAATCGGCGTGTTCGAGTCGCCAACAGGCACAGGCAAAACGCTCTCCCTTCTATGTGCAGCGCTTACCTGGATACGACAAGACAGGCATCGAATGGGCCGTACCAACGACGTGCACGAGGAACCTAGTTCCCAAAGTGAACCAGACTGGTTACGGGACTACGAGATCGCCAGCAGCTCAGGTTCAAACTCGCCGATGAAGTACAATTCTTTCGTGAACAGCGGAACGCGAAGCGAGCCTACGCGCGTGATGCAGTTCAGCATAGGGCGTTATTCGCAGGGAACGCGAACCGAAGACCCCGTAATTTATTCACCAGTGCACTCACTCGATACGAACACCAGTGGATCGCTAGGACGAGCCAGTGCTGCCTCGTCTGGTTTGGTGCTTTTCGGAGATGACGACAGTGCGTTTGCCCCCGACATGCCGCGTCAAGGAATGCACCCCGGCCGGATGCCGCCGCCGTACCGTATCCTTTACGCTTCACGTACGCACTCGCAACTTTCGCAGTTTATCAGTGAAGTTCGACGGACCGAGTATGCGAAGCAGGATCCGACATTGGCGACAACCGTACTCGCATCCCGAAAAATGATGTGCATCCATCCGAAGGTGCGGATGCTGCGCTCAGCAGCAGCCGTGAATGAACGCTGTCACGAGCTGAGGAACAACCAAGTCAAGACGGCAGCCGCTGAGCAGCAATCACAATGCCCGTTTTATCAGAAGGAGCGTATTCGCAATCTCGCGAATGTCATGCACCAGCAGGTTTGCGACCTCGAAGATCTGCTGGCGCTAGGGCAGCAACACCAGGCATGCCCGTACTATGCAGCACGAGCGTCGCTTGCGTGTGCGGAGCTCATCGTCATGCCGTATCAGACGCTGCTGCACGAGACAACGCGCCAGTCGGCGAATGTGCCCGTAGACCAGCGCACGATTGTGATTTTAGATGAGGCGCATAACTTGGTGGATGCACTGAATGAAATGCATACAACGAAGCTTTCCATAGCTGAAGTTACCGCAATGGAAGCCACCGTGAGTGAGTTTATCGAAAAGCAGAAGACATGGAAGCCGGACCCGGATCGGAGTTTCCATCTCGAGCAGCTGCGACGGCTGCTTGCGGCGCTGCGGCAGGGCATGCAGCCGGAGGACCTGTCTCGGAGGCCGTCTGACCCGACGCGAACGCGCCCACTGGACAAGGCGAGCGACGAGCACTCACCTGTAGTCCGTAGTGAAATACCAGAGCCTGGAAGAGACCTCCAGGATGACATCATCTTGTCCGAGTTTTGCCAGACGCCGAGCGATTTTTGCTTTCAAATGAAAATTGAGCAAATGAATTTTTCCCAGTTAATTCGTTATTTATTCAGCACGAAATGCATGCATATGTTACAGAGCCTTCACGAGTCGCGGCGGCGAACGGAGCGCTCGACACAATCGTCCGCGCACTCAGTGCTGAGCGAGGTGGCATCGGTTCACTCGAACGAATCTCCGACTTTGTATGGAACGGGCTTTTATGAACTGGCCTCCTTTTTGGCAGCGCTTTGTGAGCCACGCGCTTGTGGCAAGGTCCTAACGGCTCCGAATCGCCACATACGATACGTTCTGCTGGATCCGATACCCTACTTTTCCCCGATCTATCGCACAGCTCGGGCAACGATTCTCGCTGGTGGCACGCTCGAGCCACGCGAAGCGCTTTTGCCAAGACTCTTCGACGAGGAAACCTGCAAGCAAGTATACTTTAGCGCGTTTCAGCATGTTGTACCACAGGAGAATGTGCTCGCCCTGATCCTAGGCAAAGGACCTACCGGACTGCCGCTGGAGTTTTCCTTCTCCCAGCGGCAATGCATGGCGCAGATAGATGAGCTTGGTCATTGTATTGTGAACCTCTGCGCTCTCGTTCCCAAAGGACTCGTAGTTTTCTTCCCGTCCTATGCTCTAGAGCGTCTGGTATGGACGCGCTTCGCTGAAACGAATATAAGCGAGCGGATCGCCCGACGCAAGGAGGTCTTCCGCGAACAACGCGGCTGTGACGTGGACAAGCTCTTCAACGACTATCGTAGCGCAGTTACCGCGCTACCCGCCGCCACTGAGCGAGCGGAACTTGCGTCTCCCCAAGAACGAGACGGCGCCCTGCTCAGTGCAGTCATTGGTGGCAAGTTATCCGAAGGCATTAACTTTGCCGACGATCTCGGGCGTTGTGTGGTAGTCGTCGGCTTGCCGTTCCCAAACGCACGCCAAACCGAGACGCGCCTCGTCCTGCACTTTCTCCAGGAACGCTACCCGAGTTCCGACCTAAGCCGCGAGTACCTCGAAAACGCCTGCATGATCGCCGTCAACCAGTCCGTAGGTCGAGCTATTCGACACGCCCGTGACTATGCTGCTGTTGTCTTCGTTGACCAGCGGTATGCAGCGCAGGAGCGACTGCGGTTCAAGTTACCGCGTTGGTTGCGCGGTCGCGTTCTCGAGCCGCGAACTTTCGGCGACGCAATACAGCAGCTGGCGTCGTTCTTCCGCAACAAGTGCTAGTGCGCTGGTTTGCTCGTTCACTCGCTCACCTCATGTCGGTCGGTCGTAAAGTCTTTCTTTGGTTGAGGAAGTATCTCATGTTCTTTATCGCTGGGTTTGAGGCGGTGAATGTCGCGCTCATGTTGGTAACACCTGCGGGCGGACCAAGTTTTGCGGCAACTGCGGGCTTGTCCACGCTCCACAACCCGTTTCCGTTTCTGCGGAACCTCGTCGCACCTCTCCCGTACATGCGGAAACACTTTTGGCCTTGCTTGGTTGCTTCAGCGAAAACGAGGACTTTCTGGTTCTACTATTTAGAGTACGTGGTATTGTTGTTAGCGTTACCGTACTTTGTGGCGTTCATCTTCAACCTGGATGCACCCGAGTATACCCCGCTCACCGTCTCTCTATCTCGCATTGGGTTGCTTTGGGTATTTGGAGACTTTGACGTTGTAGGGAAGTTTATGACGCACCTCAGTAGAGATATACTTTACCTGAACAGTGCTGTTGTGGTCGTCGTCGAGGTCCTCTACGTCTTGTTCTTCTGCGAGTCGTGCCACCTGCCGATGGCGCCCTGTCGAGCGTCTTCCAAGGCGCGTGCAGGGAGCGGCACGGAATCCCCCAGAGAGCCAGAGACATCGAGTGCGAATGTGTCGCTGGTGGCAGGTCATGCCAAGGCTGCATGAGCAGGCATCTGTGCTCGTGGTGGTACTGCGTACCGCTTGCGTTATGCGAGAAGGAGCGATCAAAACGAACCGCGCGGTGTCGTATCAAGGACCTACTCGCAAGGGCGGTTGCATTCGGGTCGCTTAGAGTCAATGCATCGGGGAAACTGGGCAAGGGTCCAGGGGCAGGGTGCAATTTACTGCTGCTCGGTGGAATCGCGCATGCGTAGCCTACTTTAGAGGTAGTAGTAGTAGTAGTAGCAGCAGCAGCCTTGACGAAGCCCCAACTGACGCTCCAGCATGCAGTGACGTGGATACTGGGCGACGTAACGGAAGGCTTATGCGCATGTGCTGGTGACCGACGAGACGAGGGCAGTCCGGAGGAGTCCAAGGCGTACGCACGCTTACCTGCAACGTGTAACGCGCACGCTACTCGACAGGGATCCACGTGGTGCCGCGTACGCTACCGGAAGCGTTGCGGTGAACATCGACACACCAGCTATCGATTGAGGGCATCGGTGTTTCCCGGTCAGGTTCTCGAGGGTATGTGTGTGATCCTCGTATGTCGCCACAAGTTACATGGCATCGTGGTGGCATTGCGGCACACGATGTCCTTATGCCGTTTGTTTCCTTGCAATGCCATCGTGGAAACACGCATCTTGCTGTGTCTCTGTTCACGACAAGGGAAAGGAGAATAACGCGCATCCTGCACGACTGAGCGTGCCTCTGGTAACATCCGATAGTGGCGAAGCAGGTATGACAAGGATTGGAACCTATCTGCAAACCTGCTGGCAAACATAGCGCGTTGTCAGCCTGGTGTAGCGTCGCTGGTGAAGAGCGTCTGTGCGCTCGCATCTCGCGATACCGCTGGTACCCGGAATCTGATGGACGTTTCCACATCGACTCTGGACGTGCGCTCTCCCGGACTTTGAAAGTCGCGTTGTATGTCGTGCATTAGCAAGGCATCGGGGTCGTTTCTTGCGCAACCGGATCCGCTGCACCTGTCTCGGTGACAGGCATTTCATGGAGGCTGGCTGAGCACGTCGGAGGCACCACGTCGCTTCCCGCTGAACAAGATTGGTCGGGCGTTTCAGCGTAACTAGGGCGTTTCGTGTCGGTTCGGTTCGTTGACGTGTAGTGTCTGCTCGATGCGCACGTAGCACAGGAGAGGTATCCGGAAGCTAGATGACGAGTGCCGGCCTTGTCCGTGCAACCGGCTGCCGTGCCGGGCCACAGATATTGCACGCCGCACATTTCATGGAATGTATCTTCGATCGTTTGGGTCATGCTGGAAGCGATCACAGATGCAGATGAATCAGGTAGCCACGTCGAAGAAATAGCTCTTGAAATGTAAAGGCATTGTCTGGGCAGAAGAGTGCCGAATCACGGAACTAGTGATGCTCTATCGCATCCGAACAATTCAGTTCATCCACCCTGCTTCCGTTGCTTCGTTCGGCAGCTACGCGGTGCTGATCCTGCTGAACCCGATATCGGAGACGATGCGCTCTAACGACCTGCATCGCGGTCACCGGCGAGGTTGCAGTCAAGGGCGTCTTCGTGGCGCATGTGCGGGGCGGCATTGTCGTCATGGTCGACGTCGTCCCAAGGTTCACGGACGACCAGAGCATCCTCATGGGCTCTACAAAATCCAGCAGGGCTTCGGAAGAAGCTGCTCAGCTCCATGTGCCATTCACTGGGGCCTGGCAGTCGCTCGTGGCGACTCAACAGCGCATCGGTTCACTGTGGCGGGGCCACCGTCGCTTCGCAGCGCGACCTGCACTTGCCGGTAGGCTTCCCAGAGGGCAATGGCGGCGCTGGTCGATAGATTGTACGATCTGATACCGGCATCACCGGGACACACCATTGGAATCGCAATCGTCCGCTCCCGAGGAATATCCTCGGGCGGAATGCGTTCGAAACCATCTAGCTCGTTCCCAAATATTAGCGTGATCTTCGTTGCAAGAACCTCACTTCCTTTCTTTGATGAGACAAGGTCCGCGTCCAGCAACGAGCTCTGTGCGAACTTGGTGAAGTAAAAAACGTTACCCAACTGGGGCAAACCCTCGTCGCGAAAGGCCTGCCAACTCGACCATACACGCAGATCAACGAAAGGCCAATAGTCAAGGCCAGCCCGTTTCAGGTGGCGATCACTCAGAGAAAAGCCCAGCGGTTCAATGATATGAAGCCGTGCTTGAAAACCTACTGTAGTTCTGGCGGTATTCCCGGTATTCCAGTGAATAGAGGGTGCGTAGAAAACAACGTTCAGTAGGGGCTCGCCTGTGCCCGTGTGACGCAGTGGCGCGCTCACAACGCCTGGGCCATAGCTCGCGCGTACGCACTTGCTTCTCGAGATGCACTGTCGAGATGCTCTACTGACGCCTGCGAAACAGGGCAGTTCTGGTGACCACTCGGTAACAAAAACGAACTCGAGTGCGCGCATAAGCGCCTGGCGTCGGTACCAGGTTCCTGTGTCCATACAGAGCGCGCAATATGAGGAATACTGGGGTGTTCGCCCTGCGGCGAGTGCATTTCTTTGTGGTTCTTTGAGAGCATGTTTCCTCGAACAGGGAATCGTCATCATTGCTGACTTGATACCAGCAATAAGAGAGCGTGCATTTTCCACGCCTTACCTCCAACTTCCGAGACCCATATTCCGCGTCGGAGATCGAGTTAGTGCCGCTGTATCATTTCTCATCGTTTGAGAGGATGTTTCCTCGAACAGGGAATCGTCATCATTGCTGACTTGATACCAGCAATGGGAGAGCGTGCATTTTCCACGCCTTACCTCCAACTTCCGAGACCCATATTCCCCGTCGCAGGTAGTGGTCATTTCGTGCGTTCCGCAGTGCGCCGAGTCTGCCATGAGCGTCCACAATCGTGCCTATAGCTTCGATGCGAGCGCAGCAACGAGAAAAAAGGCTATTCCTTACCACTGGCGGTGTTTGCGCTGCTGCCCACGCATCGTTTGCGTGACGGCAACTTACACACTAGCCTTCCGTACCGCCATGCTTGTCTTGTGCATGCGTCCTGCTTGCTCGACTATCGTCCGAGTCTGATATGCGGAAGCAAAGGCATGCGGTGCTGCGGACATAAGCGATATGGCGCAGTCGAGGTAGCTGAGCGTTGCTCGTCTGCTGGACTGCCTCCAGAGACTTGGACTTATGCCGCAATCTGGTGTACCTGCAGCTCGTCAACGGCTGCAGCGAAGTTTGCTCGTTTTCGGATCCGAAACGGATCCCATGCTGGTCACGATGCCACCTGAGCACACTGCGACGTTCCGGACGCAATGTCTAGAATCCAGCACTCGCTCTGTTGTCGACCGAGACGCCAGGAGCCAGACTCGTGCTAGGGTGAGTCCACACAGGACGCCTGTGAGGCCGCTCCACTTGACTCGGCGGTGAGTGTAGAGGTTCGTATGCGGAGCGCATGTCGAGCGCCACTCGGAAGGTTTGCGAAGGTTTGGTTTGCATTGGTGACCAGCAAAGCCTCTGAAGCCTTTATGGGTGATTGCCTATCGATTCGTTGCTACCTCGTTGGGCACCGACGCGCTGGCGAGTGCTCCTCGTCGACATTGATGCCTACTGCATGTGCTGCCACCACCCGGGCAGTGCTGGTTGTCGTCGCTGCTTCTTTACCAAGTACAAAATGATCGAGGATTTTATGCTAACCGCCGAATACGCTCTGAGAGATGCCGATGTTGATGATCACCGATTTGATTTCCGATTACACCTACGTGAAGGTCAGTGGTGGTCAGCACCAGCGCTGCTGCCAAGGTGTATTCGGTGCTCGCACACAAGCGCATGCAAGTATCATGCACACCCAGTACCGCCGATACCTGCATGTACCCGCTTCGCGGTTTGTCTTTCGCCCAAGTTGCTCGTCATGAAACGTGGCTTGTCTCAAGCGTGCGCTTTACAAAACGATGATCCCGAAATCGTTATATCCATATGCTGTGAACCGAAACGACCATAGAAACAGCGACTGCTCATCCCGGTCACACCAGCACACTGGGAGACGCTCGACATGCTGAGCACCGCCGGCTGCGATGCCTCTGGAGCGCAACCACCCGCACGTTCGCCTCATCGCGTTTTTCTGCGCCATATAAAGTCTATGCATTGACCCAGAATTACCCGAGCGCACACCATATCTGTCAGCGGCAAAAGAAGCGACCACTACTCCTCTTCAATGAATTTTGTTAGCATACGAGCCTCAGGCGATTTTCCTGGTACACAACCCGCTCGCAGGCAACAGAGCGAGCCGTTCTCTAGTCAAGTACTGGCGGCACGAACATGCCCGCGCTCAAGCAGCCGTCCCCGATGTGCCAGCTGTGTTCGCGCGAACGTGCGAGCATGCCATGGACAAGGCGGTTTTTAGCGCTGCCGCTGCCGCTGCTGCTGCCGGGGCTGTGCTCTAAGGACAGCTGGTTTCGATAGTCGCCGTGGGAGAGATTCGGTTCACTGGCGCCCTGTTGCGGGAGCGCGTCTGCACAGTGTTGTTTCGCTGAGCGCCTTGGTGACGAAAAACGCAGGTGTCGCTCACTGGCGTCAACCGGTGCCCGTACTCGCTGTAGTGCCCCGTGTACCGCCAACGGAGACTTGCTGAGGCCTTTGGGTGAAACCCGTACGTGATCTTGCTTCGATTTACGGTGCAGGTATTCGTTTGTGCAGGAGGACGGGGAACGCATCGGGATCGAGGAACCTCTTTCTCATTGGACTGCAGCCAAGCAGTCTGGAAGAGGTTCACCTTCTCGTCTTCCCCCATGGCTACGGAGCAGGATGTTGGTGCTGAATTGCTTGCGTCGTGCAGAGAAAACTGTCGTGCGCTGAAGATTGCTCTTTTACAAACTCTGGCGTCACGAGAGCGCGGAACGCATAGCAAGAGTGCTGATCCCAAAACTGAGCTTGTTCAGGAGACGCTACGAAGCATCTTCGATATCTATCGACACAATACCAGTGCCGAAGCATCCTCGAAAAGTACACGGAATGCATGGGATGCATCTCCTGTTGACGACTCGCTTGTCTGCATCCTGTTCATAGCAGTGGGGCTCCTGGTTCGAACCGAGGGTCTGATGCTTGACCAGCCATTCCATGCGATGTTCAGGTCCGTGACGCGAAAGATTCATAGCTTATGGTTTCAGGAGATCGGCAGTGCCGGGGATTCTGGTGTGGATATTGAAGCACGAAGTCTTCCCGACACCAGTTGTTTAGTCTACGGCAGTGCACGTGTGGGGAGTCCGGTGTCAAGTAAGCCTTGTGAGGATCATCATGTGGTCGAGCGTCGCCCCCTTGCGGACAAGCAAACCCGTGCAACGTATGGCCGAGAGACACTGCTGGCAGCGCGCATCAGCAGTCTTGACTCAGCAGATGAGCCTCAACATGATCCTCGGTTTAGGAGACTGGACCTTGGCACCGCGAGGGATCACGGGGAGTCGAGCTTGCGACGCCGCGGGCGAACTGGAGCGCTGCTCGCGAGGCTGGGACACCATGGCGAGACGAGTATGCCCCAGTTTCTGACCAGGAAGCTTGTAGCAGATAGAGATGTACTTACCGGCAGCATAGTCGACGCGGAACGCGCGGATGCGGCGGTAACTGGAGCACACGCGACATGCACGCCTTTGGAGAAGCGCGTGTCAGAGCCGCATGAACAGGATGTACCAGAAGCGCCCGAGTCCGCAACGCTCCCTCGACAAGCACCAGCCAAACTGGACGGCTTGTTGCAGCCTTGCGATGCAGCATGCGATGAACCGCGCTTCCTGCCAATGAGGAGCAGCGCTCCACTCGTGGATGCTTGTTCTAATGATGCGTTCAGTTCAGCGCGTCCTCAGCGACTGGCATTCGCTAATCTGTTCCGTGAGGCAGTCGAGCTCCTCGCTGTCATGTACAAGCAACTCGTGCGCGACATGTATCCGATTTTAGCGACTGCGATGCTCGAGCGCCTGACGCGAAGCCTTCCGTTCGACCACCCGAAGTGTCGATGCATGCTGCTTCGACTCTTACTCCTGCACGTTGACTTGAATCTCACGGACGACAACCACGACGACAACGGGTTCGCTCTATCCGAGCTCGTCAGCGGAGCACGCCCATGCCCGCAAGCGAATGCCCGCATCACAGAAGCAGGGGCACCAACGACACCGCCGGGAGCGCAGCTCTTATCTCCGGAGTATGACACATGCATCAGCAAACAGATGATGCACCACAGCCACTTCCTGAGCGAGCTGTGGTAGTCCTTGGAAAAACATCGCACACGCCTATTGAAAAGCGGTCCACGGATCTCCCGGAGCGCCCAGCGAATCGCCGCGAATGCACTCGCCACCCAGTCCGCCGTCTTGTTTGGCGTCGCAATGCCACTCGCACATGCCTATACGCACTGGCTCGCCAGGTACCTGGACAAGCACCCGTCAGCGGCATTGAGATCTCGTCAGCGATCACGCATCCTGCGTGCGCTGCTGCCTGCATGCATGCAAGTGACACGTGTCGCCGTGCACTGCATGACCTCCAGTGCAGCGGCTACACGTGTCACTGCAGTTGGCGGGAGATCGCGAACAGCATCGCCCTCGCCGATCGCCGTGGACATGCTTGCGAGCACGCTCCGTATGCTCATCGACTGGAGTCATGCGGAGCCCGGGGCCTCCAGCGATCTGTGTCGCGCTGGCATCTGTGATATGCTGCGCACGCTCTGGGGCCTCGACCTCTGTTCCATGATCAGTTGGGTCGAATCACCGGCTAGCAGTGTGCAGACGCTGGGCTTGCCCTATGACTTGCGCATTCTATCTCTTGCGCTGTTGGTGAACCTTGTAGAGCAGAGTTCCGAGGCTCGTCATATGCTGTTTGGTCAGTCGCAGTCTAGACCAGGGCTCGAAACGCTCCACGGGGCTCGAGTACCCGTTCTTACGTATCTGTGGCTGCTGGTGGCTGCATCTGGTACCGGGCTGGAGCACGCCGGCGCACCAGCGGAGGCTTCATTGCCTGAGGCGGCAACGTTACCTGAAAGCGCGATAACTGCTGCATACAGTGCGCTCGCAGTGGCCTGCGCCCTGGTCCAAGATAGCAACTTGACGGCGTTCGCAAGTGGTGAGATACCTGAGCTCTCTTTACCTGTTTTGACTAATATTCTGGACAAGTTCGTGCAGCTGATGGAAATAGTGGATGCGGCTGCGGGCTCGCCGACGGATCCCGAAGCCGGTCTCCATGAAGCCCTGCTGCGTTTGCTGCAAAGATTGCGTTCGCTGGACACGAGCGCTACCGACGTGGTGTCACCTTAACGAGACCGGAACGATTGCGTTTGCTCAACACAGACTCGGCATCAGCTCGTTAAAAGTGCGACCATATTCATGCGTGTCGCATGTTTCCGAACGACCAGATTTGCGATGCCTAGTCGCCTGCAGGTGTCCCGATGCCCCCAGTGAACGACACACGACTGATACTGATGCGACAAGAAGCATGTGTTGCTGCGTCTGACATTCGCGTAGCGGTGGCTGCGGCTCAAGGCTTGTCCAGAAAGCGCTCGAGCGTCAAAGCGTCTGCAATTTTGGTGCAGGTTGATCGCGTGTAAACTCTGCACAGGCACGGAGTTGATCAACGATAACGTGTTTCCGGACACAGTTCTCGGCGCTTTTTCGGTGCACGGTAACGGTGCGTTCTGCTTGTATGCGAGCTGCAACGCCCCGAGAAGCGTAGGGCGTAGCACTCAGTGTTTCTAGGATTGAAAATGGTACGGTTCTGGAAACACGTTGTACCTGCCGGTGGGCTTGTAAACGGAGTGCGATGGCCTGATTGGTAGCCCTGCACCAGAGCATACGCTGTGTGTCGGTTGTTGGCACGGGCCGAAGCCGAACCCAGCACCTGCACTTTTATCGTCGTTACCGTCGCTCATGCATCTCTGGAGATCAGATGGCTATGATGCGTGTAAGCACAGCAATGCCGCTTTTCGACAAGTCGTTCTCTGCGCTCACCAGTCCTGGACTGCTGTGTAGCATCTCTGCTCATACGTAGGCTGGAGCGTAAAATCCGCGCGCTAGTCCATAGGCGTGCTCGTGGCGGTAGTAACGAAAATGAACCTATGGCATACCAGGTACATAGAAAGAAAAGGCGGGTTTCGGTTCCAAAGCCAAGGAGAAGGCGAAGAATCCCGAAGGCGACGATTAGCAGACGGATCTTCTCGAAAAGAAACCCCCGAGAGGCATGAAGGAAAAACTGTCGGGGCGGATGGATCAGTCTAAGACCGCTGCCATGGCATTCTTCATGGGAACATATCAAAGGATAGACCCTTTTAAAAAGTGAGGCACAGGGCGTCATCACGGATCATGTTGCTCCAAATTTGAACGAGACACGTCTGGCTTTTCTCGCCTTGAAGAACCTCGTTAAACAACTGCCTTTAGGAGTTGCGGACACAGGGTTCCCAGCTGTCGTCATTCATCGGGAAGCCCTGGGTCAAAACTCGATGGGACTAGTGCTTTACAGGACAGGAGCTGCAACACGGCCTGATCGTGGGTCCCAGGTTTCGCACACACGCTTCGCAGCATACCTCGACGCATCGCTATGCCATATCGGTGATCGGGACACCTAGAGCGCATGTACCAAAGGGCATCGAAATAAGCTCCTGGAGCGTATGGGTGTCGATGTCCAGCGTCTCATGAAGCGCACCCTGTGGGCGTCGTCGAAGTCTCTCCCTAATGGACCAGAAAACCGGGACTCAAGGAACCGATTCTACGCTTCGTGGAGTTTACAAGCGTCCAAGTGGCTCATGCGGACGATCTGTGACTAGGCTGCATGAGACTGCACTAGGCCCGCGAACGATTTCATTTACACGAAAGCAATGAGCGCGTACAAACCGAGCTATTGAATGAGGTGGCAAATGGAATGACCGCCAAGTCGCCCTGCTTTGTGGCCGCCCATCGCGCTCGACGTATGGCAGCGAGCATGGGCTACACGCCCGCTTTTTGGCGATTGCGTACAATGAGTCCAGGAAACGATTCTGCGCGATTTCCGAGGACACCTTCAGGACGGCATAGAGGCATCACGAGCACGGGTGCTTGCTGAAACTGCCAACGGAGAAGCGCGTAGAACAGAGACGGATGCACGGGATAGTGTGCGGTACGCTGAGCGAATGCCAAATGGCGAGGCAACCGGAGATGAGCGGCGTCGCCTGGGTCGGATTCCACCGGTAACCCTGCGGGCAGGCAGTCTCTGCATCGAGACTTGAGCGTCACCGTCAACATTCGACAATGTCTCGCGTATCCGGAGCGTCCAGCGGATTTGTGTAGAGCGACCTTTCAAAGGAGTCGTTTCGTATTCAGCACGGGTATTTCGCTGAACCGCTGAAGACTCTGGATGAAAAAAATTACACGCAGTGAGGGTAGAACGCGTATTCCATGCTCGACTGGATCAACGCATTGGTATGGTGCGGTTCAGGGATCGGGCAAGGTCGGAACACCAGACGTGCAATCAACGGAAATGCTTTTCCTGTTCATTGATAAACGATTTCAATGTTGCATTTTCCGATCATATACCGGACACCTGTCAACCGACACCCAGGCTCTGGGATACAGCGATTTCGCCATCGCGACGGGGAAGCGTGCTTCGGCTCGCTTCTCAAGCGCCGTACGCTGGACCCAGACTTGGATTCGAGTCTGCGAATCCGTCCCCGAAGTGAACAAGCGCCCTGGTTCCATTTCAAGCTAGCGTATGGGTAAAAATTCACGTTTTACATCGATGCGGCCCGTCACACCCATTCACATACGAGTCGGCGTGAACGCGGCGATCCGAGTCAAACGGATGCTTGGTTATCTGTCTCGTCCCAGAGCGGTACACGCAACACCGGCTCTATCAAAACAACCCAGGGCTGTAGCCCCGACTGCTCTTTGATGATATCGCTGGCAGGCCGCTCCGCTCGCAGATCATCACCCCAGGATGCAACCAGCAGCACATCGATCCACACAAAAGGCATGGTGAGCACATATCGAAGCGACTGGGAGAACGCCTCCACTCGCTCTGGTTCAGCCGTTGACCAGCTCATGTTCGTACCAGTGCAGAGCGTTATCAGATCCTCGTCAAGTACCCAAGCCGAAATCACCGTCGGCGCAGAAGCGATTATTTTCCGATTTTCGAAACGCGGGTCGTCATTTAGAAACGGCTGATTTTCCACCGCTTCTTTCGATCCACTCGGGCACTGGAATGGCAGATCTGTCAAAAGCAGCTGCATCATGTGCCGCGAGTCAGCGTCAACGATCCAGTGCACGTCGCAGACGCAGGCGTACACGCGGTAGAGCCGATGCATTGGAGTGTCGGCGCGCGCGCACGCATGACCCGCTGCACGCATCGAGCGCAGTGCACGCATGTCATCCAACATATGCGCAAGCGACTGAGGGCGTAGCGCTTGCCAGGGTATGCTCATCGTTGAACTTGTCTGTAGCAGCGGTGGACCACTACAATGCAGGCAGCTGGGGTGCTGTACAGGACCCCGTTTGACAATTCCTGTCTCTGCGGACTCGATATTAGTCGTTGTATGGGAGGTGGTGGTGCATGCAACGCGTTCGCGATTCAGTTCGGTGCACGGGGCGCTGAGTATGGGATAGGCAGCAGCGCTCATTTGTTCCGGTGTATTTCGGGTGCCAAGCGCACGCTGGTGAGCAACGGGCGCTGCTTCGTATGCGCTTTGCGAATCGGTCCGACACGTGGGATCAGTCAATGCTGCTCCCAAGTGCTGCATGCGACTTTGCACCTCGGGCATCCATTGCGGGAACTTGTAAATCGATGAACCCTCATTCATGGTCAGGCGCAAAGGCAGACCCGGGCGTCGATCGAGGCGTACATCGCGAAGCCGGAACCAGTTACCGCGAAGGTGCGGCTCCAGTCGATGTGTGAGCCGCGTCCAGCACTCTGCGGCGATGGAGACCGTCACCAAATCGGAGATGCTTCCGTCGGTGACTTTGAGCAGGAATTCGTACGGGGTTTTCTCCAAGTCCCGAATGAGCACCACCAGATCGTATCGTAGCCGTTGCATGGCGCTGCCGTTTGCTGAGTCGACCACAAGCGAACTTTGCAGAATGTCTCGCAGGGTGGCGGAGAACGCCTTCGAGCCGAGAAAGCCGCTTTGCGACAGAAGTGCACGCGCCCAACGTAACAACTCCATGGCGTAACATTTTTCACTATTGGTGATCACGATCGATTTCGTGTTTGACGGGTAAGCATATATGAGCGGATCGGGTAAATGATTCATTTCTTCGAGATGAGTGGCGGTCGCGGCTCGCAGACCGGACAAGTCTCCGGAAGCGGAAGCCGACGAGCGTCCCAAACCAGCTCCCTCATCATGCTGAGCAAGTGCAGGCCAGAGGCACATAGAAGAGAGCGAATTTGTCTTCAGCTCCAACGTCTCCGTCTTCGAACCACTCGGACTCTGTTGGGGAAACCACCGCAGCTCGGCGCGATGTACCCGGACGACGTCTCCTACCCCGATGTACGGAACGCAATCGCTAAGACGGCTACTGAACGAGGTCAGCATGAATTGGGGAGGTGCGAAGCTCACCAGCCGCCCATCAGAGTCTGTTACGACGATGCTTGGATCGATGATCTGCAGCTCAGTGAGCAGTTCTCCGGTACGTACCAGGCGAGGCGCCCGGACGTCGACGATCACCCCGTAAACGTCATACGTGCGACCGGACATCTGGCCGGGGTGTCGCAACTGCTCAAGCGTTAAGTAGTGATGTTTTGAGTCCAGGGGCACTACAGGCCTCGGAACTGGTTCGCAACTTTCGTGCTGTGCGACGGGGCGTCCACTGGTGTCCGTCCCTGCACCATGCTCTGTGACGACCAGAGTTTGCCCTATAGACTCCGGAGACAGCTTCATGATACGTGCGTTTGCAAGTTGGGATAGATCGTTGCACTTGCCGGCGTCTTTGAATATGGTGAGCGCGGGTTTGCAGGCTGTTGCGTCTGCGGCACCAGCACAGCAGGCCTCTCGCTGGTCAGGACCCAGTACCACCGCGTACTCGTGTAGTTCCAGACACGAGTCCAACAGTCCATGGTCCCTTGCCTCACAAATGTCGCCCAGTGGTACGACCTGTGCGTTCTGAACCTCCACAACGTCCCAGTGTGCTAGGGCGGTGCCCGCGGCCGTCCAGTCGCCGGTGCAAACAAGCACAACCACGGTCTGCTGTGGAGCAGGAACACTCGGCCACGGCTCAAGTAAAGCAAGGATCGCTCTACCTGAACGATTTTCAACTAATGTTCGAAGGACTCGCCCTCGTAGACGAAATGGATGCTCAGCGTTGCAGGTGTAGGGCTTGAGGCTCCGAAACTGCACGAGACGCAGTTCCATAGATTCCGTCGCACCAACAACGCCGTTCGAAAGTCGAACGACGCCAACGGTGTACAGTGGTGGCGGGAAAACCGTCTTAGATAAGAAGCCTCCAACTGACGTGCAGACACCTCCCCGCCTTTTTGGACCGGCCACCCACTACTGCTTCCAACTTTTTCTCATCTAGTTCGACTTTGATAGGTTGTCCAATAAAGTTCTCTCTTGTCAGCTCTGGAGGTCTCGTCTCCAGGACCGCACATCTCCGTATATTGATAGCGGCATTAAAGTCTCGGTTCACAAACTCCATACGTTTCTTCCCGTTGCGAGTTGTACTCACTATTGCGAGTAGCCCTCGAACGTTCGCCCTCCTTTCCATTTGCTCCTCCGTCAGCGGTCCGTACTTTGCTATTTCCTCAGGGCTCCTCTGGCACTTTTCTATCTCCACGCTCTGAAGTGTACAACCCAGTTCGTGGTATATATACGATGTTCGGAACTCATCTACAGGTATCGTAACAAAACGCCTTGCGCACTGCTTGTGCACCCTCGTCGTTGGAGCTGGAGTAGTGCCTTTCTTGGGCGCTCAGCGCTCTGCCCCATACGCTACTACGAGCCTTTGACTTTCATCCTCCTTCAAGGCGCTCAACTGATTGAAAAAGTTGGCAAACGCCCGCTGCTTCCCACCGTATAGATTCATTCGCAAACGAGCCCACCGGGGCTTCGTATACTCCTCCCACAGCGCATCCCAATGCGCCATGCGAACTTCCATGAATTTCCTAAAAGCTTCAAAGTTCGCTCCTCGGCTAGTCACCTTGCTCAAAGCTTCCAGGTGATCCTTCATTCCTGAATTCCAAGTCTCGATATTCTTCCTTGCATTCATGATTCCCGATTCTCGATAGTATCTCGCTCTCGAGAACGTCAAGAGACGCATGTCTTTCTGACGTAAGTTGCCGTCAGTACAATCTTCCGCCCGCTTCGGTGCTGCGATGGTGATGATATTTGAGTTTCCGGTGTCCGCGCCAACGACAAAGTCGTTATCTTGCACTTTCTGCTTCTCAGAACCGGGCTTCTTGTTTTCTTCATGGTTCGTCGCGTCAACGACAAAGTCGTTATCCTGCACCTCTTGCACCAGAGGATCCGCTTCCTTCCCATCTTCATCCTTCGTCACGTCAACGACAAGGTCGTTATCCTCCACCTCCTGCATCGCAGGTTCTGCCTCCTTCTCATCTTCATCGTTCGTCACGTCAACGACAAAGTCGTTCTCTTGCACCTCCTGTGTCGCAGGATCCGCCTCCTTCTCATATTCATCCTTCGCCACGTCAACGACAAACTCGTTATCCTCCACCTCCTGCATCACAGGATCCTCCTCTTTGTTTTCTTCATCCTTCGTGACGAGCGCAGCCGAGGGCGGAACTGGCCGATCTTCCTTCAACCGCCGATAGTGTACACACAAGGGTACTCCATCGGTTTCGATCAACTCAGTAAATACCTTTTTTTTGCTGACTTTTAGACGTTCGAAATCGAAGATACTCTTCCAGTACGTCTCCCGGTGTTCGCCGGAGAACTCCTCCCTGCTAACATCGAACTCCGGACAGATCTCCCTCATGATGCCGTAAAGGACGCCGAAGTCGATAGTCACAAAATGTGACTTGACTTTCCACATTGGAACCACGTTGAAGCGCTTCCCCATTAGGAAATTCTTCCGTCTCTCCCACTGTTCATTTGTCTCTTCACTCAGCTTCACCTCCGCTTTGCGTGCGAGCTCTCGGTCCAAAAACACGAAATAGCGCAGGATGAGGCGGTAGTATCTTTCCTTATCTTTTTTCAACGGTGATATCTTGTCTGTTGGATTCACCAACCCAGTGCCGCACGGTGCTCTTGTATAGCCGCACGGATCACAGAAGCTTCATTCGTGCTCCTGCGTGATGTCTTCATATCGACAAATTCGATCTCATCTTCATACTTTCGATCGTTCGTGATGCCGTTGATCATCGCCCATATTCCTTTGCGAGAGATGCCCGGGTAGAGTGCAAACACGGCGCGTTTCATGAAACGTTCGAGGTTCTCTGTCAAATGCTTCTTCAGGTTCGTAATGTACTTCATTACCCCGTATGTGTAAATATTTCCGTCACCCTTGTATCGGGTACGCTCGAAGCGGTATTCGGCGTAGTTTTCGTGGAGAGCGTGCACTAGCACATTTTCCTTCCGCGCTTCCCCTGTACCAAGCATCAGGTGACGAATAAAGGTCTTGTGGA
>Ga0080006_1155543_pt1 | contig 27329 bp, 22 predicted proteins | sample RS3BMetagenome_FD_69209 | JGI IMG/M metagenome (GOLD analysis project Ga0080006, IMG submission 69209) | Ferric oxide microbial mat and aquatic microbial communities from Rainbow Spring, Yellowstone National Park, USA - RS3B (SPADES... ...
TGGGCAATAGTGACTGGGTTGGAGCGCACAACCTGCGAAACAGGATGGATGATCCTGAGATCACCCTTTGGATGCCGAAGGGTCAGGTTCGGACCATCCTGCTTAACAGGTTCTCGCAACATACTGGCGAGACACCCGATTGGAAGCCTAAAGGCGACTGTTCCGGGGTGGACTCCAGGTACCAGGTGACCACGGGTGGACATCCCGTGGGAGCAGATACGCAAGTGGGAGGTGACGGGAAAATGGTTAAGCCCGTTGCCGTCATAGACCACCCTGGTCAACCGGAGAGCGAAACGGCTGTGGAAATCCGCTGTCTATCTAGTGACTCACTGGATAGGACGTGTCCCGACAGCGGGAAAACCACGGTAGAAAAAATCCGAGGCATGATGGACACATATGCATAGGAAATATGGAACAGTTATCTATAAAGATAAATCCTACACTCCCAAAACTATTAGCCACTAGGGCGTGTTCCCTATAACTTAAATTAGGTTTAATTCCCTTTAGTAGTTATATTAGATGGTTTTTTATTTCTCTTTATTAGGCTTGCGTTAAGTCCAATACCACCTACGCGTAATTCCGTTCGCATAAAAACAGAAAAGATAGGAAAATGGCTATATTAAAAACCAAGCCTTTTTAATAGCCCAGGATATAAATCTGATGCTGTAAAACTTGTTGATTTAAAGTTCAAGATAACGCGGTACAATTTTTCATAGTAATTAAACATCACAATAAAAAAAGCTCTAATGAACTTAAATTGGCAATAAAAGGCAATATAAATATTTAATGTATGAAAACTGTGGATAACTGTTATGATAATGCAATTGCTTAAAAATTTATGGTAACATTTAAAGGTAGAATCGAGTTATAAAGAGAATTTTTAAGTCCATAGAACTAGTAAAAGCTTCAATATTTCATTAAACCATTCGGTACAATAAAAAAGGATTCACACCTTAATTGATAATATGGCACCAGTTCAATTTGGACAACAAGTTAACAAAAAATTAAAGCAGCTAAAGTAGAACAACAAGCCTGTACGGTTCTAGGGAGCTGGTGCAATATTAGTTACTTCATTTACTTTGTACTCAATTAAGTCGTTTAAAAAGTTTTGCTCTTTAAGTAACTCTTCTAAAATAATAAGCTGCGAATAGCCACGTAGAAGGTTTTCTCCATTGTAACTTACCCTGAAGTAATGATTTCCTTGCAGATGGTCAGTTAAAAACCTGAGAGCAACCTCAAATGTAATCCACGCTGCGCCAAAAATTAAATTTTCAACTTCTTGAACTACTAATAAATTATTTAGCGCCTTTAAATAACCATCAACAAGGGTTTTAAAACGTTGCTTATCAATAACATTGCTGCGCTTTTGTATTTCTCCTTCTTTGATCAAGGTAGCATTTGAGCGAAACATATCTCCAAAATCAACTATTGAATACCCTGAAAATGTGGTATCAATATCAATAATGTAAGCTTTGTATTTAGTTTCATTTTTTTCAAATAAAACATTTGCTGCTTTTGCATCATTGTGAACAAATCTTAACGGAATTTTAGTTCTCAGCTTTTCATAATAATTAACCAAGGAAAAATTCTTAGTTGCTAATTCATTAGCTTTAATTAAAAGATCTTTGTGTTCATCAAACTGAAGTTTTGGTTTAAATTCATTAAAAGCCAAAATGTAGTCATCAAAGCGATGCCGCAAATTGTGAAAATTAGGAAGTGTTTCTTGAAGAGATCCTTTAAAGTGAGACAGGCAATTGATATAGCTTCCAAAAGCAAATCCCGTCATGTGTGTTAGCAAAATGTCATCGTTAACCTCTTTTGAATCTATAAAATTAAAAGCCCTCCAAAGACGGTTATTGCTATCTTCAAATAAAAATTCTTGGTTAAAAAACTTCAAAGGAGCTGCTAAATTAACAGCTAAATTTTTATATCCATTAAAGTGCTCATAAATTTTTAAATAATTTCCAATTAAAGCATCAATTGAGTCCTGAAATACTTTGCCAATACGTTGGCATACGTATTGTTTATTATCTACTGTAACTTTTAGCGTATCATGAAGATATCCACCTGGAAGCCGCTCATAACTGTCATAGGATTTGCCAGTCAAAGCTTTTGAAACTTCTTTAAGAGCATTTTCATCTTCGAAGTGCATTTTTTTATTATATCAATTCAACCTTTGGAGACTTATCTAAGGTCATTATGGTAAAAAAATTAAAGGGCCTTTTAAAAGGCCCTTTAATTTAACAAGCTTTCTTACTTTTTAAAACTCGTCCATGCCGCCACCGCCTGCAGGCACTGATGGCGTCTTTTCCTCTGGCTTTTCTACAATAACTGCCTCAGTTGTTAAGAACAGAGCAGCAATTGAGGCAGCATTTTGTAGAGCTGATCTTGTAACCTTTGCTGCATCAATAACACCGGCTTTAAACAAATCAGTATATTCTCCTGTCTGAGCATTTAATCCTTCAGCAAGGTTTGTAAGATTCTTTACACGCTCTACAATTACACCGCCTTCAAGGCCTGCGTTAGTAGCTATTTGCTTTAATGGCTCTTCTACAGCACGAGCAACAATTCTAGCTCCGGTGGCTTCATCTGCCTCAAGTTTTTCAGCAGCATCTAAAATTGCCTTTTGAGCCCTGAGCAGTGCAACACCACCACCGGGCACTACGCCTTCTTCAATAGCAGCTTTTGTCGTTGAGACAGCATCTTCAATTCTGTGCTTCTTTTCCTTTAACTCTACTTCAGTAGCTGCACCGACTTTAATTACAGCTACACCACCTGAAAGCTTGGCCAAACGTTCTTGTAGCTTCTCACGGTCGTAATCTGAATCGGTATTCTCTATTTCAAGCTTAATTTGATTAATACGCCCCTTAATGTCTTCTTCATTTCCAGCGCCTTCAACAATGGTTGTTTCATCTTTAGTTACAACAACCTTTCTAGCACGCCCTAGAAGATCAAGAGTTACATTTTCAAGCTTTAAGCCAACTTCTTCAGTGATAACTTGCCCACCTGTTAACACCGCCATATCTTGCAACATTGCCTTGCGGCGCTCACCAAATCCAGGGGCTTTTACGGCAACAGATTTAAAAGTTCCCCTTATTTTGTTAACAACCAAAGTTGCCAAAGCCTCCCCTTCAACATCTTCAGCAATTATGGCAAGAGGCTTGCCTGTTTGCATGACCTTTTCCAAAACTGGAAGCAAATCCCTAACTGCTGAAATTTTATTACCCACTAGCAAAATGTAGGGATCTTCTAATACTGCCTCCATTCTTTCAGGATCAGTCACAAAATAAGGAGAGATATACCCCTTATCAAATCTCATACCTTCCACTAGCTCAATTTCCATTCCAAAGGTTTGAGATTCCTCTACAGTTATAACCCCGTCTTTACCTACTTTATCGATTGCTTCTGCAATCATCTGCCCGATTTCAGTGTCGGCAGCTGAAATTGCAGCCACCTGGGCAATTTCATCTTTAGAATCTATTTCTTTTGAAATTGTCTTAAGTGAGTTAACAGCAGCTTCCACTGCAGCTTCAATACCTTTTTTAAGTGACATAGGGTTTGAACCAGCAGCTACGTTTCTAAGCCCCTCTCTAACCATTGCCCAGGCTAGGACAGTTGCAGTAGTGGTACCATCACCAGCAACATCATCAGTCTTTTTTGCAACTTCTTTTACTAGCTCAGCACCTACTTTTTCCCATGGATCTTCAAGCTCAATTTCTTTAGCTATTGACACACCGTCATTAGTAATAGTTGGTGCACCCCATTTTTTTTCCAGCACAACGTTTCTTCCCTTGGGTCCTAAAGTAACCCTGACAGCATCTGCTAACTTGTTCATACCATTTTCAAGAGCCCTACGAGCTTGTTCATCAAAGGCAATCAACTTAGCCATACCTACACCTCCTTACTTCCTTGAAACACTTTTTGCGATTACTTCCTGCCAAAATATTATTAGCACTCTTAGGGCAAGAGTGCCAAATTTTTTAATTTTTTTAAAAAAATATTAAGTGTTTGCGTGAAAATAACTTAGCCCCCGGCAACTGCGGGAACTATAGAGACCACTTCTCCCTCTTTGACAGGGGTGTTAAGACCTTCTAAGAATCTGACATCTTCTTCTGAAACAAATACATTTACAAACCTACGAAGTTTTCCCTCATCGTCAAAAAGCCTTTCTCTAAGAGCGGGAAACTGTTTCTCTAAAGCAGATAAAACCTCCCCTACTGTTGAACCTTCAGCAGGAATTTCACCTTTGCCCCCAGTAAGTTCTCGAAGCTGGGTTGGTATTCGAACTATAGCCATTTAATCTCCTTTATATTCTATACCGACTGCTTGTTTAAAAGCCTCCATTTTAGGCTCAATAACATAGCTAGGCTTTACTAAGCCTTTTAACGCTTCAACAGTTTTAAGTCCATGTCCAGTTACTAATGCTATGACTTTTTCATCTTTTTCTATAACACCACTTTTTGCTAATTCTTTAAGGGTAGCAATTGTTACACCCCCTGCCGTTTCTGTAAAAATCCCTTCAGTTTGTGCAAGCAGTTTAATACCTTCAATAACTTCTTCGTCGCTAACTCCCACAACTGCACCACCAGTTTTTCTTACAACATCTAAGGCATATATCCCATCAGCTGGATCACCAATTGCTAAAGATTTTGCAATTGTCTGGGGTTTCACAGGCTTAATAAAATCCCAGCCATTTTCAAATGCTTGAGCAACCGGAGCACACCCTAAAGCTTGGGCACCAGAAATGCGAATTTCCTTTCCTGGTGGCATGAGACCTACTGCTTGAAGCTCCTGAAAACCTTTGTAAACCTTAGTTAATTGTGATCCAGATGCAACTGGAACCACGACGTGATCTGGAAACTCCCAATTCATTTGTTCAACAATTTCAAAAGCAAGAGTTTTAGAGCCCTCTGCGTAATATGGTCGAATATTTATATTCACAAAAGCAAAATTTGAATATTCACTAGAGAGTTCAGCACAAAGCCGATTAACTTGGTCATAGTTTCCCTTTACAGCTACAAGGTTGCATCCATAAACGGCAGTAGTTATTATCTTTGCTTCCTCTAACGATTCTGGAATGAATATAAAAGCCTCCATTTCAGATTTAACGGCATGAGCAGCAACAGCGTTAGCTAAGTTACCTGTTGATGCACAAGCTGCAATTTTAAACCCAAGCTCTTTTGCCCTTCTTAAAGCAACTGCAACAACTCTATCTTTAAAAGAACCTGTGGGATTTCTAGTATCATCTTTAATCCAAAGATTATTTAAACCAAGTTCTTTTGCTAAGCAATCTGCCTTAACTAAAGGAGTAAACCCAACCTCTGGACCTGCTTGGGGCGCTTGTTCAACTGGAAGCAGTTCTGCGTATCTCCAAATGTTGAGACTTCTTGTCTTAAGGGAATTTCTCGTAAGGGTTTTCGATGCCACCTCGTAATTGTAAGCAACTTCTAAGGGACCAAAACAATACTCACATACATGTAGAGCAGTTAAAGGATATTCCCTTTGGCATTCTTTGCATTTTAGATTCAACATTGAACTCATGTTTTTCGGCTACCTCCTTCATCGCTCGGGCATTGGCACCTGGCCCTTTTTAGGGCTGGTTGCCGCGGTTTCAACGGGCCCGTCCCTCAACCGCTCTAGATGAATTGCCTACTCGTCGTAGAACAAATCTCTTACCAAAGAACTTTCTTTGATAACTTCTAACAAGCTATCTTAGATACAAAGCACAAGTCAAACTTCATAACAGAAAAAATTTCAACTTTTGATCCATTTAGCTACCAAGATCAAGGTCTAATAAAGTTCAAGGCGAATTAGCTAAATTAGTTGCTGTTTTAATACCGGTAAGAAATAAAGAGTCTAGAATTGGCTCAATAGTTTCTTAGATAAAAAAATTCATAGATAAAACTCCCTTACTTAATGAATTGATTGTAACAAACGACCAGTCCAGTCATTACCAGCTGAGATTACAATGAACTTTTGAGCTACTGTCCTTAACTGCCCAAAACGACAAAGGCTGGATCCTTTTTGAAAAGATCAAATGGGTACTCCGGTAAAATCCTTATATTTGTTGATAGCGATATTAAAGCCTTTAAGTTTAACTTAATTAAGTAAATGCTCTTTGTTTTACATCAGTATCCCAAAAAATATTCTTTGGCAAAGATTTTATGAAAGAACTTAACAAGCTAAAGATAAACAACGGTGACCAAATTATTTAACTACTGACACAGTCTTGTTATCTGGCGTTTGTTTTTCTCAAACAAAGACCTACTGAAAAAAGCTGGTTTAAAAAAATCCCCAAACAAATCTTAACCGTTTATAAAATCCTCGTAAAAACGCTAATATGAGGCTCTATCTAGCTAAGAGATCACGCAGAAAGACTGTTATAAGAGTTGCCCTACTAGATCATTAAAAAATTCTGGGGGCGTCAAAACATGCTGGACACATTGAGTTAAAACTATAAAATCATCTAATGCTTTTAAAAACCTTTATTTAACGTTGTTATGTGAAACAACTTTATAAAATCAGACTAAAAATTTTTAAGATAATTCAGATAAATTACGAAATATTAAACTAGACTAATTACTTAAAGTAATATGAATTGGTTTCTCATTTTGGACAATCAGTTATGATATCTTCAAATAATCACCTCAGGTTAGATCCCTTAACTGGACGCTGGATTATTGTCAGCAAAGAAAGGGCAAATAGGCCAACAAATTTTGCCCCTTCAGAAAAAGCAGCAATTGCAGTTACAGGAACCTCTTGCCCGTTTTGCAAAGGGGCCTCTGAAGAGGCTGGTAAGGGCTATCCCTCAGATGACTCTAGCTGGCAGGTTAAAGTAATACCTAATAAATATCCTTGTTTTTCAGGTCAAGATCCTTTCGTTGTAACTCATGTAGAACCTGTTTTTATAGAAGCCCCTGCGTCAGGTATTCATGAAGTAATAGTGCTTTCACCAAATCACGACAAAGACTGGGCGTCTTTAAATAATGAAGAGGTTTTTATATTAATGAGCGCAATCCAAGATAGGATGCAAGAGCACATAACACAAAAAGGTCTGCGTTATTCTCAAGTAATTGTTAACCAAGGCAAAAATGCAGGAGCCTCTATTGAGCATCCTCACGCCCAACTAATATCGATTCCCTTTTTACCGCGAGAACTCACAGATGAACAAGGCGGGTTTGCGCGCTTTGCTGGAGGATGTTTGCTGTGTACGACAATTGATATTGAAAGGCGAGTTAATTACAGAATAACTCTAGAAGATGATCAGGCAGTAGCTATGTGTCCTTTTTGGTCCGGTGTACCCTTTGAATCCTTGATAATTCCAAAACAGCATACTCAGCATCTCTGGGACAGTACTGAAAATATTTTATTTTCAGTAGGAGTGCTTATAAGAGACACCCTTAAAGTTGTTAAAGCAATTAACGGGAATTTAAGTTACAACATAGTTTTTCACTCAGGTCCTCATAGAATAAGTGGAACATTTCACTGGCATGTCCATATTTATCCACAGTTGACCACTCAAGCAGGTCTGGAAAAAGGCTCTGGACTGTTGGTTAATGTAGTACCCCCTGAACAAGCAGCCCAAGAAATCAAACAGTATTACTCGGTTAAAGTTAGTTAATCTAAATTAAAGCCGGACAACCCAAAGGATCTTAGTATAGTTTCTTTTTCCTCATCATGGGTCGGCCAGATATGAGCAGACTCGACATGTTTTAAATAACTCTGCGTAAAAGCATTTAAATTATCAATTAACCAATCTTTGGCCAGTGAAATACAGCGCTTTTGGTCATCTGGGTGCTGCTCTGAAACTGCTTCTTTAGCTGACAAGATGTAAGAATTTTTTACCCTTATTAAATCTGCACCCGGAAATTCAAAGCCTTCTGAGTACCATCCAAAATCAGTTATTACCCAGCCCATGTCAGTTCTTACAACATTTTCTAGTGATATAGAACCATGTGTTTTAATAAGGCCTCCCAAGTCAATTAAGCTGTCTAAATCTACACTATGACTGGTCTCAGTTAAAATATCATCTTCAAAAGAAAGCATCTTACAAGACTGAAGATATTCTCTGCTTCCTGGTTTGGAACCAAAAGCTATCTCTGAACTTGAATGAAGCCTTGCTAACATCTCACCTAACTTTGCAGACTCCTCCTGTAAAGACGCACCAGCTTCCTCTGGGGATCCACCTTGATCAAAAAAATCACGAAGAGAGCCTTTAGCAAGCTGCCATCCAGTAATTTTAGATCCTACTGGTTCAGTAATTATTAATACAGGATCCTCTTTCGGCCAAATTTTAACAGGCGCTGGCATATGATTAAATCCAGCTTTATCCAATCCAAGTGCAAAATCTATCGGGGAAAATGCATCCTTTTTAGAGATCAAATAAAAGCAACCACTTAAAAGATCGCCTGATTCAAAGACAATTTTTAAATTATCATTTTGTTCAGTTACTAATAGGTTTTGACCTGTTTGGATCTTTAATACTTTGTTTAAAAATTCTTTGAAACTCTCCGGAGCATCAAAAATAAACTCAACTGACTCTTCAAGAGGACTGTTTTTAGGACCTTTTAGACGCAACAAGACATTCAAAAAATCTTGTTGGCACTGACCCTTTATTAAATAAAAAGGCTTTGATTTAGGACCATAAGTTTGAATGGTTAGCAAATCTGGAAAAAATTCAAATCTTTTATTCAACAAAAGTTTTAGCTCTTGCTGATTTAGGTCGAAACTATCAGCCATCGAGATCTTCTCCTGACTGTAATCCTAGCCACAAAAACCCGTAAGGTGAAAGGGTTAAAAAATAAGAATCCTCTTGAACTGGCGGAAATGGCACTCTACCAATAACTTCGACCACTTTACGCTTCGAAAACTTAAACAAATCCAGATTAACCGGCTGGGCAAACCTGCTTAAATTAAAAACACATAAGATTGCCTCTTGTCCTTGCTCAGAAGACGTATCTCCTTGATCTAAATCATTTTCTCTTATGACAGCAAAAACAGCCGGATTATCAACTGACACTATCTCATATTTCCCAGTTCCAAAAACATCGTATTTGTGACGAATTTCTAGCATCTTCTTTAGCCAGTTTAGAAAGGAGTTAGGATTGCGTATTTGGGCCTCTATATTTAACGCTTGATACCCATAAACAGGATCCATTAAAGGAGGAAGATAAAGAGCAAAAAAATCAGCTTTTGAAAAACCTCCGTTCCTGTCAGGGCTCCACTGCATAGGAGTCCTAACACCATCGCGGTCACCAAGGTAAATGTTATCCCCCATTAATATTTCATCTCCATAGTAAATCACCGGGGATCCTGGAAGTGATAGCAACATACAATACATCAGTTCTGCTAAGGGCCTTGAGTTATCAATTAAACTAGCAAAACGCCTTGAAATTCCACTGTGCCTTTTAACACGAGGATCCTTTGCATACTCTTTATACATAAAATCACGTTCATCCTCTGTAACCATTTCCAGGGTAAGTTCATCATGATTACGCAAAAAAAGTCCCCATTGGCAACTCTGAGGAATTTCAGGTGTTTGACGCAATATCTCAGTTATCGGTAGGTGGTTTTCCTTTCTAACTGCCATAAACATACGAGGCATTAGTGGAAAGTGAAAACACATGTGGCATTCATCAGCATCGCCAAAATAATCCACAACATCTGCAGGCCATTGATTAGCTTCAGCTAGTAAAACCCTATTTGGATACCTCGAATCAACTTCTTTCCTTAATCGCTTTAAAAAACGATGCGTCTCAGGAAGATTTTCTCCTTTATCTCTTTGAAACAAGTAAGGCACCGCATCCAAACGAAATCCATCAAGTCCAGTATCAAGCCAAAATCTTACGACATTAATCATCTCTTCCTGGACTGCCTCATTGTAATAATTTAAGTCCGGTTGATGAGAGTAAAATCTATGCCAATAAAATTGACCCCTTATCGGATCAAAGCTCCAGTTTGACTTTTCAACGTCAGTAAAGATTACTCGAGCGTCTTGCCATTTTTGATCTGTGTCACTCCAGATGTAAAAATCACCCTTTTCACCTGTTGGATTTTCTCGTGACTCAATAAACCAAGGGTGTTGGTCAGAAGTGTGATTTAACACAAGATCAGCAATAACTCTAATACCCATTGAATGTGCACTATCTATTAACTGTGTTAAATCATCTAAAGTTCCATAAATTGGATGCACTCTGTAAAAATCACAAATGTCATATCCGCCATCTTTTAAAGGGGAGGCATAAAACGGTAAAAGCCATATGCAATCAACACCTAACCAATCTAAATAATCAAGCTTTTGAATAATTCCCTGTAGATCTCCATTGCCGTCATCGTTTGAGTCAAAAAAACCCCTGACAAACAATTCATAAAAAATTGCCTTTTTATACCACAGTGGGTCATCACTTAGTGCTTTAGGCATCTCAGATACTACTTAAAAGCTCTTGGGCCGCCCTGTGGGGATCTAATTCGCGTGATAATAGTTTCCTTAAAACTTGTTGATAGTTGTAATCATCTACAGAGTTTAAAACCCGTTGCTTTATAAGTTCAGAGAGTTCACTTTCAAGCTCGTTTTTAATATGAGTGTTATTTAACTCTTGAAGCAAACCACTTGAAACCAAATAATCCCAGTGCTTATTTAAAGCCTCGTAAAGATCTGTAATCCCTAACGAATCTGTAGCAGTAGTTTGTATAACCGGAGGTACCCATTGTTTTTGCGGTCCAAGCTTAAGCATATTTTCTAGATCTCTAACAGTTTCTTTTGCGCCCGGCCGGTCAGCTTTATTAACCACAAAAACATCACCTATTTCAAGCAATCCTGCCTTAGCTGCTTGCACAGAATCGCCCCAACCAGGGTTTAAAACCACCACTGCCTGATGAGCCACCTGCATTATTTCTAGCTCAACTTGACCAACCCCTACAGTCTCAATAATCACAAAATCAAAGTTTAAATACTCCAGAACTCTAATTGCCTTTGGAACAGCTCTAGCAAGCCCCCCTAAGTGACCTCTACTGGCAAAAGATCTTATAAAAACTTTTTCGTCTAAGGAATGCTCATTCATTCTCACTCTGTCACCTAAAATAGCACCTCCGGAGAAAGGCGAGGAGGGGTCAACTGCTAGGACTCCGATTTTTAAATCATTTTTTCTAGCAACTTTTACCAATTTAGACGTTAAAGAAGATTTACCCGCTCCCGGAGGGCCAGTAATTCCAAGAACCCGTTTTGTGCCAAATGCTTTAAAAACTAGCCGATCTAACTCAAAAGAATCCTCTCCTTCTTTTTCAACAATTGAAATCAACTTGGCCAAAGCTAGCTGGGAACCACCCAGGGCATCATTTAAAAGTTCTCTTAACTTTTCTTCAGGCATGGTTTAAAACAGGCTAATTTAGACCAAAACTTCATTCAAGATTTTAAACAAGATGGTAAATTTCAACACCTATCGACCTAAGTTTTTCACTAAAGCGTTCATACCCTCGTTTAATGTGATAAATATCACCAATTATGGTTTCACTACGGGCCTTTAAACCTGCCATCACTAAAGCAGCACCCCCCCTAACGTCAGTTGCTTTAACATGACCTCCATTAAAGATTTCAACACCTTTAATGAGAGCATGATGGTCTTTTAAAGTGATTTTTGCACCTAGCTTGTTGAGCTCATCAACGTATCTAAAACGTCCAGCCCCAAAAACATTTTCAGTGACAACTGAAGTTCCTTCAGCTAGCGCAAGCATAGTAACTAAAAATGGCTTATAATCAGTTGCCACTCCTGGATAAGGCAAAGTTACAACATCTACCGGCTTGATCCGTCCTTCAAAACAAACCTCAATTGCCCCTGGATTTGACTTTATTTCCAGCCCCATGGCTTGTAGCTTATAAATAAAAGTGTCTAAATTGCGGTAATTTGCATTCTTAAGTTTTACTGACCCACCAGCAATCCCTACTGCAGCCATAAAGGTTGCAGCTTCAACCCGATCAGGAATAAGCTCATGGGGTGAACCTGGACAAAGCTGATCTACACCTTCAATTTTTAACAGTGACGTGCCAGCTCCTGTAATTTTTGCACCCATAGAGTTTAAAAACTTTGCAAGATCAACAACTTCTGGTTCTCTAGCGGCATTCTCAATTATGCTTACACCCCGAGCCAAAACAGCTGCCATCATTAAATTATCTGTTGCAGTGTGGCTTGGATATTCTAAAACATAGCGAGCAGCTTGAAGCCCACCAGGTTGTGCCCGTGCAATAATTTGTTTAAAGTCATGCTTAACTGAAGCGCCCATCGACTCAAAGCCTTTTACATGAAAATTAATAGGTCTACCTCCAAAATCATCCCCTCCTGGCATGGCGCTTTTTACATAACCTTTTCTGGCTAGCATTGGGCCAATTAAAACAATGGAGGCCCTCATTTTTTTAACAAAATCCTCAGGTAGCTCAGGATCAAGATCTGCAGGCATTAAAATTTCTAGCACAGAGTTCTTCAACGAAACACCAGCGCCCATAGCCCTTAGAAGTTCTGACATGTCATGTACATCGGTAATATCAGGCACGTTTGTAATCACGTGCTTACCGGGAGCTAGTACGGTTGCCGCCATTAGCTTTAAAACAGAGTTTTTCGCACCCTGAATCGCAATTTCCCCTGTTAAATGACCAGATGGGAAAACCTTATAAAATTCAGCCACGGGTTAAATACTAGAAACAAAATGATCCAAACCCAAATGCAATCCTTAAGCTTTAAGCACCAACTGAAAAAATTTACTAAGTTTGAAGTTGTGGATATACATGACAGCGTTGACAGAAACCTTGCTCTAGATTTGGTCCGAGTCACTGAAGTGGCAGCCATGGCAGCAGCACGCTTCATGGGAAGAGGTGATAAGGAAGGAGCTGATCGTGCTGCTGTAGAGGCTATGAGGATCATGTTATCTACTGTCTCTATGGATGGGATAGTAGTTATAGGAGAAGGAGAGAAAGATCATGCTCCAATGCTATATAACGGCGAGCGTTTAGGAGATGGATCACCTCCACAAACAGATATCGCAGTTGACCCAATAGATGGCACTACTTTAACTGCTCTTGGTCGTGGTGGTGCACTTTCAGTCATTGCAGTATCTGAAAGAGGAACCATGTTTAATCCAGGCCCTTGTGTTTATATGGAGAAGATCGCAGTGGGACCTGAAGCAGCTCAAGAAATAGATTTATCTTTATCCCCTACTGAGAACTTACAAATTGTTGCAAAAGCTTTAAATAAATCTGTTAGAGATGTTACTGCAGTCATCTTAGATCGAGAACGTCACAAAGATTTAATAGCTGAAGTTCGCCAAGCTGGAGCACGAATTAAATTAATCAGCGATGGTGACGTAGCAGGTGCAATCTCAACTGCCTGGCCTGAATCAGGCGTTGATATCTTGTTTGGAATTGGAGGAACCCCCGAAGGTGTAATTGCAGCTGCAGCGCTAAAGTGCATGGGCGGTGCATTAATTGGCAGGTTATGGCCGCGCAACGATGACGAAAGACAACAAGCAATCCAAGCCGGATATGATTTAAACAAAGTACTTTACACTGATGACTTAGTAAAGGGAAATAATTGCTTCTTTGCTGCAACCGGAATCACTGACGGAGAGCTTGTTAAAGGAGTGCGTTTTACTTCTTATGGAGCAGTAACAGATTCACTTGTAATGCGCTCTAGATCAGGAACCGTAAGACATATAACAGCTAAGCATGCATTAAACAAACTAAGGTCTTTTGCTAGCGTCAATTTAGATTAATCATGCAATTGTTTGATGAATTTTTAAAAGAGGTTTCAAATTTAGAACTTTTAACAGATGAATCTTTTTTAGAGGACTTTTCTCATGATGAATCGCTAACTTTACAACCAGAGGCCCCTTTAGCAGTCATTTTTCCAAAAAACGAAGAAGAAGTCATAGCTATAGCAAGAGCTGCTAACAAATATAAAATACCGTTAACACCCAGAGGTGCGGGATCTGGCATGTCTGGAGCTTGTGCACCTCGTAATTCAGTTGTAGTTGCATTTGAAAAATTCAACCAAATAATTGAAATCGACACTTTTAATCATGTTGCAGTGGTTGAACCTGGTGTGCGTTTGTTTGAACTTGATCAAGCTCTTTTGCCATTTGGCCTTTTCTATCCTGTTTACCCTGGAGAACTAAGCGCAACGATCGGTGGAAATATCTCAACGAATGCCGGAGGTATGCGGGCCATCAAATATGGCGTTACTAGAAACCATGTGTTAAGCTTAAGAGCAGTTTTAATTGATGGTTCAGTAATTCAAAGCGGCGGAAAACTTTTAAAATCATCAGTAGGGTATGATCTAACTCAATTAATCATTGGATCAGAAGGAACACTTGGACTTATAACTCAAGCAGTTTTAAAGCTAAGCCCCCGGCTGGCGGTAAGTCAGGGGTTATTAAGTGCTTTTCCAACGTTGGAAAAACTTGCAGCAACTGTTCCTATGCTCCTAGCTAAATCAATAGGGCCATCGGTGTGTGAATATATTGATAATTTAACACTGGATGCAATTACAGCATCGGCTAATCTCCAGTTAGGAATTAGTCAAGAGATTAAAAATAAAACTGAGGCATATTTGCTCTTAAGCTTAGAATCAAACTCTCATGATCATTTAGAAGCTCTAACTGAGTATGCTGGTGAAATTCTTGAAAAAGCAGGTGCGTCTGACACCTTTGTACTGAGCCCTTCCCAAACTGAATCTTTAATCTCAGCTAGAGAAAAGGCCTTTTACGTCGCAAAAGCTGCTGGAGCAACTGACATCATTGACGTTGTGGTGCCGCGTTCAGAAATGGCTCCTTTTTTAAGAGAGGTGGCCAAAATTGCTGAAAAATACGGGGTGTTGATACCAGGATGTGGTCATATTGGGGATGGCAACGTTCATTTAGCCTTATTTGCCCAAGATTCTACTCTGGTAAAAAAAGTCATGACTGAAGTATTAGAACTCGGGATCTTAAAAGGTGGCGCTATATCAGGCGAACACGGCATTGGAACCGAAAAACGCCAATATTTCCTAACTTTAGAACAGCCTAGTAGACTAAATGTTCTTAGAGCTATTAAAAAAGCCTTTGACCCAGAAGGACTTCTTAATCCGGGGCATTTAATTTAGAAGTTTTAGCTGATTGTGCAAGAATAAAAACTAATGAACGGAGCACAAGCACTTATTAGATCACTTGTAAATTTGGGCGTAGATACTTGCTTTATGAACCCCGGAACTTCAGAGATGCACTTCGTGGCCGAGCTTGACTCAGTTCCAGAAATTAAGCCAATTTTAACTCTTTATGAAGGTGTTGCTTCCGGAGCAGCCGATGGTTACGCAAGAATAAAAGGATCTCCTGCAGCAGTTTTGTTACACCTAGGACCAGGATTAGGAAATGCCTTTGCAAACTATCACAATGCCAAACGCGCAAAAAGCCCTATCATTAATATTGTTGGGGAGCATGCAACTTATCACAAAAGATATGATGCTCCACTAGAATCAGACATTGTCTCTTTGGCAAACCCTATCTCGAAATGGGTAAGAACTGCTCTTAATGCCCAAAATATAGCAGGAGACACACTAGATGCTTATAAAGCTTCTATGGCCCCTCCTTGTGGTATTGCTAGCTTAATATTACCGGCTGACATCTCGTGGTCTGAAGGTGCTAGTCCAATCCAACTACACTCAAAACCAATTAGCGCTGCATCCTTGCCTAGCGAAACAAAAATTCACAACGCGATAAAAGCTTTAAGAAGCGAAAAAAAATGCACAATACTTCTAGGAGGCAAGGCACTTTGTGCGCAATCAATTAAATTGGCAAGCCAAATTGCAACTCATACTAACTCCAAGCTCCTGGCAGAAACATTCCCTGCAAGAATTGAAAGAGGAGGCTCAATTCCAGAACTTGAACGAGTCTCTTATCTAGGTGAATTTGCCCAGTCACAATTAGAAGGTTCAGCATATTTGTTGTTATTTAATTCAAAAGCACCTGTTTCTTTTTTTGCCTATCCAGGTAAGCCTAGTTACTTAGCGCCACTTGACTGTGAAGTAATTGAAGTTGCATCTGATTCTGAAGATGCACATAAGGCACTGTCAATAATAAATGAAGAGCTTCACATTCATAAAGGACAGTTTAAAGCCTTTAACTCTCAACAAGCACCCCCAGAAGGCGAACTCACCCCTCAAAAACTAGCACAAATAATCGGAATATTTTTAAAAGAAGGAACTATCGTATCTGATGAGTCTAACACTTTAGGCCTTTATCTGGCTCAAGGTACTAAAGAGGCAGAAGAACATATCTGGATGTGTTTAACTGGAGGTGCAATAGGACAAGGATTACCTCTTGCCACAGGAGCAGCGGTTGCAAATAAAGATGCTAAAGTCTTAGCACTTGAAGCTGATGGATCTTCAATGTATAGCATTCAAGCGCTCTGGACTCAAGCACGAGAAAATTTAAATGTGACGAATATCATTTTAGATAATCAAGCATATGGAGTACTGGAAATGGAATTAAGCAGGGTCGGTGCAAAAGCTAGTGGCCAAAAAGCACATGCAATGTTAGATTTATCAACTCCATCAATTGATTTTGTGTCCATTGCTAAAAGCTTTGGTTTACAAGCAAGAACCGTTACAAACTGTGAAGAGTTTTTACAAACGCTCAAAGAATTTGAAAAAGATGGACCAAATCTCATTCACGTGCCATTAGGAAAGGGGTTAGTTTTATGACAAGTGATCAGAATAATTTAACCACTTTAGAGATGCAAGAGTTAGCTGAGGCAGCTCATAAGATGACGGTACATTCATTATTAGACATTAAGATTGAAAAGTTCTCAAAAGATGAAGTCATATTTTCTATGCCAGTGACATGGAAAGTTCATCAGCCTGCAGGACTTTTACACGGTGGGGTGTCTTGTGTTTTAGCTGAAGGTGCTGCTTCATTTGGGGCTGTTTTAAACGCAAACCCAGGCGATTACGTCGTTGGCATTGAAATAAATGCCAGCCATTTAAAGGCCGTAAAAGATGGTGTTGTAACAGCCGTTGCAACGCCAATACGAGTGGGTAAACGAGTTCAGGTATGGAACGTTGACATAACAAATGAAAAAGGTGAACTAGTTTGCAAATCAAGAGTAAGTTTAGCAGTTATTCCCAATAATAGCTACCAAAATCAAACTTAATAATTTTTTAAACCAACAAGAAACTTGATAAAAGCTATATATCAATCTTGAATTTAAACTCAAATACTTTTAATTACTAATTGTAGCTAAATAGGTTGTTTAAGTTTAATCACTACTGATAAAGCTAAATTAAGCTACTATAAAAGCATTACGCAGCCTGCTTTAAGTATTTATTTATTTGGAATAACTCTTATAATGATGCGCTGTTCACCCTCTTGTCGCCATGGATATTTATCAACATTTAAGTATTTTTTGGCAAGCATATCAATGTGTTCTTCAGCACCTTGTTCAACTAACTCTGCTTTTCCTCTCATAACAAATGTGTTATAAAAATCATTTTTGTCATTCACTGATATTGCAACATAAGGATTATTTAAAACGTTTTTATGCTTAACTCTACCTTTGGCTGTATTAATTAAAACAGCTTCTCCATCAGTATCTACCCAAACAGGGGTCACGTGAGGCTTACCATCTTTTGAAACGGTTGCAAAATGAGCCAAATTTGGATCTTTTAACAGTGCAACTACCTTCGGATCAAGTGCCACTTAATTACCTCCTTTTAAACTACTGTCCAGACTTAAAATCATTAAATATTTAAATCAGTAAAAACATTTTAATATTAAAGATAGGCAACTGAAGAAATCCCGCCAATTGCCCCTGATGTCAACGGCAAGGTAAATTGAACCCGAGTATCTGGAGGAGGTGCCTGAATATCTTTAACGGCCGTCCCTATTGCTAAAAACTCGGTAGCGTGGGCTCCCCACACATGGTTTTTAACAATTACTCTCACCCCTACAACTCCATGAGCACCATATCTATCGGCCTCAAATTGCATACGTTGCATTGCAAGCTCCCTTGCTGTATAAACAGCCTCTGTAAATTGCATTATTTCTTGATTTCTAAGCGATTGTTTAAGGACCTGCATAGCACTTTGATGTGCTACGTGATAAACACAGGTTCCTAAAACCAAAGCAACTGGCACATGCCCCATATGAATTAAATTAAAAAAGCCCTGACCAGATAAATCAGATGTAAACGGTCCACCGTCTGCTACACGTAAAGAACCCGGATTATCACGGCATTTAACCGCAGTTCCCTCTGCAATAAACTCCAGCACATCTTGCCCCCAGGCATACTGGTTTATCCTAAGATTAACCCCAACAATACCGTCAGCACCTAGTGATGCCGCCTCAGTTCGCATTCTCGCCATCGCTAGTTCCCTTGCATTGTACATAGCTGAGGTTAAGACATTAAGTTCCTGCGATTTTCCCCAACGTGCAATTTGAATTCCAACATGGTATATAGAAGTGCCCATCACATAACCTAATGGATCAAAACCTATCTCGTGTAACAAGAAAAACTCATCAACACTTAAGTCAGAAGTGAAGCTACCTTGATTAACGCTCTGGCTTAATCTTGCTATTCTTTCGCTAGCAGCTTGAGGTATATAATTTTGTGGTTGAGACATAATTTACTCCTTTCTTCTTTTAATTTATCAGACTATAAAGAACTTGCCTTACTTTTATATTGCGTTCTAACTCATCGTTTAAATATTTAAGCAGGCTTCTAATCCACTGATCTAAATCCACCTGTTGTCGTGAAATTGTAACACCTCCTGAAACATGACCAATCTTAGCAACGACTACTCCACTTTCAACACTTAAGGAAAATTCAGCATCTGGTCGCTTAATAAACAACTCATTAATTTTTCCAGTATTAAACAGGCCACGTCTCTTAATGCTTATTGAATCAGGCCAAAGAAATTTTAGTTGACTAGCTATCTTTTCCATGAAAAGTACGCTGTCGCTAGCTAACTCAGCAAGGCTGTTATAAGCTGCTTCTAGCTGATAACCTTGTGGCTCCGAGTTAAAATCCGCTAAATCCATGAAGTTATTCTATCTAAAAGCATCACTGTGTGCTCTTTGTCTTTTTAAAAGGGGCTAAAAATCCAACTGATGACACCAAATAAGGCACTAAATAATCAAGAAAAATTTTTAAAATTACTTCCCATCCAACTTTTCCACGATAAAGAACATCAAATTGATTAATGCCAACAAGTATTGTCCCAACAACTAAGGCAACCTTACTTGCAGTGGCGAAAGTCTTACCTTTAATAATAAGCAACACCGCTTCTAAATATGAAGACCACTCTAACTCGTCTTTATTAGGTGCCAAACTAGAAACAATGTTAGCCAGTTTACTTTAAAGCAAGCTAATTAAGCAATAAAGACCACGGCAATTATTTAGTGCACCTCCATCATTTTTACTCTATTAGTAAGTGCGCTAAAAGCTAAATATAATCCCTGTCAGTTTCAAAGAAATTCGCATGCTCTCAAAGCTTGACAAAATCTAACTGCGCTCAAAGTAAAATCTAAAGGTCAACAATATTAAACCAAATCCAAAAACCGGCAAAAAGACAAACATGTTATCAAGCGGTCCATGCCAAGGCGTATTAAAGAAGATGTTTAAAGGACCATTAGTCCCGACAGCATTTCTCCTTACATCCCAATACAGACAAAAAATTACTAGTAAAGAAAGTATAACAAAACCAACTTCAAATAAATATCTGTTAATAAAGTGCGTTATATTAAATTTTTTAAATTTATAACGATCAACAAATACTGCATAAAAGATAACTACCCCTATACAATAAGGCAATCCGTAGCGACCTTGCCACCACGGCCCAAATTTTTGTCCTTCTAAGGCGTTAAAAAAAACCGGTATTAAAAAGCTAAGCACCACTAAAACTAATCCTACAAGCCTCTCAAATTTACTTTGGAGCTTAAAAGCCCAAGCTAAAACCCCCACAATAAAACCAGTCCAAACTAAAGAAACCCATCTCGGTGCCTCATAATCGTTCCAATCAAAAACTGCAATATCTTGATTATAATAAGCAATGGTGTTTTTTGTGGATAACCAAAAACGCTCAAAAAAATTTGCACGATAATACGGAGTTAAAACCACGTAAGGATTTTGAAAAATTAAGCTCCCGGCAGTTAAATCCCAAATAATGGCATATATCAAAGCCAAGATGAAAACAACAAGAGCAACTTTTAAATCCTTAAAGAGTGAAATATTTAACAACTGTCGGTGTTTAAAAACAACAACGCATACCAATATAATAAGTGCCCATAGAGGTGAAAGAGCTCGTATCGTACTTAAAGCAGCTAAAGATAACAATAATAAGTTAGTTAATTTTTTAATATTGCTTAAATCGTTTTCAGTTATTAGAACCGCTCCAATAACCCAAGAGCTAAAGGCTGCCGTAATTTCTAATCCGTTTGGATTAACCATCGAGGCCCAATAAAAGCAAGCGGGTGTAACCGCAGCTGCCATGGCCAGTAAAACATTTTTGCTACCCTTAAAACGTAACATCACGTAAAAGCCAAGAGCTAAAAACAACGCATTAAGCAAATCACTTATCAAACGCATCAAATAAACGCCGGTGGCGTTAGGATAAATTAAACTTACCAATCCAACAATGAGATAATAAGTAGGTATATAGCGCCCTACATAGGTCTCTGAAGAAACTGTTTTAGTTGGAAACTTAAAGAAATCGGGCATACACGAGGCTGATCTCCTAGGGTCTTTTAGATAACAAAGTGGAGCAACAATTGACACCGCATAATCCTGAGGGACCATTACGCGTACATATGGAGTTGACTTAAGTCCTTTTGGATAAAGAGGTCCATAAGTTGGCTGGTTATGAAGCTCACCTCGTACAGCGGCTGCTGCATAAATTACCTGAGCTGGCTCATCAGCAGAGCTGAACAGGGGTGTAGATAAAGAAAAAGCTGCAAGGATAATAAAAAAGCCAATAACTAAGAAAACATAGCTAGTTAGAAGCCGGCCACTTCTATTTTCTAGGCTCTTTTTCAATGTTCATAATATTACCAAGAATAAAATGTTTTGATCAGCTTTAATCGACTTATTAATCTTTCTTTAAAAAACTTTAAAGTTGGATGGTGAATTTCAAAAATAATTAAAGCTCTTAACTTTTAACAAGTTTTACAACAATAATAACTATACAACTTTGTATTCACCTATCATACAAGCCCTCAAGTTAAAAACCTAATAGATGTTTAAATCTAGCCCCCAAATGCACACTGCTTTATTCCTTGTTTCAACAACATGACCTTCCAAGCCACAAATAAAGCAATTTGACCCAAGATAACTAGTATCTAACTACAACCATTTGTCATTCGGTACGACTGCTAAAACAACCCTTTTCTTTACATAACAAGGCGCGCTTATGCAGATTTAATATCATTTAAGTTGCTCAAATCCCGCAAGGAGCCTGATACCCACCGACTCGGTTGTCTCCCACAAAAAGCCATGGTGCGTATTTTTCAATGTCTTTTGGGAAAGGGGCGGTTTTACATGTACCCCTGATGATTGAGATATGCTTAAACCCTTTGAACGGCCAAGAATAGCCGCATTAAATGGACGCACCCAGGAAGATATGTAGTGCACGACGGAGGATTAGAATAATAGAGCTCGAGCGTTAAACGGGCCCTGCATCCAGTGATGTTCACAGACTCAACAATAGCCTTTCTATACAACGAGTCTGGGTTTTTACCTTCTGTCAGGAACTTCTGAAACATTGTTAATACCCTGGAATGAGGAGAGATTACAGTGGCTAGCGGATCTACTGAGTGATCTGTGTAAACAGCCAAAACAGCAGAAGAAAAATTAGCATAGGCGTCAACCACTGCCCACTGCGCTTTACTCAACGGCTTTAAAGAGATAAACGGAACCCAGTGTCCTCCCACATATTCCAGGGTCTCTGCCGATAATGGCTGAACCGTAGAAGAACTTGAGCCACAATCGGTGGCAAAGATCGCCAAGACAACCATAACCATTATTACTAGTATTCGCATAGCTAATCTTGCAACTGTTCTATATCTCTTATACAGATATGTTTACCACTAAGGTCTTTATTCAGATCATACATCGGATTTTTTAATGATGTTTTCCCACCATTGGCACAAGTCCTACCCGACCAGTTATTAAGTAGGTGGTGGTTGCTTCAGTACGTTTTGCTCTGCGGTTGACCAGGTAGTTAATGCTATACGAGTGATCAACGTTGCATCTCACATCTGCTTATTAGCTCCCACAACTACGCCTATTTTTGATCACCTGGTATCTGGAGCCTACCCGAAACAGTATCATCATAATACCCGCCCGTCTGGTTTCCAATTGGACTTGCCGGAGGTTATCTCAGCTAAATTGAACCATCCCCATTGCCTTTAACAGCAATTTTAGTTCATTAGAGCTTTTCTTGTGATCCGTAATTAGTATAAAAAATTGCACCTGCAAATACTTAATTATTCCTAGTTATTTAGATTTTTTTAAGCAATGTATAAAAAGATTAACTCTTAATTAATCAGTCATTATTTTTAGTCTGTATTTTAGATCTTTATTTAAAAAAGGATTCTTAGGTGCGCAATAGGTACCCATATATGGCTAGGACTCTTTTTAGATGCTTTCAAAGTGTTACAAATAATCAGATAAAAAAGCGCTATTTACAGGCACAATGTTATATAACGATCATTGATCTTTCTACAGTGCCAACAAATTTAAAGCAGTGCTAAAAGCTACGCCTGTGATTAAATCAATGGCTAGTGTAAGTGATAGTTATGATAATGCACTAACTTAAGAATCCCTGTCACTTTTAAAAAGAAAGTCAGATTACTCTGATAACTTTAAAACTATTGATAAAAACAGAGCTAAAAATACTTGATTGGATCAATTGATATAACAATAAAAGGATTCATTGATCAATTAGATACATCTCGTCATTCCAATTTGAACAACAATTTACAGAAATGGCAGGAGCTAAAGTTAATGGTAAGCGTGTAGGGTTTTAAGGTAGATGCACTCAAATAAAAGTAATAATCTTTAGACAAAGATGAATTAAAAAAATGAAGGTATCACACACAGCAATTCGTTTAGTTAAATATGGGCAATTTTTATAGAGACCAATGCCTCTAAATTGAAAGAGATTCGTTAATTAGGCTATTTAGATATCTGCTTAAGCATCCACACAGATTGCATAACTTAACAGTAAAACTAAATAACTTATTTTGTGACATTAGTCCGTTATTTCAAAGAGAATCAGACATTAAGCTCAAATCAAAGAAAGAAAGTAAATACCATGACAAAGGGTACTGAGGTTCGAACAATAAACCCGGATCAGGGGAATTTACGTCGATTTAATAGTTTCCGTCAGGTAAAGTTTGATTTAAATCTAAGGCCCTTCATAGTGATCTGGGAAATGACTCAAGCATGTGAATTGTCATGCAGGCATTGTAGAGCTTCAGCCTCACCGTTGCGCGACTTAGATGAATTAAGCACGCAAGAAGGCAAAAAACTTCTGGATGAAATTGCACAGTTCGGTCATCCAAGACCGATTGTTGTACTTACCGGAGGTGATCCACTTTTAAGACCAGATTTTTTTGAACTTATAAGCTACTCCCGAAATCTCGGACTTGCAACGGCGGTATCTCCATCTGGAACACCAAGATTAACTTTAGAGTCACTTAAAAAGATTAAAGAATGTGGCGCTACTTCAATCTCACTTTCCCTAGATGGGATTTCCGAAGTCCATGACAACTTTAGAGGAGTCAAAGGGTCTTATGAAACAACTTTAACTGCAGCCAAAATAAGCAAAGCACTAGGTTTGAGACTCCAACTAAATACAACGGTAGCTAAATTTAACGTCGAAGAGCTACCCAAATTGGCTATTTTAGCGCACCAACTAAAGGTAACTACTTGGAGCCTCTTTATGCTTGTCCCAACCGGCCGAGGAACAAATTTAGAAGGGCTAAGTGCGCAACAAGTCGAAGATGTATTTCATTTTTGTGTGGATCTTGCATCCTTTTTACCCATTAAAGTCACCGAAGCTCCTCACTATCGGAGAGTTGTTAAAATGAGACAGGAATGTTATCAAAAAAATTTGAATTGGAAGGATTATCTGCTCCACGGAAAGTTATATGACAAATTGTCCGCTGAATTCATGCAACTCCTTAAAGTAAAGAAGATTTCAAGTTTTTCTAAACCTGAAGACTCTGATCTTAAGCGGCCTCCTTTAGTAATTAACGCAGGAAACGGATTAGCCTTTATCTCCTATAAGGGCGACGTATACCCCTCTGGATTTTTACCGGTCGCTGCTGGTAATATCAGAAATTCGTCCCTGATTAATATCTACCAAAAATCTAAAGTATTTCAAGATTTGAGAGACAAATCTAACCTGACTGGCAAATGTAAAATATGTGACTATAGGGATATCTGTGGCGGTAGTAGGTCACGTTCATTCAGTTATAATGGCACTTACGTGGGCGATGATCCTTTATGTGCTTATGTTCCAAAGGTTGGGAATCTTTGATACCGAGCTAAAGATCATCAAGGCCTGTATGTGATTTGACTTTTTTTAATCAAGCACTCAAGGAGATTTAAATTTATGACAAACAGTTCAACTGATTAAGTAATTCACTATGGACTTGTTTCTTGAAAAATTTCAAGGATCTTAGATTTTAAAACGCTAGTACCTATTGTGGTGGATTTTTGCTAGCCCATATTGCTGCTTCAGTTCTTCGAGAAAAGCCCAGCTTCCTCAATAAATTCGATACGTAATTCTTTACTGTTTTTTCAGCTAAATACAGACGGTTGGCTATTTCTCTATTTGTCAGTCCTTCAGTTAAAAGATTAAGAATCTTTTTTTCCTGTTCGGTTAGCAAATCTAACCTTGGATCATGCGATTCTAATTTAGACTTTACACGTTCAACGTCTTCTTCCTTAAGCAAGGTTTTACCAGATGCTATTTGAAGGACTGCATCAATTAACTGCGTGCTTCTTATTTGTTTTGCCACAAATCCCTTAGCTCCCGCTAAAACTGCCGCAAGAAGAGCTTGATCATCCGCATAAGACGTTAGTATCAATGTATTAATGTTGTCATAGTTTTCTGAAATTTCCCGACAGAATTGGATTCCGTCACCATCTGGCAATTTAATATCCAAAATCGCTACTTGCGGTTGATAAAGCTTTATTCGATTGCGTGCATCGCTAATTGTACCCGCCTCACCTGCAACTTCGATTTTACCTGTTGACTCAAGCAAGTTAGCAACACCGTGCCTTACAATTTCGTGATCATCAAGCAAAAATACTCTTATTTTTGAACTTAAATCCGTAGAAACATTAAAGTTAGTTTGATCAGAATTCATGAGCCGCCACCGTAAATACAACGTGAGTTCCTTTGCCGTTTAATCGGTCAATAGTAAGCTTGCCATTACTCAAAGAAGCTCTCGTCTTAATATTTTTTATGCCTTTGCCTGTATAGTCTTTATCTGCATCAAAGCCTATCCCATCATCAGTCACCGAAAGCTCTATTTCATCTGAAATAAACACTGAAACACTTACATTCTTTGCCCGAGAATGTTTAACGGCATTAGTTATAACCTCTCTGGCAATACAAACAATATGATCGAACTTTGATCCGTCTAAAATTGTATTTAAATTGCCGCTGTGGGTAACAGTAAATCTTATATCTGATGACATCTCAAAATTTTCAATGATTTTGTCTATCTCAGTCAAAAGATCACGACCGCTCAAAAGTGCACTCTGATCTATAGCAAATATCGTCTTTCTAATATCGTGAATTACTTCATCAATTTCATTCACTGAATCCTCAAACAAATTTCTTAAGTGCTCAGGCTCTATCTGAGAAATCTTGCTTTGCATTTTAATTCCAATGGCAAACAGTCTCTGAATAACATTGTCATGAAGACTTCTTGCAATTCTTTCGCGTTCCTCTACCACAGATAAATGTTTTAACCGCTCGTTTAGCTTTGCTTTTTCAATTATTATGCTTGCTGCTTTAGCGAAAGCCTCCAATAACTTTTCATCAGAATCATTAAAATCTGTACCGTCCAACTTGTCAGACAAATACAAGTTCCCATATGCCTTGCCCGCTATTACAATCGGCACACCTAAGAAAGACTTCATGACAGGATGACCTTCAGGAAAACCACTATGACGCCTGTCTTGCAAAACATTAGACAAGCGAACTGGCTTTAAATCTTTAATCATCACACCTAACAATCCGTGTCTCTGTGGTAAAGAACCAATTGAATTTTTTACTTCTTCACTCACACCATAAGGAAAAAATTGAGACAGACCTTCTCCTGAATCATCCAAGACACCTAGGGCACCATATTTTGCACCGACCAGATCAGCTGCCGACTTTACAACTTGATTTAAAGCTGAATCGAGATCAAGCTCTCCAACTAAAGCAAGAATTGAATCTATTAGTGCCCGCAATTCAACCGGATTAGAAATGTTGCGATATGACACAATTTTCATTCTAATAGATAGTTTTAAAATTTATTCAAAAATTACAGGATCGCCGATTTGTAAATTTTAAGTAAAACCGATAGCGATACTCAAGGTACACCAACTTAATTAACTTAACTTTAAGTAAAAAATTCACGCATGAAAAATTGTTGCGTTATTAAATATCAAAATAGCTAATTAGCCCGCGCAAAAAAGTTTGTTAAACTCCAGTTGGCATCCACATCTTTTCCTAAAACAGGAATTGTTCCGTTACCACCAAAATCAACAGTAACAAGTGTCCCTTTTGCTGTTGTCGGAGGGCTTAAAGCACCTAAGGGATCCGTTGCATCCGAGTAAGCATTAGTGATCTCTCCCAGATGCACCCATTGCTGGGTTCCTCTGTTTGCTTGCGCAAACTTCGGTTCTCGCCTCACCGACGGCGGCCAACATAAGGTTGGTCTTAAGCCGTCTCGCCCGGTGGTCGGTCAACCGGCCATCGGACCCGCCGTCTGTACCACCAGAAGGTGGCCCGGGATCGAACGGGGCGCTGGCTCCAACTGAGCCAGGATTGGCATTTCTCTCCGGTGAGTCGCGGAGGTTCTTTGCGGCATTGACATCCCGATCCACCGTCTCACCGCAGATTTCGCAGGTAAGTTCTTTGGCGAGCTTCGGACCTGTGAGGGTTCCGCCGCAACCGTGATGAATCTTGGACGAGGCAAAGAAGCGGTCAGCAATGGTAAGACGCGTACTGCCCCACTTTGCCTTGTAGGACAGGGAAGGACGGATGGCTCCAAGTGTGGCGTCTGAAACCGACCGCCGAAAGCCACGC
>Ga0080006_1164363_pt1 | contig 27280 bp, 24 predicted proteins | sample RS3BMetagenome_FD_69209 | JGI IMG/M metagenome (GOLD analysis project Ga0080006, IMG submission 69209) | Ferric oxide microbial mat and aquatic microbial communities from Rainbow Spring, Yellowstone National Park, USA - RS3B (SPADES... ...
CCGGGTATTAAGGTTTGAGCTCGCGAATGACGTTGAAATATTAACTACTGAAAAATCCTCAGTGTATCGTATCATGTTTATGAAATAAATTGAAGAGATCCACAAAGCATACGGAATGAGAAGTCATAAATACGAAAAGGTGAAGAAATGTGTCGAAGAAATTAAGGCTTAAATCGTTTCAGCCAGAGGAGGAATACGTCTACCTAACTTACTCCTTGAAGAACGATAAGAAGGAGGAGAGCAAGATATTACTAGAGAACTATAAACACCTACTACAGAAAGCTTTAGACTGGTTATGGGAGAGGACTAAGATAGAGAAAAAAGAAACGAAGAAAGGTAAGAAAGTCAAAATAACCTTGCCTAAGAAAAAGGAAGTGTACAAGGTATTGAGAGACGAGCTTGAGAAGATTAACGTTTTAGCTTCCCACTACGTGGACAAAGCAATAAATGACGCTTATTCCATTTTAAGGAGTTGGAGGAGGAGGGCCGAGAAGGGGCAAGCATCATTGAGGAAACCAACACTGAGGAAGGTTTACGTCAGGGTAAAGTCTACTCTGAGGAAGGTTGATGGCGAAGACGTTAGGATTACAGTAAGACCTTATGAATATTTGACCTTCTCTTGGTCTCACACTTGGTTCTCTAGAAGGGTTGAAGGACTTGAGTTGGGTGAGCCCATAATTAAGGAGGATAAGGTGTATTTGCCATTTCGTTACAGATTACCTTGGTTTACTCCCCTAGATTTCCTAGCAATTGATAGCAACTTGTACACATTAGACGCTTATGATGGTGATAAGTTTGTTACATTTTCCTTGAAGGAGTTGTATAGTCTAAAATTCGGCATGGAGTTGAAGAGGGGTAGAATACAGTCTTTTACTTCAAAGCACGGTAGGAAGGGGAAGGAGTTGTTAAGGAAATATTCCCATAGAGAGAGGAACCGTGTGTCGGATTATATCCACAAGTTCGTGAATAAGTTGCTGGAGAGGTATCCTCTCACTATGTTTGCTGTTGAAAAGTTGAATAAGCAGTCAATGTTCCGAGACGCTGATGACAAGCTGTCTAAGAAGATTTCAAGGACTGTGTGGAGGTCGATCCACCACGTGCTAAAGTACAAGGCCCCTCTTTACGGCTCCCTAGTTAAGGAGGTGAACCCGTACCTCACATCTAAGTCCTGCCCCAGATGTGGACGGGTTTCCCGAAAGGTCGGCAGGACTTTCAGGTGTGAGAGGTGTGGGTTCACTCTGGATAGGCAATTGAACGCATCTCTCAACATATACCTCAAGGTGTGCGGGTTTCCCCACCTCTTTCTCACTCCCAGTGGGAGTAGGTGGGTTGGGGTTATCCCGCTAAAGGGGTGGAGGAGGATGAGTGGGGCAATGCCCCGTGACTCTGGTGAAGCCCAAGGGCTGAGGATTGGATACAAATTCATGAAAATTCAATGAAGCCCAAACCCCATTCGCTGTGAGATGGATAAACACCCTAGTTCGAATGTCATTTTCCTAAGGGTACTCCGACAACAGTCGCAGAGTAGAGCGGGCATTACCGAGATGTCTAGGTTGAAGCGAGGTTTCGTGAGGTTATGCCTCCGTCCCATCAAACATGATCACGTCCGCGCCAGGGTTCGACCGGTAGTGCTAAAGCTCCCCCTCTCTATGCAGAACGGTGCCTCGGGGCAGGCGACTACACTTTTCCTCGAAGGACAAATGGGATTCCCGGTTGAAGGAAGTTCTCTACCCTGGAAGCCTGTAGCCGATCATTCCTGGAGAGCCCGGGGAATTGATCATATAAATTCTATAATATAATTATTCATAATATAAACTATTTACCGAGATATACCTAATGGAATACTAAAGTAAGTTTTATAAGGTATAAATAAGATTAAACAATAATGACAGATAAACCCTACAAACTGGCCAAAGTAGTCGGTCCCATAGTCATCATGGCTTCGGCAGTGAGTCAGGAGTACGGTGCCGGAATAAACGCAGTGGCCACACAGAGTATAGGCTCATATTCATCTATCGGAAACTTGGTCCCCCTAATTATGTTTGTGACGGGTCTACTACTGCTCCCCAAGGTGTTCATGTACCAGAGGTTTGGGGGAATTGCGAGCAGGAGTGGAGGACAATACGTATGGATATCCAGGACTACGTCCCCTCGGGTAGGCTTCCTTGTACACTTCCTTTACTGGATAGGTATAATTTCAGCTATAGGGTTCATAAGCTATACAGTGGGATCAACACTCGCTTCGACTTTGGTATCCCTAGGTATCACTGCTGGTGCATGGTTTGCGACATTTTACGGGCATCTGACGGTAGGTTTGATCCTGATTTGGACGTTCTTCCTAATACATTACTCTGGAGTTAAATCCTATGGAACCGTTGTAGTGATCTTGTTCGGACTCATATTGTTCGCTGCGGCAACCTCAATGTACGTGGGTTTCAGTACCCCCAATACCGAATACGTAAATGTTCTTTCGTCCCAAATATTTAAGGGACCTATTCCTCACTACACTTTACCGTCAGTCACCTATTCAGCTTTCTTTGGGACTGTCACCCTCTTCGTTTTCGCTTATGCAGGAATAAGTGCTGCACCGATGTTGGGAGGAGAGGCCAAGAATCCCCAAAAGGACATGCCTAGAGGGATAGTCTATGCATGGATCATCGCCATAGTACTCTTCACGCTGGTCGCCCTCGCCATATTTCACACCGTAACGGGGGAGCAAGTCTACGCCCTCATCCAGTCTAAGAAGGCATATTATGCGACGTTACCTGGTATCTTGAGTATAGCAGAACCGCGCTTGCTGGGCGCAATATTTTCCATAATAGTGACCGTCATAATAGCGAAGACCATGTTACCCCAACTCCTAACTTCCAGCAGAACGTTGTTCGCGTGGGGAGAGGACCTGATACTACCTGCCCACTTCACTCACACCAACAAGTTCAAGGCTCCCGACTTCAGCCTTCTCATCTGTGCCATACTTGCTTCGGTGTACTTGGTCTATACATCTGTGGTAGGGGTCTCGGTGGTGGACATAAGGTCACTCTCCGTCCTCTTGGAAATGTTAGCGTTAGGAGCTGGAGTCCTAATGACTGCTACTAAGGGCGAGAAAAAGGAAGAATGGGAGAAGAAGGTCGGAACGCCCGGCATGATAATAGCTGGCATCACCGGAATATTAGTTACGTTGATTGTCATTCCCTCGGTCGTGGTAGTCCCTCATGTGTCCCTAGTGCTTCAGCCCTCATTTCAAGTTGTCATGACGATTTTAGTGGGACTCGTAATCTATGAGGTCTCGAGGATCTTGAGGAACAGAAACAATATAGACCTAGACGAGTTCATTAAAAAGAGTTTGCCATTGGAGTAAAAATCTTTTTCTTCCTATACCTTCACTTCCAGAACTCTCCTGCGTACACCCTTTTCCATCAACCAATCCAATCCGTCATTAATGCTCTCAGTCTCTAGGGTTTCAAACCCGTAGGCTTCAGCAACCCTCAGTGGAGAAACCTTAGGCGAGAAAAACGGGGCGGAGTAGTCTGCCCTGGATCTCAAGGACTCGTATCCCTCATTATTTAATATCAATACTCTCAGGTCTATATCATAATTTGTAGCCGTCCAGAGGGCCTGAGGAGCGAAGTGAAAACTGCCATCCCCTACGAGAGTCACAGCATTACCTCCAGCCATGACGTAACCTATGGACGCGGTAATGGCCCATCCCAGGAAGCCAGACCTGTTGGAAAAGTACAATCTCCTTCTCCGACCGAGGATCATCTTGACCGGTTCCTTATGGGAAGGAGTCTCCTCAAACACGGCGTAACCGTTGAGCCTAGAGGACAAGGCCTTCATTATTTCACCCACTCTCCCCTCCTTCACCTTGAGATCCAACACGTTTGAACCTTCTCTCTCCGTCACCTTAGGGAGGATCTCCTTGAGGAAGCTCTTGGGATCACAAAGTATGGATCTCCAGGCTCTCTTGGTTGCCTCCTCCGAATCAGACGTTATCTGTATCACATTTCTGGTCCTGAGCTCTTCGTCCATGTAGAGGACATTGTGGAGCATTCCTCCAACCAGTAGTACAACATCATATTCGCTTAACGCTGAGTTTATCCCGCTGGCGTTTCTGGGTAAGATTTTGACGAATTCGGCACTGGGAGACCTAGAGAAATGAGGTTCGGCAAATACGGGGGCCTTTAACTTACTAGACAACTCCTTCAGCTCCTCGTGGGCATCTGTTATGTCTACCTCATATCCAGCCACTATGGCGATCCTCCGTGCTCTATTGAGCTCCTCGGCCAGAAGAGAGATGATGCTTGGATCGCATTGACGCTGGTAGTTCACTTGAGCGATCATGGGGTGAATCTCCTCCACTTGGGTGTCTATCTCCTCATCAACTATGTCATATGGTATTCCCACTATTACTGGACCTGGAGGGGAAGATACAGCCGTCTTCACTCCCCTAAGTATAGCCTTTGGGACTTCTTCCCCGTATCTAACGTCTATCACCCCCTTCGCATATGGGATCTCCCTCAAATCGGTGGAGAGTATGGGCTCATCGATCAGTTTCCTCGAGTTTTGTTGTCCCACTAGGATGAGTAAAGGTATTCTGTCTAACCTGGCCGAGTACACGTATCCCAGTGAGTTGGTTAGTCCAGGCGCCGCGTGTGTGTTAGTTACTCCTACCCTTCCAGTGTAAAGATGGTAACCGCTAGCCATCCCTAGTGCGTGACCGTCGTGAAGGGAGAGAACGTAATTCATGTGTCCTGGAAGATATTTGAGCAAGGACAGTTCTGTAGTTCCCGGATTGCCGAATATTGTTCTCGTGAAGTTAGATAGCTCCTTGAACACAACCTCGGCTACTTTCATGCCTCTCGATTAAACTTTATCTGTGGGGATATAAACTTTTCTATATATGAACAAATTTTACAACAAAAATCTATATCTTACTAAATAAGATATAAACACAATTATATTCCTTAGATCTTTCTCCTAAGGATGAGGGACTTAGCCAGTTGAATGGAGAGAGATGGATCAACTCCCTTGGGACAGACCACTGAACAGGAGCCTGCAACCCTACATGACCATACTCCGTTGGGAGTGTCCAGAAGTAGTACTCGAAGCTTATCCGAGTCCCTCGAGTCAGCAGTGTACCTATAAGCTACGTTTATTGCAGCAGGGCCCAGGAAGTTGGGGTTTGAGGACACCACAGGACAGGCAGAGTAGCACAGGCCACACTGGATGCAGTAATTGAACTGAAGGTATCTCTTGACCTCCTCGTCAGTTTGTCTGTAGGGAGATTTGGGACTCTCTTGTTCCTCCTCATCTTTAGCCACGAGGAAAGGCCTGACCTTTCTATACTTGGAGAAGAACGATGAGAGGTCTGGGACGAGTCCCCTGATAGTTCCCACGTTCTTCAAAGGCTCGATCCTTATGGGTTCGTCTAAGTCCTTCATCTTGGTGAGACAGGCTAACCTTGGCCTTCCGTTAATTATCATCCCACAGGATCCGCAGAGCGCCATCCTACAAGAATATCTAAGCACTAGAGAGGGATCCTGTTCTTCCCTTATCTTAAGGAGTAGCTCGAGGACCGTAGTGTATGGGTCCAGCTCCTCCCTCATCACTTCGTACTGCTTCTCTCTCTCCTCCTTTCCTTCCAATACCTTGACGACTAACTTCCCCACGTTTATCACCACACAGTGAGTATCCCCAAGACGAGGATAATCAGAAATACCACCCCTAGAATTCCCAGCGCAGCTTTCACGGTCAGATTTGACTTTCCGCTGTCCAAGAGGGTCCTTCTAATTCCGAGGCTGGAGTGAGTTAGAATGAACGCGAGCAAGAGGATCAGTGTAACGGAATAGGCAGGATCCTTCAGTGATAACGCCACTTGGCTGAACGACGTGTTAACAGTGAAGCCCCCCACGGACAGTTTGACAAGGTGTATTATCACGAGCAATAGTATTGCTAATCCAGAGAGGTAGGTCAGCTCCCTCAGGGTCGACTCCCTCATAGGAGTATCACCCCCGCTACTATGGTAAGGAATATCCCCAAGATCCCCATGAAGAGCACGTAACCCCTATGTCTTCTGTTCTTGAGCCAAACTTGATATGGGTACTCCTGTTCCTTAGGTTCGGTGAGGAGGTAACCAAACTCGATCAACATTATTCTGACCCCATTGAGTCCATGGAAGATCAGGGCAACCACGACGAGGAGAAGGACCACCCTACCTAGAAATGTGGAGTCCAACGATAGGAGAGAATTCCAAGCTCTTTCTCCGTAGGTTACTTGATGTACGAAGAGAACGTGAAGGACGATGAAGGCAGTTAGCCCCCAGCCCGTTATCCTATGGAGGGCGAAGAGTAGCCTCTCTATGTTCCACCCTCTCACCTTAAACCATTCTGATGTTCCCATTCAGTACACCCTAGCCGTGGGCTTCCACTTGGTTATGGTCACTGGGTGGTAATCTATTACAGGTCCTTCCAGTGAGAACTTAGCTAGGGTGTGTTTGAGGAAGTTCTGGTCGTCCCTAGCCGGGAAGTCTACACGAAAGTGTGCGCCCCTCGACTCCCTCCTCTCCAAAGCCGACGTGGCTATGACCTCCGCCATCTCAATTAAGTTCATGACCTCGTGGGCATGGATCCACTCTAGGTTGTACTCGAACGCCCTATCCCTAACGTAAAGGTCACTTAGCGACGTCTTGAGTCCCCTAATGGACTTTAAGGCTGAGGTAAGTCCTTCTTCACTCCGGAACACTCCGACCCCAACTTCCATAATGTTCTGCAATGAGTTCCTTATCTCATAGGGGGTGTGGGATCCCTTCTCCCTCCTGATGAGAGAGAAGGACCTCTCTACCTCTTTCTCGACCACCTCGTTCAGTCTATCCGTAGTGGGCTCCGTTTCGGACTCCAGGTAGGTGAAGGCGCTTCTTCCAGCCCACTTACCCATGACTAAACATGCGGGAAGGGAATTGGAGCCTAACCTGTTGGCTCCATGCAGACTCACGTTAGCGACCTCTCCTGCCGCGAAGACCCCCTTGAGTGGGGTAGAGAGATCTGTTCCTAAAACATGGATCCCACCCATGGAGTAGTGGGCTGCTGGCAACACAGGAATCGGTTCGTCGAGAGGATCCTTTCCCAAGAACTGAATCGAATTCTCCCTGAAGGTCTTGTAAATTGTCTTTAACCTCTCCTCCCCTACTGGTCTAGTATCAAGAAGTACCGCCTTCATTCCTCTAGGTCCTTCTAGTCCCTTACCTTCCTTTATCTCAGTCAAAATTGCCCTAGTTACGATGTCCCTAGCTGCCAATTCCATCTTATTCGGGGCGTACTTCCTCATGAACCTCTCCCCTTCATTGTTTAGTAAGATCGCGCCGTGACCTCTCAATGCCTCTGTAGCGGGTATTCCATAGGGCACCAGGGTGGTGGGCAACCACTGAATGAATTCCATATCCTTGAGGGGTATCCCAGCCCTGTATGCCATGGCGAGACCGTCTCCAGTGACCGTGTGCGAGTAAGTTACGTACTTGTATATCCTCCCTATTCCCCCAGTGGCGATTATCAGAGCCTTCGCCTTAAACAGGTAGAAGGAACCCGTAGCCCTATCTATGGCCAGAAGACCCCTAAACTTTCCTTCCGTTGAAATTATTGCCGTGGCGAAGTACTCGTGGTAGAACTTTACGTTATTGCCCTTCAGTGCCCTATCGTAGAGAGTCTTCATCAAGAAGAACCCAGTCCTATCGTAAGCGAAGAACGTCCTAGGAACTTCGTGAGCTCCAAATGCCCTAGCCAGTAGGTTTCCCTCCTTGTCTCTGGCCCACGGCATTCCCCAGTGCTCAAGTTGTAGTATTTCGCTCGGTGCGTCACGGACGAACGACTCTACAGCGTCTTGGTCAGCTAGGAAATCAGATCCCTTCACAGTGTCGTAAGCGTGTTGCTCAAAGGAGTCGCCTCTCTGCATCACTGCTGCCGCTCCTCCCTCTGGGGCCACAGAGTGAGATCTCATCACCTGTACCTTGGAGAGTACTGAAACTTCGTACTTACCACGGGCCAACTTGTCGAACTCTATGGCTGCCCTAAGTCCTGCCAGCCCGCTCCCAAGTACCACCAAGTCTGTCTTTATTACCTCCGGCTCCATCTCAAATCTCCTGGAGTAGATTCTTGAGGTTGTCAGAGACTTGCCTCTTCGTGTTCAGGAGTAAATTGTTCCCTAACGTGTCTATTGCCACAAAGGCAGGTCCCAGAGCGTTGACTTTGACTTTAAAGAGAGCCTCCCCGTACAAATCCTCCCACCATACTCTCTCCACCCTCTCTATGGCTGAGGTGACCAGGGCCGCAGCGCCCCCCACAAACAGGAAGTAGAGCGCTTTACGATTCCTGAACTCCGGTGTCACGATTTCGCTCAGCTCTCCCTTCCCGATCAATCCCCTCACACCGAGGGAGAGAAGGGATGGGATATATTTCTCCATCCTCTGTGAAGTAGTGACCCCCACTGAGAGTATACTGTACCTTTCACCTTCCTTAATGAAACTTGGAGCCCCGAACAAGATCACTTGTCCGGTGAGATCCTCAGGTGGTTTGACTTTCTCCTCGAAGATCCTACGGAGTGTCGCGTCCCTCATTATGTATATGTATCCTGTGAGGTAAACGGTATCGCCTAGCTTGAGTCCCTCAATGGATCCCTCATCCAGTGGAGTTTTCAACTCTTTCAATCCTATCCCCCCAGATATTTTATGCTGAGGTCCTCACCTATTATGGCCTCAGCTCTCTCTCCTCTCCAGCACTGTATGTTCACGGCCACAGGGAGGCTACTTATGTGTGTTTCTGCTATCTCTACGTTTACTCCCAGGGCTGTAATCTTTCCACCTACACCCATTGGGCCTACACCCAACTTGTTTATTAGAAGGAATAGTTCATCTTCCATTTTCCTTCCAATTTCGTCCTCGCTTCTGGAACCGAGAGGTCTCAACGCTCCCTTCTTGGCCAGGTAAGTTACCTGTTCGAAGTCTCCCCCTATTCCCACCCCTACTATGTAGGGAGGACAACCCTTTCCTCCAGCGTTGGCCACAGTCTCTAATACGAACCTCTTGACACCCTTCAATCCGTCCGCCGGTCTCAGCATGGCCAACGCACTCATGTTCTCAGATCCTGACCCCTTGGGTAACGCCACGATTTTCATGACCCCTTTCAGTCCCTCATTCAGCTCGACGTGTACTATGGGTGAACTCCTCCCAGTGTTATCTCCAGTGTTCACTCTAGTAATGGGATGAACCATGTTGGGTCTTAAGTGGTTCTTAACTGTGGCATCCCTAACCCCCTCCTTTATGGCCCTGATCAGTTTAGGCAGTGAGATCTCTACGTCCCCCAACTCAACCAGGTAAACAGGCGTCCCAGTATCTTGGCACACTAGGAGGCTGCGCTTTCTCGCCACTTCGATATTCTTTATTATGGTATCCATCACCTCCTTACCTAGCGGGCTATCCTCGGTATCGTAGGATAGCCTTATCTTTTCAACAACGTCCTTAGGGATCACGGTGAGGGCCCTATAGTAGAGGGCCTCTGAGACCTCTCTCACTTTCTCGTAAAATTCAGAAGTAAACCCCATCAGACTAAAGTGGGATGCAAGATATATATACTTTTCTGTATACGATATTAAATACTGAAATAAAAAGTGAAATAGCTTACTTATTCTTACCGAAGGTCTCCGATACCTCCTCTAGGGATTTTCCCTCCACGGAGCCCCTCTTCCCTATCACGGCTAAAACTACCAGTAGACCTACCAGTGAGAGAAGCCCTAAGAAAGTGTAGAGGGCGACAACCCCGCCTATACCAATTAGGATAGGCTCAAGGAAGCCAGTAGACGCCAAAGAGAGTCTGAACGCAGCTATATTGACCCCAGAGGCTATCCCTCTCATGTTGATGGGGAACAGCTCCGCCCCCCAGTTGATTATTATGGTTTGTGTGAAGACACTGGAGCCGTTGGAGATGAATATGATGGGTAGGAGGGCCCCAACGTTGTGGGTGAAAAGAACGATGGCTAGCGTAGATATTACTAAAACTGTTCCCCCCGCGATCAGGCTCTTGAGCCTCCCTATCCTGTCCGTTATGAGGGCCAAGATTAGGGTAAACACAATCTCAGCCATCCACACCTCAGGTACTTGGAATAGTACGGATGTCAGTTTAGATAGGCCGAGACTTTGGGTTATGTATGGAAAGAAGTAGGTAGCCAGGCCAGCGGGCATCGCAGTGGCATAGATCCCTATAAAACATGGAATTAGCAGCAGCAAATATATGGGAAGGTTCCTTTTAAAATCACGTACTTCGGCTGCCGCAGTTATGCCCTCATTTACACTCGTCCCTGTAACCCTCTGGACTGCCTCTAGGGCCTTATCCGTCTTTCCCTTGTAAAAAAGCCATCTCGCAGATTCTGGTACACTGTATCGAAGGACGGCGCCAATCAGTATTGGGATCAATCCCGTAACAAAAATTATTTTCCACACCTCTGGGGAGATGTTGGTAGAGGCTAGGAAGAAGTAACTAACCAACGTGCCCGTTACAAGCCCAGTCTGTGCCATTACCCAGAATAGCGCCAGTACTCTTCCTCTAATAGCCTTGGGAGCAAACTCCGATAAGAACGGAAGGGCTGCACCGTAATCCCCACCTATTGCGAAACCAGTCAGGATTCTGAAAACCTGGAACTCAGTGAAGTTGGTGCTGAAGATGGATAGTGTGGCGAAAAGTAGCATACAGATCAAGTCTATGAAGAATATTCTCGCTCTTCCGAATAGGTCAACGAGTGGACCCCAAGTTAGCGCACCAATTAGTATTCCAATATTCAGGAAGAAGACGAAGTGTCCGTAAAGGACAGTACTGGCCTTGAAGAACTTTAAGTAGCTTAAGCTGGAAGGGGTCAGTATGCCCGCTGTGTTGTAATAGTCCGCGAAGGCACCTATCCCTGCCACAAGAAGTATGAGATATATCTTCTTGTTCAGCCTCGCATCGTCTATCAGCTCGAACGGATTCCGTCGTCCCTTTCTCAGGTCATCCTTGTCCGTGGGATGATCCCTTAACATTGTATACCACTCATCATTTAATAATGTATACAATCATACTTAAATAGTTTACTAGAAAATTGTCAGTATTGGTAGACCACGGTGAACGGTCATCCCTCAGTCTTGATCCAGCCTCGTCCATGGCCACTCCGTCCCTCCCACAAATTCCAGGCAAGCTGTACAAACTTATTCGGATTAAGTTGGTTCTGAGGATCTATCAACCTCTTTATGTCGCTCATTATTCTCAATACTTCTAAACCGTTGTGGCTGTTGATCTGATAGGCCAACAACTCGGCCTTCATGAAACCTATCCCGTGTTCCCCAGACACGGAACCTCCCAAATCCACGGCTAATCTCCCTATCCTATCGTACAGTACCTTCAGTCGCTCATCGTCCCTGCTTTCTACCAATATGTTCGGATGCAGATTTCCATCCCCAAGGTGGGCTAGAAGGGCTATTCTCACCCCGTACTCGTTCTCCAGTTTCTTGATCTCACGGTACGCCACGTCGAGATATCCAAGGGGAACCACCACATCCTCTGATACTCTATCCCTCCATTCCGCCTTGAGCGCCACTCCAGATAAGGCTCGAATTGACAGTATTTCTTCCTCATCTACTCTTTCAAACCTTAAGTTAAGCGAATCCAGAACGTCCGTCACTCTTCTCTCATAGACAGGCGGAGTTGAGATTATCAGGACCCCACCACTGGAGGAGTTAAGGTTAGTGTTGAAGTGTTTATTGATGGCCCTCACAACGGTTTCATCCATGTATTCGGCAACATCCAGGATTGTACCCTGTCTCCTGAGCCGTTTAATTACCTCTACTCCTTCCTCAAATCGTTCAAGGTAAATCAATACCGTGAATGGTTTCTCTGGAGGTAAAGGGGTTATCCTTAACCAAGCCTCAGTTATAATACCCAGTGTCCCCTCACTGCCTACGAACAGATGAAGTAGATCGTAGCCTGCCCTGTTCTTAACGAATGGTTCCCCAACGGTCACCAACTCACCGTTAGGTAAGACCACCTCTAAGCGTAGAACCCACTCCTTAAACGTTCCGTATCTCACGCTTCTCATCCCCCCTGAGGCATTACTGATTACTCCCCCGACAGTGCACAAGAATGAGCTGGCAGGTTCAGGGGGAATGAAAAAACCCCTTTTCCTTAGCTCGCCGTTTAGCTCTCCCAGTATCACTCCAGGTTGAACCCTAACATACCATTCTACATCGTTTATCTCTAGGATCCTGTTCATATACTTCATGTCTAGAAGTATACAGCCTTCACAGGATAGATGTCCTGCAAGGCTCGTCCCACTCCCCCATACGACTACGGGGACTTTATATTTTTTCGCAACCGTTACGATCTTGATTACCTCACTCTTATCTTTCGGATAGAAAACTAGGATAGGGTTTATTGGCAAGTTCAGGAAATCTGTCCTAGATTCCCTAGAGTGTTGGATTTCATCAAGTTCAGTGACAATTCTTTCCGTTAAGCTATCAGGATTCACATGAAGAACTTAGTTGAGGGACTAATAAACCCTTATTATGTGAAACAAACAATAAGAACCCTAGATACGAAATTGTATACAACATAGTATAGAGCCCACCTATTGTACTTGTAGCATCGTGCTCCCAGTTGGTATTTAGCGAGTCAGCGAGGATCAAGTAGAAAGAAATCTCTTATCAAGTAAGATACAGCAGTTATGGGACTTTCCCTTAAATATCGCCCTGTAATCAAGGCAAAATCTAATAACTGGTGTAAGATAAATACTTTGTAATCTAAAAGAGACTATAATACAAACCATTGGACTTATCGCTAATAGTTCACAGCAATTAGAGAAACTAGAAACACTTTCAAGACATCACATCAATCTCTGTTACAAGTATCACCTCAGGTCGATATTAGTCAATTCTTATTAAGTACTAAGTAAATATCAGATTAACTAAGAAAATTCGATAGACTCACTGGTATTAGGAAATTCTATATTAAATTCAAATACTAAGGAGATAATGGGAGTTGAAATTAAAAAACTTAGGTTTTAGGAGTATCGGAGATCATACCCAAAGACACGTCGAAGGCCTCCAGATCCACACTTCCACCCGCAAACACTGGATCCCATTTTACCAGAAGCACTACTATCAATGAGATCAATGGTGCTATGGAGAGATAAAGGAGAGCATTATAGAGACCCACGTAGGACTTAAGCAGTGGGAGTAAGTAGAAACCCAATATGCTTCCGACTCTCAGCATTCCTTGGGTGAAACCGGTGCCAACTCCCCTAATGTTAGGAGGGAAAGAGAGTGTTGCCATGGTCATCCCCTGAGAGCCTGGGCCTGAAGAGTGAAAGAAAATGAAAAGCCCCAAAAGCACGGCAGTCACAGCTATTGGCAGATATTTTCCTAATAATCCTAGGGCCACGAGGAGTATGAAACAGGGTATTAAACCGATTATCGTGAGTCTTCTTACACCGATCTTGTGAGTGAAGAGTGCCTGCCACGTCCCTCCCGCTATTCCTGCGACGTTAACCAGAGCTGTCCCTAAGACGGCTAGAAGAGTGTTCCCAGAGAATATTGCACTGAGAATGACGGGCAAATAGAAACCCACTGCGAAGTACTGGAGACTCTCTTCAACTGATATGGTAGTAGAGAGTAGGGTCCTCTTTCTATACCCCTTTTTGAATAGTTTCCTAAAATCTCCGAAACTAGTCACATTTTCAAGTGTTTGCTTAACCTTTATGTCGTCATATCCGTTAGTCCTCAGGAATTCCTCGATATCCTTTGGCGAACCTCTGGCGAATATCCATAATGGGCTCTCTTTCATATACTTATATCTTAGTGTGATAATTATGACTGCTGGAATGGCCCCCAAACCAATGACCCACCTCCATATATTCAGTCCAAAGTAACTATAATCCAAATACATCAGGAATGCTACGGTATAGATTATCACTGTAGCTATATACCACATGGCCTGCCAAAGGTTAACGTTTCTTCCCTTGGACTTGAGCGAGGAATATTCGGCTATCAGCGATAGTGCAGCAGGGAAATCTATTCCAACTCCTACTCCTATTAGAAAACGGAAGAAGAGCAGCATTGGAAAGTTTACGGAAAGAGCCGCACCTATAGCCCCTATCACGAATAAGATGAGATCTATAAGGAACATTTCATATCTACCAATCCTATCTATTAGCCTCCCACCGTATAGCGCTCCCACCAGGGCACCGAAGGCCATGGCAGCAGTCATGGTGCCTACTAAGAAAGCAGTTAGATGAAATACCTGAGTTAGTTGTAATACACCTATTCCAATACTTCCGAAGTCGTAAGCGTCTATGAACGTTCCACCTAAAGCCAGAAGGATCGTTCCTATACCTAGTTTGACCTTTATATCCCCCCTATTTATAAGTTCGAATAATTCTCTTCTACTGTTAATAATTTTTGTCAATCTTTCTTCACCTCAATCCATTTTTCGTATAGCTTGTATATCGCATTGGCGTCCAGTTCTCCCAATCCTTCTCTTTCAGCAATAGTGTATACATGTAATATGACAGAAGCTATGGGCGTAGGAACCCTCTGTTCCTCCGCATACTCTACAGCTAGATGGATATCTTTCCTAGTGAAACTCAGGGAGAACCTAGGGGAGAAATCTCCGTTCAAAACCCAAGGGAGTCTCAATTCAGCCTGATATGACCATCCTCCCGTGTCCTTGAGGGCCTTGTAGAACACGTTTGGGTCTATTCCATTGGCCTTAGCCACACTGAAGGCCTCTAACAGTAGAGCCAGGTTTCCCAGTCCTATAACGTTGCTCAGTAACTTGAACAGGACAGCATTCCTTATCTCTCCCATGTAGTGTATGCTTTTCCCTAAATTCTCCAAGAACTGTTTGAGTTCCTCGAAAATCTCTTTCTTTCCTCCAACGAAGAGCGGTGATTCACCGACCTCAGCTTGGGCTGGCCCCTTTCCTAAGGTAACCACAAGCATTTTGCATCCCCTTCTTTCACATTCCTTCTCAATATCCTCCTCTGTTCTCACGTCTATTGTGCTTGTATCAATTACGTAGGAACCTCTTCTGATACCTTCCATTATTCCCATATCTCCTAGGTAGACCGATCTTACCGTCTTGCCATCAGGTAAGCTAGTGATCACTACTTCGGTGCTCTCAGCGACCTCCTTCGGGTTGTTTGAGGGGATGGCTCCTTTCTCTTGCACCCTCTTAACGGCCTCGTTTCTGACATCATAGACATGAATCGTGAACCCCCTTTTGAGGAGATTCGTGGCGATCCCTCCACCCATCTTTCCAAGTCCTATTACTCCCACTACGGGTTTCCGTCCTTCCCTCAAAACGTGATCCTGAGTTAGAGAGGACATATTCTGTCATTTTAAATACTAGATAAAGTTCTTATTTAATTTTGCGGTAGTTCTGAGGTATACGATATTAAATTGTAGTAAATATACATCATAAAATTATTGATTAGTACACAGTATCATTAATTATAGTGAAAATAGTCTGCCGGCTCCGCTTAGTTAAACTATTAATCGATGAAGGTCGCGCGGGAAGTCCTATTTCCTCCAAAACGCTTAAGCTACAGAGAGCGCAAATCCGTTCCGTTTATATTCTAAATATAAAATGAGAATAAGTTTATAAGTATAGATACAAGACTGTATACATGCAAGCTATAATAGGGGAGAGGGAGGTATCCTCTCAGAAGCTCATTGAGGTAAGGAACCCCGCGAGTGGGGAAGTAGTGGATACTGTTCCCTCACTAGATCGGGATCAGGTCAGAGAAGCCATCGATGTGGCCTATAACTCACAGGAGAAACTACTTGCCATGGCGGTAGCCAAGAGGAGTAAGGCCTTGCTTCAGATAGCTTCGCTCATAAGGGAGAGCCTCAACGATCTCGCTGTGCTCATGACGAGAGAGACCGGAAGGCCGATCAAGAGCTCTAGGGGAGAGATCGAAAGGACTGCCCAGATCTTTGAGCTGGCAGCCGCTGAGGTCAGGAGGGTGATGGAGGGAAAGTACGTACCCTTGGATGCCTATGAGTTCCCACCTGGGAATGAGAGGAGGTTCGCCCTAGTGAGGAGGGAACCGCTGGGTGTGGTCGCGGCCATAACCCCTTTCAATTTCCCTGCTGCTAGTTTCTCACACAAGGTGGCCCCAGCACTAGCGGTGGGGAATACGGTGGTGTTCAAGCCGTCTTCTTTGACGCCTCTCACGCAGATGAGATTAGCAACTCTAGTCCTGAGGGTTTTTCCAAGGGGTGTCCTCAACGTGATAACCGGAGACTCGACCATGATAGGCGACGAGTTCGTGAACAACGAGAAGGTCAGCTTGATAACTTTCACAGGCTCTGCCTCTGTAGGTCTAGAGTTGGCCAGTAGAGCTGTTAAGCAGGGGAAGAGGGTGATTATGGAGTTGGGGGGAAGTGACGCCATGATAGTCCTCGAAGACGCTGATCTGAAGAGAGCCGTTAAGTCGGCAGTCATTGGAAGGTTCGACTTTGCTGGTCAGTTCTGTAATGCCACCAAGAGGGTAATTGTTAGAAGGGAGGTTGAGGATCAGTTCCTGAAGATGTTGAAGGAGGAACTCAAGAAGTTGAAGGCTGGAGATCCCTTGGACGAGTCCGTGGATGTCGCCCCACTAATTTCTGAGCAGGCTAGGGACAGGATGAGGGAATTTTTGGAAGATGCGGTAAAGGGAGGAGGTGAGATAGTGTTCCAGATTGACGTCCCTAAGCATGGAAACTATTTCCCACCAACCGTGTTCAAGGCCCCGCCTAAACTGAAGCTCAGGGCATTGTGGGAGGAAACGTTCGGTCCCATCCTACCCGTAATACCTGTGGACAGCGACGATGAGGCTATCAAGGTGGCTAACTCCACTGAGTACGGGTTAGACGCATCGGTCTTCACTTCCAACTTCTCGAGAGCCTATGAGATCGCCACAAAGTTGAAAGTAGGCACAGTAGTCATAAACGATACTACTAGGTTGAGGTGGGACAACTTACCCTTCGGTGGAGTGAAGAAGAGTGGTATAGGAAGGGAGAGCATAGTGGACACCATGACAGAGATGACTGAGACTAAGTTGTTAGTGTACTCCATTTAACGAGATGGGCTGATTTTGCGTTGAAAATATTTTTATGTTTGTTCATTATAATTTTTATATAAAACATGAGCTCTCACACCGTGTAAGCTCTGCTCAAAGGTAAGTGATCCAAAGATGTGAACTTCGTGCTGTTGAGCTCCAAGGATTCCCACGATCCGCGTACCGCAATTTGTAGGTGGTTGAGGGCTTAAGTCCTCACACTCGATTACGATTGAACACAAAGTGAGTAGAATGAAAGTGTAGGGAGAGACTGTAACTCTTTTACGTAACTACTCGTTATTTTCAATTTTCTAAATATCGTTTTAACGTCGGTTATGTTCATGTAGTATTACCCAAGAATTCTCTCTTGACGATCTCCCAACTGATGACGGGCACTGCTCACGAGGACGGGAGAAGTTGGATGGGTATTGAAGTTTCCCTCGACTAGCCCCAATTACTTAAGGGTGACCGTGTATGATCCCTTAAGAGGGGTGCCCGTGGTGGAATTAGAAGTGCAGCAGTTATGGGATTTTCCTTAGGTAGCGCCCTGTAATCAAGGTAAAATCTGATAACTGCTGAGAAGTGGTTAAAGAAGGTAAGTTACGCCACGGGTAAACACGGTTTCCTGGAATCCATAATAAAGATTGATAATTTCTAACTACTGATTTTTAACAAGATATTATGTGAGTCGACTAATATTGGTGTATTGAAGATATAGAGAATGAAAGACCCTTTTTATCGTCTTTGGTTCAGTGAAGGCCACGTCTAACCTAGGCATAGGGAGTGGACAAAGGATATTAGGACGAGGATTGATGTGAAATAATGACCCATGTGAAAGCGCGGCTCCATTATCAGGACCTGACTCAGAAGAATTTTCAGATAAAATAAGTTAAGGTTGTGTCGAATGTTTCAAAATTTCCTCTCTCTGATCGTGATACAAATTTCAAACATAAGAGAATTAAAAAAAGTAGAGTACTAAAATTATTTCCACAATTGCTCCAGAGATTTACCTTTCGTCTCTGGGAGCATCACTATAGTTGCAATGAGAGCCACTACAGCGGCAGCCATCATCACATAAAGTGACTCGTGGAAGCTCATCAGTGGAAATACTACTGTTGAGAAAGTAGCAGCTATGATCCTTGAAACTCCCTGTTTCCAACCCTCCATAGTTCCTCTAATCCTGGTAGGGGCCAGCTCTGCAGAGAGGTCAAGGTGTAGTCCTCCTTGGAAGTTCAGGAAGAGGGCAAGGAGCGAGTATATCACAAGGAGAGTGAGCTTGCCTATTGTGCTAGGTACAAATATCAAAGCCAGAAACGCCAAGATACTACCTATCCATCCCACGTTGGCCAGAGGCTTCCTTCCGAACCTATCTATGGTGAATGCTATGATCAATATTGCTATTATATTCTCTATCCAGAACAAAGCGGAGGCGGTCTCCACAGGTAAACTGAGGGATGTGGCAAAGAGCGAGCTCAAGACTCCCGCTGCGACGAAAGCTATCTGATAACCTGTATAGTATATAGCTATAAACGCGGCGTTCTTGGAAAACTTAGTCAACAATTCCTTATAATAGGTGTTCCTGTTCGTCTCTGGTTTCGTCGTCTTTATTAAGGTCTTTTCCTCGTCTGTCAGCGGTCTCTCGATTATGTTTTCAACTACTGTTATGGCCTCATCGGTTCTGTTCCTCTCAAGAAGCCACCTGGGAGACTCTGGACTACCCAACCTCGCCACTGCTATGATTACTGCTGGAATTATTGCCGAGGCTACCATGTAACGCCACGCATTGAGACCCCCGACACCAAGTAACCAATAACCGATCAGTATTGCCGCGAGCGCCCCCAGAGGATAGAAGAGGATATCGTAGGCCATGAACTTCCCCCTGGACTTCACGGGAACGAACTCCGCCAGGTATGAGCTGGCAATGGGATAGTCTAGGCCCACCCCTATTCCCACCAGAAGTCTCAACAGGAAGAGCATGTATCCGTTAATTGATATGGCTGACAGCCCAGCTATAATGACGAAGAAGACCAGATCTATGACAAACATGGTTTTCCTTCCTATCTTGTCAACGAGGTATCCTGATATTAGTGCGCCGATTCCGGTTCCTATCACCACAGCTACACCTATGGCGGTGACTAGTAGGGCGGTCAAGTGGAACACCGCCTTCAACTGGTTAAGTCCAGGAGTTAGGACAACCGTGTTATAGGCGTCTACAAAAACCCCTCCTCCCACCAACAGCAACATCTTATAGTGGAACCATTTCTCTTTGGAGAGATCTAAATTACTGAATAGTCTCTCCTTAACCTTATCCCAAGTAAGGGACTTATCTGCCATTTGAATCTCATTCTACTTTGTTATAATGTGGTATATAATTTTTTGTTATATAGTACAGTTAATGAGGTATACGAAATTGAGTGAAAATTTAAATACATCATCATAAAAGTGGGAAGGTATCAGATTGATCTCTAGAGTTAAATAACAGTATTTAAGGGTCATGTTGTTTTCCCTGGAAGATAGTTGGCAATCAAAATGGAGAAGATCTTTGGGGTTTTGTTAAACCAGAGAACTTTGTACAATTGTAAGCAGCTGTTCTCTAAGATACCTCAGTTAGACGGGATTTATGGAGTACACTTTAGCCCATCATCAGCTCGTGTAGATTAACGGACGATAACTTACCCTCAGGACTAGAGAAATCTGTGACTCTCCACCATCTATAGGAAAAGGTTATGGGGATAGAGTATACAAGACCCTTATCAAGAATGGGAAGTCACGTGAGGGTTTGGATAAGTTCATGTTGAGGTGGGAAAGGTCGTGGATGGGTGGGCTATGTAGAAAGGTAATTTTAATTTAAGGTAAAATCTAGAGTCACGCTCAGTAGAGATAAAATATATACCTCTCTGGGGAATGCAACGTCTAGGTAGCACATGAAGGTAAGTGCAGAAGAGTTGAGAGGCCTCATCGTGGACATATTGCTTCAAAGGGGATTAGAGGAACCTCAGATTGTCGCTGAACATTTTGTGGAGGCTGAACTGAGGGGCCATTCGTCGCATGGAGTTCAAAGGGTCGTTCCGTTGGTGAAGGGATTAGAGCTGGGAACCATCAGGAGGAAACTAGAATTCAAGGTAGTCAAGGAGACACCCTCCTCATTGCTCATTGATGCAATGCACAGCGTGGGCATAACCCTTTGGGCGTCTTTAATTCAGAGGAGTTTTCAGGAGCCGATTTCAATAATAGCAGTTAGAAATGCCTCTCACATAGGGTTTCTGGGATACTACACAGAGCGGTTGGCAAGAAAGGGATATGTGACTCTAATGATAGGAAACGCTGAACCCTCAGTGGTCTTCCCTGGAAAAAGGTTAAGGGTACTCTCTACCACACCCATCTCCATATCTATTCCCCATGAACCACCTTTCGTATTGGACATGGCCTTATCAGCTACCTCAAGGGGAAAGATAATAGAATCCCTCAGGAGAGGCGAGCCTATACAGCCTGGCCTAGCTGTGGACGAGGAAGGGAATCCGACGACCGATCCAGGAAAAGCCCTTAGAGGTGGACTCCTACCAATGGGAGGCACTAAGGGGTTTTTCCTAATGCTAGGCATAGAGCTCCTAGTCTCATTCATAACGGGCTCTGCAGTCGGTCCTGAGGTAAAGGGAGTACTTAACACAGAAAATCCTCCCAATAAAGGGGAAGTATTAATCGTCATAAACCCTCAGTTCCTTGAGAGCAATATTGGGGCCCTGAGTTCAATGAGGGGGATCTTGGACGCACCACTGCCAGGGGAGCATTCACTATTAACCAGAGAGAAGAGACTCCGTGAAGGGATAGATATAGACGAGACTCTGTGGAAGACCCTCATGGACTTGAGGAACAAAAACCCCTATTTCTCAGGAGGGTGATCATTTGAACTGTATACATTATGGTATATACACAAAGTATATTAATAGCATAGACAATTCTAACTTATGCCGAGAGGTCTTATTCACTCAGAGTCAGATGACGTCTGTGTGGTAACTACAGACGTCCAAAAAGGGGAGGAAGTGTTATGTGCCTATCTAGAGAAACCTGCTTCCCACGTAATGCTGAAGAGCCTAGACGATATTCCCCTAGGGCATAAAATAGCCTTGAGGGACATAAAGGCTGGGGAGAAGGTACTGAAGTACGGTAGGGTCATAGGAATTGCTACCAAAGACGTGATGAAAGGCCAGCACGTACATGTCCACAACCTAAGGTCATTGAGGTGGGGAAGGAGATGATGACAATAAAGGGTTACGTAAGAGAGAATGGGTCTGTGGGGGTAAGGAACCACGTTCTGGTCTTGCCCATAGACGATCTATCAAACTCAGCAGCTGTGGGAGTTGCAAAGCTGGTTAGGGGAACAACCGCGATACCCCACCCATACGGTAGACTACAATTCGGAAGGGATTTGGACCTTCTGTTTCACATTCTCTCGGGTACGGGAGCAAACCCGAACGTAGCCGGGGTAGTAGTAATAGGCATAGAGGACAATTGGGCCAATAAGGTTGCCGACGGCATAGCTAGGACAGGAAAGCCTGTAGAGGTCTTCCCCATAGAGGGTTATGGAGACCTCAAGACAATAGAGAGGGCGTCCAGGAAGGCCAAGGAGATGGTTCAAGAGGCAAGTGAGAAGCAGAGAACCGAAGTTGATATATCTTCCATAGTCATGAGCGTGAAGTGTGGGGAATCTGATACCACGTCTGGTCTGGCCTCAAACCCCTCTGTTGGTGTAGTGGTGGATAAGATGGTGGACTTGGGAGCTGTGGCGATGTTCGGTGAGACCTCAGAGCTAACAGGGGCGGAGGACATAGTTGCGGAGAAGATGGCCACCCCGGAGCTTAGGGAGAAGTTCCTAAAGATATACAAGGAGTACGTTGACGTTATAGAGCGTGAAGGGGTGGACCTACTTGGGTCTCAGCCCACTCAGGGTAACATCAAGGGAGGTCTCTCAACCATTGAGGAGAAGGCTCTTGGAAACATCCAGAAGCTTGGACACAGGAAGGTTAACTGCGTCTTAGATTACCTAGATCCCCTCAGGAGGGAGAAGGGAGGTACCCTATGTTTCGTAAATACCTCCTCCGCTGCTGCAGAGGCAGTAACCCTGTTCGCCGCAAAGGGTTCAGTGGTACACCTGTTCACTACTGGGCAAGGAAACATAGTGGGCCATCCCATCATCCCGGTCATTAAGATAACTGGGAATCCTAAGACCGCAAAGTTCATGAGTGAGCACATTGACGTAGACGTCTCAGATCTCTTGGACTTGAAGATCTCCTTGGAGGAAGCTGGGGAAAGGGTATTCAATTACATGTTGAGGGTACTGAATGGCAGGCTCACGGCGGCTGAGGTACTCCAACACGACGAGTTCTCGCCCATAAAGCTGTACATAAGTGCCTGATATCTCAGGGTGAGGACTCTGTGAAGGTAGAGGTTTTCAAGCTTTCCATACCTTTTTTGATCTATCCGGAATCCGAGTGGACAGATTCCTGGGCAGTTCACCTCTATGTTAAGGTTTCCAAGGGTGACGTAGTTGGGTGGGGAGAGACCCTGGTGGCGGGAAGTGGGATAATAGGGGCGTACTCCTCTGTGATAGAGGAGCTGATCTCCCCCGTCATCTCCAAGTTCAACTTAGAGTCTCCCTGGGATGTTGAGAATATATTAGAGAAACTCATGTTCACTGCAGGAACTTGTGGGGTAGTGACCGGTGCCATAAGTTCTGTTGAGATGGCCCTCTGGGACTTGAGGGCAAAGGAACTTGGGACATCCGTGGCAAATCTTTTGGGAGGCAAGATCAGGGACCAAATCCCGGTCTACGCCAGTTTGCCAAGGTACTCCAGAGTTCAGGACGTAATTGAGGCCACCAAGAAGGCGTTGGAGAAAGGATTCAGTGTGGTCAAACTTCATCAACCACCAGGTAACGTATTGGAGGCAGTGAAGGAGATAAGGGAGAGGATTGGAAACGAGGTTAAGCTAGCCTTGGACCTCAACGCTCCCTTCGACCTCAAGGAGGCCAGGGTCTTCGTTGAAAAGGTCAATAGGTACGAGATAGAGTGGGTGGAGGAGCCTATATGGCCTCCCAACGACTACTATTCCCTTGAGAAACTCTGTCGGATTTCCCCTGTGCCCGTAGCTGCTGGGGAAAACGAATACACACTCCACGGCTTCAGGAACCTTCTGGAAGCCGGAGTATCGTATCTCCAACCAGATGTGGCCAAGATAGGAGGAGTAAGCAAAATGATGAAGGTGATCGATCTAGCTTCATCGTATAACGTGAGGGTTGCACCTCACGATAGACCAGACTCCTCCCCCTTGGCCTCCGTACATACTCTCCATATAGCTTCTGCCAGGCCTGAGGTACAGGTAGTTGAGTATACGCTGGGAGAATATCCAGCAGATCTCTTCCATGACGCACCCTTGGTCAGGGGTGGGAAGGCAACAGTTCCTGACGGGAAGGGAATAGGTATGACGATCAAGGAGGAAATGATTAAGAATTACCCTCTAACCCCATCACTCAGAATATTAAAATTTAGCGATTTGGAAGGAAAATTCAAAGAAAACGGATAATTTAATAAAACTGAATCCCATATTGTATCCATGGCAAGCAATCTTAGCAAGATGGCATATGACGAGATCTTGAAGAAGATAGTGGCCGGAGAGTACAGACAGGGTCAGTTACTAACCGAGGACAAGTTGTGCAAAGAACTCAACATGAGTAGGACTCCCGTCAGGGAGGCTCTAAGGGTTTTGGAGTCTGAGGGCGTAATAAAGAAAGTGAATAGGTCATACACCGTTATTTATGTCACGGCCAAGGAGGTCGAGTTCCTATATGAGGTCAGGATTCCACTTGAGATAACGGCCAGCGGATTAGCCGCGGAGAGAGCCACTGAGCAGGACATCCAAGAGATGGAGAGGGTACTGAGAGACGTTGAGGGAGAGACGTTTAAGGAGAACCCAGATCCTGCCAAATTAGCAGAGCTCAACGGATATTTCCACGACATCCTAGCTAGGGCGAGCGGAAACCCCTTCCTTCAATCCTACCTCAGGGAGGTGAGGCTCAAGTTGAGGATAGTGAGGGTCACTTTGTTCACCAGCTTTGATAGAAGGCTGGACGAGCTGAGGGAGCATAAGGAGATATTCAACGCGGTGAAAGCTAGGGACTCAAGTAGGGCCAGGGAAGTCATGTCTGAACATGAGAGGAACGTGTTGGAGTACCTAAGGAACAGAGTCTTCCCGATTCTCCTCCAGAGATCTTGATTTCTTTTCCTCCCTAGTGTTATGGGTTGAGATTCTGGATCCTCGAGATTGCGTGTAATCATTAATGGCAGCTGGTGTGCTGAACTGAGAACCGTGTATACAAGGGCGTGGTAGCTCACTTAAAATCCTCATATGAGCACAGACCTCTGGGCACGTATTGTATGACGAGTCAATTCATCCTCTTCTATGACCAATGTACTGACGACACACGTTCAAAACGTGAAACAAGGTTAGTTGTTTTCTGACCTTTCCTTAATTGACGTCCTGTTATCAAGGGAAATCTAATAACTACTACAAGGTATTGGACTCATCCTTATCACTTCTCCTTATCCCTAGAGCAAGAACGGAGTCACTTTGGTTCGTTGACATACTTCACGTATCGTTGCACAAGAACGCCCAGCAATATTGTCAAGGGTATCATCAGTCCTATTTCAGCTCTTAGCCCTACTATTCCGGCAAGGTAGCCTGCCACGATAGGGGTAGCTGTTCCGTTTAACATCACAAAAGCGTAGAAGAGGCTGTTGGCACTATTGCGATACTTTACCGGTACACCCCTAACTATGGCTATAGTGGAGATGGGTAACGTGGTGCCGTGGGGAACTCCAAGTATGAGGAGTCCCAATGCGTACTCAAGGAGATTATTGGAAAATAGCATTAGAGAGAGACCTAAACAGGTGAGTACTACTGAGGTTAGGACAGTGGGCCAGAGTCTAGTTACTGGTCTTACAGACATGAGGGCCCTGGCTAGTAACGAAGAGAAGAAGAAGAGAGAAAAGAGAGCCTCTATATCGGCCACACTGACGTGGAAAGTTTCCCTCGCGAAGATTCCTCCAAAGGCCAGGAGGAACGCAAAGACCACGTCATATGTGGCTATGTTTAACAACGATGCTATGAAACCTGGATTTCTTAATATCTCTTTGTTCAATCCACCTCTCACTCCCTCATCCTCTGGAAACTTGACGAATGGAGAGACAATGAGGCCTACACATGGAAAGATGGAGAACCATAGAAACACCTCTCGTAGGGACACGAAGTCGAGAAGCCAGGACTCCAATAGGGGTCCGAACACCAAGCTTAAGCTCAGGGCTAGGGCATAGAGTGAGAGCAACCTTTCCCTGGCCTTCCTATCCTCCAGAAGGCCCGCGGAAGTGATGAGGTTAGGCATTATCATTCCTAAGGATGCACCGGAGAGAACTGATAGAAACCAGATGGAGCTCGGAGAGGAGATGTAGAGTAGCGGGAAACAGACCAGATAGAGTAGGTTGGACACCATGAATGCACGTCTCCTTTCCTTTGAAGTGAGCCTGGTGTTCAGTAGGCCACTTCCTAAGAAGGTGGAAAAGGACAGCAATCCAGATAGTAATCCGACCAGTGATTCGGGAAATAACATTTGGTATTTGGCCAACAATGGTAGGGAAGTTGACAATACGTTACTTGAGGCCCTAATTACAAAGGTGATAGGCAAGATTATGAGAAGGCCTTGTATGAAGGTGAAGTTCTCCTTCTTCACTGGAGTATATGGAACACTTGATTATAAAACGGCAATCGTTAGATTTCACCTTGAGTATAGGGCGATACTTAAGTTTAAGGGAACTCCAATAATCGCTGCATGAAGATAGTACACCTTAATAGGGAATCAAGGGAAGGGGTTTGGGCCTCATAGGATTTCATATTGATATCAACCCTCAGCCTCTTGGGCTCCACCGGAGTCGCGAAGCATTGCTCCGATCATCCTCCTCCGCCCCATTAGCGGGATAACCCCACCCATCATAGTCACCTGATGGGGAAACCTGCACATCCAGTGTGATCGCCGGCCACCTCTTCGGTATACCGCACCACATCCGGTGCCGGTCTTATCTAAATTACAATACATATGATGTAATATAAACTTTACAGTTTATCCGAAACTTTTGGCAACGGCTCTTCTCCACGCTGGCGTTCAAAGGTTCAGAATCCTCTTTAGGATCTCCTCAGGTATATTCACTGCTTTCCATATCTTGGGATTTATCGCCACTTGATCTACGTATCCTGTAGTGGTCACTTCCCCCTCTTTCAATATCTGAAATTGAAACCTAATGACCTTCTCTGACAACCTCTGAGGAGATATGGTTACGGTGATCACGTCTCCTACTCTCAGGGGTCTCTTATACTCAGCGTGTGTCTCAACTATTACGAACCACAGCTCATCGTTAACGTTAGGGTAGGGTATTCCGACCTTATCCTTCATGAATCTCTCAATGGTATTGGTGAAGAACCTATAATAGGACGCATAATGTGCTATTCCTTGGGCGTCAGTGTCATATATCCTGACTACGTCCTTGAACACGAACTCTAAGGTCAAGGCCAGTCCACCGTTAGTCCCCTGGGCCAATCAGTACTACAGCTCGACTGTCTAGTACATAAGGTGCCAATCTTCCCCAAATCATGTAAACCTCGTTTGTACCCTCCCTTCCTAAGTAGTCCACCGTGACTGGAGTAGACTCCAAGATGAAGAATCCTGGCTTGGCGGTGACTAGGATATGGTCTTTTACCTGCTCAGATATCACCAGGTTGACTGTAGATTTGATTAACTCTATCTCCAAGGTACCCGTCTTGTCCACAACCCTGTGAAGCATCGAATAGGTTCCCGGAGGAACAACTGCATAAATTCCCTTTGAGTAACCAGAGGAGTAGAGAGTCTCAATCGCCTTAACGATATCTAAGGCTATGTTGCCTGGCACTGTCCAGTCAGTCACCCTCTGTTTAGTGGACCTTTTAGTGGGCTGAATCCTTTTTCACGTTGATAGAAATCTTTTTATATTTGTTTATAACAAACTTTTGTTGATAAATAATGATCTCTCACACCGATGTGGGCTATGCCCAAAAGGGTGGGAGTGATTGCAGAGATGTGAGCCCCGTGCCA
>Ga0080006_1135696_pt1 | contig 27274 bp, 24 predicted proteins | sample RS3BMetagenome_FD_69209 | JGI IMG/M metagenome (GOLD analysis project Ga0080006, IMG submission 69209) | Ferric oxide microbial mat and aquatic microbial communities from Rainbow Spring, Yellowstone National Park, USA - RS3B (SPADES... ...
CCCTCCGCAACAGGGAACCCCCCTCGCTTGCCAGGCTGGTGGATCCTCCCTTCGATTCGGGGTGGGGAGTTTCATTCTGCTGTTATTGGGGATTATCGCTCCGCTGCCGACAGTGGGGGCCGGCTGTGCTGAGGTTCTCGATTGATTGCGATGCAACCGCGAACTCGTGGTACGTCACTTGATGCATCCTACATGACGGCAACGCCTCCGGGCAATCGCGAACAGCGAAGTGGCCGGTGGAGCAACGGAAAGAAGGTCTGTAGCACTTGCTTCGCTAGGCACCGGTCCCGATCCCAACGACTTGCCATTGTCTTGGTGATGTCCCAGCCCTTTAGAGGAAGTCTCCGTTTGGCCCTGCTCCCCAGGGGCTAGACCCAGGATAAGCCCAGGCAGTTACCTAACTAGTGTTCTCGCGGCAACACCGAGCTAAAAGAAGGACTAAGCCCAGCGATTGACACTCTATTCGTTCGTCCCCGCGTCGTTGCGATCACAGTTCTATCGGTGCCATCAATCGTAAGAAAGCCAAGAAGCTCATCGCCTCTTATGGCAAGTATTACGTTGCCATATCCAACTAGCAACACCCTATTCCATGTGCCAAGAGCAATGGACCATGGAGCAACGGGGTTCGAAAGTGGATGCCCAATTGCGTTTGCAAAACTCGCGATTGGCTTGTAAGGCTTCAGTCTGTAATTCTTCACATCCAATACCGACATCCCATCTAGGCCTGCGATATACATTGTGTCCCCAATGTATGTGGCCTGAGGCAACTGTAGGTTGCAGGTGCTTCCCTGCGGAAGAGGTAACCGCTCCCATGTGGTGGCGTGCCCGCCAACATCAGATAGAGCAAAGTCGCATGCTACGGCGCCTGACCTCGTTGATCTCAAATACTGTACTAAGACCTTAAGATGTCCCTTCGGCTGTGGCTCAAGATCTAGTGGGGTAACAAAACCAGTCTTTGTCAGCCACCGGGGATAACTGACCTCTTGTACGGCTTCACTTCGCCACCTCCCCAGAACCAAACTATTCCCAACACTGCATGCACGTGTCAGGGAGTTGAAGTAGCACAGCTCGTTTTCCAGTTCAAATACTCTAAGGCGATATTGGTTATCACTCTCGGGAGACTGCTCCACCTCCACTGGCCCGCTCCTAGCCGCAGTTAGACTCCTTCCATCCCAAGCCCACCTGACATAGCCCCCAGAATTGGCACGTCTGATAGTGAGGACCGGCTCGCTATCTGCTTGAATCATGTCGGTTAGTGGATTCCAGTGCATCATGTAGCCTCTTACGCTATCTGGTATTAGACCCGAGGCGTTAGGTCCCCACGCGATTAGCACGATTGGAATGCTAGACACAGATCCTCTAGCGGTGGTTCGGATGGGTGAACACGCGGATAACGTCAACAAGACAGGGAGAGAAAGCGCCAAGACTCTTCCCGCAAAAGACCGCATCATAATCCTCCCTTTACGAGTATTGCAGCAGGCAGACCACGCGTCTGCCTGCTGCAACCATGTCGGTGCTGTTAGCCCACGCTGATCAGGAAGACGTTGTAGAAATGGGCTTCCGACCAACTGGGTGTAAAGTCGGAGATATCCAGGCGGTCACTGGTATGCGCACTTTCACGAACATTCGTCCCGTCGTCGTAAGTTACCGTCATCACGTGGTAGAAGCTGCCTGGTGTACCCAACCACACCAGATCGCCGGCGCTGGCGGCGGAGTATGATTCTGGTGTAGCCCCCAACGACGTCAGGTAATTGTTCAATCCCTGCGCGTTGACCCAATCGTTCGTGTATGGCTCCCACGTACTGTTCAGTAAGAGGCCTCCGTCATACAGGCCCTGAGAAGCATAATTTGCACAATCGTTGCACCAAATGTGCTCGTACGAAGGATTCCAATAGCTTTGGTCCTGGTAAGTGGGGTTGGTGCCACCGGAGCACTCCGTTGTTGTGTTATCGGTCCAACTGTTGACGTACGCCACTTGATTCTGCTCGCCCTCGTAAAGTCCACTTGATGTGCTCGATGATAATGTGGAGGCAGACCCGCTATGGGTAAAGTGGCTAACCACATTAGCTAGACCCTCCTGCGTACTAGCTTCTACAGCTGATGGAGAAGGGATGCTGTCGATGACCTGAGCGGCCGGAATGCTGTTGCCTTCGTAGTCAACGAAATACACGTTCACCGTTCCGGGTATGATGCTGCCGTCCGACGCCAGCGACCCAGTAGCCGTGAGATCCTCCGAAAACGGGTTGGGTGAATCGATGTAGCTCTGAAGCAGAGCGGTGTCTTTCTGAATCTTCGCCTGTACATAGGAGGATTGAGCGCTATTAAGTGGATTGTCGGCCTTGAAGGCGGTTTCCGCGATTAGTTTAGGAACATCCTGGGGAGTTGGGTAATTCAACTGAGTCGAGCCGTCCACTCTGTAGCTAACTGTCACTTCGTTTTGATTCTGAGTGATGCTCGTCGAACTTATGGACAAGGTGTCAATTGACAAATGTCCATCGAGTAACTGGGTTTTGGCCATCCCTTCGGCGGCCTGTTCCAATGCAGTTAGTGCAGAGGCCGACGGCGTCGGTTGAGATTGAGCAGATGCTGATAATCCGATAACGCCACTTCCTAGGACCAAGGCGGTTGTAACACCCGCGAGAACCAGATACTTTTTCAACATCGTTACCCTTCTCTCCCTCGAAATCAGCTGGCCCTGTTTCGGCTTTCCGAAAAGACGTCTATCGTCACGATCAACGAGTGCTTAAGCTCGCCATCAGCTCGATGCAGGGATGCAGCGGCAAGTGCTAAGACCCAGAATAAGTTCTAAGGCCAGCCCATCACCCTCTCACCCCTGAGGCACGAGCGGACCCGGTCCCCCTGGCGAGTTCCCGCAGGGACCAATGCTCGCACTCGCGGTCATCGAACTTGGCGCCGGTCCGATGACCTGCGCCGCTGCCGCCGTCTGTACCGGCAGCAGGAAGCTCGCAATCCAAAGAAGCGCCAACAAACCTACCCGCCGCACCCATCCACCTCCCTATCGTGGAAACTCCTGCAGGGTCAGCATGGGGCTGCGGTGAAGGAGTGTAAATCCTTTTAGCTCTCCAATTCGGTCACACTTGGAGGACGTCCATGGTCGGTCGAGTTCTTCGAGACCACCGCGTCCGGGCTGGGCTGAAAGTCGCTCAGGCTGCGGTTTTGGCCGGTATGCGACGCGAGACGCTATCCAGGATCGAAGCTGGTCGTACCCGTGTGGCTACGGACAAGCTCATGAAGCTCACCGATTTAATCACGGTTCCGCCCACGGAGTGGGTCAGGCCATGGGTGGAAGAAGAGACCAGTCTCCGCGCTTTACTCTTCGTCACGAGGCATCTTATCGACCGGGGAGAACTCGATAGTGTCCGCCTCATCCTCGATCGCGTCCGGACCTTGGCTCGGCTCAGCCCCAACCACCTGCGCGGCGAGGTCTACCACCAATGGGGGCGCTACGCCTACGCAGTGGGCTCCTATGGACGCGCGCTCCACTGGATGAGGTTGGCGGAGCGTTCGGCCAAGCAATCGTCGGATCCCTATGAAAGGGCCGTGGCGACGTACAACCACGCCCTCACTCTGAACAGGACGCACACCGTTGCAGAGACCGTCGCAAAGTTTGACGCGGCGATCTCAGAGTTCCAGGACACTGCCCACCCGCGCGAACGTGCTTATGCCCAGTTGGAACGGGCGAATTTTCTCTTGAGGATGACCTCCTTCCGCGAGGCGCTGACGGATTACCGCCACGCCGCTCGGGATCTGCGCGGCACGCCCTGGTTCTTCGACTGCCAGCTTGGCCAAGTCATCTGCATCTCCCAGATCCGCTCTGTCAAGACGGCCATCGGGGTTATGCCTGCGCTCAACCACTTGGCGAGAGACCCCGAGCGAGAGGCGAAATTTCATCACAACTTCGCAGTCTTCTGTCGACAGCTTGGGCTACTCGACTGCGCGCTGACGCATCTGTCCGCGGCGTTGGAGAGTGGGACTTCGGACGCCTCGTCGACTGCAGCGACGTTGGCTGAGGCCTGCCTCTGCCGGATCATGGCCGGCGATCACCCCGGAGCGCAGCTCGCGTTGGCTCGTTTTGAGTCCCTTGAGGGTTCGAAGGACCCTCAGGACCTCTGGACGATGGCTGCCCTGTCGTCCGTCTTGCGAGGGGCTTCGTCGCCATCTCCTTTACTGCCCGCGACACTTCGGGACGATCACGAACACCGCATGGCAGCGGCACTATCGCTGCTGTTAGCCTCCGGGCATGCCAGTTCGCGAGCGAGTGGCAAGGAACTTGTCCATCAAGCTGTCGATCACCGATCGGGCTAGATCTTGTCGCTATGGTGTGCCGACTCTGTTCCTGTAGGATCGGCCCGGCTCTTCAGAAGCGCCTCCAGATGATCTGCCACATTTGTGTGCCGCCGGACTTCCGTCTCCCAGCCGCGCATGGTCGTGTCCCGGATGAGCAGCTTGACGTCCTCTAGTTGTCGCCGGATCGTCTCCTGCTCCTCCGGCAGTGGCAGGAATGCAGGGCAGCGCTCGCAGACGTTGGCTACAGGGCAGGCCCGTTTCGCGCAGGCAGTAGCCGTGGGCAAGCCGCGTCTTGAGTTTGCCGCTTTCTATCCAGTTGGTGCCCGCCTCCGCCTCGGTCGCGGCCGCCGCAACCTCGAGCATCGCCGGCGAGTACTGACTCTTCGCCTCGCTCAGTGCCGCCTCGTACTGCTGCCGGACGGTCGCGTCGAAGAGATGGCCGTAGCGCAGGCTCATGGTCGCGCTGACGTGACCGAGCAACCGCATCAGCGCGGGCAGGCTGATATCTGCATTGATCAAGGCAGTCGCGTAGGTGTGGCGGAACTGGTGCGGACTGATGTGGATCGCCTGTCCCTTCGCGTCCACGAGACCGGCCGTCAGCACCGCGTGGCGCAGGGTGTTGCGGATGAGGGCGACGCTGACGCGCGTACCGTGGCGCATAAGCAAGAACTCGGTGGGGCGTCCGGTCTCGGGGTGCGGCAGTGGCCGCACGGAGCCTCGCGCCTGTGCGATGGCGTCGCACATCTCCACCGTCTCCTCGTCGATCGGCACCATGCGCTCCGTGCGCAACTTGCCAAGCGGCACCTTGAGCCACGCTCCCTGGCCGGGCACCTGGTGCACGCAGTCGAGTTCGAGATTCAGGAGCTCCCCGATGCGCAGCCCCGTGGCGCGCAGGATCTCCAAGGGGTAGCGCTGGAAGGGGTCCTGCAGCGTACGGATCGCGGCCATCAGGCGCGCTTCCTGGTCCTGCGGGATGAAGCGCGGCAGGGGCTTATCCTGTTTCGGGACGTCGCTCGGGAAGAGCAGCCTTCTCTTGGGCGCCTCCTCCCAGCCCCACTCGGTAATGGTGTCGAGGAAAAACTTGACGTCCAGCACGCCGTGCTGGCGCTCCCTTGCGCTGTAGCGCTGCGGAGTCCCGCCGCGCGGTGTCCACTCACGCGTCGCGTTCCAGACGAGGTATGGCTCGATGTGGGCATCCCGGCGCAGATCACCGACGCTGCGCACCTCGGGATGGTGCTCCGCGAGGTAACGGGCAAACGGCACAAGCGAGTGGCAGTAGCCGATCACGGTCGATGTGCGACGGGTGGCGGCCATTTGTTTGATGTAGCGCAGCATCTCGGTCTTCAGTTCAGGCTGTGCAACCCCTTTTAGGTAGCCCGCCCAGGTGTGCTCGCGCGCATGGCCGTGCGGAGTTGGCCGCTCATAGACCCCGAGGTGGTAGAGCACGGTCTCCGCCGCGTGCACGTAATGGTGCCAGTACTTGGTCGTTTGCCCGGTCTCCTTCTCCCAGCGCTGGGTGGCACTGCGGAAGTCCTTAAAGTCCGCGGGAGTGAGATCACGAAGGCGCTTTCCGGCCTGCACCAGGACGCGCATCAGCACCTCGGTCAGGAGACTACTGACGGTATACGGGGTGAACCCGAGCTGCGGCGCGATTGCGATCACTGCAGCGACGTCTTCCGCGTAGGGCGAATATGGCGCCTGCCGTACGAGCTGCGGATGGTGCGAAAGCAGGTAGGAGTAGCCGGGCCGCAGGTGGCCGTGCAGGAGCACGTACGAGACGAAGGAGTTCTCGCGCTGCTGGAGGCCTTCGAGGGCCGCCGCCATGGAGGGGCTGTGCCAGTCGAGTCCGTCGAGGCGTGCGAGCAGCTCTTTGGCGCCGCGCAGGCGCTCGTATCTGGAGTGATATGAAAGACCGAGCCGCAGGGTGAAGTCTGCATAGTCTTCGAGGATAGCGGCGATCTCCGGACGGGGCGGCCTTTCCTTTTGCGCTCTACTCGCCGCCATGCCGTTCACCCGCCTTTACGCGCTGGAGCGCCCGATCGTACTCCTCGCGCAGGTGCTGCGCTGTGAGGTGGATGTAGACGAGGCTGCTCTCAATGTGGGCGTGGCCCATCAGGTCGCGCAGCACATGGGCGTCGACCCCGGCCTGCGCCAGGTTGGTCGCGTAGGTGTGGCGCAGGCGATGAGGGTTCCCCGCCAGCACTCCCGACCGCAGGCGGTGGTAGCGGAAAACCCGGCGCAGCCCAGCGGGCGTCAGGGGTCTCCCGCGGTGAGGGCCTTTGGCGGCCAGGAAGATCTGGGGCGCCTCCGATTCCGGCCGCTCGTAGAGAATGTAGCGGTGCACAAGGTGCAGGGCGTCGCCATCGACGGGCACCACGCGCTCGCGCCCACCCTTGCCCCAGACGCGCACCCTGCCGCCGGGGAGGTCCAGGTCCGGCATCTGCAACCCAAGCAGCTCGCCCGAACGCAGGCCACCGTAGAGCATGAGGAGTGCGATAGCCTTGTCGCGTAGTGTGCGGAAACTTCCGACGAGGCGCTCCACCTCGGCCGGGGTGAGGCCGCGCGGGAGCCGCTGCGGAGCCTTCAGGCGCAAAGCGCTCCTTGTGACGCGCCGCCGGATGTGGCCGAGGAGCCCGTAGGGCGCGAGCGCCCAGGCGTGGCTAACCTGCCCGCGCGGCACGGGGTTGCGCGGGAGTCCCTCGGGATCGATGCGCAGTAGGTGCTCGTAGAAGCCGTAGATCGCTGCGAGGCGGCGGTTGATCGTCGCGACCGCGACGCCGCCAGCCCGGCCGTCCGCCAGCCGGTAGACGTTTCTGCCGGGCCGTTGTGGGTTCTCACGCCGCTTCTCCCACTCGATGTACCGGAGGAGATCCTCGGTCGTGACCTGCCACACGTCCTTGCCTGTCGCCGCAAGCCAGCGCCAGAAGGCGAGCATGTCATAAGCGTAGGCGCGCACGGTGTGGCGCGAGAAGCCGCGCGTCGCGACATACCCAAGGTAACCCGCGATGATCGCGACCTCCTGGCCCGTGTCCTCTAGGACCACCCAAAACGGAGCGTCCTCGCGTGCCGACACCCGCAACATGACGCATCCCCCCGCGCTTCCCCCTGGTGCCCTCGGCCTACGGCCTCCGGCACCAGGGGGAACCTCCCGGAAAGCTCTCCCACGCCCATGCTATCCACCTTGGCAGGGAGCGTCAAAGTCCGTATTGGCCGGTTAACGGACGACGGTCGTCCTCGGCCGTTGCTACCCCCCCTGCCGTCGATTTGCGTTCCCCGGGTCTCAGGGCCTCGCCACGATCGCCTCCGCCTCGATCTCCACGAGCAGCCTGGGATCGATCAGCGCCTGCACCTGCACCATCGTGGCCGCCGGCCGGGTGTTCCGGAAGACCTCGCCGTGGGCAAGGCCGATGTCCCTCCAGAGCGAGATGTCCGTCGTGAAGATGCGCGTCCGGACGACGTCGCTGAGGTTGGCCCCTGCAGCGGTCAGGGCCTGCCCGATGATGGCGAGCGCAACGCGCGTCTGCTGATACGCGTCGCCCTCGTGGACCGGTTCGCCGTCAACGACGGCCGTCGTGCCCGCCACGACCACGCGATCACGTACCCGCACCGCGCGGCTGTAGCCAACCGTTTCCTCCCAGGGCACGCCGCTTGCGATACGCCTGCGCTCCTCTGTCATGGTTCCTCCCCTTTTCTCCCGCGACCGGTTGACCCGGATTCCTCTACGCTGTCAGCGCTCGAGAGCCTTCCTTCCAGGGAGAGAGGCGAGGCGCCTGCGCGCGTAGTCCGGCTCCGAGGCCCAGCTGCAGGCGACCTCCCAGGCGTCTCCCGCCATGGCGAGGGCGTCGGGGGTGAGTCCGTGCGGCTGCGGCCGTACGTCGGCGGGGAAGTCCGAGAAGTCGAGACACGAGACGTCCACCCGTGCCTCGTCCCAGTCGATGATGCCGATGCCGCGACCGTCCACAAGCAGGTTTCCAGCGTGCGAGTCGCCGTGGACGACGGACTGGGGAAGGCCCCTCAGCGGCGCCCAGGCGGACCTGAGAAGATCTGCCACGTCCTCGGGCATGTTTCCGAGGTCCACGTCACCGCCCCGATCGCGGGTCAGGAGGTCGAGCGACGAGGCGAAGCCGGGGCGCTGCGGCCAGCCCCGCGTCAGATCGTGCAGGCGCTTGAGGGCCGTGGCGGCCTCCCGCCACTCCCGCGCCGTCTGCGGCGCGCGCCCCTCGAGCCACGCGAGGACGATCAGACCGTCCGTATGGAGGCGGCCGTCTGCGGTCGGGAGCGGCTCTGGCACGCGGAGACCGCAGCCCGCGAGGTGGCGGAGGAGGTCCGCCTCCCAGGCGAGTGCCGCCTCGGACCGCGTGCTCTGCCGGGCGACGTAGCGGCGTCCGCTGATCCGCACGGCCCATGTGTTGCACCTGGCGCCGCCTGCAAGCCGTCGTTCGATGCTCGCGTGCGCGCTCCAGGTGCGCAGTTGCGCGAGGAGCCCGTCAACGCCGATGCCATCCGCCTCCTGCAGCAAGTCTGCCTTGAGCATAGACCAAGCGAGGTGCGGCCCCGCAGGTGGTAATCGGCCCCCGGTACGAGCCACTGATGTCCGCGGGTACGATGGCCCCTGCCCCTTGGGCTGCCAGACTGGTGGCGAAGGGGTGAGAACGTGCCGAGCGCGATGAGCCCGTCCATGGGGGCCACCCGAGTGCGCAACGTCAGAGGCGCGTGGGATGTGTGTGAGCCCGCCCGCCCAGGCCACGCAGCCGCGGGCGACCGTCAGGGATGCGGACAGGCCGCCTCCCGGTGTGGCTGGAGGGCCGACGCGCTGCGGGTGCTCTGGAGCCTCTCGCCTGGCGTCGTCGCCCGCCTCTAGCGGGCCTGCCTCGGCGGCAGCCCGCCGTGGCTGCAGGCGACCCGCACAGCCTTGAGCGGAGAGGCTCTTGCGACGTTTCCTGGAATTCATGCAACCGATCGCCCGCCCAAGGCGTGTTAGGTGGCGAAGTGTGGAGACCGGGGGTGGCGCACGCTGAACGCCGGCGCAGAGGCGGCTTCGAACAGCTCTGCCGGAAGGACGAGCGACGGGTCGGCCGCCTTCTCCTGGGGATGATGGGCGATCCTGCGCCCGCAGCGGATGCAGCGCAGGACACCTGACTCAGGTACCTTCGCTACGTCGGCCGACCTGAGCCGCACCTCGACGACGCCCTGCTCCTGGCGGTGGCGCGGCGACCGTTCCACCTCAACGCCCCGGGCGGCAACAAGATCCCCGTGATCAAGGTCGTCCGCGAGATCACCGGTCTCGGCGCCAAGGTCGCGATCAAGTGGTTCGAGACACCTGGCAGGCGGGCGGCAGATGGTGCTGCCGCCCGCCTGCATCTGCTCATCGGGCACCGGCAGAGAACGAGGGGGGAGGTATTGAGCCGCCTTGACGCCAGGACATGACAGCGTCATAGTGACATAGTGACAGGGGTGACGGCAGTGAGCGGCGATAGGGGCGTTGGGCGCCTCACGGTGTACCTGGATCCGGACCTGCATCAGGCGTTGCGGGTCAAGAGCCTGCACAATCGGCGATCGATGTCCTACATCGTGAACGAGGCTGTCCGCCTGATCCTCCAGGAGGACGAGATGGACCTTGCCGCGTTTTCTGAGCGATCACATGAGCCGGTGATGTCGTACGAGGACCTCCTTGCCGACCTGAAAGAGCATGGGAAAATATAGGCTTAGCATTAGAAGCTCTGTGGCGAAGGATCTTCGCATGCTTCCCAATGCTGACGTTGCTCGGATCGTCGAGCGTATCGATGGGCTTTCCGAGGATCCGCGACCAATTGGCTGCGAGAAGCTTTCCGGGCAGGAACGGTACCGGCTGCGGCAAGGCGTATATCGGGTCCTTTACGACATAGACGACTTCGAACGAGTCGTGACGGTTGTGAAGATTGGGCATCGACCGGACGTGTATTCGACACGTAGCTGATTCCAACAGGCACTCCTGCAGATGCTGGATGCCGGGGTCCGCTGAGCCGGCGGACGGGCGGTCGGAGCTGGGGCCGGTAGGAAGCCGGGGGCTCGGGGCAGAACAACTGTTTGAGTCGCCGAGGCGCTCATGGGCGCCGTCGGCCTGATGCGGGGAGGCGCTGTGCGCATGGCGTGGTACAAGCTCGCAGCAGGCGAGCCATTCGGAGACCTCTTCTTTTGCGTCGAGGACGGTCGCCTCGTGGAGGCGACGATGGCCGAGGTGGCCGGGGCGGCCCCGGCGCCCGCCGCATGGCGCCAGGCTTTGCGAGACCACCTCAGGGGTGTGCGGCCGTTCCCTCTGGAGATGGACCTCTCTGCCGTGCCGCCGTTCCACCGTGCCGTGATGCAGGCGGCGATGGAGATCCCATGCGGCCGGACCGCGACGTACGGCGCGCTCGCCGCCAGGGCCGGGCGGCCGGGTGCGGCCAGGGCCGCCGGCTCGGCCATGGCCCGCAACCCCTTCGTTCTCCTCGTGCCCTGCCATCGCGTCGTGCCGGCGGCTGGCGGCATCGGCAACTACGGGGCCGGGGAAGGCAGCCGGCTGAAGGCGCGGCTCCTCGCCTGGGAGAAGGAGGTCACCCTTGGCGTCGATTGAGGACTTCCAGAAGATCGACATGCGGGTCGGGCGCATCGTCGCGGCCGAATCGTTCCCCGAGGCCCGCAAGCCCGCCTATCGCCTGCGCATCGACTTCGGGCCGCTGGGCGAGCGAAGCTCGAGCGCGCAGCTGACGCGGCGATACCGGCCCGAAGACCTTGTCGGCCGGCTCTGCATCGCGGTCGTCAACCTGCCGCCACGGCAGGTGGGCCCTTTGCGCTCCGAGGTGCTCGTGCTGGGCGCCGTCCCGGACGCGACCGACGTCATCCTGCTCGCGCCGGAACTGGACGTCGCGCCGGGCACTCCGATCGCCTGACATGGAGCTCGAGCGCTATGTCCTGACGAGCCACAAGTATCCCTGGACGCCGCACCGGCGCTGGCCGGCCTACGGGCCCGTGGAGGGCGAGGAGGGGTGCCTGCTCTTCGCCCGGCCGGCGAACATCTGGATGGAGTACGTCGGGCAGGAGAAGGGGATCTTCTTCGCCGAGCCGTCGTGGGACTTCGTCTGGCCCGCGCGGGGCTACAAGCTCGCCCTGTGGTTCCAGCAGGATGGCTCCTTCGGCGGCATCTACGGCGACATCTGCATGAGCCCGCGGGTGGACAGGGAGGAACGGCGCGTCGACTTCCTCGATCTCGACCTTGACGTCGTCTGCCGCGGCGAGAGCGGACCGCCCGAGGTGGTGGACCGCGACGAGTTCGAGGAGCGCCGCGGCGGCTACCCGGCGTCGCTCGCCGCGTTCGCGGAAGGGGCCTTGGAGCGCCTTCTGGGGGACATCACCGCCAAGGCATATCCCCTCGACCGCCCCCTCGACGTCTGGCGGAAGATGCTGACAGAGACACTTGGGCGCATGTCGGCAGGATAGTGGGGCGAACGCGGCGAAACCTAGGCACAACCGAAAAGGGCCCGCGCAACTGGGCCCAAGACAGGCGGCCAGCGGTAAGGATGACATCCTTGACCGCAAGGCCGCGTTCTGCTATTGTGTACACTTGTCACAGTCTGTCAGTGCGTAGGCACTGGCAGGCGACTGCACGAGGGGGGACCGCGGATTGGCCTATCCCGTCAGGGTTGGCAGTCGTGAACGGCTGAGCTTCGCGCGTATCCAGGAAGTCTTGGATATGCCGAACCTGATTGAAATCCAGCAGAAGTCCTATCACTGGTTTCTCGAAGAGGGCCTCAAGGACCTCTTCGCCGACATCAGTCCGATCCAGGACTTCACCGGCAAGCTCGTGCTGGAATTCGTCGGTTACTCGCTTGGCGAGCCCAAGTACGACGTCGAGGAGTGCAAAGAGCGCGACGTCAACTTTGCCGCACCTCTCAAGGCACGCGTGCGACTGATCAACAAGGAGACGGGCGAGGTCAAGGAGCAGGAAGTCTTCATGGGCGACTTCCCTCTGATGACCGACAAGGGCACCTTCATCATCAACGGTGCAGAGCGCGTCATCGTGTCGCAGCTCGTGCGCTCGCCCGGCGTCTACTTCCACCGCACGTTCGATCCCGACGGCAACGCGATCTACGCGTCGACGATGATCCCGAACCGCGGCGCCTGGCTCGAGTTCGAAGCCGAGGCGAACGGCGTTCTCTCCGTGCGCGTCGACCGCACGCGCAAGTTGCCGGCGACGGTGATCCTGCGCGCGATGGGCCTCGGGTCCAACGCGCAGATCCTCGAGGTGCTGGGCGACGAGGGACACGTGCAGGCGACGCTCGAGAAGGACCCGACCTCGACGACCGACGAAGCGCTCGTCGAGATCTACAAGCGCATCCGGCCGGGAGAGCCGCCGACCTTCGACTCGGCGCGCACCCTGCTCGAAAGCCTGTTCTTCGAGCCCAAGCGCTACGACCTGGCGCCGGTGGGCCGCTACAAGTTCAATAAGAAGCTTTCGCTGCGCCGGCGCATCGTCGGACTGCAGGCGACAGCGGACATCCGTCACCCCGAGACGGGCATCGTGCTCGTGCGTGAGGGCGACGCTTTCACGCGGGAGCTCGCGGAGCGGGTCGACGCGGCGGGTGTGAACTCTCTCGACGTGCGCACGCGTGACGGCGAAGTGGTGCGGATCATCTCGAACGGCCTGCCCGACACGAACGTCAAGACGCAGACGCCGCAGGACGTCATCGCCACCGTGAACTACATGGTCACCCTGTACCACGGCCTCGGCAGCGTCGACGACATCGACCACCTGGGAAACCGTCGCCTGCGCTCCGTGGGCGAGCTCCTGCAGAACCAGTTCCGCATCGGCCTCGCGCGTATGGAGCGCGTCGTGCGCGAGCGCATGACGATCCAGGACCAGGAGTCGATCACGCCGCAGGCGCTCATCAACATCCGCCCGGTGGTCGCGGCGGTGAAGGAGTTCTTCGGCTCGTCGCAGCTCTCGCAGTTCATGGACCAGACGAACCCGCTCGCGGAGCTGACGCACAAGCGCCGCCTCTCGGCCCTTGGCCCCGGCGGCCTGTCGCGCGAACGCGCCGGGTTCGACGTGCGCGACGTCCACCACAGCCACTACGGCCGCATGTGCCCGATCGAGACGCCGGAAGGTCCGAACATCGGCCTCATCGGCTCGCTCTCGACCTACGCGCGCATCAACCAGTACGGCTTCATCGAGACGCCGTACCGCAAGGTCGACAAGGAGAGCGTCGTCGTCACCGACGCGATCGAGTACCTCACGGCGGACGAGGAGGACGACTGCGCCATCGCGCAGGCCAACGCGATCCTCGACGCACAGGGCCACTTCGTCAACCCCAAGGTCACGGTGCGCTACAAGAACGACATGCTGCAGATGGACCCCGACCGCATCGACTATATGGATGTGTCGCCGAAGCAGGTCGTCTCGATCGCGACGGCGCTCATCCCGTTCCTCGAGAACGACGACGCGAACCGGGCCCTCATGGGATCGAACATGCAGCGCCAGGCGGTACCGCTCCTGCGCGCGGAGGCGCCGTTCGTCGGCACCGGCATGGAGTACAAGGCGGCCGTGGACTCGGGTGTCGTCGTGGTGGCCAGGAACGCCGGCGTGGTGCAGTCGGTCTGGGCCGACCGCATCGAGATCCGCACGCCTGAGGGCAAGGTCGACGCGTACCGGCTGCTCAAGTACGTCCGCTCGAACCAGGGCACCTGCATCAACCAGCGGCCGATCGTCCAGGCCGGCCAGGAGGTCGGGAAGGGCGAGGTGATCGCCGACGGCCCCGCGACGGACCAGGGCGAGCTAGCGCTGGGGCGCAACGTGCTCGTGGCGTTCATGCCCTGGGAGGGCTACAACTACGAGGACGCCATCCTCATCTCGCAGAAGCTCGTGCGCGAGGACGTCTTCACGTCGATCCACATCGAGGAGTACGAGTGCGAGGCGCGCGACACCAAGCTCGGCCCCGAAGAGATCACCCGCGATATCCCCAACGTCGGCGAGGACGTCCTGAAGGACCTCGACGACCGCGGCATCATCCGCGTGGGCGCGGAGGTGCGACCTGGCGATATCCTGGTCGGCAAGGTGACGCCGAAGGGCGAGACCGAACTGACGGCGGAGGAGCGCCTGCTGCGGGCGATCTTCGGCGAGAAGGCGCGCGAGGTGCGCGACACCTCCCTGCGCGTGCCGCACGGCGAGAGCGGCATCATCGTCGATGTCAAGGTCTTCTCGCGGGAGAACGGCGACGAGCTGTCGCCGGGCCTGAACCAGCTGGTGCGGGTCTACATCGCGCAGAAGCGCAAGATCTCCGAAGGCGACAAGATGGCCGGCCGGCACGGCAACAAGGGCGTCATCGCCCGCATCCTGCCCGAGATGGACATGCCGTTTCTGCCGGACGGCACGCCGATCGAGATCGTCCTGAACCCGCTCGGCGTCCCCTCGCGCATGAACATCGGCCAGGTGCTGGAGACGCACCTCGGCTGGGCGGCGCACGCGCTCGGCATGCACATGGCGACGCCGGTCTTCGACGGCGCGAACGAGGAGAACATCCTCCATGAGCTCCAGGAGGCCGGGCTGCCGCAGAGCGGCAAGACGCGGCTCCGCGACGGGCGCACCGGCGATCCGTTCGACAACGAGGTCACGGTGGGCTACGTCTACATGCTGAAGCTCGCCCACCTCGTCGACGACAAGATCCACGCGCGCTCCACGGGCCCGTACTCCCTGGTCACGCAGCAGCCTCTGGGCGGCAAGGCCCAGTTCGGCGGCCAGCGCTTCGGCGAGATGGAGGTCTGGGCGCTCGAGGCGTACGGTGCCGCCTACACCCTGCAGGAACTGCTGACGGTCAAGTCCGACGACGTCGTGGGCCGCGTGCGGACGTACGAGGCCATCGTCAAGGGCGAGAACGTGCCGGAGCCGGGCGTGCCGGAGTCGTTCAAGGTGCTCATGAAGGAACTCCAGAGCCTTGGCCTCGACGTCAAGGTCATGAACGAGGAGAACCAGGAGATCGAGATCCGCGAATTCGACGACGACATCGTCGAGACGGCGCGCGACCTGGATCTCGACCTGCGCGGCGAGCCGGCTTTGCCCGAGGAGAGCGCGGTGCTCGCGGAGGATGCAGACAGCGGCGACGGGCCCGGCCCGATCGAGGATGAGCTCGCAGGCGACTTCGACGAAGACGCCGCCCTGGGCGACAGCGAGGAGGGCGAAGAATGAATCCTGGCGTCACGCGAACGATCGACGTCAACTACTTCGACTCGATGCGCATCGGCCTCGCCTCGCCGGAGCAGATCCGCGAATGGTCGAAGGGCGAGGTCAAGAAACCCGAGACGATCAACTACCGCACCTTGCGCCCCGAGCGCGAGGGACTGTTCTGCGAGAAGATCTTCGGACCGACGCGCGACTGGGAGTGCCACTGCGGCAAGTACCGCCGCGTGCGCTACAAGGGCATCGTCTGCGACCGCTGCGGCGTCGAGGTGACGCGGGCCAAGGTGCGCCGCGAGCGCATGGGCCACATCGAGCTGGCGGCACCCGTGTCGCACATCTGGTACTTCAAGGGCATCCCGTCGCGCATGGGGCTCATTCTCGACATGTCGCCGCGAGCGCTCGAGAAGGTGCTCTACTTTGCAAGCTACATCGTCATCGACCCGGGCACGACGCCCCTCATGGAGAAGCAGCTCCTGACGGAGAACGAATACCGCGAGTACCGCGAGAAGTACGGCCAGGGCTTCAGGGCCGGCATGGGCGCCGAAGCGATCAAGGAACTCCTCGAGGCGATGGACCTCGACGAGATGGCGGGTGAGCTCCGCCAGGAACTCCGCTCGTCGTCGGGCCAGCGCCGCATCCGCGCCATCCGCCGGCTCGAAGTGGTCGAGGCCTTCCGCCAGAGCGGCAACCGTCCCGAGTGGATGGTGCTCGACGTCATCCCGGTCATCCCGCCTGACCTCAGGCCGATGGTGCAGCTCGACGGCGGCCGCTTCGCGACGTCCGACCTCAACGACCTCTACCGGCGCGTGATCAACCGCAACAACCGCCTCAAGCGCCTGCTCGACCTCGGTGCGCCGGACATCATCGTGCGCAACGAGAAGCGCATGCTGCAGGAGGCCGTGGACGCCCTGATCGACAACGGCCGCCGCGGCCGGCCGGTCACGGGCCCGGGCAACCGTCCGCTGAAGTCGCTCTCGGACATGCTCAAGGGCAAGCAGGGCCGCTTCCGCCAGAACCTTCTCGGCAAGCGCGTCGACTACTCCGGACGTTCCGTGATCGTCGTCGGGCCGACGCTGCACCTGAACCAGTGCGGCCTGCCGAAGGAGATGGCGCTCGAGCTCTTCAAGCCCTTCGTCATGAAGCGGCTCGTGAAGGACGGCTTCGCCCACAACATCAAGTCCGCCAAGCGCATGGTCGAGCGGGCCCGCACGGAGGTCTGGGATGTCCTCGAGGACGTCATCCGCGAGCACCCCGTGCTCCTGAACCGCGCCCCGACGCTGCACCGCCTGGGCATCCAGGCGTTCGAGCCGATCCTCGTCGAGGGTCGCGCGATCAAGATCCACCCGCTGGTCTGCACCGCGTACAACGCCGACTTCGACGGCGACCAGATGGCGGTGCACGTGCCGCTGTCCGCCGAGGCCCAGGCCGAGGCGCGCATCCTGATGCTGTCGGTGCACAACATCCTGAACCCGAAGGACGGCCGCCCGGTCGTCACGCCGACGCAGGACATGGTGCTCGGCTGCTACTACCTCACCATCGAGCGCGAGGGCGCGGCTGGCGAGGGCATGATCGTGACCGGCATCGACGAGGCCCTCAGGGCATACCAGGAGCGCCTTCTGAGCCTGCACGCGAAGATCCAGGTGCGCATGCCGGATCAGGGCCGCATGCAGACGACGCTCGGCCGCCTGATCTTCAACGAGAAGCTGCCGCCGGAGCTCGGCTACCAGAACCGCGTCGTCGGCCGCAAGGAGCTTTCGTCGCTCGTCGCCGAGACCTACCGCCTGTTCGGCACGGCGCAGACGGCCCAGGTGCTCGACGGCATCAAGGAGCTCGGCTTCCACTACGCGACGGTGGCCGGCACGACGATCGCCATTTCCGACATCCAGGTGCCGGGCGACAAGGAGAAGATCCTCCGCGAGGCGGAGGGCCGCGTCGAGAAGATCGAGCAGCAGTTCCGACGCGGTCTGATCACGGACGACGAGCGCTACCAGCGCGTCATCGACGTCTGGGACTGGGCCAAGAAGGAAGTCACGAACGCGCTCATGAACAGCCTCGACCGCTTCAACCCGGTCTACATGATGGCCATCTCGGGGGCGCGCGGCAACGTGCAGCAGATCAGTCAGCTCGCCGGCATGCGCGGCCTGATGGCCGACCCGTCCGGACGCATCATCGAGCTGCCGATCCGCGCCTCGTTCCGCGAGGGACTGACGGTGCTCGAGTACTTCACCTCGACGCACGGCGCGCGCAAGGGCCTTGCCGACACGGCTCTGCGCACCGCGGACTCCGGCTACCTGACAAGGCGTCTCGTCGACGTCTCGCAGGACGTGATCGTGCGCGAGGAGGACTGCGGCACACGCACGGGCATCCTCGTGTCCGATATCCGGGAAGGCACCGAGAGCATCGAGAACCTGCTGGACCGCATCGCCGGGCGCACCGCCCTGCGCGACATCACGCACCCGGAGACGGGCGAGGTGCTGGTGCGCGGCGGCGAGATGATCTCGGACGTCGACGCGCAGCGCATCGTCGACGCGGGCACCACCGAGGTGGCGATCCGTTCCGTCCTCACCTGCAAGTCCCGCTTCGGGGTCTGCCAGGCCTGCTACGGCCGCAACCTCGCGACGGGCAACCAGGTGGACGTGGGCGAGGCGGTCGGCATCATCGCCGCCCAGTCGATCGGCGAGCCGGGCACGCAGCTGACGATGCGCACGTTCCACACGGGCGGCGTCGCCGGCGACGACATCACGCAGGGCCTGCCGCGCGTCGAAGAGCTCTTCGAGGCGCGCAAGCCCAAGGGCCAGGCCGTGATCAGCGAGATCGACGGCGAGGCGCGCATCCGCGACAGCGAGGGCCGGCGCGAGATCGACGTGCGCGCAGCGGACGGCGAGGTGCAGACCTACGCCATCCCCTACGGCTCGCGTCTCGCCGTGCGCGACGGTATGCACGTGACCGCGGGCGACGTGCTGACAGAGGGCTCCATCAACCCGCACGACCTCTTGCGCGTGCGCGGCCTGCGCGGTGTCCAGGTCTACCTGGTGCACGAGGTGCAGCGTGTCTACCGCCTGCAGGGCGTCGACATCAACGACAAGCACATCGAGGTCATGGTGCGGCAGATGCTGCGCAAGGTGAAGGTCGAGGATGCGGGCGAGACGGGCCTTCTGCCCGGCGGACTCGTCGACGTGTTCACCTTCGAGGCGGAGAACGCCGAGGCCATGGCTGGCGGCGGCGAGCCCGCCGTGGCGCGGCCGGTGCTGCTGGGCATCACGAAGGCGTCCCTCGCGACCGACTCGTTCCTCTCGGCGGCGTCTTTCCAGGAGACGACGCGCGTGCTGACGGAGGCTGCGATCAACGGCCGCTCCGACCCGCTGCTCGGCCTCAAGGAGAACGTGATCATCGGCAAGCTGGTGCCGTCGGGCACGGGCATGGGGCGTTATCGCGGCATCAAGGTCGCGTTTACGCCGCCCGGCCAGGCCGCACCCCAGGAGCCGGTGGGACGTGAAACCGCGGATTGACAGCATTTTCACGCGACAGTACACTATACAAGTGTCTGTCTTCAGGAGTGAGAGCGACCTTTGGAGGACCTCAGGCAGGCCCGCCGACGCGCGGTGGGCGCCAGGGAAACGCTCAAGCACCTGTCCCAGGGTGACGCGCGACGCGTATACATCGCCCGGGACGCCGACGACCACGTGACCGGGCCGGTGCGCCGGCAGGCCGAAGAGGCCGGGATCCCGGTGGTCGAGGTGGAGAGCATGCAGATCTTGGGGCGCGCCTGCGGCATCGATGTCGGTGCCGCGGCCGCCGCGCTGATCGGAGGAGGGGAATCCGGTGCCGACCATTAGCCAGCTCGTCCGGCACGGTCGCAAGGCCGTGCACCACAAGTCCAAGGCGCCCGCCCTGCAGGGGTCTCCGCAGAGGCGCGGCGTGTGCACGCAGGTGCGCACGACGACGCCGAAGAAGCCGAACTCGGCCCTGCGCAAGATTGCGCGCGTACGCCTCACGAACGGTGAGGAGGTCACGGCCTACATCCCCGGCATCGGCCACAACCTGCAGGAGCACTCGGTGGTGCTCGTGCGCGGCGGCCGCGTCAAGGACCTGCCAGGCGTCCGCTACCACATCGTGCGCGGTGCGCTCGATGCCGCAGGGGTGCAGAAGCGGGCCCAGGGCCGCAGCAAGTACGGCGCCAAGCGACCGGGCAAGAAGTAAGGAGGCCACAGCGTGCCGCGCAAGGGCAGTGTTCCGCAGCGATCCGTGCTGCCGGACCCCGTCTACCAGAGCGAGATGGTCACCCGCTTGACCAACAAGCTGATGTACGACGGCAAGAAGGCGAAGGCCCAGGCCATCCTCTACGCCGCGCTGAAGCGGGCGGAGGAGATGACCGAGAAGCCCGCTCTCGAGATCTTCGAGGCGGCGATCAAGAATGCGATGCCGGCGGTCGAGGTCAAGCCGCGCAGGGTTGGCGGCTCGACCTACCAGGTGCCTGTCGAGGTGCGTCCGGAGCGCCGGAGCTCGCTGGCGCTGCGCTGGCTCGTCAACTACTCCCGCGCCCGCTCCGAGCGTTCCATGGTCGAGCGCCTCGCCCGCGAGCTCGTCGAGGCGAGCCAGGGTGCCGGCGGCGCCGTGAAGCGCAAGGAAGAGGTACACCGCATGGCGGAGGCCAACCGTCCGTTCGCGCATTACCGCTGGTAAGGGCGGCGGCATCCCGGACCCGAGACGCGTGTGAGAGAGGTGAGCAGGATGAGTTCCGCCGGGGGCAAGCAGACCGCCGTGCCCCGGACGTACCCGCTCGAGCGGGTTAGAAATATCGGCATCATGGCACACATCGATGCCGGCAAGACGACGACGACCGAGCGCATCCTGTTCTACACCGGCCGCGTGCATCGCATGGGAGAGGTGCACGAGGGCGCGGCGACCATGGACTGGATGGTGCAGGAGCAGGAGCGGGGGATCACCATCACCTCCGCGGCTACCACATGCTTCTGGCGCGATGTTCGCATCAACATTATCGATACGCCCGGGCACGTGGACTTCACCGTCGAGGTCGAGCGGAGCCTCCGCGTCCTCGACGGCGCCGTCGCCGTGTTCGATGCCAAGGGCGGCGTCGAGCCGCAGTCCGAGACGGTGTGGCGCCAGGCGGACCACTATCGCGTGCCGCGCATCGCCTACGTGAACAAGATGGACATCGTCGGCGCGGACTTCTTCCGCACGATGGACATGATGGTGGAGCGCCTCGGCGCGCGGCCGGTGGCCGTGCAGCTGCCGATCGGCACCGAGGACCAGTTCCGCGGCATCGTGGACCTCGTGCGGATGCGCGCGCTCTACTACGAGGACGACCTCGGCCAGAAGGTCGAGGAGCGGGAGATCCCCGAGGACATGCGCGAGCTCGCGGCGGAGCACCGCCACAAGCTGGTCGAGGCGGCCGTCGAGTTCGACGAGGGGTACCTCGAGCGGTACCTCGAAGGCGAGGAGATCTCTGCCGAGGAGCTCGTGCTGGGCCTGCGCAAGGGTACGGTCCAGTCGCGGATCTCGCCCGTGCTCTGCGGCTCGAGCTACCGCAACAAGGGCGTGCAGCCGCTTCTGGACGCGATCGTGGACTACCTGCCGTCGCCGCTCGACGTCCCGCCGGTGCAGGGCACCGCGCCGGGCAGCGAGGAGGCCCTGACGCGCCAGTCCTCCGACGACGAGCCGTTTGCGGCCCTGGCGTTCAAGATCATGACCGACCCTTACGTCGGCAAGCTGGCGTTCTTCCGGGTCTACTCCGGCAAGCTCCAGGCCGGCTCCTACGTCTACAACTCGTCCAAGGGCAAGCGCGAGCGCATCGGCCGCATCCTGCAGATGCACGCGAACCACCGCGAGGAGATCCAGGAGGTCACGGCGGGCGACATCGCCGCGGCCGTGGGCCTGCGCGACACCTCGACGGGGGACACGCTCTGCCTCGAGGACAAGCCGATCGTGCTCGAGGCCATGACCTTCCCCGAGCCGGTCATCTCGGTGGCGATCGAGCCGAAGACGAAGGCCGACCAGGACAAGATGGGCGCAAGCCTCGCGAAGCTCGCCGAGGAGGACCCGACGTTCCGCATGCACACCGACCCCGAGTCGGCCCAGACCATCATCTCGGGCATGGGAGAGCTCCATCTCGAGATCATCGTCGACCGGCTTCTCAGGGAGTTCAAGGTGGCGGCGAACGTCGGCAAGCCGCAGGTGGCCTTCCGCGAGACGCTGCGCCGCGAGGTCGAGACGGAAGGGCGCTTCGTGCGTCAGACCGGCGGTCATGGCCAGTACGGCCACTGCTGGCTGCGCATCCTGCCGCTCGAGCCGGGCGGTGGCTTCGTCTTCGAGAACAAGATCGTGGGCGGCGTCGTGCCGAGGGAATACATCCCGGCCATCGAGGCCGGCGTGCGCGAAGCCATGGAGACGGGCGTGCTGGCCGGTTACCCGGTCGTGGACGTCAAGGTCCAGGTGTTCGACGGCTCCTACCACGAGGTCGACTCTTCGGAGATGGCGTTCAAGATCGCGGGCTCGATGGGGTTCAAGGAGGGCGCGCGCAAGGCGGGGCCCGTGCTGCTCGAGCCGATCATGAAGGTCGAGGTCACGGTGCCGGAGGAGTACATGGGCGACGTGATCGGGGACCTCAACGGCCGCCGCGGCCACATCGAGGGACTCGAAGCGCGGGGAAACGCCCAGGTCATCCGCGGCTTCGTGCCGCTGGCCGAGATGTTCGGCTACGCGACCGACCTGCGCTCTCGCACCCAGGGACGCGGCGTCTACACGATGCAGTTCGACCACTACGACGAGGTGCCGAAGAGCGTTGCCGAGGAGATCCAGAAGGCGCGCGGCGGCGGCAAGTCCTGACCCGAAGCTAGTAGAGGAGGTTCCGAGCGATGGGCAAGAAGAAGTTCGAACGTACGAAGCCACACGTGAACGTGGGGACGATCGGGCACATCGACCACGGGAAGACGACGTTGACGGCGGCGATCACGCGGGTGCTGTCGGCGTCGGGCGGGGCGGAGTTCGTGCCGTTCGACCAGATCGACAAGGCGCCGGAGGAGCGCGAGCGCGGCATCACGATCGCGACGGCGCACGTGGAGTACGAGACGGGGAAGCGGCACTACGCGCACGTGGACTGCCCAGGGCACGCGGACTACGTGAAGAACATGATCACGGGCGCGGCGCAGATGGACGGGGCGATCCTGGTGGTGGCGGCGACGGACGGTCCGATGCCGCAGACGCGGGAGCACATTCTTCTGGCGCGGCAGGTGGGCGTGCCGAACATCGTGGTGTTCCTGAACAAGGCGGACATGGTGGACGACCCGGAGCTTCTGGAGCTTGTGGAGCTTGAGGTGCGGGAGCTTTTGACGTCGTACCAGTTCCCGGGCGACGACGTTCCGGTGGTGGTGGGTTCGGCCTTGAAGGCTCTCGAGTGCGGCTGCGGCAAGCGGGACTGCCCGAACTGCGGCAAGGTGTGGGAGCTGATGGACGCGGTGGACGAGTACGTGCCGACACCGGTGCGGGACACCGACAAGCCGTTCCTGATGCCGGTGGAGGACGTGTTCACGATCACGGGCCGCGGCACGGTGGCGACGGGGCGCGTGGAGCGCGGCGCGGTGAAGGTCGGGGACGAGATCGAGATCGTCGGCCTGACGGAGAAGGCGAAGAAGACGGTCGTGACGGGCGTCGAGATGTTCCGCAAGCTTCTGGACCAGGGGCTGGCGGGCGACAACATCGGCTGCCTCCTGCGCGGCGTGGACAAGGATGAGATCGAGCGGGGGCAGGTGCTGGCGAAGCCGGGGTCTGTGAAGCCGCACACGAAGTTCAAGGGCGCCGTCGTGGTGTTGACGAAGGAGGAGGGTGGCCGCCACACGCCGTTCTTCAACGGCTACCGGCCGCAGTTCTACTTCCGCACGACGGACGTGACAGGGGTCGTCACCCTGCCGGAGGGCGTGGAGATGGTGATGCCTGGCGACAACGTCGAGATGAGCATTGAGCTGATCAACTCGATCGCCATGGAGGAAGGCCTGCGCTTCGCCATCCGCGAAGGCGGCCGCACCGTCGCTGCCGGCGTCGTCACCTCGATCAGCCAGTAGCGGGGCGTTGCGCGCCGCGGGCTCATCCCGTACAATGATGCATGCCTAGGGCCGTAGCTCCAATCGGTAGAGCAGCGGACTCCAAATCCGCGTGTTGGGGGTTCGAGTCCCTCCGGCCCTGCCAGTTTGCCTCGCGCGGGCACCGAGCGGTGCCCGCGCCTGCGTTGACGCGTGCATTGGCACATGATAGACTGACTGAGCGGTTTTTGGGGGGTGACGTAGGTGCGCAACATCGTAACCCTGGCGTGCACTGACTGCCATGAGCGCAGTTACTCGACGATGAAGAACAAGAAGAACGATCCCAACCGCATCGAGTTCAAGAAGTTTTGTCCGCGTTGCGGCCACCATACGCTGCATCGCGAGACGCGTTAAGGCGTTTGGCGGTTCCGGGATTCCACCGGTCGGCAAGGGAGCGTTGCGAGCGTGGAGAAGGCGTCGATCGCTGAGCGTACCTCGCAGTACTACCGCGAGGTGCGTGCCGAGACCCGCAAGGTCGTCTGGCCGGACCTGCGGCGCACGGGTCTTTATACCCTCTCGGTGCTGATCATGGTCGGCATCCTGACTCTGCTCGTGTACCTCGCGGACCTCCTCTTCGGAGCGCTCCTCAACCATGTCTGAGACGAGCGTGGAGAGCGTCGCCGAGCGCAACTGGTACGTCATCCACACCTACTCGGGCTACGAGAACAAGGTGAAGACGAATCTGGAGCGCCGTGTGGAGTCCTACCGCATGCAGGAGCAGATCTTCGACATCCTCGTCCCGATGGAAGAGGAGCTCGAGATCAAGGACGGCAAGCGGAAGCTGCAGAAGCGCAAGGTGTTCCCGGGCTATGTCCTGGTGAACATGATCATGACGGACAACTCGTGGTACGTGGTGCGCAACACCCCGGGCGTCACCGGCTTCGTCGGCTCGGGCCAGAAGCCCATTCCGCTGACGAGCGCCGAAGTGGACGCGATCATGCGGCAGATGGGCCTCGTCGAGCGGCCGCGCATCCGGGTCTCGATCGGTGACGCGGTCAAGGTTAAGGACGGGCCGTTCAGCGGCTTCGTCGGGGTGGTCGAGGAGATCGCGCCCGAACGTGGCAAGGTCAAGGTACTCGTCTCGATGTTCGGACGAGAGACGCCGGTCGAGCTCGATTTCCACCAGGTCGAGGAGATGTAGGGAGGTTCCATCGTGGCGCGCAAGGTCATGGCCCAGGTAAAGCTGCAGATTCCCGCGGGCAAGGCGACGCCGGCCCCTCCGGTCGGTACGGCGCTCGGCCCGCACGGCATCAACATCATGGCGTTCTGCAAGGACTACAACGAGCGCACGGCCGCCCAGGCCGGCCTCATCATCCCGGTGCAGATCACGATCTTCGATGACCGCTCGTTCACCTTCGTGCTGAAGAGCCCGCCGGCGTCGGTGCTGCTCAAGAAGGCCGCGGGGCTCGAGACGGCGTCCGCCAAGCCGAACACGGAGATCGTCGCGAAGGTCCCGCGCGACAAGGTGCGCGAGATCGCCGAGCTGAAGATGCAGGACCTCAACGCCAACGACCTCGACGCAGCCATGCGCATGGTCGAGGGCACCGCCCGCAGCATGGGCATCCAGATCGTCTGAGCCGAAACGTCGTGGGAGGCCGCAAAGGCCGTCCGGACCACGGGAGGTAGATTGGGATGGGCAAGAGACTCGCAGACGCGCAGAAGCAGATCGACAGCCAGCGGCTCTATGAGCTGCAGGAGGCGATCGCGCTCCTGAAGTCGGTCAAGTCGGCCAAGTTCGACGAGACCGTGGAGGTCGCCGTCCGGCTGGGCGTCGACCCGAAGCACGCCGATCAGATGGTGCGCGGCGCAGTGGCCCTGCCGCACGGCACGGGCAAGGTGCTGCGCGTTCTGGCATTCGCGAAGGGCGACAAGGCCCGCGAGGCGCAGGAGGCCGGCGCGGACTTCGTCGGCGCCGAGGACATGATCGAGAAGATCCAGGGCGGCTGGCTGGACTTCGACGTCTCTGTCGCCACGCCGGACATGATGCCGCTCGTCGGGCGCATCGGCCGCATCCTCGGCCCGCGCGGACTGATGCCGAACCCGAAGACCGGTACGGTGTCGATCGAGATCGGCACTGCGGTGCGCGAGATCAAGGCAGGCAAGATCGAGTACCGCGTCGAGAAGGCGGGCATTGTGCACGCGCCGATCGGACGCCTCTCGTTCCCGGCCGAGGACCTTGGCGAGAACTTCCACGCGCTGCTCGACGCGCTCATCAAGGCAAAGCCCGCTGCCGCCAAGGGGACCTACCTCAAGGCGATCAGCCTGAGTTCGACGATGGGCCCGGGCATCAAGCTGAACCCGGCCCACGCCTTGGCCGTGTCCCAGGCTGCCGATTGACGCAGACCGGGATCGCAGCCATACTATAGGTCGTTCGCCGTAGACCGCAGGTGGCATGGCCGTAACCGCCCCGTTGGGGCGACCTGCAGAGGCAGATGCACGTTCTATCTTGCGTGCCTATGCGGTCTTCGCGCGTGCGAAGACCGCTTTTCGCTGCGAGGGGGTGAATGCAAGTGACTACACAGGCCAAGATCGACGCCGTCGCGGAGATCGCCGAGAGCCTGCGCGGTGCCCAGAGCATCGTGCTGGCGGAGTTCAAGGGTCTGACGGTCGCGCAGTCCCATCGCCTGCGCGGCGAGCTGCGCAAGCAGGGCGTGACCTTCCACGTCGTCAAGAACACCCTGCTCAGCAAGGCGGCCGCCCAGGTGGGCATCGAGGGACTCGAGCCCTACCTGAAGGGACCGACGGCCCTAGCCGTGTCGCGCGGGGACCTCGTTGCGCCGGCGAAGGTGCTGGCGGGCTTCCAGCGCACCAACAAGGAGCTCCAGATCAAGGGCGGCGTGCTCACGGGGCGCGTCATCGACGCCGCGCAGGTGCGCGATCTCGCGGACCTGCCGCCGCGCGAGGTGCTGCTCGCAAGAGTCGCGGGCGGCATGCAGGCTCCCCTCTACGCCATCGCGTCCGTCCTCTCCGCCCCGCTGCGCAACCTGGCTTACGGCCTGGATGCCCTGGCGCGCCAGCGTGCGGCCAGCTGATCCGACTTCGCTGCGAGATTGCAAGGAGGTTGCGTTGTGAGCAAGGTTGCAGATGTTCTGGAGCAGATCAAGGGCATGACGGTCCTCGAGCTCAACGAGCTCGTCAAGGCGTTCGAGGAGGAGTTCGGCGTGTCGGCGGCGGCCCCGGTGGCGGTCGCGGCGGCTGCGCCGGTGGCGGCGGCTGCGCCGGTCGAGGAGGAGCAGACTGAGTTCGACGTCATCCTCAACGCCCCGGGCGGCAACAAGATCCCCGTGATCAAGGTCGTCCGCGAGATCACCGGTCTCGGCCTCAAGGAGGCCAAGGACCTCGTCGACGGCGCCCCGAAGCCGGTCAAGGAGAAGATCTCCAAGGCTGACGCCGAGGCGATCAAGGCCAAGCTGACCGAGGCGGGCGCCGAGGTCACGATCAAGTAGTCAAGAGTGCAAGCGTAGCGGGCGGCAGGGCAACCCTGCCGCCCGTTTTACGTTGCCTGCGGTCCGCGTCCGTGGTGGGATGTTATCTGGCCAATCCGTGCGAATGCTCCGTGGGTGTCAACATCAGAATGAAAGTCCCCAGGTTCAACAGAGTGAAAATCCCCAGGTGAACAGGCTCCGGGGTTCCGGGGCTCGGGGCTGAGGCTTGGGGTTCCTGGGCCGCCCCCCGGGGGTGG
>Ga0080006_1137813_pt1 | contig 27245 bp, 24 predicted proteins | sample RS3BMetagenome_FD_69209 | JGI IMG/M metagenome (GOLD analysis project Ga0080006, IMG submission 69209) | Ferric oxide microbial mat and aquatic microbial communities from Rainbow Spring, Yellowstone National Park, USA - RS3B (SPADES... ...
GGCGAACCAGCGGTCAGCGACCGTCGGCTGGGTTCCTCTCCACGCCATCTTGTAGGTGAGCTGGGGCCTGATCTGGCCGAGGGCTGTGTCGGACACCGAACGCCGGAACGCGCGGCGTCCCATGCTCTTCTTCATGGCCGCGAGATCGAGGTCCTCGATCACCACCTCGCGGTAGCTTTCGGCCAACATCGTGGTGAGCTGGTGGGATGCCTGCTTGCGCAGGTTGCCGTTGAGCGCGGAGCCCCCCCGGTCACCACACGGCCGACCGAGAGGCCCTAGCCCGTCGCCCACGCGGTGACCCGGGCCACCTGCCGGTCGAGGTCGGCGCGCTGGTCCGCCGACGAGACGCGGGCGTAGACGGCGACGCTGCCAGAGGCAGCGGATGAGCCTAGAGCGTCGACCAGGATCAGGCCCCCGACGCGGCGCGCCGGCACCGGCAGCATCCCATCTCGGAACCACCGGTATGCGGTCACCGGGTGATTGCCCTGTAGCCTCGCCCACTCATTCAACTTCATCAGCGCTCACTTTAGCGCGTCTTACGAGCAAATGTTCGCAACCACTGACCGGCCACTGAAGAAGTGGCGATTCCTCGGCGAGGGCGGCACAGGACGGTCTTCCTTGCCGTCGTCGGTCAACCTGCGGTCTCGGGCGTTCCGCGCCTCTCCTTTGTGGAATTTCACTCCAACAGGTGATGGCTCGAGGACCAGATGGGCGGTACGCTCCTTGCTGAGGCGTCTGGTCAGGTAGTCGATGCTCGCTTCGTCGTGGCGCCGGTTCACCCGATTCAGTGGAGGTGCTGGGATGGAGCTGCCAGGACTCAGCTGCCTGAGGATGGGTGGGCCGCGCCTTCTCGACGGCTCGCTTTGCGCCGACATCGGGAGGAGCGCTCCCGGCCTTTGCTCGTCCGATGCAGGAGCCGCCGCCAGTGACCGTCCACACCATGCCCGGCGTCAGGGACCAGACATATCCTCGACGTGCTAGCCGAAATCCGGGCGCTGTTGCGCGCAGGCCTCGGAGCCAGGCTTCGCGCCTGGCCAGGCGTGTCCCCAGCGCGCACATCGGCTGGTCCGCGTGCTGAGGCCGGGATGCTCGTTCCGGGGCATCTTCCTGTCATGACCGATTCCTCGCGCCTGCCGACCGGTGGAGGAGATCTCGCAGGGTGGGGCGGTGAGACTGCTCGATGACGCCGATCTGGCGAGCCTGGTCAGAGTCGCGCTGTCCACGGTCGACAGGGAGTACCCTCACAAGCTCGATCAGGAGCTGACCTCGGATGAGGACATCAGGCCTCCCCGGGCGCTCAACCCCAGTTTCTACGGGAGCTACGACTGGCACTCGGCGGTGCACAGCCACTGGACCCTCGCCAGGGGCCTGCGAAGAGGCCTGCCCGGGGCGCTGACCACGGCCGCGATCAGCGCCCTCGACGAACATCTCGCCCCGGAGAGTATTGATGGCGAGCTCCGGTTCTTCGAGAGCCCAAGCGGCAGCCGTTCGGAGCGACCCTACGGCTGGGCCTGGCTGACGCTGCTGCATGCGGAGTGCTCGGAGATGTACCACCAGGCGGAACACCGGTGGGGCGGCAACCTTCAACCGCTGCGGGACCTTTTGCTCAGTCGGCTGCTGCGACACCTCGGTCGCGACCTGCAGTACCCGATTCGCTCCGGAACCCACGCCAACACGGCGTTCAGCCTGCGCCTGCTGTGGAGGGCCGCCAGGATGACCGGGGATTCTGAGACCCAGGACGCGGTGTCACAGCTGGCGCTCAGGTTCTACCGGGCAGACTCGGATTTGCCCTGGGACAACCGCCCTAGTGGATCAGACTTTCTCAGCCCCGCCCTCTCTGAGGCCGCCCTGATGGCTGACATTCTGGAGGCGGACGAGTTCTCGAGCTGGCTGGTAGGGGCGGGCGCCGGGGCGGCGGTGAGCCCCTGGATGCCGCCACTGATCGCGGCCGACCATGGCGACCTGGCCGACGCGCATCTCGAGGGCCTTCTTGTCAGCCGGGCCTGGTCAGAGGCCGCGATCATGCGCGCCCTCGGCGGCGGGCTGGGGGATGCGGTTGAGCTGCGCCAGGGACTGGACGCCCACCTCCGGCTGGTGCGCGGGATCCGGCCGGATGAGGGTTTCCATCGCAGCCATTGGCTGCCCACCTTCATCCTCTTCCTGGACGATGAGCTGTTGCATCTGGAGGACAGCTGCGTCTGTGCCCAGGAGGCTGCATCAGGATCGTGAGCCCGGGTTTGGCACGGGGGATTCTGCCAGTTCCGTCCCGTAAGTGACCATTCGACCCCTGCCGAAGACGGTCCCTGGCATGTTGCCGTGCTCCCATTCGGTTCCGCTCTTCAATACGATTGAGGCTCAATGATGGGGCAGCTCAGAATGGACCTCAACGCCGATCTGGGGGAGAGCTTCGGGGCGTATCGCCTGGGTGACGACGATGCCTTGGTGCCGCTGCTGACCTCGGCCAACGTCGCCTGCGGGTTCCACGCGGGAGATCCGATGGTGATGGATAGGACCTTGAGCCTGCTCAAAAAGTCCGGGGTTTCCCTCGGCGCCCATCCCGGCTTTCGTGACCTCGTTGGCTTTGGCAGGCGGGACCTGGGGGCGAGCCCCCAGGAGATCGAGGTCGATGTGGCCTACCAGGTCGCGGCCATGGCCGGAATGGGCCGGCGCCGGGGTCTCGCCTTGCGTCACGTGAAGGCCCATGGCGCCCTCTACAACCTTGCCTGGACGAATGACGAGGTGGCCAAAGCGATCGCATCCGGGGTGGTTTCCCTGGATATGGGGCTGATCATGGTGGCACCGAGTGGATCGGCCATGGAGCGGGCGGCGCGGGAGGCCGGTTTGTCGGTGGCGCTGGAGGCGTTTGCGGACAGGGCGTACAGGGTGGACGGGACCCTGGTGTCCCGGCGCTCGGAGGGAGCGGTCCTCCGGGATCCGGTCGAGGTCGCCGAGCGGGCGCTGCGGGTCGCCTTGGAGGGAGTGCTGGAGGCGGAGGGCGGATCTCTGGTGCGGCTTCCCGCCGACACCATCTGCATCCACGGGGACAATCCCGCGGCAGTCACGCTGGCCGCGGCGGTTCGGGGCGCCCTGGTGGCGGCCGGGGTTGAGATTCTCCCGTTTCTCACGCCTACCGCCGGCTGAGCCCATGACGGATCCCGTTGCCCAGATCGTGCCGGCGGGGCCCGGCGCACTCTACGTGCGGGTCGGCGAGGGGATGTCGGAGGCCGTCAATGACGAGGTGCTCCGGCTGAGCGCGGCCATTCGCCACGGTCTGCCCGTGGGCGTCTTTGATGTCGTGCCGGGGTACGCCAGCGTCTATGTCGAGTTCGATCCGTTGCGCTGGTCGTTCCGAAGCCTGGCCCGGGCGATCCGAAGCTCAGTGATCAGGTTCGAACCGAAGCCCCGGGGGAGGCTGGTGCGCATCCCGGTTCAATACGGAGGAGAGTTCGGCCCGGATCTGTCGGACGTTGCCACCAGGAACAAACTGTCGGAGGAGGAGGTGATCACCATCCACTCCTCCTGCTGGTATCGGGTCTACTTTCTCGGGTTCACCCCTGGCTTCGCCTTCCTGGGGGGAATGGACCCCCGCATCGCGGCACCGAGGCTGGCGCGCCCCCGCCTCCGGGTCCCCCGGGGGGCGGTCGGCATCGCAGGTGAGCAGACAGGTGTCTATCCCGTCGAGAGCCCCGGAGGGTGGCGGATAATCGGGCGAACGATGGTCAGGTTGTATGACCCTCGCAACCCTCCCGGGGTCCTGCTGCGCCCCGGCGACCTGGTGAGATTCCTGCCCGTGCCGGAGTCCTCAGCGTAGGTTGGTGGTGGTTGGAAGATTCGAAGCATCGATGCCTCGGTTCGCCGAGGTTATGGATCCGGGGTTGCTCTCGACTATGCAGGACCTCGGGAGGCGCGGCTACCAGCATCTGGGCTTCAGTGTCGGCGGTGCCAGCGACGTTCGCTCGCTGATGCTTGCCAATCACCTGGCCGGAAATCCGGCCTCCAGCGCCGCCTTGGAGATGACGGTCCTGGGGGCGCGGCTGCGATTTTCCGGGAGTGCCCTGGTGGGGGTCGTGGGCGTGGAGCCCGAGGTGCTCCTGGACAATCGCCCAGCAGACGCCTCGAAAACGCTCGTGGTGCGCCCTGGAGCGGAGCTCGCGATCCTCGGGATGGCCGGCGCGCGAACCTATCTGGCGGTGCGGGGTGGCTTCGACGTGGCCCCGGTGATGGGCTCACGGGCGACGGACCTCGTGGCCGGGATTGGAGGGCTGGGCGGGCGGCCGCTGGAGCGAGGGGATCGGTTGCCGATCTCGACCGGGCTCCCCGCCTCGGCCCGGCGGCGGGTCGCTCCCGAGTTCTGGCTGCGGCCGAAGGGGCTGATCCATGTCCGCTTCTGCCCTGACCGTGGTGGTCCGGCACTTGAGAGGGAGCGGAGCCTGCTCACCGACCGGGTGTGGGAGGTCGGCTCGGAGCTGGACAGGACGGGCATACGGATGGTCGGGGAAGCGATCCCCGGGCGGCGTGGTCAGATCCTCTCCGAGGGTCATCCGCCGGGGGCGATACAGCTTCCCGGCAACGGATTACCGATCGTGCTGCTCGGCGCACGCCAGACGGTGGGCGGGTATCCCAAGCTGGGAGTGGTGGGCCCCGTGGGCCTGGCGGCCCTGGCGCAGGCGATGCCCGGGACCAGGGTCACCTTCGAGCCGGTTGATTCGGACGAGATGGCGCTGGAGAGCAGGACATGGCTTGCCGCCCTGAGCCGGCCCGAGCTCTGCACCGAGGAGTGCGGCTGAGCCCCGGGCTCGCCGCGGAGCGGGCGAGGTCATCACCGCGCGGGATCGGACGCGTCACTGCCCAGGTCGAGGCCGGGAGAGCCCCGCCGACCCGATACTGGGCCCGCTCGGGCGGACGATTCACGGCCGAGGGGGGAGCAGGCGGTGACCAGTCATCCGTGGAGACCGCACTCGATCTTGTCACTGCCCGCCCAGCGCCCCGACCGGGGATCGTCCCCGGGGGCCACCGGTCGGGTGGTGGGGGCGCAACCAATGGACAGATATCCCCGTGACATGAGGGGGTGGGCGGGAAGGTCGTGAGCGGACATGTACTCCGCCACTTCGGTGTCAGTCCAGGCGGCCATGGGGTTCACCTTCACCAGTTTCCTCTGTGAATCCCAACAGACGACCGGAGCGGCCGCCCTGGTCGGAGCATCGCAGCGCTTGAGCCCGGTCAGCCACGCGGACCTTCCGGCGAGAGCCCCGAAGAGAGGAACCACCTTGCGCCGCTGGCAGCACTCCTCGGTCCCACAGGGCCACGGGTCGGCGTCGGCTCCCGGCCGCACGACGGTCAGGTTGAGCTCGTATCGGCGCTGAATTTGGTCGACGTAGTCGAGTGTCTCAGGGAAGTGGAATCCGGTGTCCAGGAAGATCACCTCCATGCGGGGCGCCACCCGCGCCACCAGGTCGATGATCACCGGGTCCTGAAATGAGCAGGCGAGCACGGCTCCCGTGCCGAAGCGATCCGCAGCCCAGCGAATGGTCTCGATCGCACCCTGTCGCTCCAGCCGCTGGGAGACGGCTGCCAGATCCTCATATGCGATTTCCGCGGTCATGGCCGATCCCCCTTCTCAGGTTGTCGGTGGTCGCCGAGGCGCCGGACCTCCAACCGGGGCCTCGCGGGTGGCGAATCCACCGACGCCACCAGACACGTGGCGCAACTGGTACCATACAACTTATCTCAAGAGTATGGTCAGGGGGTTCTGGGCAGGGGGGCCGATTCTGCACCGGTGACGACGGTGCAGCGCGGCTCTGGTGGCAGCCCCGGGGGAGGGCGGATTGTCGGTACTGGCGGAGAGGGAGCCCGTCGCAAACTGGGAGGCGGAGGAGGACGACTACCTCGACCTTCTGGAGAGCCATGCCGTCTTCGTGATCCGCGAGGTCGCCGCTGAGTGCTCCCGCCCTGCGGTCCTCTTCAGCGGGGGCAAGGATTCCGCGGTCGTCCTGCGGCTGGTCGAGAAGGCCTTCCGGCCGGACCCCATCCCCTTCCCTCTGGTTCACATCGACACCGGTCATAACTTTCCGGAGACGATCTCCTTCCGGGACGACACCGCACGCCGATTGGACCTTTCTCTGGTCGTTGGGTCTGTGGAGGAAGCCATCGCCCGGCACCTGGTGGAGGATCCCGGTCCGGGGCGCTCCCGCAATCAGCAGCAGAGCAAAACCCTGCTGGACACCATCTCCCGCCATTCGCTGGGAGCGTGCATCGGGGGCGCTCGCCGCGACGAGGACAAGGCTAGGGCCAAGGAGAGGCTGATGTCGGTGCGCGGAGGTGATGGCGGCTGGGACCCCGCCCACCAGCGTCCGGAGCTCTGGCAGCTCTACATCGGCCGGGTGGCGCCGGGCGAGCACCTGCGGGTGTTTCCGCTATCGGATTGGACCGAGATGGACGTTTGGCGATACATAAGGAGGGAGGGGGTTGCCCTGCCGTCCATCTACTTCGCGCATCGGCGCCCGGTCGTGCGGCGGAACGGGATGTGGCTCGCCGTCTCGAGCTGGGTGGTGCCGGAGCCGGACGAGGAGGTGCGGGAGCTCAGCGTGCGCTTCCGTACCGTGGGGGACGCGACCACCACAGGGGCCGTCCTGTCAACCGCCGCCACCATCGATGAGGTGATCGCGGAGCTGGCCGCATCCAGGGTGAGCGAGCGCGGCGAGACCAGGGGTGACGATCAGTTCTCCGAGGCCTCGATGGAGGACCGCAAGCGGGAGGGCTACTTCTGATCGGGCCGCCGCTCCGCGGGATGGATGGCCGGGGGGGACCGATGGTGCCGACCCGCCTGCTCAGGGTCGCGGCGGTGGGGGCGGTCGATGACGGCAAGTCGACCCTCATCGGCCGATTGCTGCACGACTCCAAGCAGCTGACGGACGACCAGATTCGTTCCCTGGAGCTGGCCAGCTCCAGCCGCGGCCAGGAGCGGCTCAACCTCAGCTACGCCACCGACGGTCTGCGCGCGGAGCGCGAGCAGGGGATCACGATAGACGTGGCCTATCGCTACGCGGCGACGGAGAACGCCAAGCTTGTGATAGCCGACTGCCCGGGCCACCTGGTGTACACCGGCAACATGGCAAGCGGCGCCTCCACCGCCGACCTGGCCCTGGTGGTCGTGGATGTCACCAGGAAGCTTCGCGACCAGACCCGGCGACACATGGCGCTGGCCATCCTCTTTGGGGTCCGGCGGCTGGTGGTCGCGGTCAACAAAATGGACCTTGTCGACTGGAGCGAACAGGCCTATGTGTCCACCATTGACGAGGTGGCGGAGGTGGTGCGGCGCCTGGGCGGCGCCGAGGTCACCGCCGTTCCGGTGTCGGCCCTTCACGGTGACAACGTGGCCGTCCCCTCGCCCAGGTCCCCGTGGTACTCGGGCGGGACCGTGATGGAATATCTGCGGCCGGCTCCGCCGCAGACCTTGGACGGGGGCGCCCGCCTGCCCGTGCAGTCGGTTGGCCGGGACCTCAGGCGGAGGCCGTGCGCCAGGGGGCTCCTCAGCGGGGGGCCGATCGCCGTGGGAGACCAGGTGGTGGTTCTGCCCCGGGGAACGGTCGCCACCGTGGCCGAGCTCGGCAGCCTCGACGGCCCGGTGCAAAGGGCGCTGCCCGGGCGCTCGATCCAGATCAACCTGGACGACGGCACGAAGCTGCAGCGGGGAGACATGCTGGCGGACGCCAAAAACCCCCCGCAGCTGGAATCGGAGCTGCGGACCACGCTGTGCTGGTTTGCCGGCTCACCCGCCCGCGCGGGGGACCGGTTTCTGCTGAAGCACACCACCAATCTGGTGTGGGCGACGGTGACCGCTGTCGAGGGACTGTGGAGCCTCGCCAGCATGGCCGTGGAGCCGGCGAACCAGGTGGAGGTCAACGAGATCGGGCTGGTGCGATGGGCAATCGACTCTCCTCTGGCCGTGGACGGCTACCGGTCCAACCGCACCACCGGCAGCTTCATAGCCATAGATGCCGCTGGCGGCCAAACCCTCGGAGCGGCCATGGTCGAACCGGTGTGTCCGGATTGAGCCCGCGCGGGCTGAGGTCCCCGGGTGGCCCAGGTGGGGTCCTGCTGGGATGGTGATTCCGCCGACACCGGGCCCTCGTGGGCGAGGGGCGGCGTAGTAACCTCCTTGTGGCAGTGGAGTTGGCGTGGTTGCGCCAACCGCGACCGGTATTGGGAGGAAACAAGTGAAGGCACGACTTAACTTCAGGCTCTGGATGGAGGCGGGCCTGGCCGCTGTCACCCTGCTTCTAGCCGTCATCACCGCCCTCTGGCAGAACTGGATCGAGATCGTCTTTCACGTCGACCCCGACCATGGCAATGGCTCGTTCGAGCGCTGGGTTGTCGGCGTTGCGGCAGTCGTCTGCGTGGCGAGCGTCCTGCTGGCCGGCAGGGAGTGGCGTCGTGCCGGTCTGAGGCGCATCGACACCGGGGCCACGTCCGGCATCTGAGCCCGGGAGGCGGCCGCCCCGGAAGGGCGGCCGCCTCGGCCGCTCCTAGGCCACGCCGGGAATGGGAGGGAGCGCCTCCTTGGTGATCGCGGCGTTGAGTGCGGCCAGCTGTTCCTTGACGATGAGATCCAGCTCCGCCACCGCAGCCTCGCTGCGGCCAAAGAGCGTCTCCGCCATCTGCCTGGCCTGCTGGGTTGGCGCGGCATCGGACCGGTCGAGCGCCTGCTGCAGGGTGAAGAGGCGGCCATCCAGGCCCGCCGCCATCTCCATCTCGTCCATCTCGCCTCGCCAGCCGGGCTGGGTGAGGGTTGATTCCATTCGCGAGAGCTCGTTTGAAAGCGTCTCCACGTGGGCCTGCAACTCCTCGCCGACGTCGGTCCTCTTCCGCCACACACCCAAGGTGTCGCGCAGCAGCCGGGTGATCCTGAGGGCGCGATTCACTTCGCGTTGGTGGTCCCTGACCCGAAGCAGCAGGCGGTACTGCTCCTCGTAGTCGGAGTCCGTGAGCCGGACGTTGGGGTCCGGCAGCACCTCGAGATCGGAGCTCTCCACCTGGTCACCGGCACGCAGGTCGATGCGGTAGGAGCCGGGTGGCACGCGGGGTCCGTCCAAACCGGTCTCCGAGGCGCTGACCATGGTGCGCAGAACCTGGTTATGCAGCGACACTCCGCTGGCGCACAGGTTCCAAACGTGGCGGTGCCACCCGGCACCGGCCTCAAGCTTCCGCGGTTGCAGGTCGTCGATCTCGTCGGTGATGGCGGGTTGGTCCTGGCCCAGCTTGGCGGGCTTGCGTCCCCGGTACCTGCGCACCTCATTGCCGCCTTGGTCGAAAATTGTCAGCTCCAACTGCTCCGGATCCACGTCCTGGGGGAGCTGGTAACGGACGACAACTCCGTCCGGCGGGTTGTACCCGGCATCCAGCAGCACCCGGCGCAGCGAACCCTGGGGCGAGCTCTCCACGCTTGCCAGAGCCCGGCTGACATATTGGGTGCCCCGCTCGGTCACGGCCGCTGGCTCTCCCGTGAAGTAGCGGTGGAATTTGGAGGGGACAAGGAGTGCTGCTTTGTCCGAGCCGTGGCTCGAGATGGCCCTGGAGACCAGGGTCGCGTCGTCCAGCACCCAGAAACCTCTCCCGTGGGTGGCCGCCACCAGCTCACCGTGCTTGCGCGCCAGGTCATATATCGGCACCGGGGGCAAATTGAGCTGCAGGGGCTGCCAGCTGTCGCCCTGGTCGGTGGAGAAGTAGGGTCGGCGTTCGGTCCCCGCGTACCAGATGCCGCTCTCCTCCGGGTCGCAGCGAACCACCCTCACGAAGTCGTTGGCAGCAATTCCGTCGACCACCAGGGACCAGCTGGCCCCTCCGTCGGTGGTCCGGTACAGGTAGGGGGCGCGATCCTGCAGCCGGTAGCGGTGCGCCGCCACCATGACGACTTCGGGATCATGAGCCGAGACCTCGATGCTCGAGATCCAGGCCCAGTCGGGCAGACCGGGCAGCTGGAGTTGCTCCCAGGTCGCACCTCTGTCTCGGGTGCGGTGCAGCAGGCCGTCGTCGGTGCCCACCCATAGAACCATGGGATCGTGGGGCGACTCGGTCAGCACCGAAGCCGTGCAGTACACCTCCGCTCCCGAGGTGTCCTTGGTGATCGGGCCTCCCGAAACCCGCAGCTTCTCGGGGTCGTTGCGGCTCAGGTCCGGGCTTATGGCCTCCCAGCTGCGGCCCTCGTCGCGGCTCACAAAGACGCGCTCACCGGCGGCGTACAGCACCGAGGGATCGTGCCTCGAAAGCACAATCGGATAGGTCCAGGCGAAACGATGGCGAAATGAGCTGGGGTCCTCGGCGTAGGTCCACTCGGGCCAGATCGTGACCAGCCCGGTCTGACCTGACCTGTGATCGTGGCGGAGCAGAGGAGCTCCGCCTCCCCCGGAGCTGCCAACAGCGCCTGAGTAGACGATGTTGTCGTCTCTGGGGTCCACCGCGATGTAGCCGCTTTCGGAGTGCCCCACCTCCTCGCACTGGTCGCGCAGGATGGCGCCGAGCTTGGAGCGGCTGGGCACGCGAATCGCGGAGTTGTCCTGCTGGGTGCCGTAGACGCGATAGGGGAACTGATCGTCCATCGCCAGTTTGTAGATGGCGGCCGTGGGCTGGTTGTAGATGGTGGAGAAGGTCTCCGCTCCGTTGAGGGAGACGCAGGCGCCGCCGTCGTTAGCCTCGATCATCCGCCGAGGGTCCCGGGGATCGATCCAGAGGTCGTGGTTGTCGCCATGAGGGGTGCCGATCTGGCTCCATGTCCTACCGCCATCTGTTGAGCGCACGAAGTTGTAGTTCATGGCATAGAGCGTCTCGGAGTTCTGGGGATCCGGCACGATGTGGCTGTAGTACCAGGGCCGTCCGAGCAGGGATCGGTCGTCCGAGATCCGATCCCAAGTGTCCCCACCGTCCTCACTGCGGAAGAGCCCACCCTCCTGCTCGGCGGCCTCGATCACCGCCCACACCCTGTCCTGGCGGCTGGGTGCGGTGGCTACTCCCATGCGTCCCAGGAGAGCCTTGGGAAGTCCGGGCCTGCTGGTCAGGTCGGTCCAGGTGTCGCCACCATCCTGCGAACGGTAGAGGCGGCTTCCCGGACCGCCGCTGCTGAATCCCCAGGGCTGGCGCTGCGCCTCCCATAGGGTGGCGTAGAGAAGCCGTGGATTGTTGGGCGCTATCCACAGATCGGCAGCTCCCGCCTGGGGGTGCCCGGGAAGCACCAGTTCCCAACTGCCGCCCCCGTCTCGGGAACGGTAGATGCCCCGCGCGTCCGAGGGGCCGAAGATGTCGCCCAGAGCGGCCACGTAGACCAGGTCAGGATCCGTGGGTGAGATTCGGACCCGCGAGATTTGCAACGTCTCCGCCAGGCCGCGATGCTCCCAGGTCCGTCCGCCGTCGGTGGATCGGTAGACCCCGTCGCCCTGGATGACATCGTTGCGGGGGCAGGCCTCACCGGTGCCGACGAAGATCACCTGGGGATCGGAAGCGGAGACCGCCAGCGCTCCCACCGAGACCGAGTTCAGGTGCCCGTCGGTGATGTTCCGCCAAGTGGTGCCGGCGTCGGTGGTCTTCCAGACCCCGCCGCCGCAGGACCCGAAGTAGAAGACGGCGCGGTCGACCGGATCTCCGGCCACCGCAACCGACCGCCCGCCTCTGGGAGGGCCGATGAACCGCCACTGGAAGGCCGAACTCAGATCATCCTCTTTGGCCATCACGCACCTCCCATGCTCGGCGACGAAACCGCGCATCACCGCCGAATTCTCCAAGATCCAAGATCTGGCATCCCATGGTAGCGGCCCCGCGATCGCCACCAGCAGGCAGGCTGGGCGTGGCTGCGCCGTGCCCACAGCGCTCAGCGCCAGGCCCGGCGACTAGTCTCCTCAGCTCCTGGGCCGGTCCGCTGCAGCCTCTGCCATAGGTGGTCCGCTCGGCCTTTGCCGGGGCGGAAAGGGAAGCTGGCGCTTTCGGGCCCGAGCGCTCGATCCCTGACCCCTGCGCCGATGGGTCAGGACCGGAGGCTATCGGCCCAGGGCAACGGCCCCCAAGCCCGCAGGTGCGAAACCGGAGAAGGCGGCCCTGCCGGTTGTGTTTTGGCCGTCTTGGGCTTTAGTATTCCGGCAACCTTCGGGGGCACGATTGGGGAGGGAAACGATGACGCTCATTTCCGAGGAACTTGCGGTTGATGCTCCAGGCCTGCGCCGGGGAGCGATCGGCCTTCGCGAGGTGCTCTTCCAGAGCATCACCGACATGGCCCCCGGGGCCGCCATCGCGGCCTCGATCCCGGCTGGGGTAGCTTTTGCCGGAGGGGCGCTGCCCCTGGCCGTGATCGTGGCCATGGTGGCCTGCCTGCTCTGCGCCTCCTGCGTCGGGGAGTTGGCGCGGGAGCTGCCCTCGGCAGGGTCCATGGGCACCTACACCGCGCGCGGCCTGCACCCCTCGGTGGGTTTTCTAGTCAACTGGGGATACGTCGCGGTGGCCGGCCTGATCCCGCCGCTGGTGCTGCTGCAGCTGGGCTACACCACGGCCTCCACCATCAACAGCTACGACCACTCCTTCTCGCCCAATCTGTGGTGGCTCTTCACCATCGCTGGGGCCCTGATCGTGCTGGCGGCGGGGTATTACGGGATCCGCACCTCGGCCCGCTTCGGGACCATCCTGGGAGCCTTCGAGATCCTGGTCTTCGTGATCCTGGCGGTGTTCTTCATTGTCAAGGCGGGGCATGCCAACACCCTGGAGGTCTTCACCACCAAGTTCACACCCGCGCACTTCCGCGGCCTGAGCGGGATCATCGCCGGTTCGGTCTACACCGTACTCGCCTTCGGCGGCTTCGAGGGGGCGGCGCCGCTCGCCGAGGAGGCCAAGGATCCGCGCAAGACGATCAGGAGGGCGGTGCTTCTGGCGACCCTGGGAATCGGAATCATCTACGTGTTCACGACCTACGCCGCGGACGTGGTCTTCGGGCCCGCGCACTTCGCCTCCTTCAGCTCGGCCGGGCCCGCCTCCTGGGAGGGGATAGCCAGGGCCTCCTACGGAGTCTTCTGGTTCTTCGTCTTTCTCGCCATCATCAATTCCACTATCGCCAACTCCAACGCTGGGGTGACGGTGTCCAGCCGGACCGCGTACGCGATGGGCAGGGTGCGTGCCTTTCCCGCCATCTTCGCCGCGGTTCATCCCCGCCATCGTTCGCCTCAGTTCGGGATTCTGATGGCCTTCCTGGTCAGCGTCGGGGTGGCGGTCGGGCTCGGCCTGCACTTCAACCCGTTCGTGGCCTTCTCCATGGTGGGAACCGGGATCGTCATCATCCTGGCTGCGATCTACATCCTGGTCGACGCCGCCTGCATCGGCTACTTTGTCAGGACCAGGGGAACCTCGCTTAATTGGTTTCTCCACATCGTGGTTCCCGTGCTGGGCATCATCGCCTTCATTCCCGCCTGGTTCAGCGCGGCCGGGATACCGGTCTTCTCCTTCATCTCACCCCTGCCTCCGCCGTATTCGTACATGGGGCCGGCCATGGGCGTCTGGATCCTGCTGGGGATCATCTACATGGCCTACCTCTACTCGCGGGATCCCCAACGGGTGACCCAGGTGGGATTGGTCCATCTGGATCAGGAGGTGGTGCCCGCCAGTCCCGAGGCCTGAGGCTGGGCTAGGGGGCCCTCACCTCGCCCATTGCGGACCGGCCCGGCTGCCGCCGTCGCCGTCGGCCGGTCAGGATATGACCGTGACCGGATCTGTCGTGATGTCCTGGTTGTAGTTCTGCATGGCGGTCCAGAGTTCTTGCAGGGAGATGGTTTCGACGGGGGGCCCGTTGTAGCCCGCGACCGTGCCCGCGCTCTCCGCATAGGTGACGGTGTCGGCGTTGGGATTGGCCGCCGCGAAGTTGTAGCCGTAGACGGCCACCATGTGCTGAGCCTGGTATCCATCCCACCCCGGCAGGGTGGCCGTCATCACGTGCACCAGGACGGGGCTGCCGTGGCCGGCGGGGGCGAAGCGCCCAAGCACCGAGAGGGCGGTCTCCAACTGGGTTTCAAACACGGCCAGATTCGTGACATGCGTACCGGTGTAGGCGAAGCCGGGGGAGCCGGTTATCTGCTCCAGATACGAGTTGATTGCCAGGACGGCGTTGGCGCCGGTCGTGCCGTAGGACTCGACCACGTGGGCCGCCTGGCCGATGGCGTCGATCGAGGGGACGGCCCTGGTCCAGCTGGATAGCAGGACCGCGATCGCACCCTCGACGCAGTAGTTCCGGTGCAGGTAGTCGTTGGGCTCGAGCTCGAGCTGAACCGGGATGGAGGCAGCCAGGTGAGGCGAGGCGCCGGTCGCAGCCGCGCTGGGCGAAGCCGCCGCCGCAGGTGTCGAGCTGGACACCGGAGCGGGGCTCGGCTTCGAGGCCGCAGTGGTCCGGGGCGTCAGCTGTGCGCTCGGGGGGGCGGCGGGGGAGGAGGCCCGTCCTGAGATGGGGCGGGCGGGCACCGCTCCGCAGGCGCTGACCAGCAAAAGCAGCGCTGGGATTCCCAGCAGGAGGGTGCCGGGAGGGCGACGGCGACCGCGCTCAGGAGCCATGGACATGGATTGGTACCCCGGCGGTCAGGACGAATGAATCCGCGAAATGACCCTTGCAGCCACAGCAGGCTCACCGGGGCGGCTTCGGAGTGCTCGCGGGGTCGGACTCTGGATCCGCCCATCCTCCCACAGCAACCTGGGAGTGCCCTGAACCGAGCCGTCACGCCTGCGCCACCGGCCTGGATTGGGGAGCAAACCTGGAGCCCGGGGGTGCCCGGCGCCGATTACTGAGGATTGTCACCTGGATCAGGACCGGCGAGCTCCTGACTCCAGCCCTCGTCGGCGGAGCGCAACATGGCGCAGAATGGCCGCGATGGACGCGGAATCGCGCGACAGCCGGGTGCGGGCAGCTGCCTTCGCGCACCTTCGTGAGCTGACCCTCAGATTCGGGGAGATTCTGCCCTCGTCCCACCTTCGCGATGGGTTCATCCACGAAGGGCAAAGAGTGTTGTTGATGGGTCCCCAGGGCATCTTTAAGCCGGCCAGTCTGGAGCTGCCGCTGAGCATCACCACAGCGCCCCCGGTCCCGGGTCGGCCGGCTCCATATCAGGATGAGGTCGATGCCGAGGGCCTGCTGCGCTACCGCTATCGGGGCTCGGATCCGAACCACCGCGACAACCGCGGTCTGCGCGAGGTGATGCTGCGCAAGCTGCCGCTGGTCTGGTTTTACGGGGTCGAGCGCGGACAGTACCTGCCCCTGTGGCCGGTCTTCATAGTCGGTGATGACCGGCGCCGGCTGACGGTCACGGTTGCGGTTGATGATCTCTTGGCCAGCGACCCCGACCCTTGGTACGAGCTTCCGGAGGCACCCCGGCGGGCCTACGCCACAAGGGTGACCCTCCAGCGTCTTCACCAGGTGGCTTTCCGGAGTCGAGTGTTGCACGCCTACCGAGAGTCCTGCGCGATGTGCCGGCTCCACCATCCCGAGCTGCTCGATGCGGCCCACATCCTCCCGGATGGACATCCCGAGGGGGAGCCGATCACCGCAAATGCGCTCGCTCTCTGCAAGCTGCACCATGCGGCCTTTGACCGCAACATAGTCGGAGTCCGCCCCGACAGGGTGATGGAGCTGCGCCGGGATCTGCTGGAGGAGATAGATGGGCCGATGCTTCGGCATGGGCTCCAGGACCTGCATGGGCGGCCGCTCATGGTCGTGCCTCGCGCTGAGATGGACCGGCCCCGCATGCAGTTCTTGACCGAGCGCTATCAGCTGTTCAGAGAGGCAGGCTGACCCGGGCCCCGATCCCTCAGCTGGCGGAGGCAACCGCCAGCAGGGCTTCGGCTGACTCGTCGATGACCTGGCGCAGCGACAGGTGGTCGGGGCCACTGCTCCAGCGTTCGAACGCCACCCGAAAGATTGCCATCCCTGCCTCGGCCGCCAGGGTCGCCCTCGGTTCGGGCACTCCTCGCTGGCGCAGGGCATCGGCCAAGGCGGCGGCAAGCGCGGCCATCTTGATCAACTCCCGCTCCTGGAGTTCGGGGTTGGCGGCGATGATGGCCTGGCGTTGCTTGACGAACTGGCGCCGCTCCTCAAAGATCTCGGCGGTGCCGCAGACGGCGGCGGTGACCGTTTCCAGCGGCGCCACCTGGGGCTCCTGGTCCAACGCCAGCGGGACCAGAAACTGCTGACCCTGAGCCGAGCTCGCAAACAGCACCTCGCGCTTGTCCGCGTAGTGGCGGAAGAAGGTTCGCTCGGTCATGCCCGCCCGCTCTGCGATTTCGGCCACCGTGGTGCTCTCGAAGCCCTGCTTCTGGTAAAGGTCCAGCGCCGCCTGTTCCAGACGCTCGGCGGCGCCGGCCGCCCGGCGACCGGCTCTGGTCAAAGCCGTGCCGACCGAAATCTCGGCCCAGCCAGGGTCGAAGGAACACATTGCTAGGCCTGCGGGTTCGGTTGAGACTCATGCATCTGGCTTATCCACCCCTCCCCTTGACATCTGCGGTTCGCCGTCTTAGCCTTTCCAACAACTTTGTCGGGCCCCGCCATGGGTGGGTGCGCCGTGGCTGCTGGAGGTTGCGGGGGCGGAGGGGGAAGATGTCCGATTTGCCGTCAGATTCGGGGCCGGCGGGCACGACCGGCCTGCGCCGCAACAGTCTCAACCTGAGACGCCTGATCTTCATTGGGCTGGCCTACTTTTCGCTGGCTCCGGTCATCTATCTCAATATGGGATTCATGGAGACCGACTCCGGGGGGCCGGTCATGCCGTTCCTCTTCATCCTGATCACGGTGGCCGTGCTGCCGACCGCCGTCAGCTTTGCCGTCATGAACAACCGCAGGCCGTCGGCCGGAAGCGGCTACACCTGGCTCTGGGAGAGCACCTATCCCGCCGTGGGCCTCTGGCTGGGCTGGATGATGATCACCACCTACGTGGTGGTGGCGGCTCTCTATCCAGCCGCGTTCGGCACCTTCTTCAACGCTCTGCTGTCCTACTTTCACCTCAGCGCCACCACCTGGACGGGGATTGCGGGGGGTGTCATCTCCATCCTGGTGATCGGATACCTCCAGCACAACAACATCAAGCTCTCGGCGACCGTCATCGCCGTGCTGATGATGGTGGAGGCCTCGTTCGTGGCGGCCCTCGCCCTGGTTATCGTGGTCAAGGGAGGAGCCCTCGGCCACATCACCGCGACCCCATTCAATCCCGGAGCGGCCGGAGCCGGCTTCGCCGGGCTCAGCCTGGCCGCCATCTTCGCCTTCCTGTCCATTGCCGGCGTGGACGGCATCGCCCCGGTGGCCGAGGAATCGCACACGCCGAGGCGGCTGATTCCGCTGGCGACCATCCTGATGACCCTGATCGCCGGAGGCTATTGGACACTGGTCTCCTACGGGTTCGCCATCTCGGTGCCGGTCTCGACTGTGGAGCACTACGTGAACGCCGGCCAGCTGACCCCCGTGCTGCCGATTGCGCAGCGCTACATCGGGGGCTGGGCGGTGCTTGTCCCCATCACGGGGTTCACCGCGGCGCTGGCCAGCTTTGGGGCCTCACTTTACGCGGCCAGCCGGCTGACGTATGCCGTCGCTCGAGAGGGCTTCGTGTGGAAGTACTTCGCCGGCCTGCACCACCGGTTTCAGACGCCCTGGCGCGCCGAGGTGGCGACCCTGGCGGTGGGCACGGTGGCGCTCTTTTTGGTCACCATCTGGCAGGGTGGGGTCGCCAACGCCTACGGCTACATGGGCGAGATCTTCGTCTTCTTTGTCCTGATCCTGTACATCTTCGTGAACTTCGCCAACATCCTCTACCACGCCCGGTTCCGGAGGTCGGAGTTCAACTGGCTCACCAACGGCCTGATCCCGGTGCTGGGAGTCGGGATTGACGGGTACATCCTCTACAAGGGATTCTTCGCGACCGAGATCTCGCTCCCCTTTGCCACGGGCAGCAGCATCGTCTGGTTCTCGCTGGCCTGGACCGCCCTCGGGATCGTGTGGACGCTGTGGTGGCGCAGCCGCCGCAAGCTGAGTGCAATCTCACTGTCGGCGGAGGTCTGAGGTGGCGATATCATCGCATCCCGGTGGGATCGTGGAGGGGACGGTGGAAGTGCCCGATGGCCGGGTCTGGTTCCAGCGCCATGACCAAGGAGGGCGAGGCCTTCCCCTGCTGTGTCTGCACGGCGGCCCGGGCATGCCCCACGACTACCTGGAGCCGCTGGCCGAGCTGGCCGACGAGAGGCCGGTCGTCTTCTACGACCAGCTGGGCTGCGGACGCTCGCCTAGTTCGGACCACCGGATCTCCTGGACGGTGGAGCGGTTCCTCATTGAGTTGGAGGGTGTGCGGCGGGCCCTGGAACTGACCGATGTCGTGATTTTCGGCAACTCCTGGGGTGGGATGCTGGCCATGCGCTACATGCTGGGAAGGCCGGTCGGGGTCGCCGGGCTGGTGCTGAGCAGTGCTCCGCCCAGCGTATCGCGGTGGCTGGCCGATGCTGCTCGGCTGAGAGCGGCCCTGCCGCAGCCGGTCCAGGACGTTCTCACGACCCACGAGGAGAGTGGCTTCTACGGCTGTCCCGAGTACCAGGGGGCGGTGGCGGAGTTCTATCGGCGTCATCTCTGCCGGCTGCGGCCCTGGCCCGATTGCGTCGAGAGGACGTTCGCCGGGCTGGGTGGGGAGGCCTACCTTGAAATGTGGGGGCCAAGTGAGTTCGGCCCGGTGACCGGTGCCCTGCGGGATTGGGAATTGCTTCCACAGGTTCCCGGTATCACGGTCCCGACCCTCGTAACCTGTGGAAGGTATGACGAGGCGACCCCCGAACACATGGCCGCTCTGGCTGAGGCGCTCCCGGACGCGGAGCTCGCCATCTTCGAGGCCAGCGCCCACATGGCGTTTCTGGAGGAGCGGGACAGCTATCTGGACCGCCTGCGAAGCTTCCTGCGCCGCTTTGATGACCCCGGGCCAGATGACCCCTGAGCTGCTTCGGGCGGTTGGGAGCCGACCCCGGTGACGCGGGAGCACGTCATCGATCCGACCCTGATCCACCACTTCTGGGATGACTCACTCGACCCGATTTTGGAGGTGGAGTCGGGAGATGTGGTGCACTTCGACCTCCTGGTGGCGGGGGAGGGACAGGTTAAGCGGGGAGACACCTTCTCGGATGTGGGCTTTGACTTCGACACCATGTACAACCTCAGCGGCCCCATCGCCGTCGCCGGAGCCGAGGTTGGCCAGACGCTCTGCGTGGAGGTCCTGGAGCTGGAGCATGGGGACTGGGGGTGGAGCGCGATTCTGCCCGGCATGGGGTTGTTGCCCGAGGACTTTCCCGTGGGCTACCTGCGCACCTTCGACCTGAGCGGGCGGGACACCGCCCAACTAACCCAGGACATCGAGATTCCGCTGCGACCATTCATGGGCACGATGGGAGTGCCGCCCCGGGCCGGCGAGAGGCTCTCACCCTTCCCTCCCCATCTGGGAGGCGGCAACATTGACAACCGCTACCTCACCGTCGGCGCCCGCCTGTATCTGCCAGTGCTGCGCCCGCGCGCTCTCTTCTCGTGCGGTGACCCGCACGCGGTCCAGGGAGATGGGGAGGTCTGCGTGACGGCCCTGGAAGCCCCCCTGCGGGGAAGTCTGCGCTTCAGCCTGCAGCCAAGGAGGATTGCCGCCCCCGCCTTTGTCAGCGGTAGAGGTGATGATCCCGCGGGCCCGGACTACTGCACGATGGGGATAGCTCCGGACCTGATGGAGGGGTGCCGGCTGGCAACCAGGTCCATGATCGAATGGCTCGTCGACAGGTGCGGCCTCGGCCCCGAGGACGCCTACATCCTCTGCAGCCTCGCGGGCCGCCTTCGCATTCTCGAGGTCGTTGATGCGGGGATGTGGAATGTTGCCATGTGCATGCCCCTGGCGATCCTCCCCGATGGGGTGGGCAGAGGAGCTTAGGCGATTTACGGCAGCGATAAGGCCACGTTGGGGGACCGGCCTGCGAACCGCTCGCCGGCCGGGCAGGGTCTGCGGCGCCGGTAACAGACATCCCACGACCATTCGCAGACAGCGTCAGCCGCCGGCTCGGCTACATCCTTGGCCCACCGTTGTGTGTCGTCGTGACCAGCCCGGTTGCGCCCCTGCAGCGGTCCAAGGGGTGGTGGGGGATGGTCTTTTCCCCAATCCGGTTCGCCCGTCAACCGACACGACCTTGGCCTTTCCCCTGTTTCGGGAGTGCCCACCGCTCGTGGAGGATTTCCTCGTCCTCCCGGCGCCATCCTGCGGAAGCGCCGGCAAGGCCCGCCGGCCTTGGTGTACCTTGCCTGCACAACACCTGCGGCGGGGATCCCCGTGCCGCTGCTGAGCCGAAGCTGGTGCGGGAAGTGGAGATGTGAGCATGGTCGAGAAGCCAGCCCTCGTAACCGGGAGTTCCAGCGGGATTGGGCAGGCCACGGCGCTGACTCTAGCCCGGGAGGGATACCACGTCTCGCGGCCATGCGCGCCCCGAACAGGGCCGGCGATCTGCTGGGCTTAGCGGCCGCCCAAAACGACGCGGATGGCATTGAAGTGCTGAAGCTCGACCTTCTCCAGGACACCGAGACTATCGAGGCGACGGTTCGATCCGCCGCCCGACGGGTTGGCAACCTCGATGTGCTGGTAAACAATGCGGGAACCGCCGAGGGTGGTGCCGTGGAGGAAATTCCGGTGCGTCTTTGGCGCCGGGTCATGGAGACCAACTTCTTCGGACCCCTTGCCTGCATTCGAGCGGTCCTTCCGGGGATGCGAGAACGGAGGTCGGGCGCTATCCTCAATGTCACCAGCATCAACGGCCGGGTCAGCGGGGCGGGCGTGGGACCGTACTCCGCTTCCAAGTTCGCCCTGGAGGCCCTGTCCGAAGCCCTTCGGCTTGAGATGCTGCCTTTTGGCGTGACCGTGGCCATCATTCAGCCTGGCCTCTACAAGACAGGCATCTGGGGTCGGCCCTATGAGGTCAACCGTGACCCTCACTCTCCCTACGCCGCGTTGAACAGGGAGATGGCCGAATTTTTCGAGGATGGTTGGCGCGAGCCCGCCACGGCGGACCCCGCCGAGGTGGGGCAGCTGGTGTGCGCCATTCTGCGAGAACGCCACCCCACCTTGCGCTATCCGGTCGGTCGGGTCGGTGGGGGCATGCCGGCCAAGGAGCTGATCGACTTCTGGATTCAGCGGCCGTGGGAAGAGGTGGAAGCTCGCTACCGTGAGGAGTAGCCAAGCTCGCGGCCATGGCCAGTGGGCGCGCAACGACGCCGATCTATTGAGGCGCGACCGCGATCGGCCCGCTCGTGGCTGCCCGCCTTGATCACCGGCGGCTACCTCAGCCTCGACCAGATCCTGGATAGTGAGCTCCAGACCCATTCTGACCTGGTCGCTGTCATCGCCGCCAGGCCGGCACAAAAGGTCGTCGAGTGGCACGCTTGCAGGGCTGTGGGTGTCCTGCGGCTAAGGGCAGAGGGTCGGTGGCACGGTGGCCGGATCTCACCCTCCTACTGGTCAGATCGGGTCCAGCTATTTCCACCAATGTATGGGACATGATTCGGCCGAGCGGAACCGATGGTCCAGAGCGCACTTTCCCCCTACGCTCGCCAGGTGTTGGGTCGCCCTGCAACCTCAGTCACGCCTTCCGCCCTAACCCGCTCCATCGGTGCCAAGCGGCATTGGCCGGCGGGCCCGGCCATGCCCAGGGCGATTGCCACCTCCGGCCGATACACTGAGATCGTGCGTGTGCTGGTGATCGGCGGAACACAGTTCGTCGGCAGGCACATCGTGGAAGCGGCTCTTGCCGTCGGTGATCAGATCACCCTCTTCCACCGCGGTCAGACCAATCCGGGACTGTTTCCCGAAGCCGAGCATCGCCTGGGCGACCGTGACGGCGACCTCTTTGCCCTGGGAACTGGCGAGTGGGACGCCACCATTGATTGCTCTGCCTACTATCCCCGACAGGTGAGCCGGTTGGCCGAGGCATTGGGCGGCAGAGGGGGCCGCTACGTGCACATCTCCTCCGTTTCAGCGTATCGGGACGACGTGCCATTCGGATTCTCCGAGGATGCTCCCCTTGCGACTCTCACAGATCCCACTACTGAGGAGGTGACCGCGGGCACCTACGGGGGGCTGAAGGCACTCTGCGAGCTGGCCGCTCAGCGGCAGTTCGGCGCTGCAGCGGGGGAGAGTGAGCGCTCGGGCCGAGTTGCGGTCCCCGTGTGCGTGGTCCGCCCCACCTACGTCGTCGGGCCATACGACCACACCGGGCGCTTCACCTGGTGGGTGGAACGGATCGCCAGGGGTGGGAGGGTGCTGGCGCCGGGACCAGCTGGTAATCCGTTTCAGATCATCGACGCCCGCGACCTGGCCGCCTTCGTGGTGAGGCTGAGTCATGGCGATGCTACGGGAACCTTCCACACCTGCTGGCCGGCTCCTCCATTTTCCTTCGGCGAGTTTCTCCAGCTCCTGGTGGAGGTGGTGGGACCTCCGGGCTGCGAGCTGGTGTGGGCCGAGCCTGGCTGGCTCACGGCGGCTGGCCTGACCGAGCGCCACCTGCCCCTGTGGGCGGGGAGTGGGCCCGGACTGAACCTGATGGCGGCCGATCCCAGCCGGGCCCTGGCGGCTTGGCTGGCGCCGCGGCCGCTGGCCGAGACCGTGGAACAGACCCACCGGCATCAGCAGGATCAGCCGATCTCCCTACCGGTGGGCCTGGCTCCCGAACGAGAAGAGGAGTTGCTCGCCCAACTCGGTTGAGCATCCCAATCAGTCCTGGCCCTCACTCAGACTGGACCGAGTTCCGGGGTCCCCACAGTGGCACCGGCCCAGTTGAGCGACGCGGAGCCGGAACAGCCCGCTAGGATTGGCGTGGCTCACGCGAGATTTACGGTAAGGACAACCGAAGCAGGGGCACCAAATTCCGCCCGCGTTGAGAGGAGTAAGGATGATGGCCGAAGAACGACACGTCACCCTACGTCGCGAGCAGGATGGACCAGACCGGCGTCACCTGGTGGCCTACCTCGACACCGACGGCAATCTGCGAATCGACGGCCAAGACCTTGGGCCAAAGACTGCCCCGGTGAGCGCCAGCGGCGAGTACGAATTTTTCCAGAAGGTAAGGGCCGCGGATCTACCTCGACTCTGCGTGCTGCTTGGCGCCGCCCCGAGCGCGGACATTCTCGAGGTTTTGGAACACGATTGGTCAGGTGCCAGATCCTATGATCTGGAGAAACTCCTCCGTCACAGCGACTTGGAGATCGAGCGGTTCGTGTGGGCGGAGTGAGGCGATGGCTGAAACTAGCCTGAGGTCGGGAAGTCTCCCTGGTGACAAGGATGGCCCTGGCCAAACCACGGGCCAGCCGCCCGCTCAGGACAGCGCCACGAGACCGGACCCGATTCTGGGCGCCCGCTTTGCAACAGCCCTCGGGTTGGCTGTCGAGCTGCACTCACAGCAGGCTCGTAAGGGTTCGAAGATCCCGTATCTCGGACACCTCCTTGGGGTGTGTGGGCTGGTGCTCGACGCCGGCGGGTCCGAGGATGAGGCGATCGCCGCAGTTCTGCACGATGCGGTCGAAGATCAGGGCGGCGCGCCCACGCTTGATCGCATCCGAATCCAGTTCGGAGGGCGGGTCGCCGATATCGTCGAGGGCTGCTCCGACACCGACGTCATCCCCAAGCCTCCTTGGCGGCAACGCAAGGAGGCCTATATCGAGCACCTCAAAAGCGCTCCGGAGTCGGTCCTTCGCGTGTCAGCTGCAGACAAGCTCAACAATCTGCGCGCAATCGTCCGAGACTACCGCGAGATCGGCGAGGCGCTCTGGGATAGATTCAACGCGGATGCCGACCAACTCTGGTACTACGGCTCCGCGCTCGCGGTATTCGAAGAGAGACTGCAAGCGCCATTGACCAGAGAGCTGCGGCACGAGTACAGCACTCTCCTGAAGTTGGTCGGTGAGCCCACCGCGGGCCGGGCAGGTTAGGGCCCAGCTATCGGAGAGCGCCGCGGAGTCTGCCTTAAACGGGCCGGAGCTGACCTGCGTTCTGGCCCGGCGGCGAGGTCCTGCCTTTCCTCTCAGGCATCCTCACCAATGTGGATCCGTCTGGACGCCGGTTCGGCAGGCGTGCCTTTTCGCCTGCTACGACGTGGCCGTGGGTCCGGGCGGACCGCATGAGGGGACTGGGTCACGGACCCATGGGTCGGCCACCTCGCCGAGGCGCCACTCCGCTTCGTGAGCTCCAGCGTGGCTGGGGAATGGACCGGTCCCTCTGCCTGGCCGGCGAGCACGCCAGGTCGCCAGCGGAGTCCGGTGTCGTCCAGTGGCGGGGTTGCGGTGGTCAGGAGATCACAGTCACCGGGTCGGCGGTGATGTCCGCCTTGTAGTTCTGCATGGCGGTCCAGAGCACCTCCAGGGATATGGTCTGCACGTGGGGCCCGTTGTACCCGGCCACCGACCCGGCGCTTTCGACGTAGGTGACGGTGTCGCCGCTCAGGGTACCAGCGGCGAAGTTGTAGCCAAACACCGCAATCATGTGCTGGGCCTGGTAGCCATCCCACCCAGGCAGCGTGGCGGTCATGACGCGCACGAGGACTGGACTTCCATGCCTGGCTAGGGCCAAGCGGCGCAGCCTTGACAGGTCTTCCTCCAGCTGGTTTTGAAAGACGTCGAGGGAGGTGACGTGGGTTCCCGTGTACCCGTAGCGTGACGAGCCGGAGATCTGCTGCAGGTAGGAGTTGAGCGCCAGAACGGAGTTGGCCCCGGTGGTGCCGTAGGACTCCACCACTTGGGCGGCTGCTCCGATGGCATCGATCGAGGGAACCGCCGTGGTCCAGGTGGAGAGCAGGACCGCGATCGCCCCCTCTGCGCAGTAGTTGCGATGGAGGTAGTCGTTTGGCTCGAGCTCGATTCGCACCGCCAGCTGAACCTGCTCCCCCGGGGAGGGAGCTGCGAGTCGCGCCGGACTCCGAGATGGGGTCACCGTCGGCTCAGCGCTCGGAGTGGTCAAGGACTGCCCATTTGGGGTCGGGGTGGTCTTGGCCGATGGTGAGCTCGCAGCAGATGCTCGAGTTGGCACCGACCCACACGCACCGAGGACCAGCAGCAACAACGGCAAGAGGATCAGCACCCCGCGACCGGCAGGCCGCCGAACTTGACTGGAGCCATGGCGCGCCAGCACCGACGGCTCCGCCTCCGAGTCGATCACCGTGGCCATGGCGAGGTCCTAGTAATGCCCTCCTGCTTCACCCTGGGCGCCGGGCGGCACCAGGACTTGCCTGCCCCAGCTTGCCGCAACGCCCTTGGAAAGCGCTGAAACAGAACTGGCGCCCGTGGCGCTGCCCCCACAGCCAGGAGCTGGGCTCGAGCGGCCAGGTGACTCGCGACAGTTCGGGGTCACTAGCAATGCGGGACTCAGTTCCGCTGAGTGTGGAGGAAAGGTCCCCGCCATCCTCCATGCCTCGACCTCATCCTAGCTACGCGCCCGAGCCGCACGTAAGCCCTGCGCTCCCTGCTATGCCGGCATTGACAGCGCTGCTGTCAGTCTCCAGGATGAGGTGGCGGTGACCGCCACGACGCTCGCCGAGTTGCTCTACGAAGTTGTCAGGCTGCCCGATGGTGCCCGTAGGTCCCGACTCGCCGAGGGCATCCGAGCGCTCATCGAGGGTGCAGGGTAGGCAATGGCCCGAGGGAGGCGGGGCGGGAGCTGCCCCACCGGTGCCAGCTCCCAGGGCGGATTCCCGGCTCGCGAGGTAGTGGTCGTGAAGCGTGGGCCCAAAGCCCGGGCGCTCAAACCGGATATCGGCACTGCCGCTGAGGTTGGCTTAGGACCCGCTCCTCACCCGCGGCGAGGCGGCCGGACCGCCAAAGGCCCAGATGGTGAACTCGAGCCGAGCTCCGGAAGGTGTGTTTCATGGACTATTTCCGCCCGACCGACGGGGGGGCGGCCCCCTCTCCCGTCGCGAGCAGCGAGTGGCGCGAAACCACCTCCAAGAGACCCATCGGTCGCTACCAATCGGGCCTCTGGCCCTTGCCGGTGGTGATGAGGCTCCTCAGGCTCTGGTTGACCAAAAAGCCCCACGCGTCAGTGCAGCTGTGGAAACACTCGCGCGCGGGGGTCAGGCCCAAATGGGTGAAGCGGAGTTCGGTCTGCGCGCCCCTCCTGGCGATGTCGAAGACTATGTCGGTATCCCGCCACTCGTCCTTCTGGGCGACGAAACTGAGCTCGCCATCCAGGACGTGCCAGACGACGCGTTCACCCGGGACGGACTCGCTGATCCGCTGCTTGGACCAATGGACCTCCTTGTACCGATACGTGAACTCGCTCCCAAGCCGCTCGGTGTTCCCTTCGAAGTCTCCTGCCCACCCGCCCCGGACATTGTTGACGGCCGCGAAGACCTCGTCCGGACTCTGGTCCACCATAAATGAGGTGGTATAACTCTTGTCATCCATGCTTCTTCCTCCTGGGTTCGGATTCTCTTGGCGGTCATGCCCCGCTGTGCCCGGACCGACCGGGCCGTCGAGGGTGTAGACACCGAAAGCTCCGGAAACTGGGCGGTCCTCTGCTCCACATTTCGAGGAATCGCCGCAGGCGAGAGGTCGCATTGGCGCGGCAACCGGCGTCGTGGAATGAGCTGAAGTGGCGGCCGACGAGCTGACCAGAGCGCGTTCAGGGGACGGCGAAGCTTTCCGAGATCTCACCGAGCCCCACCTTGGCGAGCTGCGGGCACATTGCTACCGAATGCTCGGCAGCCTGCAGGACGCCGAGGACGTGCTCCAGGAGACCCTGTTGGCCGCCTGGCAGGGGTTGGATAGGTTCCAGGGGCGGGCCTCGATCCGCACCTGGCTTTACCGCATCGCCACCAACCAGTGCCTGAACGCGCTGCGGGGCGCGAGGCGGCGCGGGGCCGCGGAATGGCAGATGCCCGAGATCGACCCGCCCCTGCCGACCCGGCTCGGCGAGGTCGTCTGGCTCGAGCCCTACCCGCAATCGCTCCTCGAGGGCGCGATCGACCTCCAGCTCGGGCCGGAGGCTCGCTACGAACAGACAGAAGCCATCTCGCTGGCCTTCGTGACGGCGCTGCAGCGGCTGCCCGCGCACCAGCGGGCAGCACTCATCCTGCGCGATGTCCTCGGTTTTCAGGCTCTTGAGGCATAGGTGTGGGTGCCGGGAGGGGAATGTTGGCCGGATTGCGCCCAATGGTGGCGGGATCTTGGGTGGCTGGGCCAGGGGGAAGAGGTGTAGCCATTTCTCGTG
>Ga0080006_1154069_pt1 | contig 27169 bp, 24 predicted proteins | sample RS3BMetagenome_FD_69209 | JGI IMG/M metagenome (GOLD analysis project Ga0080006, IMG submission 69209) | Ferric oxide microbial mat and aquatic microbial communities from Rainbow Spring, Yellowstone National Park, USA - RS3B (SPADES... ...
AGCGGCGCACCGGATCGCAATTTTCAAAACCGGTTTGATTTTTCTATACCGTGTCCATTCCGACATCACTTAGACACACGCCTATTTTGCATCTTCGGATCACTCAAGACATCCACACGGGTCTCGTCCGTTCGCTACGGTGGCCTGCTCCGGTCTTCTTTTACTGGAATAGGGCTGTTTTCCTCCATTAAAAATACTTTCCGCATGGATCCTCTGAGATATATATTCAAGGCTTTAAAACCCCACTTGGTAGTTGACAGGTTCAGTTTATGATACTCTCACTAGCGAGATTTCACACTCGGAAGCTGTTTCCTTCAAAGAGAACACTGGCTGCACCTTACGAGAGTGGGGCTTAGTCGCGCAACAGCACTATGATTTGAAGCTCACCAACGTAGGGAAAGGCTGTAGCGCGCACTGTCAGCGCGACATAATTCCAAAACCTTACTCTTTTCGAACGCTTTGCTGGTTCCGAAAATATGAATTGCCCCATTCGAGTACGATCCCAACAACTGCTTTTGCACTTCAAAATACCTGAAGACGCAACTGCGCCGCATCCATTGCGAGCCTTAGCTCGACGTAGTTTCAAAGCCATAGGCGCGTCTGTCGCCTGCGGCCGAAACTTCACGGCAGCGTAGGTTAAGCTCGACATCGTATCCTTTTTTTCGCGCAATCTCAATTATATTCGGACGCGGCCCCCGCCTGCAGTCCATCGTACTGTTCATCAGACGGTGGACACCATCGAGACCCGAGAACCCATACCAGTAAAATGCGTCCTCAGTGACGGGGAAGCAGTCGCATGGTCTTAGTTGAGGGTGCGAACCAATCCAGTGTTCACTAGCAAACCGACCGAGCCCTATGCAATATTCCGGAAGCTTTGCAGACTTGAGCTCTGTTCTCGGAATATCCGGCGCATACAGCATGGAGATATAACTACAGTTTGCCCACCACATATTCCCAGGAAAATGAGCGTGCGGATACTCTGAGAAGCGGAGACTACAAGCGTCGCATGATTGAAGCGCCATGGCGCTCAGGCAACCCTGGGGCTTTCGCAGCACATAATGCCCAACGGCTTGTCGATACTTTTCATTTCGAATGCTCGGATGAAACGAACCCTTTGGATGGAAGTATAAAACGAAGACACTTTTGCCTTTCAGTTCCGCAACTGTGCAGAACCTGTGTAGAGCCGCAAGCGTAACTTCCTCGTTCCCGATCGGGCTCAACTGCTCGTATACGACTGGTGCACTTGTCCACTTCTCGATTCTTTCCAACCCTGACAGGTTAGTCCCGAAAGCGAACACGTGCAGAGCATCGATTTTGATTCCGCTTGATTCGAGCCAGGATAGTTGCTCTTGCGCTATACGTGGCGTCCCTGAGTTCCAGAAAACGTTATAAAAAGCGTGTAACTCTAGCCCTCTGTTCCCTCTCGAGACTAGAGTGGAATGGGAGAACTTTGACAAGCTGCGCAGGGCCACTGCAACGACAATGACTCCCAAAATAAGCGCGCTAATATATATACGAGGTTTCGATACCATCAACCTCATTAAGGCAACAGCCAGTGACAGCACAAGACTGAAGTCGCTTGGAAAACAATGCGTGCCAAATTTGCTGGCGCCAAGTTGCGTCTTTGTTATTCTTCCAATTCAGTTTCGGTCCGCCCCCGCTGCTGTGTAAAATAGAAGATCGAGATCAGTCCGCAATATTTCCTATAGATCGTAGACGACTTGCCTAGGAATATATTCTTAACTGCGCAGTGCAAAGAGGACTGCATTTCTCCTTGAGGTCAGTCATGACACAGTACTCAGATAATTACGAAACACTGAAAGAACCAAGAACATGGGCTCTGCGCCAAACACCAAAATACTAAAAGACTGCTTGCGGTCGATCGTGGAAACTGACTCATTGGTCACGGTATGGGGAGCAAAAGTGTCGATGGTAGCCGCCTCGAGCGTCTCTTTTTTCAACAGCTTTTGCGTGTTGTCCTGAAAAAATTCGGATGTAGTCCCAAAAATTTTTCAGTTTCAGGCTCCGCCATCTTCCACGGACATCGCAACCACCGAATTCCCGGAACGGCGCGACCGGTATTAAGCAGAGGGACATCGGTTTGTCTTTTCGGTCGATGAGACTAACTTCGGACGAAACCGTTGGGGCGTATATGCGTATTCGCGGAGAAGGAGCCCAAGGCGTGTGCGATGGATCTCCAAGAGAAAGACGATACCATCATCTGTTCTAGCTGTAGTAGATAGTGTTGGCGGCCTCAGTTTCGCTCGTAGAGAATACTTATAACACAGCAGCCACTTCGACGAATCGTCGGAGACTTTTCCCTAACCTCTGGCGACGTTTTTCAGTTGGACAACATGACATTGCACCATTCCATTTGCGTTCCAGCTTTTACCGATTCTGTAGGGCTAGAGCTGCTTTTTACTCCTTCGCACTGCCCGAGGTTCAACCCCATCGTACGAGTGTTTTCTATTGTGGAACGTAATGGTCGCTCCACTGGGCGAACCTCTGAAGCTTTCAGCATGGTAACGCCTGGGCACGATTCCTCTTTCTTATACCAGTGCCTCTTTCTCGGGAAGATCTTCGTATAAAAGCATAAAGAAGCGTGTCCATTTTTTAGAATAAAACAATCAGTGGGGAAGGCATTGACAGGGAAGTCGATCCTCCTGGAGGCCCGTCATCACCGACTGCCGGAAAAAACGAAAAAATCCTCTTATCGCCAACCATCGAGCGAATAAGAGCAAATCACGTGGAATAAAAAGAGCGGAGGCAGGTGAGACAAAGGTGTTCGTCCCGCGGGAGCACGACGAGACTGTAATGGCACAGAAAGCACGAGTTCGAGTAATTCTACCAATAGTGAGCTCCACAAGAGGGAACAAACGCACGGAGTTCATTAACCGTGATTTCAATGCCGCCATCAATACCAGACAATGTGGGGTACTGAAGACGAGACCGGAGGAGCTGACGCGAGCGAATTTTGTGAGGCAGCCCATCCGGTTTGACGTTTACAATGAGAGGATGAGACTGATAGCAGGCGGCAGGTCAAAAGAGATTAGGAGGCATCTGGTAGCGGGTATCACGATACCCTCCATGGTCGTAGAATGTTTTTATTTTACTGAGTATAAACGGAAGCTACACTCGACTTGACTACAATACCCGCACACCAGAGTTGCTTAGATGTCATCAGGGTGTCTCCATCGCTGCGAAAGGCTCTGCTGATTCAACTAATCCTCCGACAAATTGGTGTCAAAAAATTCTGTGAGAGCACTGTCTGTGTACAGCGACCATCCAGTCGCCTCGCACAGATAAGAGCGCAGTGTATCTCGTCTGGTCGTTGAAAAGCTTTAGAAACTGTAGTGGCTGCATGTTTATTTTCATTTGAGCCCTCTTTTGTCTAGTCCGTACGACGTCGTGGTTGTGACTTGGACGTATTTTTGAGTGTCTACTCTGGAGGGCGTCCACAAAGAGCTTTCCGAGCGTTCCGCTCGCAGTAGTGTTTTCGTGTCAGAGCAGCTCTGATGGACTCACAACCAAGAGTCGCGTTAGTGACAGGCTGCGGGGGCTCTATCGGATGGTCAACCGTAAACAACTTACTGCGCGAGGGCTGGATCGTACTCGGTTTAACGCGACAAAGGAAGACACTGGAGTCGACGCGGGGTCCCTGTCCGCAAAACCTATTCTTGTTTGAACTTGATGCTCGTTCCGCAACCTCAGAGGATTTTCACTCCAAACTTTCGTTGCTAGTGTCTGCCTGGGAGAAGTTTCCGCGCATTCAGCTCGTAGTAAATATTGCTGCCATATGCCCGAAAAACTGGGACGCCTTTACACTTTTGGAAACTTTCTCTGTCAATGTCGTGTTTCCGCAGCGACTCTACGAGGTTTTTCACTATCTGGACATGAGGCACTACCCTGAGCCCTGTTCAGTCATAAATGTGAGCTCAGGTGACGGGGAACTGTGCTTCTTTAATTCATACTGGCGCAGGGCTATCGAGCAGTTGGAGAGTTATGATGAGCTGACCGATTTTATGCACGCAGTGGTCGAGCGAGTTGATCAGGCCGGTCTTCAGCCATATGCAGTCGTCCACGGTGACGAACCTGCGTATCGGCTGTCAAAGGCTTTGTTAAACCGGCTAACTCTTTTACAAGCTCGGACGGCGCCATCGCATATTCGAATAGATGCAATTTGCCCCGGTGACGTGAAGTCGAACATGAATCCACTTCGAGGTCAGCGCGAACCCTCCGCTGCAGCAAAAGATATCCTTCAACTGGCTGAGCTTCAGCATCGCATCGTAAGGGAGCGCTGCTCTTCTCGCTATCCGCATTTTTGGCGATTGGGGAAACCCATTCCATTTTAGATTGCAGCAGCCATTTAGAATCTCCCATAAGAATACCCTTAGACTTACGCTGTTTCATGCCTATTTCAAACTCTGCAACCCAAGTCGACTTACAGAAAATCAACTCGACACACATGTTCTATTCGAAACGGTTCCGTGTTTACCTTGAATAAAAATGAATCCAGGCAAGCTCTAACAAATGAGCACTTTGATACGGTGTGAAAATCTATCTTGACGTCGGGGGTATCGCACGTTCTAGTACTCGAAACATCTCAGCGGACAAGCTGCTTCGTTCTCAGTTCTTGTAACAAGACTTCCGCCCGGCTCGTGTCGGATTCATCAGCTGCACCAGCAAAACTGGCCTTATTTAGTGCCACTTCAAGCTCCTGGGTAGCTCGTTGAAGCCGGAACCGTGCGTCCGGGATCATAGCCTCCGTCTCACTAAAAACGTCCTGCAGTTGGCGCAAGCAATCCGAACCGTTTTTCCTTTCCTCTTCTATCCTCATTCGGAGCGTCACAAGCTCTTTCTCATAGTAGTCAAGATCTTTCGCAGTACGAAGCGCAACGCCTAGTTTGATTCTCAGCTCACGCCCCAGTTTCGAATCCATGGGTCGACCTCAACCAAGAAACTTCAGCGCGCAAATCGTCGCTGATGTCGAAGCCGCTGTCGACGCCGACCTGCCAGCAGATGTGCTGAGTTGGCACGGGGTATTCGGTTGTTGCTTCCTTATGGAGGCCGCTGGGCGGACCTCGGAAACAAGTTCTAGGATAACAGTAGCAGAGGCCTTTATAGGAACGTACTCTGGAGGTATTGCGAAGCTCAACTTTGCTCAAAATATATTGCCCGGCGAAAAGTTCGCCTCTGTTGACAGCGAAAAGCATCAACAGTGCTCGTTGTCTAGCGAAAATAGTCCTATAACTGTTATCAAAGCGTTTGGATCGGTCGTGCTCAGCGCTTCCGTTCGTAAAGTCGCTGTCTATAGTGCTGCAGATGCTGGTGAAGCGGCAGTTTTCGCTGCGTTCGGGGCTTCTAACGGTGAAGTTGCGTTTCTAGACGTTTCCCGAAGCGTTTTGCTTGAGACTTTCGATAGCCAGACAGAATGCGTCAACGATCTGGCTTTCGTTCGGCTTCATGACCGGACTTTTCTGCTCGCGGCTGGGGGCAAAACGAGAGGCAAACTAGCAGTTTGGCTTTGTACAGGCCAGCCGTTCAGAAAGTGGTTCTTAAAGAAAACGCTTTCGCTTGGGAAATGGCCGATAACCCATATCGTTATGACAAGAAACAAAGCCCAGTTTTTCACGCTGGATGAAAGACCGCAATTGACTTTATGGAGTTTGGAGAAGTTGCTAGAATCAAAGCGAAACAGAGGATGTCGACCGAGAAATATCTCCAATGGACGCGAGAGCATCAAGAGCCTCGCATTTCCTGAGCTTCGATTCCGGCTCGGTTTCCGGCCCGAAAGCGTGGAATGGTGTCCGGAATCTGCTGTCTTTTTCTTCGCAGGGCGCAGTATTCTCGAAATGTATGACCTTAACTCGGGCACTGCTGTCTCATCGGAAAAACTTACGGATGCTCTGATCAGCTGCGTCTACTTTGTCCGTGAGTATGGCGCAAATTCAGGGAATCGGTACGCTTTTCTTGGAACGAGCAGAGGTGAAGTTCTTCTTATTCAGTGCATCTCGAATTCTGATGGAGAATCTAGTTTCAAAGTCATCGACCGGCTGGCTGTCGAATCCGCTGAGGAGCGCTGCCGGCCTGGTAAGATTCGAGACATAGGGCTCATTTCCATCTCCGAAAGCGCCCTTGATATAGTGGCGCTTACTTCATTCAGATTGTTTTCATGCCGCTTTTTCCCGCTAAAAGAGGAAAAAGCATTCGCTGACTCTGTCACCGACTTTGGACATCGCATCACGTGCTCGTATTTGCATAGACTCAGCAAAAATAAGCACCACTGTTAATCTCGCCTCCGAATATCGGCATATGCAGCGCATATCGTGCCTTTTTGATCGCAACCATTAGGCTTCCGTGATGAACGGCATTTGCCAGCGAGTCGAGTTCCAGATAAGAGCGTGCTGCGACGAGAGTCGCAGATGTCTCCGCCTGCATCGACGCCGGTATCTCTCCAATCAGTACGAATTCGTTTCGAAAATCACCCACATATGTTCCCGAAGGGGAACGGCTTTCCTTGGTTGAGTGTTGTTTTGAGCTCTAACGCTCCCGCGTAGATATTGAGAACTGCGGCCCCGAACATGACCCCTGCCATGATAAACACAAGAATAGCTTGGAGTTTGAATTTGTACACGAGCCTATTGAAAAAGACAACGAAAGACAGTGATCCAAGGAAAGCGGTGCCCCCGAGCGCGAGGCCATAGTCCAGCGGTAGCTCATGATTCACATAGTACTGAATCGCGCTGGAAAAAGCCGCCACGAAGTTCATGAACCCCGCAGTTGCTTGCACCACGAGCGGATCCATTCCGACTCCAGCAATTAAAATCGGAGTCGACATGAAAGAGCCACCAGCGCCGACCCATGCACCAACGGCTCCAAGAAAGATCATGAGCGGAGCAATCCACAAAATTCTGTTGCGCGTCCACTCCATGTCGCGCTCGTAAAACTCATAACCGACACGTAACTTGACCAGATGCATGCGCAAATTACGAAAACCTGCGGCGACCGAGAAACAGAGAAGTCCCATTTCCTGAATAATATATAGCAATATAAAAATTGCGCTGCAGTTTTCCACACCTATCACAGACACTCGGCTCGAGCCTCCACCTCGGAATACCGACAAGACGACAAGAAACGCAAAGATAGCGAGCACATATACAAGCGATCCGAGCGGATACTGACGACTTTCATACTTCATAATTTCGTCTGCGCTGTGGAATTGAAGTGTCGGATCAAAGAAACCTATGACTCTGGTCCAGAGGCGCCCGAAAGCCCAGGTGCGCATGCCTTCATTGCCTTCGGTAGAATGAACTGACTCGGACTTGACTGAAAATGTACGCTCGTGACCGGTATCCTGCATGTCTACAATTTGGTCACTGTGGATAGAGAAACTTTCATCGGTGCAATGCTCTGCCTCAGTTCCACGGCACGATGCGTCGTAAGAGCCATCTGCGTTCACATCGTTCGATGCAGCCGCATCGGCGCCTTGGTCTTGGGCCCGAACATTCCGCGATGCAGCTCTTTCATCTTTCCACAGTTGAATGGCTTTCTTGATGCTAATGTAAAACACGTACGCAACGAGGACCGCGAGCATGAAGAGCGTGAAGAAATTCGGGAAGAGTATATTCAGGATGACGCCAACACTCGTCCCACAGAGGATCGTCGCCATGAACACAGTCACAACGTAATAGTCGATTCGCGGGCGTTCTCGAAACGGGTGGCGTGTGATTAAACCATAGAAGGCATTAGCACCCGAGCCGCCAGTTACGAGTGCTTGGGATAGTGCAGCAGCGCGCCTTGCTTGAAAGCCAGTGAGTAGCACGAGTACAGGCACGAATAAAAAGCCGCCTCCTACGCCCCCTGTGCTCGATAACCCTGCGATAACAAATATTAGACCGAAAGTAAGGCCATCGCGCCAAGTAAATCTAGAGAGAGGCTTATGCACACATCTGTTGGAGTTGGCATCGCAGTCAAGCTGAATATTGCTGCACTGTTCTGTGCTAGAGCACCCTGTGCAAGTGGCGTTCACACACACTAGGCCATAGGTGCAGTCTGAATTCGAAGTACACGTTGCAGCTGAAAGCAGTTCTCCGAGACTCGCGTATTCCTCAAGGTCAACCACGGATTCGTCGTTTTCCTGGAGCGAATGCGGCGCGCGCTCATGCGGTTCCGCACGCCGCCGGAACCAGGTAGTACCGTAGCCATGTCGCAGCAGGACGTTCCAGTACTGGTCCCAAATAATTATCGTTAGAATACAGAGCGCTATGCAGAGAGCTAGCGCTCTGAAAGCGTTCTCACGCCGCATGTGAAGAATAGCAAAAGAGTCCAACCGCTTTGAGCTGGTACGATAGCCCCGCCAAAGCTCTATACTATAAGCATTCGCCAAGTTGTAGCGCTTCGGCGTCTAAATCACGAAGCAGCGATCTAATCCAGATGCGCATCCAAGCCATGGGATTTATATAGAATTTTTGGTCTCCTGAATCTAACTCACGTCGCTGGCGCCATTGCTGTAAGCGATCTAGTGAAGGTGCTGTGGCGAAGATGGTTATCGCATCGTGCTGATAAGCAGATAGCTGCCACACGAAGGTCCGCGGTTCGAGCCCGCGCAGCACCACAGCTTTTTTGGAACGCGGAGCAGTGTCTGGCGTAACTGTAAGCTGCACAGAGAGTGTCCTCGCACTTTTTGTGGCACCGGTCAAGTTAAGAGAGATAGATAGTGAATAGTACTGGGTAGAAACGAGCATTCAACGATCAGTTCGCGTCTTGAAGCCGAGTAGGCACTGTCTCCGGTGTGCGAACCCAGAAAATGCATACGTTGCGCGCCTCCTAAACAGCTGTTGCCCGTTCTTGACTGGAAAAGTCGACGCGAGCGACGGTGCAACTTGAGACACTAGACTTCGCTGGCAGCGCTGTTTCCGGGTACATGCCTTCAGTACATAGCGCAGGCTTAGGTCTGAGATGAAAATATCTGTGAAGAACTCTGGGGTTTCGGAGCTACGTTGTTGTTTTGTTGAGCTACAGAAAGGATTTTGCTCTATCCCGTAGTCCGTGTAACTTCCAGTTCACTGCTTCGCGCAACAGATGAGGAGATTCATGAATACTCGTCGGGCAACGAGAAAAAATCTCACCATACCCGTGTAAGATTAAAACTGAACACTGAACTGCTCGCTGTGTCTCGGCTTTTCGATTTCTCCAAATTTTTCTTACATGCACAGACTCGATATGCGCATTGTAGCAATAAGGGATTACGAATTCTGATGAACTTTTAGGGATCTGGACCGCGTTTTCAGAGTGGCTTCTTCGACTTGTTGGCGCAGATATCTGTTACGTTACCGGGATGAGGCTGATACGCGACGCACTCAAGAAAGCTTTCGAAAAGTAACCAAAGTCATTTTAACGTTCATGTATGCATGCCTCCATTCAGCCCGGTGCCGTGCGTATAATATGCTCAAATCACGCCTTCTTCAGGTTTTGGATCTTTCTGTTTCTAGGGTTATTGTGGGTGGAGCTGATCGTGCTGAACGCTTGAGGAGGAAAAATACTCGACGTCGTCCCTTGATGAATTGTCTACAAAATCATGCCGAAAGTTCCCTGAGCTTGCCAGGTCAAAAAATCGATTACGCCCGAAAGAAAAAAATCTCATTTCTTTGTGGCTATCGACGAAACGGCATTCGGGGCCAGCATGACGCCTCACACGTGACAAGCTCCAGCAGGTGCCCGTCTCTTCAAGTTGCCTGAAAATGGTCTTGTACTCGGAACTCATTCATCGCAGCTAATCCCTCTTGCAGTGAGTGCATCACAGCTTCGCACGGAGGGAGCACAGATGAATCAAAAATTTTGCAGCTTGGGTTGTACTTTCGGTGCTTGTTTCATCACAGAAAGTATCGCATCCCACAAATCCTTTATAGAGTAGGACAGTGTGCACCTGCGCTTGCAGCTGACAGTGTCCTCTTCGTGGAGATTGCCTACAGGAAGTCAGCATTCGTAGGGGAATGTCACCGGGCGCGGAAACAGAGGAATGCACCGGGGCGAGCCCTCTTTAACTGAAAAGGGCATGTACCATGCGATGAAACAAATGTTCACGCGCTACAAGTTGGCACTCGAAGGATGTGGTTGGGTGGAAAGGCATGAACACCTGACTACAGTCGAGTGTCGCCGCTGCGACTGACATGCAGAGCTGGTGGAAGAAGATGATGAAAATGGCAAGCGATAAGTAGATTGCAACTTGCGTCTGTGCAGGAAAGTCGTCAAAAACAGCAGGGAGCAGCGAGATCGGGACATGAACTCTGTCATTTGCGTCCTTCGACTTCTGACAAAAGGGCTGGTGGCCAATGAGCATCCGGCGAATTCAATGCCGGAAAGATGGGAGAAATTAGGGACACAGTCAAAGAAAAAGCCAAAACCCGCTAATGTTGATGGCAATGTGAAGAGACACAGTCTTTAGAACACCTGTGTGAGTTACGCAAGTAGACTCTTTCCTTTTTATCCTATTATGGTTGCAAAGAGATATCGCGGTAGGCCGCGCTGTATCCATTCTTCAAGTTGCCTGCGTCAAATTTGCAGAGTTCGTGCAGGTCTCAAGGAAACGCTCGCTCAAATCTGCAAATTTCACTTCCGTATGCTCCAGCGAACACTGGAATGCATATTTTCGCTTTGGTGCCCGGCATTGCACTGCAAGTCACGTGGCACCAGTAGAGGCCGTCAGCGCAGCCTTCTAAAAGCAAAAGGCGACAAGTCTCGTGCATATTTATTCAGATTGCCCGAGGTGCCACCTAAATTTTGCCATTTCGGAAACGTTCGTATCGGCCGACAAACGCCCTTCGCGTGTTGCGCGCACGCGTTGTACGTCAGAGTTCGTTGATCGCTGGCATCATCCAACGATTGGCAGCATGGATGATCAATGTTTCGGGTATGCAAAACTATGTAGAATAGGACATCCGAGTTTACTCTGATGTTGTCCAAGCGTTTGCACTCCTGCGACACATCGAGACTTGGTATGGTGCAAAAATTCCAGAATTAGTGAATTGCTTGTTTGATCTCCTGAATTCGCTGCAAAGAGCTCTCAGGTGCGCATCCAGGATAGGATTTGTCCAAGAGCTTTATTGAGCAGATGCCTAGCACACTCAGGAGGTGCGTATCCTGCAGAGATTTTTCGGTTCTCGTCTTGCGAGGAATTTTCGCTAAAATGCTGGCTTTTTCCCCAGAAACCATGGGCTTGATTTTTGTCTCGAGAGTCTATAAACGGCAGCCGTGGCGATCCCGGATGCATCCCATCAGATTCTCTTATTCTACGCAACAAAATTTGAGCAATATTTCTGTGCATTTTTAGTCCAACAATAGATGGGGCTATGCTTCCTTGGAGATATGCAATTTCAATACGAACGAAACATATCGTGCTGTAAAAGCAGTTCGTTCCAAAGGTTGGACAGCGTTCGGTGTTCCAAAAAAGATAAAAGCAAAATATACGTGCCGCGACCGATCCACCAAACGCCCGAAGCCCCAACAAAGGTCTCTCCAAAGCTCTAGATGCATACCTGCAGAAAGTGCAAAAGTTCTTCGATGTATTAAGGGAGTGCGTTCCCATTCTTGTCCGCAAATTGACTTTACGGCCCGAAGAGGAAAATGACTCGGTAACCACAAGAGCATAACTCTCCGCGGCTTGCAAAACAGCGCCTCCATCAAACACCCGCAAAAGCGTCCAGCTCTTGTGCGTTCCCAGATGAAGTCTAAAGGTCAAATATACTCCGTTCGACGATCGGTATTTGCTCGCTGTACGTGTTTCGCTTGGCGAAAAATCAGAGATGCCCACGCAAAACTTTACCAATTCTTTCGAAAAGCTCTGTTGACCATGATTTGCCAACTGGACCGTCCTGTATCGGATTAAGTCGCTTAAAGACGGCTTACGAACCGCAAATTAGCCAGAAGCGGCAACAACAGCAGACCTAGGCATCGTATGTCAAAGACAACCCGACCCGATGGCCTCCTTTGTCCAACTGGTTCACGTTCAATCTGGAGGCAAGCACTAAAGTCGTCCTCGGCCGAATTTCTTGGATGTAGGCCATACAAAGTTCGCCTGCAGAATCTACCTTAGCTTTGACCGATGAAAGCTCGTCAATTCCGTATTTGAATCCTACAGTCAAAAGCCTGGCATCCGTCGCTCTTCTATAGCTGATTTCTGCGGCGACGCTCAATCTTTTTGAAATAGCGTGAGCATAGCAAGCACGAATACACTGAGCTTTGTCCGTGAGGGCAAGAAGCAGCTCGCTCTCACCCTTATCGCAGTAACTGATCGCCGCATTGTATTTGCTTATGGCTGCATTGCTCGCATTGTACTCGAGCTCGCCGCCGACATATATGCCTTCAGCGCCCAAAACAAGGGAGCCGTTGAAAAGCGCAGTGCTCGGTGACGATGTGTCACCTGAACTCGTCGCCGCCGTGGTACCGAACACATTGACACCAGCTGAAATCGCAAGTATGTGCCCGACGTACTCGGAAGTGAGAGCGACAAAGTTGGAAGCGTCACGCACGGTGCCCGACAGGGTCGCCTTCAGACCGCTGACATTTGCAACGTCGTCGAGCACGGTTTCTGCACTCACTGCACCGGTGGTGAAAAGCTTCAGAGAGATTGTGTTTGTTGCAGCACCACCGGATATAATGGATCCGAGGTTCGCAGGCTCTAATTTGAATTTCGTCCCAAAGTCCGCCTCAATGTTTCCGTTCGGCGTCTGCACACCGTTCACAGAGTACGTTACACCGTTCTGTGTCGTGCTTTTCACAGTGAGTTTCGGCTGGAAAACAAAATCATCGTTCAAAATCTTCTTCGAGTTCTCTCCAAGCTTTGAGAATAGCTTGATCACCATGATCCTGAAATGGTCACGCCCGAACTTGTTTCCCCGCTCTTTTTTGAAGACAACTGCTTTTAAATCCGATACTTCGTTGTCGATTCCTGCCGAGTGCGCGCCAATCGGCAGCTGAAAGATGCTTCCGCAGCCGCCGCAGCCGCAGCCGCCGCCGCAGCCGCCGCAGCCTCAGAACATAGACTCGCAATCAAGCCGATGACGTGAAAATACTGGACATTTACAGAATAAGCTGTACAAGGACTATGCACGCCGATGTGTTGTCAACGGAAGCGTCCTGTAGGTGGCTTCGGATGCGATCAACGTGCGCGAGGCGGGATCTGATAGATCTTTCTTCCCCGGGCTGGCTTTCAAGGCGGCGTTTCCGGCTGGATGCTTGATTTGGGGTTACGGTGCGGGACGTATGGTCGCAGCGCCTCCTCTGTATACAGCGATGAGGTCCGCGCTGTGCGTACATCGTAAACGATCTCGGAATACGTATATATGGGGCTCATAGAGGAAACTGGAAATTTTTGGACCATGGAAATAGCAGTTCTGGGTCGAGTGCAGCTAGTGCTCCGGAGGCCTGCAGGAGCCCCCGATCAAAGAACGTAGGCGCATCACATTACAGTGAGGATGCATGCCCGATGCACGCTCGAATGCCTTTGCGGTATGGAGAAAAATCCGGAATTTCCTTGCGTCCTCGGTTTCGTTGGAGACGCCCTCTTTTCTGAGAGCCGTGTTGGAACCACATTTGAACCGTTGCGAGGCGGAAACGCTCAGGATCGAGTACCCTCGTTATTCCGCTACACCAACATCAAAATAATACGGAAGTTGACAACTGACTTGACTCGTAAGTACAAGATAAAGTTCAGATCTCTTCCCACTGTCGTCAAGAGCAGCTTGCAGAGCTCACACCGCGACTGCTTCCTTTTCCTCTATCTTTACTCCGGCTTTCTATACATCTGTCTCCTGTGTCCTTCCAGCTCCGTTTTGACCAGCCAAAGGATGCTGATTGCGACGTTCAAGTCCAGATTCAGCAGCTCCCGACCGTTGTCGATGATATGTGCCCGCAGCCTGTAGCAGCGATTTGCGCTTCGCTTGCCAATTTTCTGCTTCTTTGTGAACTGCGTCGGTGCGCCCTTCGAAGCGGTGAAACATGGTCGGGGTTGGATGTTCATGTATGTCTGCCACAATTCCAGCTCCGAAGGCCGCCCTGTGGAACGAAAAAGTTTGCTTCATCGCTCGGCGTACGCGCTTGACTGCTGAAGAAGGCTTCCCTCGATGCGCTCTTTGGCTAGCATGGCCGATGGAGTCTCTCACGATCACGGGCTTGTTCTTCGGGATCTCGAAGGCGAGCACTTTACCCGTCGCATGCGCGGGCGCATGCTGCTTCGTTCGATACAGTCTGTGTGGACCGTGACGTTGTCCATGGCGAGCAAAGTAACGGGGGCTCCACTCTGGAGAACAAGTAGAGAGATTTTGATCCGTTTAAGTCCCTTTCCTGTATAGTGATGACTCAATTTCTACTGGAAGCGATCACTGCGATGACTCAAGTCCGAGTCCAAGAAGTATCTACATGCAAACAGAAGAGATGGGAACCATGGAGAGTATCCTGAGAGAGAAATCACTCTGATGACGAATGCTCCCGCATCGACGGTCACAAAGAAAAGAGGATTTGTCTTCTATATGGAATCGATTATTTGGAATAACAAGTTCCATGACCTATGAGAATGAGCTTGCGAACAAGCCGTCAAGGGAAAGCGTCGGGTTCTTCTCGTCCTCAATAGAGGGCGCATCTAGCAGCGTCTATGAGTTGCATTCAAACAAAAAGAATGAAAACGTGGAGAGAGCGTGATTTGAGCATCATTAAGCTGGGGAAGGAGAAGAGAGGAAGCTTGAACGTATGAACTGGATAATGACATAGGTTATTTTACGGGCGCTTGTTCAAGTGCGCCACTGCCCATATCAATGAGGATGGCATAACGTGTTCCAGTACCTAGGTTTGGCAGGAACCACTCTGAAATGACAATAGAGCATTCTAAACCTACGCGAGAGACTGAAAGTATTTCTTGATGTGCTTCGAATTTCGATGCTGTGCACATAGCAAAGTTCGGGAAAAATTCGAGAAGCGAGATAAGAGCGAGCTGTTCAGTGTTCTATTTTGACGCTGACACGTATGAAGCAGAGGAGATCAGACTCGCATGCAAAAGATAGAGCCCTGCGAAATCGGTATCCATCCGAGCTTTACGGAAACCTTCGTTAATAGACGACATGTCAGTACAACAAAAAACGTTTCGCGACCACTGGGGGTAAATTACTATCCACTCAAAGCGCCTCCGAGCGATTTTTGACTGGCCCCTGCTATCGGCTTCTGTTTCTGCTTGTACATTTCGGCTTTTAGAAGCTCCCCTACATCGTTGGATCGCATCAGCTCTGAGGGTCTCGTTTTCATCAATGCACATCTTCTGATATTGATAGCAGATTCAAAGTCTACGTTCACGATCTCAATGCGTTTCTCGCCGCTGCATGAACTCATCAATGAAAGGAGACCACGGACCCGTGCCCTTTGTGCCATTTGCTGCTCTGTCAGCTCTCTCTGGTTTTCTGTCGAGGACACACTTCGCTGCCTTCTCTCCATATTGAACCTCTGAAACGTACACACAGGCTCAACCATTTATTTTTTTTAAAATGAGCGCAATTCTGAATAGCCTCAGATGATGATCTTCCCGGAGGAACGAGCACTTGCGAAAGAAAGACGATATGTGCCCCGGTGTGTTACTGTGAGCTGAAGGCATCACCGATCCGCCCAGCGGAGCTATCATTACTTTTTACAACAGAAAACGCTCCTTGGATTGGTTTCAACCAAGGAGCGTACGGGGGAATGGAAAGGATCTCTAGGTCGATGAAATCGGAAAAGCTCGAACGCAAATGACATGATGAAATGCCATGATGTCCAATGGACAGAAGCCGCCAAGCGTCAGGGAAAAATCTTCAATGATTCGATGAGATAGTTGTTGCTGTTATGTGAGCCTTCTGTACCAGCGAAACTGATGCCGCAGAATGAATCTACTGCAGTAAGAGCTTATGATGATATCCTCGACCTCTTCGAGTTCCATCGTGCAGATAACGAGCTCCCTGAACCGCAAAAACCCGCACACGCTCCGACCTTTTCCTCCGACGCAAGTCTCTTCGACTGTCAGAAAAACAAACCAACGTCCTGGTGCTTCACATCGACCTCGAAGTTCCAGGAACACAGTCGTTGCGATTTCGGTAGAAGACTCTCGTGCGTGAACTAAGTCTCGTTTTCTTCGACTGTATCCGAATGTTTTTAGGACCACATGAACAAGCTGTTGAGAAAGAGAGGCGCTCATGATGGCTGCTATCGTCGCTTTTGCTTCCCGTAAGGTGATAAACAGGTCGTTTTCTACAATCGATCGCAAGCACTCTTTGAGAATACCGGTTTTTGACGCGCAGCGCATATACTTGTTTCTTTCAATGTTCCGCAAGCATCTGAGTGCTGTGTTATGACTGGCCTGAAGAAGGAAGCTGTCCTCCTTGCACTGCACAGTAAGGAATGCGTCCTGCAAGCAATTCGTCTAGGATATATACATTGCAAAGCGATTTTGACCTCCTCCAATAAATCGCAGCAAAGGTGGAATAGAATTGAATTGAAAGTCTGAAACGGGACGCCCCATTTTCGGTACATGCGATGCACTAGACCCAGTTTATCTTCTTGTCTGTTGACGATATGGCGGAAACTTATTCTGAGATTAAATAGGTGTCGCCACTACTCACTATTTCGAAAGCTCTGGGGGTCTGTCGAATGGGCGAGGTGGCGTTCGATGAGTCCGCAACGGTACTGGTCATTAACGGCGTTGCAGTCTCAAGCGCGCTCGCTCTGACCACTTCAGACTCGGGAGCCGTCTATGTTCTCAAGAGTGCACTAGAGCAGCTTGGTGTGCAACCCGCGGAGCACGCCGCAGTTGTTTGGAAGCTTTTGCACAGTTATTCGCCGGCAGCGTTTCTACTCGAACTCCCGCAGGGTGCGTACACTGCGGCGCGTACCGTGAACGGAGGCAGAAGCATTGTGTGCTATGCTTTCCACGTTCAACGCTTGCAGCGAACGCTTGCAGCTTTGGTTCAGGACGCTGGCAGAGCACCGCTACAGCCCCTTTTAGAGGATACAGAAGCCGCGAGCTGTCGGTTTTCCCTTTTTTCCACCAAGAAACTGAGGGATAGTATAAGAACTGCACTTCACCAGTGGGCCCTCGTCTATCAGCGTAAACAGGGTGGAAACGGCGAGGCGGCAGAGGCTCTGATTATTATCTACATTCCATGCGTCGATGGAAATAAAGTCTTTTCCGCGAGAACCAGCGATTCCAAAGCGTGTTGTAACCTGCATGAAACTGTACCCGTATTCGTGCGCTGCTCTGAACTTGCTCCACCAACAGTAGAGCACGAAGTGGTATCCAAGCACGCGGAGGTTGAGTTCCATTTAGGAATAGAACGGTCCAATCCTAGCATTAAGTACAGTGGCTGGGTTCGTGATCGCAAGCGATGCGAGGAACTTCGAGAACACGCCGACTCTATTGAGCTTGTAATTGTGCGGAGAGCATCTACGTCGCTGATCATTCTTGAAGGCCTTGTGAGCAATATTTTTTTCATTTACAAAGAGGGGTATGTTGCTACTGCCGTGAATGACGTACTACACGGTCACATGCGGGAGCTAGTCCTTAGGGTCTGCGAAGCGCACAACGTTCCACTTCGACTCGAGAAACCTCCTCTAGTTGAGGAGCGTGCGCAATGGTCTGAGGTTTTCCTCGTCTCCGCAACTCGAGTGATTACTCCTGTGCACCGCGTGTGGGCCGGACGCTCGCTAGGAATGTCAAATGAGTTATGGAGGAACGAAAACTCGCCCAGCATGTTTCTGAAGCAGATTCGATCGTGGACAATAGAGGAAATGCATCGAACGTCAACGGATTTCCGCGACTTATGAATGAAAGAGCACTGCTTGCGACGTCGAGACCTCGCAGGCAACCGTCCTCGGATGTAGAGCGAAGCGACGGAACGAGAGGCGCTCGCCGAGAAACGGTACGCGTTTGTGAGGCGAGGATCGTGGGCTCTCGATCCAGCGTAAGTGAATCTTTTACACGAAACTCGACACAGAAGCCTAGATTCTTGGTTCGCGATTCGCGCTCTCGCCATATACAAGCCTATTTGAACGACTCGATTTTTCAGAAAGTCACGTGAGTTAGACCGCGCATTCCAGCGAGCCATCTCGCATCAAATTCATTCCAAGCGGTGTGAATTTCCTTGTCAAAGCACATTGAGCCAAATACCAGTCTCCGAGCAGTACACTGGTCACTCAGCAGAGCCGTCCTCGCGAGCGTTACTGTGGTACGCACTCTGCGCAATCATGTCGCCACGGGAACAAGGCGAATTTGTTCCCGAAGATGCGGCGCTCTCTAGCATGGTGCCAGGCAAGCTCCCACTTCAGGTGGCATGCTTGGGTCCGAATATCTAGAGTTCCTGGCACGTTGCCGCATCAGGATATGCAGACGCTGCCGTCCGCGTTCGGGCTTGAATTGGTAATCTGGAGCAGGCCATGGGCTTGTGTATCTGAAATGTAGCAGAACCACGGTCGAATAAAGCGCTTGCAGTGACGACTCGTCACAGCAGCAACGCGGAAGCTCACGTGCCTGATGGCGTACCTGCTGACTCTCGGAGACGCTTCTCGAGCTGCCAACGCCAGAGTGAGTTCGCTCTTCGCTTGTGGTCAGCTCAAATCTCCCCGTCTCTCTGCTGGACAATGCTCTGAATTTCGTGGTGAATCGCAGGTGTAATTGAATGGTGCCGCTTTTCCCGAAGCAACGAACGAAGGGACTCCACCTGCGCTGCAGAAAGATCTGACTTAAAGTATTGCACGAAGGCGAGCAGGCTCTGGTGCCAGAGTACAGGGTAATCGCGGCAGTCCCCTCGAGTCCGAAGGAAGTGCTTCAACAATGCTTCGATGACGCGGCGGGGGAGCGCATAGTTTTTGTCTAAAAGCACTCTAATAAAGAGTGCGACGGGTCCAGAATACGGCTTCTGGGACAGATAGAGTAACGCAGCCGCCGAATGTAGGGCCGGAATGTGACAACGATTCAAGACAGCACCAAAAACCGCTGCTTCTCGTAGTGAGCACTCATTATCGATCAATGGAAAGATTAGGCCCTTGTAAAAAGCCTGCGGTTTGTACGTCGCTTTTCGCAAGGCTTGAAATAAGTGTACATTCAATTTGCCTCTTGCAGAAATGTCTTCGCGACACCTCGGCAGCAAAACAGAGGTATAGAACTTTTGAGCTGCTGCTTGGTCCAAGTTCGACGCGAATGCCTTCGTAGCGACGAAAAGAGCTTGAGGCGACCATTGCTCTGGCCGGGTCAGCCACATCGCGTCGTACCAGTCCCTCAGAGCCGGCATGAGCTTGAACGCTTTTGGAACCTTGCCGGATTTGTATCGATGCATCACTTCACCTACAGATTCGTAAAGTTGACGAAATCTAGCCTCTCGACTTTGGCTCTCTGGCGCGCCCGTTGCGCTCCCAGCACCGGAGAGGCCACCAGGGGATGCGGCGGCGCCCTCACGGAGCTTTGCTGCAACCAAGTCCGCCAAGTTGATTGTTGCAGACGGATCACCACGCGAAAGTTCAAATGATCTAAGCGCGTCCCGTTCTTCCTCCGTCATTTGTAGAAGTGCAGTGGAATCTTCTGAGTGGACAATACTATCTTCAACGGCAGAATCCGAAAAAGTGTCACTGGACCCTGATAGCGACGACTCCTCAGACTTTGAGAAGTCTGACTCGAACTCGATCTCACCTAAATTACTGGAAGCGCGCCGACGTTTAGGGCGTCCAGGTTCCGTGGCTCCCCACACGAGTGCCGCTTCGTCCAGATCATAATCAGTTTCAAGTAGTTGCTCCGTCGCAAGTTGTAACGCCCGAGTTTCCCGGTTGTGGCTTGAATCACCTTGAAATAGATCGAACGCCAAAGATCCCTTAAGTTGTTCAACATCTCGAAGTTCATCGGAGTCGGAACTCGAATGACCTGGAGAGCGTGCCTCGCGCTGAGCGCCGTCAAGGCTCTTGCGACGTGGTCTGGCACGAACCGGTTGGACTTCCCCGGCAAGTTGCTGTGGCAGCGGTTTCTGGTGCCAGAGAGCGCTCCGCTTCTCGGGCTTGCGCTTTCGAGCCTCAAGAGACAAATGCTTGACTGGCATTGCGAAGAAGTGTTCAAAGCACACCGGGCAACGTCTTGAAAGCCAAGCGTAATAAAGCGAGGCGTTTCTAGTCAAGCGGACGCGTGTGCGAATTCTTTTGGTTCATGTGCCTATTGATACAATTATTTCCATCTGTGCAAAACTGCCTCTGCCGCAAGCTCATCGATCCCGTTTCCCCGAGATGCCGCAAGTACACAAGAATCTCCAAGGGTTCAGAATCCGAACCGGCTGTGTCTATGCTCGTAAACGGGTACAGTCACGTGCAAGCTGGTGCATCATGCTTCCTTTCTAGCCTCAGTGTAGACTGTACCAGTTTCAACCCAACCCTTGTCTCGTTCAGGAGGCTCAGGCGAAGACTCGCTGGAGCTCGTGGACACAGACCAGAGCACCGGGTTGTGCTCCCACGAAGAGCGCCGTTCGCAGACAAACAGCGTCGCGGGGCACCAGGCTTGGCCCACAAGACTACTGCGTTTCAGGGGCTGGACGGGTCGCAAGGCGCTTCGGGTGCTCGTGGGCTGCTGGGTTCCTCTGTACTCTCTACGGATGCGCAGCCTCCGTTGGACCTGGAGAACACAGTTGAAACACTCAGTGACTCGATCCTCAAGGCTGTTAATGCCGGTTGCACACGTCTGAGGTGTCTGGTTGCTCTGCCTGGCATTAACGAGAAACTTGAAACAACGGTGCCGTACTCGGAAACGCTTCTTTTCGCTTTGACCTACGCATTTGCCCAAAAATTGACCGCCACGAATTTTTATTCAATAGGTGATGAGTTGAACGAAGTAAGACTGGTGTTTTCTTCAGCAGGTAAGGCGAACGCGGCCAAAAGTCTTTTCGATGAACTGGGCGACGTCACGCCTTGCGGAGAGGCATCGGCAAAGTTTTCTTGTTTTGGAGAGGAGTCTGCAAATGCTACATGGGACGCTAGTGAGCTTCTGTCCAAGAAATCAGCGACGTGGAGAGGTTTCATCATCATCGTTGAACCAAGAAATCTTCGCGGTGACTCGGCGATCCCGCGGCTTGAAAACCTGATCCAGCAACAGATGCAGGCGCTGGATGTTGTCTCATCACATGGACCAGGACGCGACTTTCAAGTTATCTGGATTCTCTTGAATCCATACCTCGAGGATCAGGCTGATAATGTCACGTTGTCGATCCGCGAAATTGACAGGAGACGGCAGTTTCTGTATAGTTTCCAGATCGGCTTCTTCATGGAGCCAATTGTGGAGATTTTGCGGCCGGATCTCATCGCTGTAGAGCACGGTGTGCTCATACGTTCATTTGGTGAAAACTGGAATGTTTTCGCATGCTCGCCGACCAGGCTGCACCCAGCCAGCTGGCAACGAGCCATGCAAGAAAGGTCCAAAATTGTGTACACCAAAGTTGGGACCCTTGATCAAACGCAGTACGAAAACAGACAACCAGGCGATGATGAAGTCATGTGTATCATTCGAAAGTTGCGTAATTTAAACCAAGCCGGGCAATCCAGGGAATCGGGTTCTGAAAGAGAGTTACTCGTAGGCGTGCTGCTTGCCGTTATCTTCGTGACGATACTGATCATTGGGGAAAACAAGGACGGAGCCATGAGCTTACTGCAGTCGCTGGGGAGAGGATCGTTCTAGTGCGCTGACGGCAGTCGCGGAGAGGTCTCAGGATGACCAAAACATGAGTTTTATGGCGGATACAGGTTTGTGGTCTGCAAGGATATCCAAGGATCGAATCGATGCAAACATGAACGGTAGATGGCATTATCCGGGCAGATTAACGTATTCCATCCAAGTCACTAGCTGCAGCGTCACAATTCATGCATCGAGCTCCGCTCAGACACACCCGCCTTGTGGCATTGCGGCACTAGGCAACGTGGAAAAATTCCGGGGATTCGTCTGCGGAATATCCCAGTCCGCCCGCAAACAGGTTGGCTCCATTCATGTGCTTTCAGGGGCAGACTGCCACATCGGATTTGCCGCAGGCTATCTAAGTGGTGCATGTATGGCATCTATGCTCTAAAGTTTCATTGCTGGGAAAGACGTTCCCGGCATGTTCTGATCTGCAGTTTCGTCCATGCTGTCGCAGGATGCGCTCCCTACTTTCTCGAACGGCTTGGTTTCCCGATCTTTCGCTGAATATGTTGAATCACGGCCTTGCGTTTCCTATGCTTCCGAATTTCAGGAAGAGAGCGCGTTACAGCTCGGTTTGAGATCATCTGCGCGGAGCTCGGCATCACTTCTGTGTCGATATGAAGCCCAAGTGGAGCATGTCGCGAACGCCACCGCGAGCTCTTTTTCTGCTTGCTGCGATAATCAGGTTTGCGCACAGTCTGGAGCGCTAGCGTTGATATGGATGATCTAGGCAAAGCTCCTGTTTGCTGAATGTAGGCTTGTGTTTTCTGTGTCCATCTTTCATAGGCTGTAACGGTATCTCGGGTGGCATTCTTTTGTTTCTTCTCCTCTGAAAACTTTCGACGCAGTCTTCGCCGAACCCGAATATCGTTGATATTTCCATTCTGTGACGTTGTTCGAATGAATTTCTTACGACGGAAGTCCCATTGTAGGCTGGATGATCGGCGAGAAACAGATGCTCCCAATCCTCCAACGCCACTAGCACTGTTGTCATTTTTCTTCGGATCGACGTCCGTACTCGGATCCAGCTGCAGAAAGGCCGCCCGGATCCGATCCGTAACTGTCGAGGCAGGAGGTTCTGCTGGAACGGCGAACGTGTGCTCCCGCTGCAGCAGCGCCTCACGAGCACGCTTCCGCTGGCGAGGCTTCTCTCTTGTGTTCGATTCTATTCGATCAGCGGACGAGGCATCGCTCTGTCCACAGTCCACAGTAATCGCGGCTGCTTCGTCCAAAGCAGCGGTACTGCTAGGCGCCGTGGTTGTATCATTGGCCTCAGTCTCCCGGCAGATAGTTTCATTAAGACGAGGTTTCGGACCTGAGGCAATGCGAAGCAATGCGTGATGGCCGGATATTGTCTGCTGCACGTTACAAACGGGCGCACGTGGTCGCCAGCAGTGAATATCCCGGAGCACTTCGCTTCGTTTTGTCTCCGGGCCGTCACTGTTTGGAACTTGGACCACTCTCCCAGCCTGCTCCTGTGCAGGCGTTTCCTCTTGAGCAGTCGCAGAGGAAAAAATCGGGTGAATCGACACGTGGCTCCAGTACTCATTACGAAGATGTCGTGCACGCACAACAGAGCTTCCGGATGCTTTGATCCTCGTTCTTCGGTACAGATCATAGGCACGGACGCAACTCTGATGGAGCGATTGCAGCTCTGCATCTTCCATTTCGGCCCTCTGTATACGCTCTGCAATACTTTGGCAAATGGCAGAGGACACGCGACCGACGTTCTGGGATCTAAGGTCCCGCACGTACCCGCGGTTACCGACATCCACGGGGCACTCTTCACTGGATTCTCGGAAGGCAAAAGATTTCCCGTCGTTGGCGAACAACCACACGTCGAGCATATATGGTACTTCATCTGTCGACACGAGAGACCAGCACCACCCTTTGCGTCCGCGTCTACCGACTCGTCCACAGCGGTGCACAAATAGTTTCGGGCCTGGTGGGAAATGGAAATTGATCACCACGTCCAGCTGTGGTAAATCGAGCCCGCGCGCTGCCACATCTGTCACGAAAAGTGCGACTTGTTCCTTCTTTCTGAACTCCTCTAGGGTCCTCTTTCTGCATATTTGGTCCATCCCACCGTGAATACAAGCGACTGGCCAATTTTCATACCTAGATAAGAGCCTATGTGCATATGCCGCATGATGTTTCGTGGCAAAAAATACTAAAGTTCGTTTGCTGGACGCTAAGAGCGTGCGCAGTACATGGATCAGAGCAGCGATCTTTTCTTCCTGCCTGCAGAAAATATAGCCGGTCTCCACAGCTTCGGAGAGCAATTTTTCCTCATCAAGCCGCACAAATGCAGGCGATGAGAGGACCATCTGCGAAAAGTTTGCGAGATCTTTTGGTAATGTCGCCGATACCAGCACTTTCTGTGTCTGAGCAGCAACGTTCAGGCCCGACACGTTCTCAACCTGCGGTGTACCCCGCAGCATGTCGAGTATTCGCCTCGATTCACTGGCCAAAGTGCCTTCCCACAAGCGATCGGCCTCGTCGAGAACGATTATTTCCAATAGCTTCAAAGAAAAGTGAGGAACTTGGTCAAGCACCTGCAGCAGGCGACCAGGAGTCGCGACCAAAACCTCGGGATTTTGCGCAAGTGCGGCGAACTGTGCTTCCAGTGACTCTCCGCCGATGAGAAGCGCTGCCCGCAACCTTGCATATTTTGCATATTCGCATAAAAACTTGAAGGTCTGTAGAGCCAGCTCTCTCGTGGGTGATAGCACGAGCCCGCGGACACCGACGCACTGCGTCGGATGGAGCGCTATGCGCTGGATCAGCGGCACTAAGAAGGCAGCTGTCTTTCCAGAACCGGTGCGGGCCATGGCAACCACATCCCTTCCAGACAAAATCAGAGGTATCACTTTGCGCTGGATTGGAGTGGGTTCGCGGTAGCCGCAGTGTACCAGCGCTCTTACTATGCGTCTAGCGTCCAGTCCCAAGGCCACAAACGCAAGTCCCGCGGGGGGCTTTGGCTGGCAGCTGCCCTTTCCAAGTTTACTTAACTCGGATGGCTGTGGCATTCCCAAAACTTGGTACGATCTTCCACAAACGCCCCGAAATCCCCGAGAACGCACCCGGCTCCACTGGCAGAGACTGTCTCAGCAACGTCCTCGTCCGTCAAGCAACGCATGAAAATTTTTCGCGTCGAGCGCTCGTCAGAAGCAAGTACCTGCGCGATGCAGGACGCTTCACTGGTTTCGTGAGCAAGCTGCGGCCTAGTACGTTTGAGTGGGTATCTACCAGAGAGCAACCTGCGAGGCTAAAGGGGTAGCGGTGACGTCTCTGTTGCATAAGGGCAGCGAAACGCTCAGCACCGTTTGCTTTTTGTGGCTCACAGGCCGAGACTGCAATGGCAGTTTTGCTGCGGGTGTTGGTCTCTGATCGGGTCCCATGGCGGAGCCAGTAAGGACTCGCAAACCAGACTGGTCTTGTACCTCTCAGGTACTCGACGGAGCGCTGAAAGGCGTTCCTCTGGGCCTCGCTTGGGGCGCCATTGTTGGGGTACACCGAGTCTGGGGCTCCCACCTCTCTGACACTGCCCACGTGGACAACAGCGTGCGGGACTGCACGAACGCGGCGTGGGGAAAGGCTCTCGACTGGAGACACCTATGGCAGTTTCGAGTACCGAGACCTTTTGCGTACCCGTCACACTTGTATATGAGTATGATTTTTGTCAGTGCGATCGGACGTGCAGCGGAATTTGGCGTCTTCACTGCCCAGTATTATGGAATATACTGTTTCCTGGACCGCCAGAGCGCGATCTGGACGGATAAGATCCTCGATCACTCCTCTGGGCATGTTTTAGAGAAACTCTCTACGGTTGAACAGCTACGGAATCCGCGCCTGATAGCAGCCGCAGCTGGAACAGCCAGCGGGATCTCGACGCTCTGGATGAAGTGGCTATTCATCGCTTTGAGGAATCGGCTTGCGCTGCACTCGTCTTCGAGTGGAGCTCAACTGCGCCCCGGGAGTGCTGGCTATTTTCTCGCAGCAAGTGCTGTTGTGGGCACCGTCTCAGCTGCAGTATGCTTCACGGTTGAGATGCTGAGGGAATGATAGAGCGGCCGGGCTGCGCCTACAAGCTTGCGTTCACGAAATTCCACAAGAAAAATGGTCAGCAGTGCCGTGTTGAACCTGCACGGAGCGTGTTTTGCAGTGCTGCGGACCTCTAGAGAGATTCCAAAACCGCGTCGTACACGTGATCGCAAGATGCATCGGACGAATGCATTAGCTACCTGTCACCGAGTGGTGAGTCTCTCAGTGGAAGCTGATCATGGGCTGTGAACAGGTGCAGACGCTGTGATGCATCACAGATGTGTTCGGAGCTGTGTCGTGTCTCTAATGCTGGATCGCTTCTGATCCGGAAGTTTGGTTAGCAGGATGCGAACCGGCATGCACCTACCGCGTCCAGGCAACAGCACCTCGAAAGCCGTCGGAGAGCCTTCGTCGTTCCCTGCGCTGGTGCAAGTCTGCTATAGATTATGGAAGTTTCAAAAAGATACCTGTTGGATAAGTGGCATGCGTCACGCGCATCCATTGATGGTAATTTCACCCATTCGCCGTTCTAGCCGACTTGCATCGATTCTGTCAGTAGATTGCCTGGAAATCACTCAGTGCGCTAAGCATGAAGGTGACGGCTCGATACGTGTTCGTGCGAGATGGTTTGCTGTTGTCGCGAAGGCAGACTATGCTGGGCCCAAGCACTAGGGCCGCTTTGTTCTTTCCATAGCCTGCTGGTACTCCCGTGTCATATTAACATGGAATACCGGACTGGTAGCTCCGTGCCTGCCTTTCTGTCTCTTTCCGGACCTTTTTTGGATGTACATCCTAGACATTCAAGGTGCAGCGACGGGGGATTACGGATTCATGCACAGTATCAGAGTTCGTGGTCGTCGTTTCAGAGCGGCTTTTTCGAGCTTTTGCCGCTGGAATCCGTTCCGCTACGGGGAAGAAGATGACCCGCTGCGTCCTTGAATAACGGTTCGTAAAACAAGCCGTGTCATTATCCACTGCATACGTAGAATCCTCCGATGTTCTCATTTCCGTACCTGCAGCATGCTAAAATCATACATGCTTAAAGTATTCGATCCGTTCGACTCATGGTGGTCCATGGGCGCAGCAATTCGCGCCTTTAGATAAATAATGAAAAATGCGACTTCATTGCCGGACGACTTGTTAACAAGCCCATGCCAGAAGCTCATTGAAAATATCAAATGAAATAATTGATTCATTTGAAAATATAGATCGTTGTCTCTTTGTCATCATCGACGAAACGCAATTCGACACTAGCATAACGTTTGATACGGGTTTTTCTTCCAGGATATCTCGCGCAACTGTTTGCGCGGAAAAGATTCTTGGACTTTGGGCATCAGAGCAATGGCTTCTAACTGAGCATGCGTTATCAACTTGCATAAAGGGAGCGAAGACGGATCGAATTTTTTCGACGTGATC
>Ga0080006_1149916_pt1 | contig 27159 bp, 27 predicted proteins | sample RS3BMetagenome_FD_69209 | JGI IMG/M metagenome (GOLD analysis project Ga0080006, IMG submission 69209) | Ferric oxide microbial mat and aquatic microbial communities from Rainbow Spring, Yellowstone National Park, USA - RS3B (SPADES... ...
GGTGGAGCGCTTCATGCGCGACGCCAAGGTGACGCAAATTTATGAAGGCACCAATCAGATTCAGCGCGTCGTCATCACCAAGTCACTGGAGCGCCAGTTTCGGTAGGGATGCAGTGGCGGGTGTGACAGCTGGGGTAGGGGCAGTGGCGGGAGCAACAGCCGTGGTATGGGTAGGGAGACAGGGGGACTTACGGTGAATTTTGCGTTGGACGATGAACAGAAAGCGCTTCGCAAACTCGTGCGGGATTTTGCCGAGCGGGAAGTGGCCCCGACAGCGGCAGAGCGGGATGAGGAGGAGCGGTTTGACCGCAGTCTCTTCGATCAGATGGGGAAGCTTGGCCTCACGGGCATTCCGTGGCCTGAGGAATACGGGGGCGCGGGCCTAGACTTCTTGAGCTATGTCATCGCGGTCGAGGAGTTGTCGCGTGCCTGTGGTTCTACCGGCGTCACACTGAGCGCCCACGTGTCTCTGGCGGGGTGGCCCCTCTACAAATTCGGCACGGAAGCGCAAAAGCAGCGGTACCTTCGCCCGATGGCGGAGGGGAAGATGCTCGGGGCGTACGGCTTGACGGAACCCAGCGCCGGTACCGACGCGGCGAGTATGCGGACCACGGCGGTTCGCTCCGGCGATCATTATGTCTTGCGGGGAACCAAGGTATTTACCACCAATGGCGGTGCGGCCGACACCTACATCGTCTTCGCGTCCACTGACCCAACGCAGAGGTCGCGGGGCGTGTCAGCCTTTATTGTCGAGAAGGGGATGCCAGGCTTTCATTTTGGCAAGAAAGAGAAGAAGATGGGGATTCGTTCGTCCCCGACACTCGAACTGATTTTCGAGGACTGCGAGGTACCAGCTGAAAACTTGCTCGGAGAGGAAGGGTTCGGCTTCAAGATCGCGATGATGACGCTCGACGGCGGCCGCAACGGCATCGCTGCGCAGGCGGTCGGCATCGCCCAAGGGGCTCTGGACGCGGCGTTGCACTACGCGATGAACCGGACGCAGTTCAACAAGCCGATCACGGAGTTCCAGGCCATTCAGTTCAAATTGGCCGATATGGCCACCGAAATCGAAGCCGCGCGACTATTGACCTACCAGGCTGCGTGGCTGGAGTCCAACGGCCTGTCCTACGGCAAGGCTTCCGCGATGGCGAAGGTCATGGCCTCGGATGTGGCGATGAAAGTGACCACGGAGGCGGTGCAGATTCACGGAGGCTATGGGTTTACGCGCGACTACCCGGTGGAGCGGATGATGCGTGATGCCAAGATCACGCAGATCTATGAGGGCACCAATGAAGTTCAGCGCATGGTCATCGCGGGTCACCTGCTCAAGTCATGAGCACGCTGGCAGAGGACGTACGCGCAGGCCGCGTGCGCGCGGTGGCGAAGGCCCTCACCGTCATCGACGAGGGTGGCGCGGAAGCCGCGGATCTGCTCGCTGAGCTGTGGGGGAGCGCGGGTGGTGCCGCGGGTGGTGCGGGTGGTGCCGGCGGCCTGGATGCGGCGGCGGGCGACTCGTTGGTGGAATCCGTGCGCGTCATCGGCATTACCGGGGCGCCGGGAGCTGGCAAGAGTACGCTCACAGACCTGTTGATCGAGACCTATCGGAAGCAAGGCCTACGGGTGAGTGTGTTGGCAGTTGACCCGTCCAGTCCATTTACCGGGGGGGCCGTCCTTGGCGACCGGGTGCGGATGAATCGACACTCGCTGGATGCGGGTTGCTTCATCCGCAGTCTGGGCGCTCGCGGCGCTCTCGGGGGCTTGGCCCGCCCTGCGCGCGGCGCCATTCGGGTCTTGGCGGCGGCGGGTTTCGACGTGATCCTGCTGGAGACGGTCGGCGTCGGACAGTCAGAACTTGACGTGATGCATGTGGCGGATACGGTGGCCCTCGTACTGACACCCGCTGGCGGCGATCAGGTCCAGGCAACCAAGTCCGGCATCATGGAGATCGCTGACCTCTATGTGATTAACAAGGCCGATCTCCCCGGCAGCGCCCGCCTCCGCCGCGCCATCTCCGACATGCTGCACGTCCGCGCGCCGGGAGGTGTCACGGGAGGTGTCACGGGAGGCGAATGGGTGCCGCCCGTACTGGAGGTCTCGGCGACGCGTGCGGAGGGTGTCGCGGCCTTAGCGGCTGCCGTCGCTGCGCATGGCGACTATTTGCGGGAGTCCGGGCGGTTGGCGCAGCGGCGTTCGCGTCAGCGGCTACAGGAGTTGCGCGAGCGTTTTCGCGAATCGCTGTGTATGAAAGCGGATCGGGCGCTTGTCGAGGAACCTGTGTCGATGGCGATTGCGGAGGCTGTATTGCAAAGACGCGTTACGATTGAAGTGGCCGTCGAACAACTGGTTGCCCTTTGGCAACCGCACTCCGAAGGCAGTTGAGAGGTCGCTCGAACGGGGCGGCGCTTGTTTAACGGTTCAACTATGTGTTTTAATAGATCCACATGACGAGACGATCAGGCAGGGGTGGCGGACGAGTTGGCGATGAGGATTGAACAATATACGAAAGAGCAACTTCACGATATGTCGATGGTCGAGATTGCGCACGCGGTTCTCTTGGATTCCAATGAAACTTTCTATTATCGCGATTTGATGCGTAAAGTGGCGGAGATCTGTCACTTGACACAAGAAGAGGTCGACGATGTGATTGCGCGCCTCTACACGGATATCAATATCGACGGGCGGTTTCTTTGTATCGGTGAGAACGTGTGGGGGTTGCGTCGCTGGTATCCGGTGGAAAAGGCGACTGAGCGCGGTGGGGGCACGAAGAAATTCCTGCGCAAGGATGCGCCGGAAGAGTTTGATGACGATGAGGACATCGTGGAGGTCGAGGAGGAGCTGCTCGAGGAGGATCCGCCGTTTGTCTTCGGGGAAGAAGAGGAGTCATTTGATGAGGAATTGACCATCGAGGACGACTTGGAGTTTGTCGAGGAAGAGGCCGAAGAAGCGGATCCGCTTGAGGTAGAAGAGGAAGCGGAAGAGGACGAGGAGTTTTAGACTGCCGGTGTAGGGCGGGCGGTAGAGCTATTGTGGTGCGGGCCGAGCGCGAATGGGCGTTGCGGCCCGCCTTTATTTTCAGCCGATGGCGGTGGATGGTGCGATTAAATGCAAGGGATTAAAGTGTTGATCGCCGTATAAGCGGATACCGTTTTCGTCATCCTAAGCGGGTACGCAAACCTAGGAGCAGGTAAAGGAGAGCGTTCTATAAGGAGGGTGACAGGTGGCTAAGCCAGATGATCGAACGGACAATGTGCAACGGATTCAACGGGCCATTGACAACACAATAGCCCGTGTTCGGGAGTCAGAAGATTTCTTGGCGGCTCACAAAAATGAGTTCTCTCAGAAGGATGAACAGGCGATTCTTGAGAAAAATCAGCGGAGAGAACAAGCCGTTGGCGGGTTCCGGGAAGAGATTCAAGATGAAGCAGAGCATCAACGCATGGAATGAAACCGTTTTGAGGACAGGGAGCGCACATGCGCTCCCTGTCTTTGGGCATGGGTTTTGTTTGCATCTCGTATGGGCTTCATGAGCAAAAAGCGGAAGGGATGGCCCGCCGGCGCTTGTTCGGAGACATTTCAGAACCTGAACCTCCGCGTCCCTTCGCGTGCTTCCGGGCTGCTCCTTGTCCCTCCGCGCTCCTCACGCGTCCCTCCGCGCCACGCCTGCTTGACAGGCTGAGGAGGAGTCGGTACGATAAGCAAGTCAATCAGACCGTTCTGGCTATCGGCCAGGGCGTTTATTTGTGGTTAGGGTGAGGAGGACTCGCTTTTTATGACTCAGTATGTATTTGTCACGGGCGGGGTGGTCTCTGGCCTGGGCAAAGGGATTACGGCTGCATCGCTCGGGCGCCTGCTGAAGAATCGTGGGTTGCGTGTGACGATTCAGAAGTTTGACCCTTATATCAACCTGGACCCGGGGACGATGAGTCCGTATCAGCACGGTGAGGTCTACGTGACTGAAGATGGTGCCGAGACGGACTTGGATCTGGGGCATTATGAACGGTTTATCGATATTAATCTGACCCAAAACAATAATGTGACTTCGGGTAAAGTGTATTTTTCTGTGCTGACCAAGGAACGCCGGGGCGATTACTTGGGTGGGACGGTGCAGGTGATTCCGCATATTACGAACGAGATCAAGGAACGCATCGTCGCCGGCGCTGGTCCTGACACGGATGTCGTGATCACGGAGATTGGAGGAACAGTGGGCGATATCGAGAGCCTGCCGTTTCTCGAGGCGATTCGTCAGATGCGGCGTGACGTCGGGCGGGAGAACGTGATGTACATCCACGTGACGTTGATCCCTATGTTGCGCATCGGCGGCGAGGTCAAGACGAAGCCCACGCAACACAGTGTGGCCGAGTTGCGCAGTATCGGGATTAACCCGCAGATGATCGTCTGTCGCACGGAAGTGCCGCTGACGGATGATGTGAAGCGCAAAATCGCCTTATTTTGCGATACAGACATCGAGGGTGTCATTGAAGCGCGCGATGCAGAGACGCTTTATGATGTCCCCTTGTTGATGCAAAAAGAGGGCTTGGACGACTATGTGGTTCGCTTTCTTGGTCTGTCTTGTCCGCCTGCGGATATGCAGGAATGGTGCAAGATGGTCGATGGCATCAAGCACCTCCGGCATCAGGTTCGAATCGCGCTTGTCGGGAAGTACGTGGAACTAAAGGACGCCTATCTAAGCGTGGCGGAAGCCCTATTTCACGGCGGCGTCGCATCGAGTGCCAGCGTCGAGATCGACTGGATTCCCTCGGAGGAACTGACTCCGGACAACGTGGACGAGTACCTCGGCGAAGTGGACGGTATCCTCGTGCCGGGTGGCTTCGGCGATCGCGGGATCGAAGGGAAGATCGTCGCCATTCGGTATGCGCGGGAGCGGGGGGTTCCTTTCTTCGGTATTTGTCTGGGCATGCAAATGGCGGTGGTCGAGTACGCGCGTGGCGTGATGGGCTGGGACGACGCGCACAGTTCGGAGATTAACGCCTTCAGCGAGTACCCGGTGATCGATCTTCTCCCGGGGCAATCGGAGATGGCGGATAAGGGTGGCACGATGCGCCTTGGCAAATACGCGTGTTGCCTCACTCCAGGCACGCGTGCAAATAACGCATACGGGACGACTAAGGTCGATGATGAGCGGCATCGGCATCGATATGAGTTCAACAACACGTATCGAGAGGATTTTGAGCGGGCCGGTCTTGTCATCAGCGGAACCTCTCCCGATGGCCGTCTGGTCGAGATTGTGGAGATCGCGGACCACCCTTGGTTTGTTGGTGTCCAGTTCCATCCTGAGTTCACCTCCCGCCCTAACAGGCCGCAGCCGCTGTTTCGGGATTTTGTGGCTGCCGCGCTCGCGCATCGCAGTGGGCGCGACCTGGTCTAAGTGAGATGGTGTCCTTGATTTGGCAGACAAGGGGGAGGATTTTTCCTCCCCCTTGTCGAATTGGGCTAGCAACAAATCTGCAGTTTGGAGGGTTGGCCCATGCGTAAGCAGGTTCTCGTGGTGGACGACCAGTACGGCATTCGCGTGCTGCTGCAAGAGGTGCTCGAGCGCGAAGGGTATCAGGTGCTATTGGCGGCCAACGGCACGGAAGCGCTTCAATTGGTGGAGCGTGGGAATCCAGAGCTGGTCTTGCTTGACATGAAGATCCCGGGGATGGATGGGATCGAGATCCTCACGAACATCCGGAAGAACAACCCCACGCTGAAAGTGGTCATGATGACCGCATATGGTGAATTGGATCTGGTCAAGGAAGCGGCGGCGCTCAGTGCGATTGGGCACTTCACCAAGCCATTTGACATCGATGAGTTAAGGCGCTTTGTCATACGGGAGATCGGGGTGGCGGACGTTGGCGCATGAGTCGGGTCGTGCAGATTCAGCGGTGATGATTCGCGTGCGAATGGCCGACTCGGACGCTCACTACGCGGGGCGGTTGGTGGATGGGGCCAGGATCTTGCAACTGTTTGGAGATGTGGCGACGGAGCTGCTGATACGGCATGACGGGGATGAGGGTCTGTTCGTGGCCTATGAAGAGGTTGTCTTTGCGGCTCCGGTGTACGCAGGGGATTACATAGAGGCCGTGGGCCGCATCGTTCAGGTCGGCAATCGGTCGCGCAAGATGGAATTTGCCGCCTACAAGGTGATCCGCGGAGGGGTGGATCCGGCGGTGCCGTCACGCGCCGAGGTGATCGATCCGCCGCTTCTCGTCACGCGTGCAGTCGGAACTTGTGCGATCCCGAAGCCGTTGGGTTGAAGGTGCGAGGCGATGCGAGGCCATGTGGAGCCCATGTGGAGCCCATGTGAGGCCATGTGGAGGCCATGTGGAGGCCATGCGACGAAATGCGAGGCCATGAGGGGGGATGAGGATGGGGCCACTGATCATTACGGCCGCCGTGAACGGGGCGGAAGTTACGAGAATGCAGTGTCCGAATTTGCCGGTCACTCCTGATGAGATTGCGTCAGCTGCGCTTGCAGCCAGGGAAGCTGGGGCTGCGATTGTCCACGTTCATGCCCGCCTGCCGGATGGCATGCCGACGCAAGATGCGGACGTGTACGCCGAGATCATTCGCAAGGTGCGCGAGCGCACGGATATCATCGTGCAGGTGTCAACGGGTGGTGCCGTGACCATGTCGGCCGCAGAGCGTGGACAGGTATTGGCGTTGGCCCCGGAGATGGCGACGCTCACGACGGGTTCGGTCAACTTTGGGGAGGATGTCTTTCTCAATCGGCCGCAGGATGTGGAGGCATTTGCCCGACGTATGCAGGAGCAGGGTGTCAAACCGGAGATCGAGGTTTTCGAAGTGGGCATGATTCAAAGTGCCATCCGGTTGGTCGAGCGGGGCTTGCTGTCGTTCCCTCTGCATTTTGACTTGGTCATGGGGGTGCCCGGCGGCATCCCGGGGGAGATTCGGCACCTGCTCCATCTGGTGGAGACGATCCCCAGCGGGTGTACGTGGACTGTGGCGGGGATTGGACGGGCGCAACTCCCTCTGGCCAACCTCGCTATCTTGCTGGGTGGGCATGCGCGGGTGGGGTTCGAGGACAATCTGTACTACGCCCGCGGGCAGCTGGCGAAGAGCAACGCGGAGTTGGTGGCTCGCGTTGCACGTCTGGCGACAGAGCTTGGCCGACCTCTCGCGACGCCATCCGAGGCGCGCGCCATGCTTGGGATTTCTGCACGGCTTTGATATGATTACCGCGAACACAAGTAGAGAGGAATGAGCGGATTGCCGTTTGGGTCATTTAAAGGGGCGCTTCAAGATGGTTTGAAACACGGGTATGCCGTCGGACAGTTTAACATCAATAACCTGGAGTTCACGCAGGCGATTGTGGAGGTGGCCAACGAGGAGGGATCGCCGGTTATTTTAGGCGCTTCCGAAGGCGCCATCAAGTACATGGGAATCGAGTACATGGCGGCGATCACCAAGGCGGCGGCGGAAAAATCCAAGGTTCCGGTTATTTTGCATCTCGATCACGGCGGGAGCTTTGAGATGGTCATGAAGTGCCTGAGGCACGGGTGGACGTCGATCATGATCGATGGATCGCATCATCCGTTTGACGAGAACGTGGCCTTGACGAAAAAGGTGGTGGAGGCCTGCCATGCTCTCGGCGTGCATGTGGAGGGGGAACTTGGGCGCATTGGCGGTGTGGAGGACGATTTGACCGTTGACGCGCGCGAGGCGGCGCTTGTGCAACCGGGCGAGGCCGTTGCGTTCGTGCAGGCGACGGGGATTGACGCGCTGGCGCCAGCTATCGGTTCGGCGCATGGTCACTATCAGGGCAAACCAGACTTGGCCTTCGACCGCTTGCGCGAAGTGCGCGATCTTACGGGGTTGCCGCTCGTGTTGCATGGCGGAACGGGGATTCCGGACGAGGATATTCGGCAGGCGATCCGTCTTGGCGTGAGTAAGATCAACGTCAACACGGAGAATCAGTCGGCCTTTACCGAGGCGATTCGGGCGGTTTTTGCGAAGGATCAGACAGTGTATGATCCGCGCAAGTATCTCGGACCGGCCCGTGAAGCGATCAAGGACGCGGTGCGCACCAAGATCCGCCTGTTTGGCAGCGCCGGGCGCGGCTGATCGGCATGCGCTTTTACCTGGAGACGGCGACGGCTTGGGAAGCGCAGCAGGGGGCTCTGCTTGGATTCCTTTATGGTGTGATGCTCGGCCGTGGTGGCGTGGCGCAAAAAGGACAGGACTACGGGCTCTTGGTCGATGAGTGTCGACCGCTGTCGTACCAAACGATTGCGCTAGGGTCGGATGCGCTGGATGCCCCTGGCTTAATCGAGGAGGCGCGTCTGGCGGCGGCCCGATGCGGTGAGCGCGCAGCGCTGGTCATGCCGATCACCTTGCAAAGTGTACGAGCCATTGCCGGCTGCGCTGAAGCGGGCGTCCGAACCGTGCTTCAGTACGTGGCGTCACCCGTACAGGCGCTTGTCGCTGCACAGGCGGGGGCGGACGCCATCTTGCTCCACGCCGTGCACCTCGGGGCCGCAGGGATTCCTGTCGCTCCTCTGGTGGAAGACATCCGCCTCTTGTTCGGCAACGGCAACGGCAGGACGGAGATTTGGGTGGAGTCCGTGCGAGACGTCGCGGAAGTCGGGCGCATCGCACTCGCCGGGGCCGATGTGGCGATCAGTTCGTGGGATGTCTTGCAAACGCTTGCGTATCACCCGCTCACGGATCAGGGTATCGAGCGCTTGCTTATCGAACGCGAGTAGTGGCGAGCAGGAGGGGGCGGGGCGTATGCTGCTGGGTGAAGTATCGTCTGTGGTCGTCACGCTCTTTATGGTGGTGCTCTCGAGCCTTCTTACACGCCACTACGCGCTCGGAAGAAGGCTGTACACGCTGTGGTGGGCTGTTTCGTTCTGGTTGAGCTTCCTGGCGTCGATCATGGATACCCTTTCGTATCTGAATCATGGGTGGGCCCTCTGGCAATACAAGGTCTACTTGTTTGCGGCCGCCTCATTGGTTGCCTTCATGGGAGCGGGGACGATCTACCTCTTTTCGCGGCGCGCTGGGCATATCTACGTCGGTGTGATGATCGTCATTTCGCTGGGCATGTGGCAGACGCTTGCCGTGACGCCCATCCCTCTTTTGCACGCGATGCCACCGGGTGAGCAGGCGCAAGGCTTCGTGCCCGCGACGATCGTGGTCTATTTTGCACTCCTTAGCGGTATCGGCGCTGTGGCGCTGTTTGGGGGCGCCCTGATTTCATTTGTTCGGTCCAGACGAGCGTTTAACCTCTGGATTGCGCTCGGTGCACTGATCTTCTCGATCGGCGGCGTGGTCGGGGCCAAGGTGGATCTGTATCAGTTGTTTTATGCCTTTCAGGCACTCGGTTCGGTCATCTTGTACTACGGCATCGTCAGCAGTTTTCGCAAAGCACGCACGTGATTGCGGTATGGTGTGACGGCGATTGGTGCATGATGGATGTGCGCCAATCAGCAGTGGGGAGGTTCGGGGCACATGGAATCCTATATCCAAGGGCTGTTTGCAGAGCGCATCGGCGGTCGCCAGTTCGGCAAGGACACAGTCCTCTACAAGTTCGAGAAGATCAAGCGCGCCAAGGCGGCAGCCAAACGTGCGCATCCAGAGATTGCGATGATCGATATGGGCGTCGGTGAACCCGATGACCGCGCGCATGATGAGATCGTCCACACGCTCGCGTTGGAGGCGGCGAAACGGGAAAATCGTTTTTACTCCGATAACGGCATCCCGGAGTTCAAGGATGCGGCAGCACGGTATTTGAAAAGTGTGTATGGCATCGCCGATATTGACCCGGAGCGAGAGATCAATCACGCGATCGGCTCGAAGCCTGCGCTGGCCATGCTCCCGACGGTCTTCATCAATCCGGGAGACGTGACGATTATGCCGGTGCCAAACTACCCTGTGCTAGGGACGCACACCGCGTGGCTCGGCGGCTCCGTGTACCCCATTCCGTTACAAGTGGAACGGGGTTTCTTGCCGGATCTGGATGCGATTCCGGAGAGCGTCTGTCAAAAGGCCAAATTGCTCTATCTCAACTATCCCAACAATCCGACGGGCGCCTCAGCGACGCCGGAGTTCTTTGAACGCGTCGTGGCGTTTGCCCGCCGTCATGAAATCCTGGTTGTCCACGACGCGGCCTATGCCGCACTCACATTCGATGGCGAGCCCGCACTCGCTTTCTTGTCGATCCCGGGCGCCAAAGAGGTCGGTGTGGAGCTGTTCTCTCTGTCCAAAGCGTTCAATATGACGGGTTGGCGCATCGGTTTCGTCGCCGGCAACGAGTTGGCCGTTAAGGGGTTTGCTACGGTTAAGGACAACAACGACTCGGGGCAGTTTATCGCGATTCAAAAAGCGGCTGCCTATGGACTCGATCATCCGCAGATAACGCGCGAGATCGCGGACAAATACTCACGCCGACACAGCCTGCTTGTAGACGCACTGCGCGCCTTGGGTTTCAAGGCGACCAAGCCCAAAGGCTCGTTCTTTCTTTATACAGAGGCACCCAAGGGTGTCGTCGGTGGCCGGCGGTTCGCCAATGCCGAGGAATTCTCGCAGTATCTGATCACAGAAAAGCAAATCTCCACAGTCCCTTGGGATGATGCTGGGGCGTTTGTGCGGTGGAGTGTAACGTTCGAAGCGGATGGACTAGACGAGGAGCGGGCTGTGATTGCAGAGATTGCCCGTCGCCTGCAGGGAGAGAGGTTTGAATTCTAATGGACCGTGAACTGGCTCTTGAATTCGCGCGTGTGACGGAGGCTGCGGCACTTGCCGCCGCTCGCTGGCTTGGGACAGGAAAGAAAAATGAGGCGGACAACGCCGCCACGACGGCCATGCGCGCCGTGTTTGACACGATTGACATCGACGGGACGGTCGTTATCGGCGAAGGCGAGATGGACGAGGCTCCCATGCTGTATATCGGTGAGAAACTCGGACGTGGCAAGGGGGCCGTGGATGTCGCCGTCGATCCCCTCGAAGGCACCAATATCGTCGCCAAAGGACTCTGGAACGCCATCACCGTCGTCGCTGTGTCACCATCAGGCACGATGCTACACGCGCCAGACATGTACATGGAGAAGATTGCGGTCGGTCCACTGGCTCGCGGCCGTGTCCACTTGGATGCGCCGGTCGAGGAGAACCTTCGCGCGGTTGCAGCGGCGACCGGCAAGGATATCCGCGATGTCGTGGCGGTGCTGCTGGACCGTCCGCGTCATGCTGAACTCATCGAACGAATTCGCCGGGCCGGTGCGCGCATACAGTTAATACCGGATGGCGATGTTGCGGCCGCGGTCAACACGGCCTTTCCGGAGACAGGTGTCGACATCTTGCTCGGTTCCGGTGGTGCGCCAGAAGGAGTGCTGGCGGCGGCTGCGCTAAAGTGCCTGGGTGGTGAATTACAAGGGCGATTGTTGCCACAGACGCCCGAGGAAGAGGCGCGGTGTGTACAGATGGGATCGCATGCGGGCAGTGTACTGATGATGCAGGACCTGCTGCGAACGGATGACGCCATCTTTGCTGCGACCGGCGTCACCAACGGTGAGTTGCTTCGCGGCGTACGCCTTCTGCCTGGAGACCAAGCCGTGACCCACACCCTGGTCATGCGCGCGAGCAGCGGCACCGTCCGACTTATCGAGACTCATCACCGACTCTTGACCAAACCCAATTTGATCATGGTGTGAGTCTGCAGCATAATATCAGTCTGCTGCATAATGTGAGTCGGCTGCATAAACTGCCTGAAAGCCGGCAAACATGCTATAATACAACGTAATCATCCCAAGTAGCGAGGGTAGGTACAACTTGCAGATCAAAGACCTCGAAACACTCAAACTCACCGAACTCTACAAGCTGGCCAAGGAATTTGAGATTCCCCACTATGCCGGCATGAAGAAAAAAGAACTGATTTTCGCCGTCCTGCGTGCTCAGGCCGAGAAAGATGGCCTGATCTTCGCCGAGGGCGTCCTCGAAGTGATGTCCGATGGCTACGGTTTCTTGCGGCCGATCGGGTACCTGCCGAGCGCCGAGGACATCTACGTGGCGGCATCGCAGATCCGCCGCTTTGATTTACGACCTGGCGATCTCGTATCTGGTAAGGTCCGGCCGCCCAAGGATAACGAGCGATACTTTGGGCTCTTGCAAGTCGAGGCCGTCAACGGGACCAGTCCCGAAACCGCCGCGGAACGGCTCCATTTTCCTGCACTGACCCCCTTGTTCCCACAAAAGAAGCTCGTGCTCGAGACCGATCCCAAGCGTTTTGCGACCCGAATGATGGACTTGTTAGCCCCCGTCGGCCTGGGACAACGGGGCCTGATCGTCGCACCGCCTAAGGCGGGCAAGACGCTCTTGCTAAAGGAGATCGCCAACAGCATCTCCGCCAACTACCCGGGCGTGGATCTTTTCGTGCTGCTAATCGATGAGCGCCCGGAGGAAGTCACGGACATGCAGCGCTCTGTCAACGGGGAAGTCGTGGCTTCGACGTTTGACGAGGTGCCAGAGAACCACATCAAGGTAACGGAACTGGTTCTTGAACGCGCGATGCGGCTGGTCGAACACAAGCGCGACGTCGTAATTCTCATGGATAGCCTGACGCGCCTGACGCGGGCTTACAACCTCGTCGTTCCCCCTAGTGGGCGTACGTTGTCAGGCGGTATCGACCCAGCGGCGTTTCACCGGCCCAAACGCTTTTTCGGTGCGGCTCGTAACATCGAAGAAGGTGGCAGCCTGACGATCATCGCCACAGCGCTCATCGACACGGGATCCCGTATGGATGACGTGATCTACGAAGAGTTCAAGGGGACCGGTAATCTCGAACTGCATCTCGATCGCAAACTGGCCGAGAAGCGCATCTTTCCGGCGTTCGATATCCGGCGTTCGGGTACGCGCCGCGAAGAGTTGCTACTGACGAGCGAAGAGCTCGACAAGATTTGGGCACTGCGCAAGACGCTTGCCGACAACAGCGAATTCACTGAGATGTTCCTCCGCCGTTTTACACACACCAAGTCCAACGCTGAGTTTCTGGCGACACTGGAGAGCACGCGCGAGCCGCAAGACCGGACCCGGGCACCAAGAGAACCGCGGGAACCCCGCCGCGTCGTGATCAAGTGATGGGGGAAACAAGCCGTTGCCTGTGAAACGAAAACTCCACATGGTCTACGCGGATGAGCAGGGCCGCGTCTTCGATGACACGAGATACCTTGCGCTCGTCCGCACGGGCGATCAGCTGACGCCGCCTTCCTCTGATGAATGGATCCCTTTGCCTCACGGTGCCACACTGGTCGGTCTGCCGGATTCCCGCGCCCTTGGCTCTGATCCCGGAACCGGCGAAGTGAAGGCATTGCGTTCGTCATGCCAGGCCGTCGGGGCGTTACTGCCGCAAGGGTATACTCGACTCTACCTGCCGTCCTACTTCAAGGCGGCCGACAAGCCACCATTCCCGTTGTTCGGGTATACTGCGGTTGGTTTCGCGGACGGGCGATTTTACGTGGCCGCTCATCGGACGGATGAGCCAGACTCTTGGGACCCCTTGCAGTACACGCAGGAGCGGACAGCCGAGCGAGTGGCTGAACTGACTGCGGCGTTTCCGGCCAACCGACTGTACGACCACCTGAAGCACTGTGCGCTGAGTTACGAATGCGTCACCGCGCGCAACACATTTTTTCAACGAAACGAAGGCGCACTCCCCGTTTCTTCGACTTGTAACGCCGCTTGTGTCGGCTGCATCAGCGAGCAAGACGAGGCCTCCGGGTTTCCCTCTCCGCAGACGCGTCTGACCCTGCGTCCGACGGTGGATGAGATGGTCGGACTCATGGTCGAGCATCTTCAAAAGGCGGGAGCGGACGGAATCATCTCCTTCGGTCAGGGCTGCGAAGGGGAGCCGGCCACTCGTGGCGGCGAGATTGCGGAGGCCATCGTTCGCGTGCGTCAGCAAATCCGAACGGGATTTATCAACATCAACACGAACGCTGGCCTGACACATCAAATCCAGCGCATCGTCGATGCAGGACTTGACCTGATGCGCATCTCGACGATCAGCGCGTTGCCTGGGCACTATGACGCCTACTATAAGCCCCGTGGATACACCGTAGCTAGCGTGGAACAGTCCGCGGCGTACGCGACGGAACATGGAGTCGTGGTGTCATTGAACTATCTCGTGTTTCCCGGCGTCACCGATCAGTGGGATGAGCTCGAGGCGATCGCGGGACTCATCAACCGCACTGGCATCCGATTGGTTCAGGTGCGCAATCTGAACATCGACCCCGATTACTACTTGAGTCGCATCCCCCGACCGAAGAGTCCCCCGATCGGGATGTTGCGATGGATGGAGGAACTGAAAGCCCGCTGTCCGGATTTGCGTTTGGGAAGTTACACGCATGTGCCCGAGTGGTTTCATACGCCCGTGATATAGGGCCGCGAAAGGCGATCAAATACTTGGCTGCAGCGGCCCGCTGTGGGGGCGCTTGCTCGGGATTGCGGTGTCCTTGTACGCGTGATGCCGATGCCGATGCCGATGCGGATGCGGATGCGGATGCCGATGCGGATGCGGATGCGGATGCTGATCCCGTTTTCTGCCCTGATCTCATCCTGATTTCTGGCCGGATCCTTGTCCTAACACTCATTCCGAAACTCATAATCCTCCTCATCGTACTTCCACCGCTCCATCGGATCAGGCAAGCGAAAGGGTATGGGATACCCATATGAACGTGACCGGTGCAACTCATAGCACATGTTGCCTATGCCTTGACGTTCCGCGAGCCAGTTCAAGGCTACGAGTCGTTTCAGACGGCGTAGGGCCGGAGCGCGATCGATGTTGGCAGCATCCATGGTCTCGTCAAGGGAAAAGGTGAGCCCGGTCTGGAACGCCATCGTTACGATACGACGATCGATGCGATCGAGCGCGCGCACCTCTTTTTCTTGTAGAATCTCCTGTTCCGCTTGAGCCTTGAGTATCTGGACATCCAGTAACGTGGGAACGCCATCGGCGCTCGAGTCCTTCCAAGGAATCTGCAATAATCTCCAGCCCCCAATCACCAGGTCATTGAGGTGGCGATAAAATCGCTCGACTTCCTCGCCGTTCACGGCGCTCATGGGCAGACCTTTTGCCCCATATCGAAGCAGGATGACAGAAATCTTGGCTGTAGGCTGCGGCAAGATGAAGCCTGGGTCACGAACTTCACCTAGATTGTCATACGCGAGGCACTTGACCTCCAGGCGATCGGGTTCGCTCTCGCTGACTCCCCAAGCCTCAACCATGGTGATGCACTCCATCGTTTCCTCCGGACGATCGACGTCCACTTGAGCACTCATATCCAGTCCTCCTTAAATGATCATCTCATTTCGTTTAAAGCATACTTCATGGATAGCAGGGAATCCATAGTGCTCAGGAGATATCCTGAACGTTATATGGGTAGGGATGAATTTGGGTATTGGTAAGGGTAACGCGTTCTATCTGAGTGTCGCCTCGCTGTGACAAGGGGCCTTGCCACAAACCTGGACGCAGATACGGCGAGGTGCGATGAGGACATTTGCCCTGTGCCGGGCGGGCATGCCCGAGGCCGACGTGTTGTTGAGTCTCAAAATGAGACTGCGGGGGCCGCTTAAGTCTCAAAATGAGACTAGAGGGAGCGCTTAAGTCTCAAAATGAGACTAGGGAAGCGTTTAAGTCTCAAAATGAGACTAGAGGGAGCGTTTAAGTCTCAAAATGAGACTAGAGGGAGCGTTTAAGTCTCAAAATGAGACTAGAGGGAGCGCTTAAGTCTCAAAATGAGACTAGCGGAGGGTTTAAGTCTCAAAATGAGACTAGAGGGCGCGCTTAAGTCTCAAAATGAGACTAGCGGAGGGTTTAAGTCTCAAAATGAGACTAGAGGAAGCGTCTAAGTCTCAAAATGAGACTAGAGGGAGCATTTAAGTCTCAAAATGAGACTAGAGGAGCGTTTAAGTCTCAAAATGAGACTAGAGGGAGCACTGAAGTCTCAGAATGAGACTAGAGGAGCGCTTAAGTGTGTTATAGGGAAGTCACCGAGATGACGCGGACTGTCGTCGCCGCGTCGTATGCATTGTCGCCAGTAGGTCCCTACAACCGGAATACGCATGAGCATGATGTAAGAATCTGAACCCTATGCCGAGCCATTTGACCTGCATCAACGGTGACGTCCGTGGCGCTTGGTTTTGCTAGGCACAAGCGACTGCGTGGAAGTGCTGTGCAGTGTTCCTGCGCGACGCTGCGATCCGCTGTGTTTGCTATAATAAATCTAGGCAGCCTCGATTTTTTATGGTCGATGAAGGCAACTGCGGATGGGTCGAGAATGGAAACTTCAAGACGCTAAGAGTCGGGTCAGCATCTCCCGACATCGAGACTGGTCAGCATCTCCCCAATCCTCTACCAAAACTGGCCGGCTTCTTTAGAGATTCTCCAAAACCGTGCCTTCGACGGGTTCCGCCTTCGACGGGTTCCGCCTTCGACGGACGCACGGAACGTTCGTGTTTGAGAGGAGTGTGGACACTTGCTACGTATTGACGGGGTGACTTGTGAATATGCGCGCAATCCAGTGGGGATCGATGTCGCGCAACCAAGATTTAGTTGGACGGTCATGTCGGACAAGCGGGATGTAGTGCAGAGTGCCTATCAGGTTGAGGTGGCCTTAGACGTCTTGTTTTCTGAGCTCGTGTGGCAGAGCGGTCGAGTCGAGTCTGACCAATCGGTGCATGTAGCCTATGGTGGGGAGCCACTGCGCTCACGCACCCGGTACCATCTACGTGTTCGTGTGTGGGCTGACAGGGAAGGGGTGACGGCTTGGAGTGAACCTTCGTACTTTGAAATGGGCCTACTGGATTCGCAAGAATGGGTGGCCCGGTGGATCACGGCAACGTCAATAGACCCTAAGCCTTGCACCCTTTTACGCAGGGACTTTACCGTGGACCACAAGATCGAATCGGCGCGGATTTATGCGACGGCGCATGGGGTGTATGAATTACAACTCGACGGAGAACGCGTAGGGGATTGGGTTCTGACGCCAGGCTGGACGAGTTATGCGAATCAGTTGCCGTATCAGACGTACGACGTCACCCATCGCTTGGAACAAGGGGCCCACACGCTGGGCGTGATTTTGGGCGACGGGTGGTATAAGGGCCCGTTAGGCTGGAATGGACAAGAAAATCTTTATGGCGATGCTCGCGCCGCGCTGGTGCAACTCCATCTGCAGTATGAGGACGGAAGCCAGGCGGTGATCGCCTCGGACGGACAGTGGACAGCGAGCACGGGCCCCATTCTTCGATCGGAAATCTATTACGGGGAAACGTATGACGCGCGACTGGAGAAGGCCCGCTGGTCAGCGCCGGGCTTCGACGACGCGTCTTTTGCTGCGGTGTATCTTGTCGACGAAGCGTGTACAACTCTCGTCGCTCAGGAGAGTCCTCCCATGCGCGTGATCGATGAGATCCAACCGCTAGCGCTGCTCCATACCCCGGCTGGAGACAGGGTCATCGATATGGGGCAAAATATGGTCGGGTGGGTGCGCTTTCGCGTTCAGGGAGATGCCGGTACGGTCATCACGCTGCACCACGCCGAAGTGCTCGATCACGAAGGGAATTTTTACACCGACAATCTCCGTTCGGCGCGTCAGCTTGTGACGTACACCTGCAAAGGGGCAGCGGAGGGGGAAGTGTTTGAGCCGCACTTTACGTTCCAGGGGTTCCGTTATGTAAAAGTCGAGGGCTATCCGGGAGAGCTTTCAATGGCGGCCTTTACAGGTCGTGTCATACACTCTGATTATGAGCAGACTGGAGCGTTTTCGTGTTCTGATCCTCTGGTCAATCAGTTACAGCACAATATCTTGTGGGGGCAAAAAGGTAATTTTGTCGATGTTCCGACGGACTGTCCGCAGCGCGATGAGCGGTTAGGGTGGACCGGTGATGCACAGGTTTTCGTTCGAACGGCGGTATTTAACGGCCGCGTGCCGACGTTCTTTTCGAAATGGTTGCGCGACCTCGCTTTCGATCAAATGCCGGATGGGGGTGTACCACACGTCATTCCAAACGTCCTCGGCGCTGAGGCGTACGGTTCCTCTGCGTGGGGAGACGCTGCCGTAATTTGCCCGTGGCAGCTTTATCTGGCGTACGGGGATCGACGCATACTCGAATCGCAGTATGAGAGCATGCAAGCATGGGTGAGGTACATTCACGATCAGGGTGACGACGAGTGGCTGTGGAACACAGGCTTTCATTTTGGCGATTGGCTGGCGCTGGACGCTAAAGAAGGCAGTTATATCGGAGCGACGCCGAAAGATTTGATCGCGACGGCTTACTATGCGCACTCGACGGATTTGTTGGCCAAAACGGCGGCGGTGTTGGCGCGCACCGCTGAGGCAGAGTTGTATCGGAGGTGGCACCAGGAGATCTGTGTCCGCTTTGGCGAAGAGTTCGTGACACCACGAGGACGAATCGCAGCCTACACGCAGACGGCGCATGTTTTAGCGTTAATGTTTGACTTGGTGAAGGACGATCAAAGAAAACGAACGGCAGACACCTTGGCTTTGCTGATTCGAGAAAATGGCTATCGCCTGACGACAGGATTTGTGGGGACGCCGTATCTCTGTCGAGTGTTATCGGAAAATGGACACCATGACGTGGCCTGTCAACTGGTGCGGCAAACGGAGTACCCTTCTTGGCTCTATTCGGTCCAAAAGGGAGCCACGACGATCTGGGAGCACTGGGATGGCATCAAATCGGATGGTTCGTTCTGGAGTGCGGATATGAACTCTTTTAATCACTATGCCTATGGGTCCATCGGCGATTGGCTATACGGGGTGCTGGCTGGGCTAGACACCGATCCTGAGTTCCCGGGATATCGGCGAATTCGTATCGCGCCGAAACCGGATGCGGCGTTTTCCTTTGCTAAAGTGGGCCATGAATCTCTGTATGGGCTAATCGGTTCGGGGTGGTCCCGCGAGGATGAGACGGGGCAGATGACCATAAGCGTGGAGATTCCTGTGAACACGGTGGCTACCATCGTCTTGCCGGGCGCCAGTGGCCTAGCGGTATGGGAAGGGGATGTGCCGCTAGGAGAAGCGATTGGGATTCACTCGGTGACACAACAAGATGGCGATCTCAGTCTGGAAGTGGGCTCGGGCCACTATGTCTTCACGTATCTTGCTGTGTGATGGAATCCAGGGGATTCTTTCTGTTCGTTGCAGCAAATGGTGAAGGGACCTGCGTTTATGGCCAAGGAACAAGCCTCCACGGTCCGTTCGACGTTGCACCGCAGATTGCAAAGGCGCCTCGACCGTGATATTATGGAGCGTATGCTTTACAGGAGGTGTGGACCATGAAAGAGGCAATCCATCCGAATTACAAAACCGTGATGGTTACGTGCGCTTGCGGCGAGCAGTTTGAGACGGGTTCGGTCAAGCAGAATCTGCGGGTTGAGGTCTGCTCAAAGTGTCATCCGTTCTTTACCGGCAAGCAGAAGTTTCTTGATATCGGCGGTCGCGTCGATCGTTTCAACAAAAAGTATGGCATGTAGCAGGTCCCTTTTGGCACAGTGGACGGGCTGACCCGCAGATTGCACCGCGGGTCGCCCGTCTATTTTCGCTGGGAGGGTCGGATCGTATGGCATGCGGCCGTCACCACGACCTTTGACCGTCTCTCCGGGGCTGCGATATAGTGAGATGAGAACGCATCTGATGTAGAGGGGAAATGGCTGTGTTTCACCGACTGCAAGCCGTGGATGAGCGCTATGATGAACTGACGCGTCTGCTCTCGGATCCAAGCGTGATCCAGGATGTCGATAAACTGCGTCAATACTCCAAAGAACAGTCTGACCTCGAGGATACGGTCAACACCTATCGCGAACTGAAACGGGTCGACGAGGAACTGACCACCTCGCGCGAGATGCTGGGCGAGAAGCTTGACGACGAGATGCGTGAGCTCGTCAAGGCAGAGATCGTGCAATTGAGCGATCAAAAAGAGCGGTTGGAAAAGGAACTCATGGTGCTGCTCTTGCCAAAGGACAAGAATGACGACAAGAACGTCATCGTGGAGATCCGAGGTGCCGCAGGTGGCGATGAGGCGGCCCTGTTCGCTTCTGAGCTGTTTCGCATGTACGGACGGTTCGCCGAGCGCAAAGGTTGGCGTGTCGATGTGATCGAGGTGAACGAGACCGGTATCGGGGGTCTGAAGGAAGCGGTCTTCAGTGTTCAGGGCAAGGGCGCGTATTCTCTCCTCAAATACGAGAGTGGAGCGCACCGCGTCCAACGTGTGCCGGCGACCGAGTCGGGCGGGAGGATTCACACGTCGACGGCGACCGTCGCCGTTTTGCCCGAGGTGGAGGAAGTCGAGGTCGAGATCCATGAGAAGGACTTGAGGATCGATACATTTTGCTCGACGGGGCCCGGCGGACAAAGTGTAAACACCACTCAGTCGGCCGTGCGGATCACCCATTTGCCGACTGGCATCGTGGTCTCGTGTCAGGATGAAAAGTCGCAACTGAAGAATCGCGACAAAGCGATGCGCGTCCTGCGCGCTCGCGTGTACGAAAAATTTCAACAAGAACAGCAACAAGAGTACGATGAGCAACGAAAATCAGCGGTCGGCACGGGCGATCGCAGCGAGCGCATCCGCACATATAACTTTCCCCAAAGTCGGGTGACTGATCATCGGGTCGGCCTGACGTTGCATCGCTTGGACAGCATCATGGAGGGGGATCTTGAAGAGATCATCAACGCCCTCGTGACGTCTGCTCAGGCCGAAAAACTGCAGTCCCCAGAACTCGTTCCGTGACGCTTCTGGCTGACTGCTTATCGAGTGCATCACTTGCGCTGGCGGATGCGCAGGTGGAGATGCCCGAGCGTACGGCCCGTTGGCTCTGGCAACACGTCAGCGGCATGAGCACGGCGGATCTCATGATACGGGGACGCGAGACGGTCGACGAAGCCCTGTGTGAACAGTTTGGGGCGCTGATTGCCAGACGCGCGCGGCGCGAGCCACTGCAGTATCTGGTCGGTGAGGCCGAATTTGACGGCTTGGCGTTTGCAGTGGACGCGCGCGTGCTGATTCCGCGCCCGGAGACCGAGCAGATTGTCGCTTTGGCCTTGTCAGAGGTCCGCAACCGGGAGTCTTCGGACGGGGTTGTGCAGATCTGCGATGTCGGAACCGGGTCCGGCGCCATTGCCGTCAGTCTTGCCGTGCGCCTGCTACGAGCCGCTTCAGGACCTGCGTGGCGGATCACGGCGACGGACTCCTCGCAGGAGGCGCTCGTGGTCGCAAAGGCCAATGCCATGCGGCATGGCGTCCAGGATCAGATCGACTGGGTGCAGGCGGATCTTCTCTACAGTGGCGAGGGTGCGCACCCGGTACAGAGGTCGATTGACGTGCTCGTCGCGAACCTGCCTTACATTCCCGAAAGGGAGCGGCTCTCCTTGCAACCAGAGGTGGGACAATGGGAGCCGTCCGCAGCGCTCTTTGCAGGGGTGGACGGCTTGGACGCCTACCGCCGGCTACTCGGACAAGCGGGGGCCTTGATGGCAGGGGGCGGGCGGCTCTTGCTCGAGATCGGCGTGAGTCAGGCTGAGGTCCTGAGCTCGATCATTGCCACATCGCTGCCAGGATCCCGCGTAAAGCTTTTTCGCGATGCACAGGGTATCGAGCGGGTGGTTGACATTCGCGTCCCCTTACAAAACGTCTAGTGCCCGCAGGTTTGCCAGTCTGCTAGATTGGCCATACTGCCTCCTAAGAAGAGTCGCGCTGTAGGAGCGCGACGTTGGGGGAGGCCGCGGACGTGCGCGTATGGGTCTGGATTTTGCTGCTGGGGTGTTTGATCGCAGGGGTGCTGAACGGATTTCAGGTGACAGGAGTGGGCGCACAAAGTGCCTTTGTGGGTCCCGATCCGCAGGTGATTCCCCGTGACGCTCTGCGTCTTCGCATCATCGCCAACAGCAACAGTCCCGCCGATCAGCACCTCAAACGGGTCGTACGGGATCGGGTCATCGCCTTGATCGGAAGGCGCATGGTGGGTATCACGACCCCGGCTGCCGCCAAAGCGGAACTGATCCGATCGATTCCGGCTGTTGAGGCACTGGCAGAGGACGTAATTCGTCACTATGACGCTCACTATGGGGCGGTGACGACGGTCGGTCCAGCGGAGTTTCCGACGAAACTGTACGGTGACCGCGTGTACCCGGCGGGGGTCTACCAGGCCTTGCGGATTACGCTCGGACGCGGGGCTGGGCAGAACTGGTGGTGTGTGTTGTTTCCTCCCCTCTGTTTCGTGGCGCTCACCGACGGAGATGCGATTGCGGCGACGAGTGCATTTCCCGACTATCCTCCCCTTGCGGTTCGCATGATTACGGAACCGGACGGCAAAAAGATCCCCGTCGCTTTGCGGTTGGCGACGCTGGACTATGGCGAACAGTTTGTCAAATGGTTCGCAGCAGAGTGGACCACACTCTGGCATCAGAATGGATAGCTCGGAGGTGTGGGCATGACGATCTTATGGCGCCTCGTCGATGCGCGTGGCAACCGGATTCCCGGCGAGGGAGGTGGAGCGCGTGACCGCGGCGCAACGGACGAGCTGACGCCGGTGGGATCGTCGAGGCCTGCCGTGGACATCGTCACGCTACCCCTGGCGCAGGGGATGGAGCAGGCGGCGCAGGCTCTGCGGGCTGGTCGCTTGGTTGCCTTTCCGACCGAGACCGTCTACGGGCTCGGTGGCTTGGCTTGTAACGAAGACGCGGTCCGTGCCATCTTCAAGGCCAAGGGCAGACCGGCGGATAACCCCCTGATTGCCCACGTTTCGCGCTACGAACAGCTTGCCTACCTGTGCAACGACATCTCGCCGCTCGCCTGGACGCTCATGCACACTTTCTGGCCGGGACCGCTCTCGGTCCTTTTGCCTGTGCGCGCGGGCGTGCCGCCGGTTCTTACGGGAGGCCAACCGTTCGTCGCGGTGCGCATGCCGGATCACCCATTGGCCAGGGCGTTGATCGATGCCGTGGGCGAACCGCTCGCGGCCCCGTCTGCCAATCGCAGTGGCAGGCCGAGTCCAACCACAGCCGAGCACGTTCTGGAGGATTTTGCGCCGACACGGGCGTCGGCAAACGCTGTCGGGCCGACGTCTGATCGGCTGCTCGTGGCCGGGGTGATCGACGGTGGCGCGTGTCGAGTGGGAATCGAGTCGACGGTCGTGGCCTGTGATCACGATCGCATCGTCATTCTGCGCCCGGGGCAAGTCGACGCGGCTGCCCTCGCCACGGTCTGCCCTGATGTCAGCTTCGACCCGCACTTGTCCGGAACGGACCCTACCCAGGCACCCCGTGCACCAGGCCAAAAATACACGCACTACGCGCCCCGCGGCTACGCCGCGCTCGTTGAAGGGGAAGACCGTGCGCGGGTGCATGAAATCATGTTGGAGCGCGCGATGCATGCGCACGGGAGGGGTTTGCGCGTGGCCCTTCTCCCGCTCTTGCCCCTGTCGGCTGAATCAGAACGTGCGTTTCATCGTGCGGCGGATCTGTTCTACCCCCTCGGCCCCGCCGCTGACCCGGAAGCGGTGGCTCGCCACTTGTATGCTGCCTTACACGCGTGCGACACGGCACAGTGTCACCAAATATTCATCGAATCCCCTGCCCGCACCCCGCACTCTCTCGCGGTTCTCAACCGACTCGACAAAGCCACCAGCGGCCAGCGCATCTCTCTGTGAGGAGAGGGGCGGTGGTACGGCCTGTCTCATATTTTCCTTGCCCATGCATATAGATGACCCGACTAGCTCGTTCGGAGGGCGAAAGGGTGAGCGGGGTGTCGGGATTTTTCACAGGCGAGATTTTGACACTCCTGATGATCGGCCTGGCCCTCAGTATGGATGCATTTTCGCTGGGGCTCGGACTGGGTGCACAGGGGTTGCGCTGGCGCGATGTGGCACGGCTGACGGTGGCCATCGCGGCACTTCACGTCCTGTTCCCGCTCCTTAGTATCTGGGTCGGCGAGTGGCTGCGGACGGTGTTTGGCACGGTGACGCAAGAGGTGGCCGCCCTGATCATGATGCTACTGGGTTCGCGCATGGCCATCGCGGCGGTCACGGCCGATGACCTGCAAAGGCCAATTCCCATTCAGGCCGGTTGGTGGCAGGTCCTCGTCTTTGCATCGGGAGTGAGCGTGGACGCGTTGTCTATTGGGCTGAGTCTAGGGACTTCAGATATCCCGGCGTTTTTGGCAGCGGGCGTGTTTGGTTTGCAAAGTGGGTTGATCGCACTGATCGGCCTGGCGCTCGGCAAGAAAGTCAATCAGACGCTGGGCACGTATGGTCAAATCGTAGGCGGGGCCGTCCTCGTTATACTGGGGCTGCGCTTTTTTTGGTAAACTACAGTAGAGAAGTGACGGTGGGACGGAGGTGAGGACGTGTTGACGGTATTGGTCATCTGCACAGGCAACACCTGCCGCTCGCCCATGGCGGAGTATCTCTTGCGCGCCCGCTTGGAGGCACAGGGCTTAGGTGCCGATGTACGAGTGCAGTCGGCAGGGCTCTCAGCGTTGCCGGGTTCGCCGATCTCTGCCGGCGCACAGGCCGTGCTCGAGCGGCGGGACATCGTCGCCTGCGGTGAGCATGCAGCGGCCACTGTTACCGCTGATCGTCTGGCGGGAGCGGATCTGATTTTGACGATGACGGCATTTCATAAGATGTCGATTGAGCAGAGCTACCCCGAGGTGTCTGAAAAGCTGTATACTTTCGTGCAATACGCGACTGGCGTCTCGCATCGCGACATCGACGATCCCTACGGTGGGGATGAGGCAAGATATGAAGAGGCCGCGACACAGATCGAGGGCCTTTGCGAACGCATCGTGGAGAGACTGCGGACCCGACTTGGCAAGTCTGCGGAGATTCCACTACAATGATAGTATGGATAGGGTCAGGTGCCTCGTGATTTTTGCGCTTCAGGCCAAGGAAACGGACGGCAGCACAGTCCGATGCAGGATGGGCAGGATGGGCAGGATGGGCAGGATGGACGGAGGTGCGACATGAGTGACGTGGAATCAAAGGTCGCACTGACCCGCATCACGGACTTGTGTGCAGGGGCGCTCTCAGAGCTGTTTAGTGTCGCCGGGTTGGCCTCTGGCCAGATCGTGGTGGTTGGCGCGAGCACGAGTGAGATCGCAGGCAAGCGAATTGGAACAGGCGGCTCGCGTGACGTGGCGACGGCCGTGATCGACGGATTGTGGCCGGTTGCAGAGCAGCACGGTGTTCGCTTGGCCTTTCAGTGTTGTGAGCACTTAAATCGAGCACTGGTGATGGAGCGGTCGACACTTGAGCGATTTTTTCTCGAGGAAGTGACGGCGGTGCCCGTGCCCGGGGCCGGCGGCGCGGTGGCGGCAGCGGCTTACAGGCGCTTCACAGAGCCCGTGCTCGCGCTAGCGGTCGCGGCCCATGCAGGGATGGATATCGGCGATACACTGATTGGCATGCATTTGCGGCGGGTTGCGGTTCCGGTTCGACTGGCGGTTCGCGAGATCGGGCAGGCGCATGTCAATGCCGCGAGGACGCGCCCACTATTGGTGGGCGGCGAGCGCGCCGTGTACGATCTGAGAAACGAGGGTTGTCTATAGACGGCCGACCTGAAGTGGGCCTGATCTGATCTGACTTTTTAGGGACGAGAAAAGGGAGAGTGCCAAATGAGCCATTTGCATCTGATGGACAAGGAGATCGCTGACGCGATCGAGGCGGAACGGATTCGCCAGAGTGCCAAAATCGAACTGATCGCATCGGAGAATTTTGTGAGTCGCGCCGTTATGGAAGCCATGGGCACGGTGCTCACGAACAAATACGCAGAGGGTTACCCGGGCCGCCGCTACTACGGTGGGTGCGAATGCGTCGATGTCGTCGAGCGCATCGCCATCGAGCGCGCGAAGGAGCTGTTTCACGCCGACCACGCCAACGTGCAGCCACACTCGGGCGCGCAGGCCAACATGGCCGTTTACTTCGCCTTGCTACAGCCTGGTGACACTGTCCTGGGGATGAACTTGGCGCATGGCGGGCACCTGACGCACGGTAGCCCGGTCAATTTTTCGGGGCATCTGTACAACTTTGTGGCGTATGGTGTGGATGCTGTGACGTCGCGCATCGACTATGACGAAGTCGAACGCTTGGCCGAGGAGCACAAACCGCGCATGGTGGTCGCGGGAGCGAGTGCGTACCCACGGGCGTTTGACTTTGCGAGGCTGCGGGCGATCGCCGACTCGGTGGGCGCCTACCTTATGGTGGACATGGCGCATATTGCGGGGCTTGTGGCAGCGGGCGTGCACGACAGCCCTGTACCGTATGCGGACGTTGTTACGACGACGACGCACAAGACCCTGCGCGGTCCGCGCGGTGGCATGATTCTCTGTCGTGAAGAGCATGCCAAGGCCATCGACAAATCGGTCTTTCCAGGGGTGCAGGGCGGGCCTCTGATGCACGTCATAGCGGCGAAGGCCGTGGCGTTCGGCGAGGCTTTACGACCGGAGTTCACGAGCTATGCGCGGCAAGTCGTGGATAACGCCCAGGCGCTCGCCAAAGGATTGGCTCAACGTGGTCATACCATCGTATCGGGCGGCACAGATAACCACTTGTTGCTCCTCGACGTACGCAGCGTCGAGCTGACGGGTAAAGAGGCCGAAAAGCGCCTCGATGACATCGGCGTCACGACCAACAAAAACGCGATCCCGTTTGATCCGCAAAAGCCCAACGTCACGAGTGGCGTGCGGCTCGGAACCGCAGCTGTGACCACGCGTGGCATGGATGCAGCGGCCATGGATGAGATTGCAGGGATCATCGACATCGCGCTGCGCTATGCAGACCAGCCGAAGCGCAACGAAGCCATGCTCAAGGTGCGTGACCTCGCGCGTCGCTTTCCGCTGTATGACTCTTTTTCGTATGTGGATATTGGCTCCGGGGTCGGCGGCGGCGCTGGGGTTACGGCGGGGGGGACGGGGGGTGCCGGGGGCGACCATGGTCGGAACCTTGGCCGCCGAGTACCTGGCTGGGATCTCGCGAATCTACGTCTGGCGGGAGCCTGACGCGGGAGGCGAGCAGTTCGTGCAAGGGGCGGCCCGGCGGTTGGCTGAGCTTGGCTGGCAGGGACGGGCCTCAGTGGTGCATGTGCCGGGCATCAAGGATCCCAACGCCCTCCACCAACGCGATGCCACGGG
>Ga0080006_1105385_pt1 | contig 27135 bp, 24 predicted proteins | sample RS3BMetagenome_FD_69209 | JGI IMG/M metagenome (GOLD analysis project Ga0080006, IMG submission 69209) | Ferric oxide microbial mat and aquatic microbial communities from Rainbow Spring, Yellowstone National Park, USA - RS3B (SPADES... ...
ATTTGAAGGCCGCAGCGCCCCAGCCCAGCAGCGCTACCCAGCTGCCACTCTGCTCGGCTACGTACTTCAGCGACTCCCCGACCAGGATCCGGAACCCGAGGTAATGGTGGGCCACCATGAGTTCATCCCACCGGCTCACCTCGTCTGGCCTCACCAGCCGAACCACCACCGGCGGTCTGTCAGCTTCGTCCCTTCTCACGCCGACCTCGAGGTGGTCCATCCCCGAGGGTATACCGCACCTCAGCCGAAAAAGCCAGCCCCCTTCCCCTCAGTTCACTTCAACCTACTTTGACGTGGCCCTGACCCGGTGCCGGCTGCAGTTGACACGCAGTTCGGCGTCTGGTATCGTTCCCGCGGTCTGGGGAGGCGATGAGGTGCAGCCCGCGATTTTGGCCGCCTGGACTGCATCGAGCCACTGGCGGAACCGGCCCCGAGACTGTTGGCCTGGGTGCTCAGGCTGGGAGAAGCGAGCTAAATGAAGATTAGGATCCTGGCTGCCGCCACCATGGTCTTGGCGGCGCTGGCTGTCGCCGGACCGGTTCAGGCGGCGTCCACTATTACCAACGGCTTTGTCAACGGTCAATTCGACTGTACTGGATGTGCGAATACCACAACGTTCGACGACCTCTCCTCTGGTTCGACTGCTCTAACCAAGACGCCAGGAACAACCGAGTGGACGGTGACCCAAGGCAGCGTCGACTGGATCGACGGTTACTGGGAGGGGCCATCAAGCGCAGACCCTTATAGCATTGACATGAACGGCGTTGAGCAAGGGCAGATCGAGCAGACCTTCGCCACCACCGCTGGGGCCACCTACCAGGTCTCATTCGAACTCTCCGGCAATCCCGACGGCGGAACTGGGACTAAAACGTTGTCTGTGGTTGCCTCGGGGAATCCATCAGACCAGTACACCTTTGATGTGACCTCTTCGATTAGCCACAGCAGCATGGGGTGGATGGCAGCAGGGCCCTACACGTTCACCGCCACTAACGACACGACGACGCTCACGTTCACTGGCGACCCTAACGCCGGCGCTTACGGGCCGGTGATCGCTGATGTGGTGGTGACGGCTACGACTCCCCCCGAGTCGGCCTCGGTGACCTGCACCGGCAGCTGCGCCACCGAGGTGCAAAGCTTATCCACCCGCACCACCGGCCTCGTCACCACCTCCACCTCTACCTCCACCTCTTACACGTTGAACACCAGTTTTGGCACCGGCACGCTCAATTGCGACCAGTTCGTCTCCGGCTCAGCTCCGGCCGACCCGCTGGTGGTGACCACCTCCTCGTCCGTCGGAGGCTCGGTGACGCTCACCTTCCCGGCGTCATTCTTCAGCAGCAACCCCGTCGACCATGACTTCGAAGACACCCCCGTTTGCTTCGGAGCCAACCAGAGATTCCCCACCTGGCTGCCCGTGAGGGGAAGCACCACCTTTGCCTACCAGGGTCTGCTGTTCAGCTGCAACAACTTTATCTACCAGTTCCTGGTCAAGTTCTTCCACTACCCGCTCCAGGCCTGCGTCTCCTCGTACTCATGGACCGGAGGCGCGGAAACGGTCGTCATCCAGACCAGCTCCTTCGGCGGCGACCCGATGTACTGGTGATCAGCCGGAGGCCTGGGCCGGGTTGACCCGGCCCAGGCTGCGGGCCGTCTCGACGACCCCCAGCTGATCAAACAGATCCAAGCTCTCCTGGCGGACCTCTGGCCCCGCGCTGGGCCAGAGGTCCGCCAACGCCCCGAGGGACATCGCGAGCTCATAGCGTGCCCCTCTCCGGCGGGAGATCTCGACCGAGGTGTGCAAGTGGGGCTCTACCCGTTCCCATTTCTCCCCACAGCCGGCCAGGGCCAGCCCCAGCACCCGCTCCAGCCACGCGACCAGAAGCTCGCTCCCAGGGACCGTGCCCGCTCTTCCCAACGCCTGCTCCGCCAGTTGCCCGGCCCCCGGCATCTCGCCCGCCAGCAGCAATGCCTCCGCCCGAGCCGCGTCCGCCTGTAGCACCTGCAAGGTCTCACCGTCGGTTTGCGAAAGCCGGCGGGCCTGCTCCAGCAGCGGCCAGGCGCGTTCAAAGTCGCCGCGTCGGGCCGCCAGCCGCCCCAGCAGCATCGTCCCATAGCCGATGAAGGTCGGGGTCCCAGCTGCCTGGTAGGTCCTGAGCGCCCCTTCCAGCATCGACTCAGCCCTTTCCAGATGCCCCTGGTCAGCCAGCACCTCGGCGATGTTGCCGGCGCCGACCGCGGCGGTCCACTCATCACCTGCCCGCCGGCAAGCCTCGCACGATTGGACGTAGTAGTCGACCGCCTCCGACCAGTTGCCGGCGAAGTACGCTCTGATGCCGAGCTGGTTGAGGGCCCTCGCCTCAAGCCACGGTTGATCGCCCAGCCGGCGCAGGATGTTGAGCGCCCGGCTGGCATGCTCGCTGCCCCGGTCCCGGCCCAGGGTGAGCTCGGCCAGGTCCAGGTGGACCAGAGCTGTCGCCAACACCTCGGGAGCGCCGGCCGTGTCCGCCAATTTGACTGCTTCGAGCAGTTGTCTCACCGCCGCCTGGCTGCGCCCCTGACGGTGGCGCACGAGCCCGTATTGGGCCCGAATCTCAGCTCGCAAGCGGGCCGCGTCTGGCCCCTCGTCCTGGCCCAGGCTGCGCTCTGCCAGCGCCAGCGTTCGCAAGGTCAGGGGATAGTTGCCAGCCCGGTCCGTCGCCAGTGCCACCTTGAAGCGAAGGCGCGCCTGCTCCGCTCCGGTTGAGGCCCAGCGGTAGGCCCGCCGGTAGACCGCGGCGGACGCAGCGAACTCCCCCAGCCGGGCGCGGGCATCCCCGAGCGCCTCTGCCACCTGGAGCAGGTCGGCTGCGGAAATTTGGCGAAGGGCGCGAGCCGACTGAAGCGCCTGTTCGAAAAAGGTGGCGGCCTCAAAACTGGCGTAGACCGCCCGCGCCCTCTCGCCCGCCAGTCGGGCATACCGCCAGGCCGGACCAGGCTGCTCGGCATGAGTGAAGTGGAGCGCCAGCAGGCCGGCAATCTCGGCGACACTGGGACCAGCCCGACGCTCCAACACCTCCCCGGCCCTGGCGTGCAGCTCCCGCCGGCGCGCGTAGGGCAAGCCCTCATAGGCGGCGTCGCGGAGCATGTTGTGCCGGAAGCGAAGGCTGCCCGGAAGGTCGCTGACCAAAAACTCGTCCAGGGCCTCCAACCGGGCCGGTTCGAGCCCCTCCCCCAACATCTCCTCCGCCACCGGGATGGCAACCTGCAGGCCCAAGACCGATGCCACCCGCAGCAGGTGCCGGTCCGGGGGCGAGAGGCGGTCTATCTGGGCGGCCAGCACCTCCTCGACGGTGTCGGGCAGGGCGGTGTCGAAGCCAGAGTGCCGGCCAGTTTCGACCAATTCCAGGAGGAACAGCGGATTGCCTCCTCCCCGCTCTGAGATGGTGCGCAGCTGATGGGGAGCGAGCGGGTGCTGGCCGGTGACCGAGAGCAACAGCTTGGCGACAGCATCCTGGTCCAAAGGTCCAAGGTCCCAGCGCAGAACTTGGTCGAGCCCGGTCGTGGCCAGCCCCCCCTCCTGCTGCCGCCTGCCCAGCACCAGCAACCACGGCCGGGCCGAGATCGAGGCCGCCAAGCCACGCACCAGGCCGGCGCTGGCGTCGTCCATCCACTGGGTGTCATCGAAGAGCAGCAGGCTGGGGCCTGGCAGCAGCGCGGCCAGAAGCTGAAGAACCGCCGTCTCGAGGCGCTCCCTGCGGAAGCGCTCCTCCAGAGCGCTCACCTCCGGGGTGGGGGCCACCTCAGCCCCGACCACACCGGCCAACAGCGGCAGCCAGGCAGCCAGGCTGGGTGCCTGGCGCTCGACCGCTCTGGTCAGCGCCGCCCCAATCCGCTCCGGGCCGGCCGCGGCATCGACCCCCAACGCCTGGAGCGTGAGCGCCCCCATGGACGCATAGGCCAGCACCGACCGGTACTCATCGCAGATCACCGATAGGACGGTCGTGCCGCGGGCGCGCTGCTCAAGCTCGGTGATGAGGCGGGACTTACCAATGCCCGGTGGACCGGCCAGCTCGACGCAGCTGCCCTTCCCGCTGGCCGCCGCTGCCAGGCGCTGGTCGAGCGCCTGCAGCTCGGCTTCCCGGCCGACCAGGCCCGGGCCCATGGCCAACCCCCCTCGCATGCTCGATAGCGGTGAGTTCACACGGTGGGCGTGGACCGGCTGGGCCTTCCCCTTGACCAGGAAGGGTTCCAATTCGTCACTGCTGAATTGGACCCGGCTCCGTCGGATCGCCAGCTCCGAAGCGAACAGTTCCCCGAATCCAGCTCGGCTCATCAGCCGGGCGGCGAGATTCACGGCATCCCCCTTGGCAGAGTACGTCCTGCGGTAGCTGGGGCCGAAGTCACCGGCGAAAACCCGGCCAAAATTGGCACCCGCTCGAAGCCGTAGCCGGCATCGCTGGGCCAGGATCTCCCGGACCATGACCAGGAGCCGGCCGGCGTCGTCATCGTTGGCCCGGGGTGCCCCGGCCACCAGCATCACCTTGCCGCCATCCACGCCGATGTCGGTCTCCCAGAAGGTCACACCATGCCGATCGCACGCCTCCTCAATCAAGGACACCAGCCGGTGCAGCTCGGCGGCGAGGCCGTCCACCCCCGCGCTCGTCAGCAATTCCTCGACTCCGCTGAATTCCAGAAAGGCCACTGCGACCTGACGATGTTCGCTCTCGACCGGAGCGGCCGAGAGGTAGTCCCGGAGGCTGGCAGGAAGGCTGAGGCTGGGTCTGGCCGCCTCGAGGTTGTAGTGCCCGCCCGGGGCGAGTCCCACCACCTGGGGCGCGGCGGCAATCAGAAACCCCGCTTGTTTGCGCGCTCCGAGGACGCCCTCCTCTAGGTACCCGGCGGTCTGCCGACTCACCACGATTTCTCCCGCCTCGGCAACCTCCTCCATCTGCGCGGTGAGGGTCGCCGCTGGTCCCGTAACCAGCAGCTCCCGGTGTCGGGCCCCCACCATAAAAAAGTGGAAACTGCCGCTGCCAATCCCGACCGACATACGCAGCGTGGAGGGTCCCACCGAGGTTTTCAAATTGCCAAGTCGCCCCATCATCTCCTGCATTCGGCAGGCCGCCTCGACCGCGCGTTGGGCGTGCCCCCTCCCCGTGAACCAAACCAGGACAGCGTCCCCGCCCCACTTGACCAGCTCGCCTCCGTTCCCATAAGCGATCTCGAGCAGGCTGCCGAAGATCGCGTCGAGGAACCCGGTCAGCTCCTCGGCCCCGGCCTTGCCCCGAGCGGCCAGATCCTCGCTCAGACGGGTGAAGCCGGAGATGTCGACGAAGGCCAGGCTGCCATCGAGCACCCGCGCCATCTCGCCGGACCCGGCCGCAACCCAGTCCATGGCCAACCTGGGCACGTAGGGCAGCAGAGCCGCCTCAACGGCCGTCTTAACAGCATCCGAACTGACCTCGCCGGGCCCCGCCAACAGCTCAGAAGTCACGCTCGGCTCAGCACTCCCACCGCCGCGCCGCCGAGCCCACATGAGATGGCACCAGGCTCTGTGGCGGCTCTATGCCTGTTCCCGTGGCCCCGCCTGCAGCCGCTCTCGGGAGGGCCGGGTGGAACCAGGCCGCTTCGGCAAACCCCGAGCGGGTGGGGCTGCTGCCCACTCTGGTCGCCAGGGACGAACCGCGAACTTCGGCGCTGGCTGCGCCCATCAAGGCTGCCACCTCCCACGTACCTGCACCCCTGGCGGTCGACCCCGGTCGGCGCTACCTGTACTTGTCTCATCTGCCGCCGCGTCTGTCAAGGCTCGCCCGCTCCCTGGACGGGCTGGCCCCGGACCGCCTCCAGGGGACGCGATTGGGGCAGACGCCGGAGTGGCCGACTAGGTCGGGCCTGGCGCCCAGTGACTCCGCTGCCACCCCGAAGCCCGCCTGGTGACGGGGCGGCCACTGGCGACCGTCCCCCAGCAGGCGCAGCGGGGCCGCCCACGCTCATAAAGATTGCCGCCTCCCAGTTGCAAGCACCGTAAGGGACGGACCAAGGCCGCCGCTGCCAGTACTTGTCGCATTCGGCGGCCCCAATGTCAAGCCAGCCGCTGGTCCCGGGTGTGGGACGAGATTGTGGGGAGGGTGCAGCCGGAGAGGCCTACTGTGGTAGTCTGGACGTGGTACCGCGTCCAGATACAGGAGGTGATGTCCATTGCAGAGCATCGAGGAACTGGAGCGGCAGAGATCGCATCTCTACCAGGACCTGGCCCAGTCTGGCGATCTGCGGCGGGGCAGCGTGGGGGTCACGTACCGTCGTTGCGGAAGAGCCAATTGCGCCTGTGCTGAGCCGGACCATCCCGGGCACGGCCCTCGGCATCGGTTGACGCGCTCGGTGGATGGCAAGACCGAGTCGAAGCAGCTACACCCGGGGCCGGAACTGGAGAAGGTGACTCGTGAGGTGGCCAACTACCGAAGGTTCGTCGCTCTCAGCCAGCAGATCGTCGACGTCAACGAGCAAATCTGTGAAGCCCGGCCGGTGGCAGCACTGGCTGCAGATCAGCCCCCGGCCGGGACCGAGGGCAAAAAAAGGGGCTCTTCGCGGAGCTCCAGGCGGAGTTCTCCGCCGAGGTAGATCGCCTCAGCCAGCTGGCGGCCAACCAGCTCAGCGATCCCTCGGGGAAAGGTCTGGACACCGTCGAGCTGGCGATTCGCACCGCCGTTACCAGGCTCGGAGGCAGCCTGCTGGAGGGGCTGCTCGGGCTCGACTTAGGTCATCGCGGCACCCGGGTAGACTGCGGCGCGGGCCACCTGGCGGAGTTCTCCGACTACCGGGCCAAGACCATCGACACCGTCCTTGGCCCAGTCCGCCTCCGCCGTGCCTACTACTACTGCACCGAGTGTGGTCATGGCCGCTTCCCCAGGGACGAGGAACTGGGAGTGGCCGGCCACTCGCTCAGCCCGGGGTTGCGGCGGATGGTGGACCGAGTCGGCAGCCAGGAACCCTTCGGGCAAGGAAGCCGAGACCTGGCCGAACTGGCCGGACTCAATCTGACCAGCAAGCGGGTGCAGCGCAGCGCTGAAGCCGACGGGGAGGTAATCCGGGCGGCCATCGCAGTTGAGGCCGGGGCGGTGCTCTCAGGCAAGGTGGTGCCCCTGGTCAGCTCCGATCCGGTCGCCAATCTGTACGTCGCCATCGACGGCACCGGGGTGCCCACCGTTCCCGCCGACACAGAAGGTCGCCATGGCAAATCGCCTGACGGCCAGGCGCACACTCGAGAGGCCAAGCTCGGCTGTCTGTTCACGCAGACCACCGTGGACGACAGGGGGCGTCCGATCCGGGATCCCCACTCCTCCAGCTACGTCGCCACAATGACGGTAGCCGCCGACTTCGGCCACATTCTCTACGCAGAGGCGCAGCGCCGCGGCTGCGACCGGGCCCAGCGGCTGATCGTGCTGGGGGATGGCGCTCCCTGGATCTGGAACCTCGCCAGCGAGCACTTCCCCCGCGCCATCCAAATTGTGGATCTCTATCACACCCGGGAACATCTGTACGACCTGGCCCACTTGGCCTTTCCTGTGGCTACCGACGAGTCGCGCAGATGGCTTGCTACTCGCCTCGCCGAACTGGACTGCGGCGAGGTCGAGAAGCTGCTGGCCGCAGCTCGCCGCCTGCGGCTCTCGGACACTCAGATGGAGGAAGTCGACAAGGCGTTGGGCTACTTCCAGACCAACCTGCTGCGGATGCGCTACGCCCGCTTCCGGGAGCTGGGTCTCTTCGTTGGGTCGGGAGCAGTGGAGGCAGGATGTCGTGCCGTGGTGGCTCAGCGCATGAAGCTCTCCGGCATGCGTTGGAGCGTTCGCGGCGCCGCCGCCATCATCAGCTTGCGCTGCCAGGAGGCCAGCGACCGCTGGGAAGAGATCTGGCAGTGGCTCCCCTACCAGACCGGAGTTGCCTGACCCTACTTACCCACAAACTTGTCGCGCACCCGCTGGTCCCTCGCGCCTTGAGATATACGTCCTTGCCAAAGGTGACAGCTATGGTGACAATGGTGGGACTCAGGCCTTTGGCATCGGCAACGACCAGACGATCACGGATCCGGGGACAGTGGGTGTGGACCTCTCCTACACAGGAAAATCCAGCACGTGGCCCGCGGCTACTTGCACACGAAACACGGGCGTCGACTGCCCCGTTGCGGGAGGCTCCAACTACTTGGAGTCCTACACCGTCTACGCTTATTGGCCGCTGGACGACAACGGCGACCAGAACGTCTACCAGAACTCCCGGGCGACGGTCACCCTATCGGAGCACGCGGTGCAGGCGGCGGACAACGCCCTTTTCGCCTGCTTTCCAATCAAGGATTCCCAGGGGCTCTTCGGCGGCGCGAGCTACTATCCTCCCGACCAGCCCGCGGCCGGATGGGGCGCCGGTTTCAGTGCCGGTAACAGCAGCAGCTACCCCGGCATCGGGAGCTGCCCCACGATCGACTCGAACGGTACCGGCACGGACTGGACGACGAGCACTCCGGGGTCGGAGCTCTTGCCGTTCTTCCATCCCGACAATTAGGTATAGCCGTACGAACGGACTCCGGTCGTAATGGCGGAGCGGAACGGGGGAGGGGCGCTGTGCCCCGCTCCCGCACGGATTCCGGCCCTCCCCGCCAGCGGGAACCCCGTCAAATTCCTGACTGAGAGGACACCGGATTTCAGGCGGTGGAGCCGTAGGCTCTGGGAGGCTGATGAAGGAGTTGAGGGGTTGGCCGGCGTGAGGCGGCTTGAGCACCCAGCGCGGGTCGAGAGCCCGGGACGGGGCTGAGATGGAGCCTGTTTTGCCGGCGAGCAACCAAGAGCCGTCCTCGGCCAGGATCAGGCGGTGCCTGGAGGAGTCCCCCCTTGGTCTGGCGCTGGACCCGGAGGGACTGACCCTTCTGGGCGCGGCCGCACGGGTCATCCACCTGCCGGGCGGAGCCACCCTGATCCACCAGGGAGACCCCGGCGAGTCGGCCTTCATCCTCTCGGCCGGACGCATGAGGGTGAGCGCAGCCACCCGAGGGGGAGACTTGGTCGAGGCAGAGGTGGGGCCCGGCGAGCTGATAGGGGAGATCGCCCTGCTGGCGGACAGGCCCAGGACGGCGACCGTCAGGGCGATCAGAGACTGCGAGCTGTTGGAGATACCCGCGCGCGTCCTCACCACGTCGATGGCGCAGCATCCTGGTCTTCATCGCGTTCTGTCAGGATTGGTCGTGGACCGCCTCACCGCCCCCCGCCCGGGCGCCCCGGCCGCGACGGTGAGGACCATTGCCGTGGTGCCCCTGACCGATGGCGTAAGCGCGGACGCTGTGGTCCGGATACAGGCATCCTTCGCAAAGCTCGGTGGGTGTGAGCTGGTCACCCCGGAGCGGGTCACCGCGGCGCTCGGGTGGGACCCGCTCGAAGAGGCGCTCGACCTGGACCGGGCCAATCAGTTCTCTCGATGGTGCAGTGAGCTTGAGTCCCAGGCGAGATCCGTGCTCTACTGGTCCCGGCCGGACCAGACTCAGTGGCGTTTGCGGTGCCTGCGCCAGGCGGACCGGGTTCTGCTGGTGGCCCGAGCGGGTGCCGACAAGGAGTTGCGGGCCACCGCCATGGCCGGGTTGTCCGAGGCGGCGGAAGGTGTGCGCCGGGAGCTCCTGATCCTCCACCCACCCGGCACGGTGCGTCCCCTCGGCACCGCAGCCCTCCTCCAGCATCTTGATGTCGCGCTCCACCACCATGCGCGCACCGACAGGCAGGATGACTTCGACCGGGTGGCGAGGCTCATGACCGGCAAGGGAACCGGGGTCGTCCTCGGTGGTGGGGCGGCTCGAGGTTGGGCTCATCTCGGGGTGCTGCGGGCGCTGGACGAGCTCGGCTTGCGCATAGACGCCATTGGGGGCACCAGCATCGGCGCGGTGATGGCCAGCGCCTACGCCGCCATTCCTCTGGCCTCCGAGCGGGAGGCTAGGCTCCGCGATGGCATGGCCCGGCGCCGTCTCTTCCCCATGACCCTGCCCATATCCTCGCTGTCCTCGGGGCACGCGATGACAGACGCCCTGCGGTCCCCCGCCGGTTTCGGCGATCTGCTCATGGAGGACTGCTGGATTCCCCTCTTCATGGTTTCCACCAACCTCACGACCGCCCAGCCGAAGCTGCACCGAGATGGTCCCATCTGGAGGGCCGCGCGGGCCAGCGCCTCAATCCCCGGCCTCCTGCCCCCGGTCTGCTGGGACGGAGAGCTTCTGGTCGACGGGGCGATCCTCGACAACCTTCCGGTCTCAGCCATGCGCCGGCTGCTCCAGGGCGGGCGCGTGATCGCGGTTGACGTGGAGCCCTCCATCGACCTCAAGGTGGGCCGCCCCTTCGAGCCGGCCATCTCCGGCTGGCGGCTGCTGCTGAGGCAATGGAATCCACTGCGAGAAGCCATGCAGGTTCCCAGGATGGCCGCGGTGGTGGGCCGGGCCCAGGCGGTCCGGGGGCCCGGTCACGGCCACTCCAAACTCAGCGAGGAGGCGGGTGACGTGCTGCTCAGACCGCCCACCGTGGGAGCCAGTGCCTTCGACTTCCGACGCTTCGATGCGCTGGTGGAAGCCGGTTACAGGCATGCCAGAGAGGTCCTCGGAGGAGCCGCCCAGGAACCGGGTCAGAGCACCACCGGCTGAGACCAGGCCTCCTCAGGTGCGCTGCAGGAGCCCCGTGGGGCACGCCACCCCGGTGCCCGCCAGTCCACAGTACCCATGGGGATTCTTGTGCAGGTACTGCTGGTGGTACTGCTCCGCGTAGTAGAAGGGCCCCGATGCCATTATCTCGGTCGTGATGGGACCGAGACCAGCTCTGTCCAGCTCCTCCTGGTAGGCCCTTCTCGACGCCTCGGCCAAAGCCAACTGCTCCTCGTCTGCGCAGTAGATGGCGGAGCGGTACTGGGTTCCCAGGTCGTTGCCCTGGCGCATTCCCTGGGTGGGGTCGTGGGACTCCCAGAACGTTCGCAGGAGCGCCGGATAGGTGATCTGATCCTGGTCGAAGACGACCAGCACCACCTCCGCATGGCCGGTCATTCCGGTGCAGACCTCCTGGTATGTCGGGTTCGGGGTGATCCCCCCGCTGTAGCCGACAGCGGTGGTGTGAACCCCCGGAAGCTCCCAGAAGAGGCGCTCAGCCCCCCAGAAACAGCCCATGCCGAACACCGCCTGCCCGGTCCCGGCTGGGAACGGCGGTACCAGCCGGTGACCCAGAACCGGGTGCACCCCCTCCACCGGCATCATCTCGGCCCGCCCGGGAAGGGCCTTGGAGGAGGAGGGCAGATCCGCCCGATGAACGCTCAGCTTCATAGTCTCGCCACCCTCAGAAATTTAACGGCTGTCCCACGCTACCATCCCGGACCCGCCGTGGGCCGGCCGGAACATCATCCGCTCATTCCCACCGGAACAGGGTGGTTGCGAGAATTCCGGCCGCCACCGCCCATGCTGCGACCAGGACCCAGGATGAAGTGCCAGGAGGATGCCCCTGCATGACCGAGCGCAACGAGGAGCTGAGCGCCGCCGCCGGCAGCACCCTGGCGACCGGTTGAACCACCCCTGGCAGCTGCCGCACCGGCAGCGCGATCCCGCCCAGGATCAGGAAGACCAGGTAGAGCCCGTTGGCCCCACCCAGGGTCAGCTCAGCCCGGAGGGCGCCGGCCAGGGTGAGCCCGATGGCGGCGAATGTGAAGCTCCCCACCAGCAGCACCACCACGGCCAGCCACCAGCTGCCCCTACCGCTCCAGCCGAAGGCGAAGTGGGCGATGAGCACGATGAGCACGATCTGCCCCACCTCCACCAGCGCGACGGATGCCGCCTTCGCCAGCACCAGCGAGAACCTGCTGAGGGGGGTCCCACCGAGGCGCTTCAGCACCCGGTAGTAGCGCTGATACGCCGTGGATATTCCCAGGGTGACCATCCCAGTGGACATCACGGCCAGGGTCAGCACCCCCGGCACCAGAAAGTCGATGGGCCGCCCCCTGACGGACGGCAGCACCCGAAAGCTGGCGAAGAACACCAGAATCAGGACCGGCAGCACCAGGATCACCAGCAGGTTCTCGGGCTGGCGGAGGAGGAGCAGGAGCTCCACTCTGAGCTGGCCCTGGAACGAGCGTCCGAATCCGCTGCCGCGCGGCCTGGACAGGTCGGTCGCCACGTCGACCCTCTCTCTCAACTAGGCCTGCTCATCGGTCAGGTCGAGGAACACTTCCTCCAACGACGAACGCCCGATTCGCAGCTGGTTGAAGGCTATCCCCTGCTGGGCGAGCAGGGCTGTGAGCTCGGCTGCCACACGGGGGGGCTCCCCGCAGGCGAGATCGTAGGCACCGCGGCCCCGGTCCAGGACGCCAAGCACTCCGGGCAGCTGGCCCACCGCGGCGAGGGCGGCCTGCGGCAGCGGTTCTCGGAGCTGCAGCTGCAGCCGGGCGGGCCCGGCTCCGGCGCGCAGCCGCTCCGGGGAGTCGAATGCGACCAGAACTCCTCCCTTGATGACGGCGACCCTGTCGGCCAGGCGCTCCGCCTCCTCCATCGAGTGGGTGGTCAGGATCACCGTCACCCCCCTTGCCTGACGCTCCCTGACGATATCCCAGGTGAGGAGCCGGGCGCGCGGATCCATTCCGGCCGTGGGCTCGTCCAGAAAGAGGACGAGCGGGCTCCCGATCAGGGCCAGAGCCAGGGAGAGCCGCTGCTTCTCTCCACCTGAGAGCTGGCGGTAGAGGCGGTCACCTCTGTCACCGAGCCCGACCTGCTCCAGCAGCCCTGAGATGGGCTCGGGCCGTGCGAAGTAGGACGAGAAGAGTTGCAGCGCCTCCCTGACCCGGATGGTGGGGTATATCCCTCCCTCCTGGAGCATGAGGCCCATCAGAGGGCGCACCGCCGACCGGTCCGCGACCGGGTCGAGGCCCAGCACCGATATCGATCCCTCATCCGGGCGTCGGTACCCCTCGATCATCTCAATGGTGGTGGTCTTGCCCGCGCCATTGGGGCCGACGACTGCGATCAGCTCACCGGGTTCCACCTCCATGCTCAGGGAGCGCACCGCGGGCCTGCCCCGATAGGACTTGCCCACATCGCAAAGGGAGATGGCCGCCTGCGACCGGGCCCCGTGGTCGACCTGAGGCGGTCTCACTGCTGCCGATGCGCTCCCGGCGCCAGGTCCACTCTGTAACCGACCCCGAAGACGGTGTTGATGCGGAAGGGCAGGCTGGGAAACGCCTCGAACTTCTCGCGCAGCCACCTGATGTGCACGGCGACCGTCTTGCTGTCCCCGTGAAAGTCCGTGCCCCAGACCGCTCGCAGGAGCGACTCGCGGCTGTGGACGCGCCCGGGATTGCTGAGGAGGTAGAAGAGCAGATTGAACTCGCGGGGGCTCATCTTCACCTCCCGCTCGCGCAGCGACACTCGTCGCGAGGTCCGATCCAGCACGAACCCTTCGATCTCGATGCGGTCCGGGGCCATCGCGGGTCGAGTGGGCCTCTGCGACCTTCGCAGCAGGGCCTCCACCCGGGCCATGAACTCGCCGACCCCGAAGGGCTTGGTCATGTAGTCGTCCGCCCCCAAGCTCAAGCCGCTCACCTTGTCCTGCTCCGCAGCCCGGGCGGTCAGCATCAGGATGGGAACATCAGACTCCGCTCGGAGCGCCCTGCAGACCTCCTCCCCGGAGAGCTCCGGCAGCATCACGTCGAGCACCACCAGATCCGGTGGCCGGGCGCGTGCCAGAGCGAGCCCCTCGGTGCCCGAGACCGCCTCGGAGACGACATAGCCCTTGGCCGCGAGGTTGTAGCGCAGGGTCATGCGCACCGCCTCCTCGTCCTCCACCAGCAGGACGCGACGCCCGGATCCCGTGGTGGTCGCACCCAGGGCCAATTCCTAGCCCAGCTCAACCAGGCGGCCGGTCTCCAGGAACACCACATCCTCGGCGATGTTGGTGACGCGGTCCGCGATGCGTTCCAGGTTGTGGGCGATGAACAGCAGGTTGGTGGCGGGGTAGGCCCACTCCGGATGCTCCCGCATGGTCTCCACAAGATCGTCGAAAACCCGATGGTAGATGCGGTCGATCCGATCGTCCCGGGCGGCGATGTCCTGAGCCCGGCGGATATCCGGCCTGATTATGGTGTCCATGATGTCCCGCACCTGATCCTCGACGTACCTTCCCAGCCGGATTATGGTTTCCACCCCAGGCCGTGAGGGCAGTTCGATAAGCGGCAGGGCATAGCGGGCGCAGCTCTTGGCGTGGTCCCCCATGCGCTCCAGCTCGGAGGCGATCAGCAGCAGTCCGAAGATGGCGTGCAGATCGTGACCGGACGGGTGCCTGATCTCCAGCACCTCTATGCCGCGCTCGCGCTCCAGGCGGTGGCGGTCGTTGATCTCCAGGTCGCCGGAGATCACCCCCCTCAGCCTGTCCCCGTCCCTGTCCTCCAGGCCGCCCATGGCCCCTGCGACCCCTTCGGCGACGAGCTGACCCAGAAGGCGCACCCCGTCCCGGCGGGCGGCGAGCTCCGCTCCCAGATCCCAGCTGACTTCTGCCGACTCCACGATTGGATCTTAGACGAGATGTCCGGGCGGGCCGGGCTCTGGCGCCGCCAGCAGCATCGTCACCGTGGTTCCAGCACCTGGCCGACTGGTGACCTCGATCCTGCCCCCCTGGAGTTCCACGGCCTGTCGAGCGATGGTGAGGCCGAGCCCGCTGCCGGCTCCCGAGCGGGACCGGTCCGCAGTGTAGAACCGTTCGAAGACGCGGGGCAGAGCCGAGGCGGGAATGCCGCTGCCGGTGTCGCGCACCACAATGCTGGGAGCGCCCTCCACCAGGCCCGTGGTGACCGTGACCCGCCCGCCTCTGCCGGTGAACTTGATGGCGTTGTCCAGGACGTTCGCGAGCGCGCGCCGGAGGCGCCCCGGGTCGATCCGGGCCATGGTGGGAGCTCCGAGGCACCTCATCTCCAGATCCCTCGCCTCCGCCTGAGGCGCGAGCCCGGCGCAGACGGTCGACACCAGCTGGTGCAGGTCGGCCACCTCCATCTGCGCCTGCTCAGCTCCGGCCTCCAGGCGGGCCAGGTCGAGAATCGCCGAGACCAGCTCATGCAGGTGGGCCGCCTCCTTGGCGATGCGGCCTGCGAAGTCCCGGGCGGCCGCGGGGTCGTCCCTGGCCTCGCCGGTCAGGGTCTCGGCCAGCAGGGTGAGGCTCGCGAGCGGGGTGCGCAGGTCGTGAGACAGGTTGGCCAGGAGCTCCTGATGGGCTCGGCTCAGCCTGCGCTCGTGTGTGATGTCGCTCAGGATGACCAGGACCATGGGAGTGGTCTGGTGGTGGAGAGGGGCCGCCACCACCTGCAGAACTCGCCTCCAGCCGTCATGCGAGATCTCGCCCCGGCAGATCTGGCCGCCTTCCAGGGCGCGCCCCACCAGCTCGCCGGCGCGCGGGTCGTCTGCGAACTGGGCCAGCGGCGTTCCCGGGAGAAGAGAGCCTGTGCCCGCGGTGGCCAGGGGCCCGCGCAGAGCGAGCAGGGACGCGGAGTTCGGGCTGGCCCACACCAGTTGGCGGCTGGAGTCGAGAAGCAGGACGGAGTCGGTGCCCAACTCGGCCCACGTCCGCAGCACCTCCGCGCCCAGGGCGGGATCGGAGATCCCGGACTCGCCCTCGCTCACGGCTCCCACTGCCCGGAGCGTTCGCTCAGGCGTCCCAACTTCGAGACGCGCACCTCCTCCTGGTCTCCCTCGACCTGGATGTGCCACACCGCCCCCTTGGGGCACCGAGACGGGTCCCCAAGACCGGCCGCCTCCAGCAGGGGAATGAGCACGTTGCCGTGGGAGCACGCCGCCGCCGACCGCCTGCCCGGCGGAAGATAGGCGGCGAGCAGCCGCCGGAGCAGCCGTCCCGCCTCTTCTGGACCCCGTGGCTCCCGGCTCTCAAAGAGCTCAGGGTCGGCAGCCAAGGAGGCCGCCTGCAGGTGGGCCGCGGGGAGCAGGGTGTCCATGCAGCGAATCGCCGGGCTGGAGTAGAAGTGGCTCACCCCTTTCTGAGAGATGAGCTCCGCGATGGCCGCCGCCTGGCGCCAGCCGAAGGCGGTCAGGGGCCTCAATTCGTCGGCCAGCGTCCACTCGCCCTGGTCTAGGGCCACCGCGTGACGGACCAGATAAAGGCTCGGCACTTCTGCCCAGAGTATATGGGCCGGAGCGCACCATGCCCTCACCGTTCACACTTACCAGGTGAGAACTGGTCCCTCCCCGGCCGCGGGGTCCGGCCCATGACCGGGCCGCCCAGGCTGGCGGCTATCGACGTGGGCAGCAACACCATCCACCTGCTTCTCGCCAGCTGTGGGCCCGGCCAGCCGCCGCGCCAGCTCTACCGCCGCCGGGAATTCGTCCAGCTGGGACTCGATGTTGCCCTGAGGGGGCGAATCGAGGAGGAGCGCATGGCCAGGGCCGCGAAGACCCTGGCCGACCAGGTGGTCGAAGCGCGCAGGCGGGGGGCGGAGCGGGTCGCCGTCGGTGGCACTCAGGCCCTCCGGTCGGCGCAGAACGGAGCCGAGGTTGCCGAGGTCCTGGCGCGGAGCGCCGGAATACCCAGGGTCGTCATTGTGCCCCCGCAGGAGGAGGCGCAGCTCGCCTTTGATGGAGCCACCATGACGCTTCCGGGGCCGGAGCTGGTTCTGCTGCTGGACATAGGGGGCGCGTCCACCCAGGCCGCTCTGGGCCGCGCGCGTGGGTTGTGCTCGGATCATTCCCTGGCCCTGGGCTCGGGCACCGTCAGCGCCCTTGCGTCGGGGGACCCGCCGACCTCCGAGGAGTGGCGAAGGATGCAGCGAGAGGTCGGCCAGCGGATCCCGGACCTGGTGCCGCCACCCCCGGGGACCCTGGTCCTCGGCACCGGTGGGACCATCACCAATCTTCCGCGGATTCTGGGGCGGCCCAAGAACTCGTCACTTCGGCTGCGCGATGTCGAAAAGGTGATCGAGATCTTTCGCGAGATTCCCGTGCTCGAGCTCGCCCAGCGGACCGGTATGGACCAGGAGCGGGTGCGCCTGTGCCGGGGCGGCAGCCTCATCCTGGCCCAGCTCATGGACATCCTGCGGCTCTCCAGCGTGAGGTGCTCGGAGCGGGGACTGCGGGACGGGATGGTCTCTGGGCTGCTGGAGCGCGGGGATGACTGGTGGCGGGCCGTGGAGGCCAGGGGCGCCCATCCGAAGCGGCGGTCTGGCCATCAATCGGCACTCGCCCATGTCTGAGGACCTGACCTGCGGAGAGCTGGCCCGGCGGGCTCTGGCGGACCGGCACCAGTCGGTGAGATGGGCGGTTGCGCGACTGCCACTTCCCTCCGACCTCGAGGCGGTCCACGACACCAGGGTCGCCCTCAGGCGTCTGCGGGAGGCCCTGACAGGGCTGGCCCCCTGCCTCACCAAGAAGGATCTGCTGCTGGTGGACAGGGTCCGTCTCGGCGAGCGGGAGCTCGGCCCCCTGCGTGACTCCGAGGTCCGGGATGAGCTCCTCACAGCGGTGCTTGGCCCGGTGGCCGTGTCATGGGATCGCAGCGATGATCCTCTGGCCGCAGCGGCCTACGGCAACTCGCTGCTGCCCGGGGGTTCGGAACTTCGGTCCGGTCCCCGGGGGTTCGAGTCCGAAGCCCGACGGGGGCTCGCGGACAGGCTGGCGGCGGAGATTGCCACCGCTCGCAACCTCCTTATTGAGGGCCGCGGATTGCGCAGACTGGCGAGGCTTGCGCCACCCTCGGCAGGCAGGCTGGGCAGGGCGGCCCAGCAGCCCGCCCGAGAGCTGGCCCTGCAACAGCTTCCCAAGCTGTTCAACACTGCGGCGCGGCCGCACGGCAGCAGCGCTCAACTTCATCGACGCCGAATCCGTGTGCGCCGCCTGCGCTACCGGCTCGAGCTCTTCGCGCCGGTGCTGGGTGCGGGCCAACCTGCGGTCGTCGAACAGCTGCGCCAGTTGCAGAGCGCCTTGGGGCACTTTCATGACCTGGCGATGCTGGTGGAGTGGATGGATGCAGCCTCCCGCAGTCAGCCCCGCCAGCTGCGCCCGGCCTTGCGAAGGCTGACCGTGAGAGTGGAACTGGAGCACCAAGCGGCAGAGGAGGAGGCCGATGCTTTGGTGCGCCGTCTGGATGCGACCGACTGGTGGGTTGCCGCCCGCCGCGCCACCTCTGCCTGAGGGGCCGAGGCGGAGCGCCTGGTCCCGGGATGGCTTTGCGCAGATCTGCTGAACGGCTGTCCATTCCTTGGGGCGCGCATGTTCTTGTGTGACCGGCCCGCGCGCTCTCGCGGCCTGCGTTTCCGCGGCGTACTCGTCGATCTGGGGCAGACAGCACTGGCTGGCTTCCCTCACAGCGCAGCATCAGGAGGTATCCGGGCACACGGCCGCGGCCGTGGTGCTCGGTAGAAGGGCACTCGGGCACCCTGCCCGGCGCAGACCCCGGGCAAGTCCAGGTGTGACCACATCCGACTAAGGATCGAACCGGCGGGACAGCCCGTGGGGTGGACAACGACCATGTCGAATGCGCCGGCATGGCGGTCACGGGGTGCGAGGGCCAGCCCGAGACCAGAAGGCGTGAGGGCGGCCACCTAACTGAGTCAAGTCCCGAGCCGGCGTCGGCATGTTGGGCACGACCCAGTTCGGGAAGGGCGTTTCTTCCCGGCCGGGTGTCATTCATGGGCACTCAGCAGGAACGGTCTGGCGCAGCCAGCCGGGGCAGGCCAGCATCCGCTCATCGTTCGAAGCTATCCTTGACTGCATGACGACTGCTCCAGGCGGCGGGGACAATCCCAGCTGCATAGTGATCGGCGCCGGGGTGATCGGGCTCGGCATCGCATGGGAACTTGCCAGAGTGGGGTGGACGGTCAGCGTGCTGGAGCGCGGCCCGGTCAGCGGGCGGGGCACCTCCGCAGCGGCCGCGGGGATGCTGGCGGCGGGGGTTGAGGCCTCCGCTCCCGGGCCGTTCCTTGACCTCTGCCGCCGGAGCGCCGCCCTTTGGGATGACTGGGCCGCTGGAATTAAGGACGACTCCGGGGTCGATTGCGAGCTGGAACGAACGGGGCTGCTTCGGGTCACCTCCCAGCCCCAGATGGCGACCGCCTTCGAGGTCCGGCGGGCGTGGCAGATCAATCAGGGGATGCGGGTATCGGAGCTTCTGTCATTCGACGATCTGCGGCGAGAGGTGCGGGGGATATCCTCGACCATGGTCGCCGGGCTGATGTATCCCGACGAGGCCCATGTGCACGCGCACCGGGTTCTTGAGGGCTTGGAAGGGGCCGGTAGGGGCCGCGGGGTTCAGATCGAGACCCAGGTGGAGATTGAGCGGGTGGAGCTGACCTCGGACGGGGTCGCCGCGGTCGCGAGGGACGGGCGAAGCCACCTCGGGGACCGGCTGGTGGTGGCGGCCGGTCCCTGGAGTGGGCGGCTTCTGGCAGAACTCGGGGTCGCGGCCGCGGTGGAGCCCGTCCGCGGTCAGATATGCGCTGTCAGGATGCCCGGCGGTTCCCTGCCACGGATTGTTTTTGGCGACGGCGGTTATGTGCTGCAGAAGCGCTCCGGGGTGACATTGGTGGGCGCGACCGAGGAGCAGGTTGGATTCGAGCCCTGGGCCACCCTTGGAGCGATGGGCGAACTGGCCCAGGTGGCGCAGGGCCTCTACCCCGCCGCGGCCACGGCGCCCCTGGTTCACCTCTGGGCGGGTCTTCGGCCGCACGCCCCCGGAGGGCCCCTGTTGGGCAGGGTGCCCAAGAGCGATCGCATTCTTCTCGCGACCGGACATCACCGCAACGGGATCCTCCTGGCCCCGGTGACGGCGGCCCTCATCAAGGAGGCGCTGGTCTCCGGGGTGGACCCGGCTGAACTGTCTCCCTTCAGCCCCGCCCGCTGCGGCTGAGGCGGAGCCTCAGCCCGTCGGACGCCAGGATGGCGCCCGGCACCGGCCTTCTCTCGGACAGGTGGGTCAGGATGAACGATGTGCGCGGAGCGTCTCGCATCAGCTCCTCCACCTCCTCCCGCCACAGGTGGATGGGGGCCGGCGCCGACCACCCGGTGCATTCACAGAGCAGATGGTCCACCATCTTGGACAGACGGCGGATCCCGGCACACAAGGTGGTGTCGCCGGAGTAGCCCAGCACCACTTCGGGGGACTCCACTCGGAACGCCAGGCAATGCAAGGACTCCGCGTGCTCAACCTCGAACGCCTGCAGCACGTGGTTGCCGACCCGGTGCAGGTCTCCGTCCTCAACCTCTTTTATGATCGGGGGGTTGGCAGCCATGGTCGCGTCCCAGAACCGCTTGCCGATCGCAAGATCCCCCAGGGTTGCGATGTGGCCCTCGAGCCCCCTGGGTCCGATCAGCAGGAGCGGGGCCGCCTGGGGTCGGCGCAGAGCGCGGGCCGCCAGCAGGGTCGGCAGCTGGCCGACATGGTCGCCATGCAGGTGGGTTATGGCGACCGCCTGGAGGTCGCCGACATCCACCCCCATCCGCGGCAGGAGCACGGCGGCAGGGGCCCCGCAGTCGAGCAGCAAAGAGCCGTCGACCAGGTAGCCGGCCTGATGGCCGGTGTCGGCGAACGCCGCCCCGCTGCCCAGGATCGCCAACTCCATCTGGACTCAGATCCTCTGCAGCCGCACGGCGGTTGGGCTTGACGGCGCCGGACGCCGCCGGCGCCCCGCGCGCCAGCCCCTCCAGACCAGCAGGGGGTACGCGCCACGCACCTTTGACCATTGCGCCAGGGAGTCCGCGGAGGAGTGTCCGGGATGCGAGAAGGCGATTCGGTCGGCCATCTCGGCCAGCGCCGAGAGGGCCGACTCAACCTCCGGCGCCAGGCGGCCGCCCAGTTCCGCGCAGCCAGCCGCCAGCTCGGTCATGGTGAGGCAGCTGGGGTTTCGCCGACCTGCGAGTCTCAGCGGCAGTTCCAGCCGCCGCCTGAGCTGAGCCGGGCTGCGGACCAGCAGCACCCAGCGGGCTCCGGCCATGAGCAGGGCCAGCAGCAGAACGACCAGGGCGACCAGCACCAGCCAGGTCAGCTCCTGGCGTCCGTGGCTGGTGCGCACGGTCTGCTTGATGGACCCGGTCTGGGTGACTGCTGGGCGCACCCCCGGGTGGGGTGCCGTGACGGTGGTTGTCGGAGTCGGGGTGGTGGTTGTCGCGGCGGCCCCGGTGGGCTGATAGAACCCATCGGGGGTTGGCTCGAAGTTGACCCAGCCGTACCTGGGAAAGTAAACCTGCACCCAGGTGTGGGCATCCGCCGCGGTGATCAACCGCTGCCCGTTCGGCAGCCGGCCCTCCTCACCGGGCCCGAATCCGCTCACCAACCGGCTCGGTATCCCCAGGGTTCGCAGCATCGCTCCCATCGCGGATGCGAAGTACTGGCAGTAGCCGCGATGGGAGTCGTTGAGGAAGTACACGATGGGCCAGACGTCGGCAGGGGGAGTGGGCGGCTGCAGGGTGTAGATCTCATCCGCCCGCAGCGCGTTCTGGATGTTCACCGCGATCTGGTAGGGGTTGGTGGCGGTCCCCGCCATGGCCAGCGCGTCGGATGCCAGCTCGTTCGCATCGATGAAGTCGGAGTCGGCCGGCAGAGAGGTGTCCGGCTGAACCCAGGAGGGATAGTCGGTGCCAGCCTGCTCCAGCTCCTGTGCCGTCGCCACCGACACGGACCCGTCCGTGGTCAAAGTCTGGGACTGGGGGAGGTCGGAGGCCAGGCCTCCTTGGGGAGTCACGGTGTTCACGGTCAGCACCGCTCCCCTGTCCGTCTGGCCCGATACCCGGTAGGGGACCCGCATGCCAGGGGTGGTGAGCGGGCTGCCCGGGTAGAGCAGGTCCGGCGCCTGCTGGGCTCCGGTCCCGAGGTAGGTCACCTGGAGCGATACCTCCTTGCGCGCCGCCTCGGTCGCGGCGGTTCCCTGTGAGGCGGAGTCGGCGTAGGGAAGAAATCCGTCGGGCTTAACCGTCACCGTGGTGGCCGGGGCCTCGTACCAGTTGCCGTTCACGAAATTGGTCAAGGTGACCCCCCGAAGGTATACGGTGCCTCCGGGAGCGGAGGTGCGGTAGCTGAGGATCGGGGTTCGGACCTCCCTTATCGGCCCCCCCGGCACAACCGCGGTGGAGTAGCCGGAGATCGCACCGATCGTGGTTGTGGCGCTGGTCTTGGTCACCTGGGGCCCGGAATGGAAGAACCGCTGGCTGATGTTGGTGCGATTGAGAGGGGGTGCTATCAGGGCCACCAGGGTGATGACCACGGCGCACCCCAGGGCTATGGACAGACTGCGCCTCGGCTGGGCGCCGGCCCAGGGCGTCCCCTGGCGTGCCCACCGGGCGATCTCCCCTTGCTCGTGGGTCCATCCCAGCAGGGCGAGCCCGCTCACAATGGCTCCGGTGACCGGCCAGAATGGCGCGCTCTCCAGGATCGGAGCGATGTTGACCAGGTCCGCTATCAGCACGATGAGGGGCAGGGTGCAGGCGATCACCCCGGCCTGCTCGCGCACGGCCCACCACCCGACCCAGGCGCCCACCGCCCAGCAGAGGGCGAGCAGAGTGAAGATCTGCTCAGTGACCGGGTTCGACCCACCCACCTCCTGCTGGAGGAGGCTGAAAACACCTCCGCTGGCGCCCACCCCGCCGGCGACCTGCTCGGTGATCAGGAGCACGGTCACCCCACCTCCGAGCAGCACCGCCACGATTCCCAGGGCCCGGTTTTTCAGCCAGCGGGCGCTGGCAGCGGCCATCAGAACGCCGGTCGCGGCAGCCAGGCAGCCGGTGCCACCCAGACCTCCCAGAACGGTCACCGCCAGCGCTCCAGCAGTTGAGACTGACAGCAGCAGTGCGAGAGCCACGGTCACCCAGGTGGCGGACCTTGGTACTGCTAGCGGAGCTGGGCGCCGCAGCGCCCCCTCCGCCCCCGGCCCGACCGCGGGCACCTGGGCCCTGTTGGGGGCTGCGACCAGTGCTGCGGCCGCTGCCAAAAGGGCCAGCAGGGCCAGCCCAAGCTCAGACAACCGCCCTGCCCACCGCAGGTTCCAGGCGTGACAGGTCATCGCCCTGCCTGATCTGCCAGATGTCCAGCACCAGCCGCCACTGGGTGGGAATGCGCCCGGTCTGGGGCTCGCGTCGGAAGGACTGGGGGTCCACGTAGATCGCGAACCCCCGGCGCCCTGGTTGTGAATTTGCTGCCATGGCCTCGACCCATTCTCCCGACGGGTCGGATGTGATCAGGACCACGTTGCCTCGGTTCCGCCAGGCGGGAAGGTGGCGGGCCAGGACCTCGCCGAGCCCGATCTGCCCATCCGCCTGGGCCAGCGCCAAAGCCTCCATGATCAGCTGCTCCTGGGCGTCTCCCCGCAGTGGTGCCAGGTCGGTCAGCACCCTGTCTGTGGCCAGCAATCCCACGGCCCGTCCGTGCCGGAGTGCTCCGTGAGCCACTGAAGCGGCCATCGTGACGGCGTACTCCAGGGAGCTCTCGGGTGCTTGGCCCTGGTGCACTCCCCTTCTCAGGTCGAGGACGACCAGGAGGTCGGAGCCCTCCTCGGCGTCGAACGTGCGGCTCATCAGCCGTCCCTTCCTGGCAGTCGATATCCAGTGGATCCGCCCGATCCCGTCAGCGGGGTCGTGCTCTCGTATGCCGGAAGCGCTCGGGGGCAGGTCGCGGGGCCGCCCGCCCCGGTCCGAGTCCAGGCCCGCGCGGGCGCCGATGAAGGCCAGGTCGGGCAGATTGTAGATGGCTGGGTAGACCAGGACACTGCCCTGGGCCTCGAGCCTGATCCTCCGCGGGAAGAGGCCGAACGGATCCGCCAGGCGCACCTCGGTCGGCCCCAGCGAGTAACGTCCCCGGGCCAGCAGGCGCACCTCGCTCTCCCAGGTGGCCTGCTCGTGGGCGCGAAGCGAGAGGCCCCGCGACGCCCTGTATCCCGGGAAACCGGCCAGATCGCGCACCTCCAGCATGGGTATGGGCAGAAAGGAGTCGTTCTCGATCGTGAACCGCTGGGCGAACACCTCGCCGACCATCTGGGTTCCCCCCGGAGCCTGGCGCAGGAATGAGATCCGCCTGGACGTCAGCAGGCTCCAGAGAAGGGAAAGCAGGGTGACCAGGATGGCGGCGTATACCAGGGTGAAGGCGAGCTGGACCCCATTGATGTAGGCGAAGAAGGCCGCCACCACCACCACCGCGAACAGGGAGCCCCTGTACATCTGAGTCCTCCGGCGACCGACGGACGCACCCCAACGGGCGTCAGCCCGCGGCGCGCCTTCCTCCGATCGGCACCGGCTCGTGTTCCATGACCTCCTCCAGGGCGCTTGCCCCGGTGGTGCCCCGCAATTCCGCGTTCGCCTTCAGCACCAGACGGTGCAGCAGGATGGGCTCCGCGAGGCGCTTTATGTCATCGGGGATGACATAGGCGCGCCCTTCGAGCAGGGCCAGCGCCTGGCTGGAACGGAGCAGGCCCAGGCTGGCCCTGACGCTGGCTCCCAGGGCGAGGTCCGGGTGACTGCGGGTCTGCTGCACGATGCGCACCAGGTACTCCTTGATCTCCGGTGCCACATGGACCTCCGAGACCGCCTCCCGCAGCCCCGCGAAATCCTCCGGGCTGGTCACCGGCTCCAGCTCGTCAAGCGGTGACGTGGTCCCGAACCGGTCGAGGATCTCCAGCTCTCCTTGGAGGTCGGCATACCCCAGGGAGACGCGCATCAGAAACCGGTCCACCTGGGCCTCGGGCAGGGCGAAGGTGCCCTGGTATTCGATGGGGTTCTCGGTCGCCAGAACGACAAAGGGATCGGGGAGGGGATGGGTCGTCCCGTCCACCGTCACCTGCCGTTCCTCCATCGCCTCCAGGAGGGCTGATTGGGTCTTCGGAGTGGCCCGATTTATCTCATCCGCAAGCAGGATCTGAGTGAATACGGGACCCCTGCGAAACTCGAAGACGCCCTGGGTTGGATGGTAGATGTTGGCTCCGGTGATGTCTCCCGGGAGCAGGTCGGGGGTGAACTGCACCCTGTCGAAATGGCCCCCCGTCGCCTTGGCCAGTGCCTTGGCCAGCATCGTCTTGCCAACGCCAGGAACATCCTCGATCAGGACGTGGCCGCCGACCAACCAGGCTATGGTGCACAGCTCGATCTGCCGCTGGTTGCCGACTATGACGGTGCCGACGGCTTCGGTAAGGGCCCGCACCTTCTCGGTGGCGCCTGTTCCCACCGGACTCTCCCTTCGCATCCTTCCCTGCCGATCCCACATCGACACTGGCGGCAGTATAAGCCGACACCTGGGGAGGCGTTGCCGGCCGGGCTAGAGGCGCTCCACCCGGCCCAGGTCGAGGACGAAGACGGTGGCTCTGCCGATCTCGACCTCAACGTCCACCTCGTAAGGTGCTCCGCCGTCCTGGCTCTTGCCGGCGTTGAGCTGCTCGTGTCTGGGTCGGCACACCGTGCGCAGCGTCCCGATGGCTTCGTCCACCAGGCTGTCGTCGACCCCCAGCAGCAGCAGGGAGTTCTTCCGCTCCAAAAAGCCGCCCTCGCTGCTGAGCCGGGTGACCCCAAACCCGCGGGCTCCCAGCGCCTCAAGTGCCCGGGCAGCATCCTGCTCGTGCACAATCGCCACCACCAGCTTCAAATCTCTCTCCCCACAGTCAGCCGCTCCACGGCCAGCTCTCGACAAAGCTTTGCCAACTCATCGGCCGGCCGGGTCGCATCCAAGATGACCAAGCGATCGGGGAAGTGGCGGGCCAGCCCCAGGTACCCCGATCTAACGCTTTCATGGTACGAGGTTGCCTCGAGCTCCATTCGATCAGGGGTCCCGTTCCGGCGCCTGGTAACCGCCAGTTCCACTGGCAGGTCGAGTATCAAGGTGAGATCGGGCAGGCGCTCCAGTCCACAGACCCGATGGAGAGTCACGATGTCGTCGGCCGCCAGCCCCCGGGCACCCTGGTAGGCGAGGGTGGAGTCCAGGTAGCGGTCGGAGACAACCACCTCGCCACCCGCCAGGGCCGGCTGGATCACCTCCGCCGCCAGCTGCAGGCGCGAGGCGAGAAAGAGGGCCGTCTCCGCCCAGGGAGCCATCGGGCTTCCGGCCGAGGGCTCCAGGAGGAGCTCGCGGATCCGCTCCCCGAGCGCGGTTGAGCCGGGATCCCTGACCACCGTGACCCGCCTGCCCAGTCGTGACATGGCCTCGGCCAGGAGCCCGACCTGGGTCGTCTTGCCCGAGCCGTCGAGCCCCTCCACGCTTATGAAGAAACCTGGATCGCTCAACCTGGGACTACCTCCCGCATGGTCTGGCCGGCGAACAAGCGCAGCGGTTGCTGGCTCAGGACGCTTGGGCCGTGGGGTAGATGCGCAGTCGCCGCCGGGGTTCCCTGCCGGTGCTGCTCGCCACCAGCTCGCTGTCTTCGACAAGTTGGTGCTGCAGCCTGCGGATGTACGCATTTTGCGGCGAGAGCTCGGCCACTGTCCCCTGGCGGGCCCGCTCGATGCCGTCTCGGGCCTCCTGCAGCGCGGCATCGGTGGGGTCGACCGGTTCGAGATTGTAGAGCTGGCTCAGGAAGGTCCTGATCTGGGCCACCGTGTTGCTCCGGAGGATCGAGATGGGGATCCCGTCGGACTCGGCTGCCCTGATCGGGGAGTCGTGGCGGCGATAGTAGTTCTTGAGCGTCAGCACCATGTCCGCGTCGTCCACATGGTGCTGGATGCGGACAGGCACCTTGAGCTCGCGCACCGCCTGCTCCAGGTAGACGCGCGACACGCCGTAGGGAAATATCGAGGTGTCGGCCGCTGTCCCGTCGGCGCGGCCCTCCACCAGCTCCGCCAGGCTGGCCGGGCGCCGTGAACGCCCCGGCGGCCGCGCCTCCTGGGCGAAGAGCTCTCGCGAGCCACGGTCGTCGAATGGGGCCGGTTCCACCAGGCGGGTGGTCACCCCTCTGCCCTCCCGCATCTCCCGCAGCTGGGCGGGGCGGGGGCGGCCACGCAGGGCTTCGTCGACCACGTCGGCGAGCGGCATGTGGACGGTCACCCGGTGGCGATCCACGATCTCCACCAGCGCGTCGAAGGTGGGCGGCGCCTTGCGCTCCAGCACCGACTTCTGGGTCCCGCGCCGGCGGGGCCCCCCCTCCGGGGGGGGCCCCCCCCCGGTCCCCGCGCGGCCGGCACGTAGGGGGGGGGGGAGCCGACGAGTGGCCCGG
>Ga0080006_1140011_pt1 | contig 27127 bp, 24 predicted proteins | sample RS3BMetagenome_FD_69209 | JGI IMG/M metagenome (GOLD analysis project Ga0080006, IMG submission 69209) | Ferric oxide microbial mat and aquatic microbial communities from Rainbow Spring, Yellowstone National Park, USA - RS3B (SPADES... ...
TCCAACGGCTCAAGAATCGGACTTGGCATCGCGCCTCCCATCGTCGCTTACGACGACAAGAAACGCGAAAGCGGAAGCAGAAATTCCTAACTCACCAACTATTTATGACTCAGGTCACTAGGAGCGCCGGTCCGGAGGACCCGGCGGACGCACCCCCCGGTGCAGGTGATGGTGCCGGACGGCCCTAGTCCGGGGCGCGCCGGCGGCCGTACGTTCGAATTGATGAGGACCGATGGGGCAGATCGGGATCCTCGTGCCACTCCCGCGGCGGGGTCGGGTACGGACGGTCCGGTCCGCTCGTCCCGAGGTCGGTCGTCCCCCGCACACCGGCACCCCGTCGACGGCAGACTGGCCCGGGCCCAGGAGACCCGGCGCCTCCTGGTCGAGGCCCTCCTGGCCCTCGTCGACGAGGGCGCCACGGCGCCCTCGACCCGGCAGGTGGCCGAGCGCGCGGGGGTGTCCTTGCGGATCGTGTTCCACCGCTTCCGCGACACCCGGGGCCTCCTGGTCGCCGGCGTCGCACTCCAGTCCGAGCGGCACCGCGACATCCTGTTCGCCATCCCGCCGAAAGGCGCCACCGGCCTGCGGATCCGCGTCCTCTGCCGTCAGCGGCGGCTCTACTTCGAGGCGCTCTCCCCGGTGTTCCGGGTCGCCCAGACCCGACCGGACGCGGCCGGCGCACTCCGGGACCTGCTCGCCGAGGACCGGGCCCGGATGCGTCACCAGCTGTCCGGCACGTTCGCCCCCGAGCTGGCGGCCCGGGGCGCGGACGCCGGCGACCTGCTCGACGCGCTCGAACAGGCGCTGGGGTGGGCGTCGTGGCGGGCGCTCCGCGACGTCCGGGGCCTGACGCCGGCAGCGGCCGAGCGGGCCATGGCCTTCACCGCGGAACGCCTGCTCGGCTGACGGCGGTCCCGGCTCCGGTACGCGGCGGTCGCCCGCCCGAGGTGGTCGCCCGGCCACCGGCCGGGTCCGTCACCCACCTGCCGCCCAGGGGGTGTGGTTGAAGCCGGCGAGGACCGGTCCCGCCGGGCCCCAGTCGATCCGGGTGACCGAGGCGTTTGCCAGGTAGAGGCGCCAGGCGCCCTCGTCGCCCGTGCCGAGCGCCCAGCAGACGGCGGCCTTGATCGGCGACACGTGGCTCACCACGACGACGATCCCCTCCCCCCGGGCCGGGCCGTCGGGGTCGGCGAACAATTCCTCGCAGGCGGCGCGCACCCGGGATCCGGCGGCGGCGAGGCTCTCGCCTCCGGGAGGCGCGAACGCGGGGTCGGACCGCCACTTCGACCAGACCCCCGCGGGAACGTCCCCGAGCGCCCGGCCGTCGTACTCCCCGTAGTCGACCTCGATCCACCGGTCGTCGACCTCGACCGGCAACCCGGTCCCGAGCGCCTCGGCCGTGTGACGCGCCCGCTCCAGCGGGCTGGAGACCAACCGGGTGGCGCCGGAGACGGTGTCGGCCAGCGACCGCGCCTGACCGATGCCCCGGGCCGTCAACGGCGAGTCGATGCGTCCGAGGAGCAGGCCGGCGGCGTTCCCGGCGGACTCACCGTGCCGGACGAGGATCAGCACGCCGAGCCCCGGCGGACGCCGTCCGCCATCAGTGGACGAGGATCCGGTCGCACTGCGGACAGGTGACCAGCGTCTCGGCCGGAAGGTTGTGGATCCGTTCCACCTCGACCGACGGGAGGGTCAGGTGGCAGCCGTCGCACCGTTCCCCGACGAGCCTCGCCGCGCCGGTCCCGCCGAGGTGCGCCCGCAGTCGCTCGTACCGCTCGGACAGGTCGTCGGGGAGCCCCGCCGCGTACGCGGCCCGGTCCGCCTCGACCGCACCGATCGACGCCCGCAGCTCGGCTTCGGCCACGGCGACGGCCTCGACGAGTCGAGCCTCCTCGGCGGCGAGGGCGTCCGCCTCCGACCGCTGGTCGGCGAGGGCGGCGTCGAGCGGCTCCTCCTCCTCCATCAGTGCGATCTCCTCGTCCTCGAGCGCCTGCTGACGTCCGGCCAGCTGAGCGACCTCGTGGTCCATGGCCTGCAGGTCGCGGGCGGCCGTCACACCTCCCGACCGCATGCGCTCCTCGAGGTCGTGGCGACGCCGGGCCGTGTCGGCGATCCGTTCCTCGAGGGCGGCCTGACGCCCGGCCAGGGAGTCCACCTGCGCCTGGACCTCGCCCATGGCCGCGAGGAGGACCGCCTGCCGGGCCCGTACGTCGTCCAGGGCGGCCCGCTCGGGCAGCGCCTCGATCCGGTGGCGCAGCTGGTCCAGTTCGGTGTCGTACCCCTGCACCTGCAGCAGCGTGTCGTACGGCTCAGCCATCCGTCTCCTCGTGTGTCGCACCGGCGGCGTCGACGGCGCCGGTGGCGATCAGCCTACGGGCTGACCGGAGGGCACCGGCGAGCGCGTCGTCGGCCAGTCCCTCCGCCGCGTCCCAGGAGAACCAGGCCACCTCCTGGCTCTCGCCGGGAGGCGGCCGCGGGTCGGCGTCGGGGCCGAGCACCAGGTACCGCAGGTCGAGGTGGACGTGGTCGTCGGCGGCCCCGTGCACGTCCACGTGCACCAGCGCCGGCCCGCCCCGAGGATGGCGGACGGCGAGCCCGGTCTCCTCCTCGCCCTCCCGCCGGGCGCCCTCCGCGGGCGACTCGCCCGGATCGAGGTGGCCGCCGGGCTGGAGCCAGCGGTGCAGACGTCGGTGACGGTGCAACAGGACCCCGCGTCGGCCGACCACCACGGCGGACGCCGTGACGTGCATCGGGTCCGCGTGGCGGTCGAACGGGTGGGCGAGGGAACCGAGGGCGGCGCGGAACTCGTCGATCGAGCGTGCCTCGCGGACGTCACCGGCCCGGTGGCCGGCGAGCGCCACGTCGACGGAGGTGACCCGTGGGTCGTCGGACGGTGTGGCACCGGGTCCGGGCGGGGTGGGGTCCCGCTCGGTCACCGGCGTCGTCCGGTCGGCCGGACGGCTGCGGCCGGGAGGGTCCGGGTCAGGCCGACTTGCGGCGCTGCCGGTGGATCCGGCGCCGCTCGCGCTCGGTGGTCCCACCCCAGATGCCCTCGCGCTCACGGTTGGCCAGTGCATGCTCCAGACACGCCTCACGTACGGCACACAGATCGCAGATGGCCTTCGCCTCGTCGGCCTCCTCGTCGGAGACCGGATAGAACACGTCTGGATCGATGCCCCGGCAGGCAGCGTGCTTGCGCCAGGTGGCACTCATGGGAACATTCCTTGCTACGGTTGGGATCACTGGTCGTCCGCTGCGGCAACACGTCGGCGACCTGGGAATACGCGGCCTCCCGACAGCAACTGGCGGAACAACCAGTATGGCCCACGGCGGGCTCCGGTGTCCACAGCACCGTGGAACCGTGCGCCGTCGCCCCCCTCGTCCCCTGGCTCCCGGTGGTACCGGCCCCGTGATGCGCCGTTCCCGCCGGACGGAGGCGGTCACTGCGCCCGACGCTCCGGCCCGCCGACCGACCCTCCCCGCACCGCTGCCGTCGGTTCCCCTAGGATCCTGCGGCGTCCGGACTTCCGGTGTCCCCGATCTCGAAGGAGCGAAGCCATGGCCCCAGTCGAACTCGTCGGCAAGACCGTCGTCGTCACCGGGGCGACCGGTCAGGTCGCCGAGCCCGTCGCCGTCTCCCTGGCGGCCGACAACGAGGTCGTCGCCGGCGCCCGGTTCCGCGACTCGGCCGCCCGTGCTCGGCTCGAGGCCGCAGGCGTGCGGTGCGTCCCGATCGACCTGCTGGCCGGGGACGTCGCCGGGCTGCCGGCGGACGCCGACTACGTGGTCAACTTCGCCGTCGCCAAGTCGAACGAGTGGGAGAAGGACCTGCGCGCCAACAGCGGCGGACTCGCCTACCTGATGGAGCACCACCGGGAGGCGGAGGCCTTCCTGCACTGCTCGACCACCGCCGTCTACAAGCCGATGGGCCACCACGTGTTCGCCGAGGGCGACCCACTCGGCGACAATCACGGGGTATGGCCGTTCCTGCGGACCTACAGCATCTGCAAGATCGCCACGGAGGCCACGGCCCTGTGGGCGGCCGACAGGTTCGAGCTCCCGACCACCATCGCCCGTCTCTCCGTCCCCTACGGTGACCGCGGCGGCTGGCCGGCGATCCACCTCGAGATGATGATCAACGGGAACGACATCCCGGTGCACGTCGACGCGCCCAGCGTCTACCACCCGATCCACGACGACGACATCCTGGCGATGGTGCCCGGTCTCCTCGGCGCGGCGAGCACGCCGGCGACGGTCGTCAACTGGGGTGGCAGCCAGGCCGTGAGCATCGAGGAGTGGTGCGGACACCTCGGCGAGCTGACGGGGCTGGTCCCGTCGTTCGCTCCGACGACCGAGACGATCGACAGCGTGAAGATCGACCTGACCCGGATGCACGGGCTGGTCGGCCCCACCTCCGTCGGCTGGAAGGACGGCATGGCCCGCATGGTCGCGGCCCGCCACCCGGAGCTGCTCGACGGCTAGGTCTTGCGCATCGGTGCCGACCATCGCCCCACCGACCATGCGCACGGTCCCGGGAGTTCGGGCACGATCAGGCGCTGGCCCTGCATCCATTCGACCGTGAGCCGGCCGTCGACCGACGACCAGACCCACCGGGCCGCTCCCGGATGACACGACAGGATCGGGGCGAGGCTCTCGGGCGCACGCGGGTCGAGGCGATGGCCGATCCCGTCCACATCGAGCGCGCACGGGACACGGACGACCACGTCCGTCCGTCCGAACCGCAGGGTGACGCCGCCGTCGATCACGAGCGACTGCAGGACCGGGTCCTCGAGGACGAACTCGTGCCCGCCGTCGGGGAGCTCCCGGAGCAGGACGCTGTCGGACACCGCCCCATGCTCGCATTCCCGCCCGATGTGCGCACGGCGGGCCGGGCCGGGCCGCGCGCCGGAGGTCACGTCAGCGGACGGGCCACAGCAGAGCGGCGAGCCGGCCGGTGAGGTCGTCGAGTTCGGCGGCCGTAGCCTCGTACCCGGCGTAGGGGCCTCCGTAGGGGTCGGCGACGTCGTCGGCCGGCGAGTGGTGGGCGAGCGAGTCGCGCGTCCGTTCACCCTGCGCGGCGCGTATCCAGGAGCCGAGGTCCTGGCCGGGAAGTCGCGGGCCGACGAACTCACCGCGCCGGACGAGCTCCTTCAGTCGGAACGTCCGTCGCCACGACGAAGGGTCGAGGAGCAACGACTCCTGTACGTGCCGGAGGCTCATCCCGACGATGAGACCCGCCTCGTGGACCATCGGCGCGGCGAGCGTCTCGCTCCGATGGCCGGCGAGGTCGATGCCGTCGCGGGCCATCACGGTGAGGACCTCGTCGGGGACGGACCGGCCCGGCCTCCCCAGGCCGGCCGATGCGACCAGGGGCCGGTCGACATGCCCCTCCGTTCGACGCGAGAAGAGCGCGGCGGCCATCGGCGAGCGGCAGATGTTTGCGGTGCAGACGAAGAGGACCAGAACACGGACATCCTACCGGTGGTGTGGCGCGCGGCCCGCGGACTAGCCTCGCTCCACGACGACCTGCGGGCCGTCGACGGACGGACCCGATACCGGCCACCGCCCCACCGACGGACCGTCGTCTCGCAGTACGGTCCGGAACACACAGCTGACCCCGGGAGGAGACCATGCCGTCGAACGTCGAGATCGTGGACATCGTGTCCGACGCCATCGCAGGTGGCGATGCCCTGACGATCATGGGCTGGGTTTCCCGGGACATCTGCTGGACGGCGCATGCCGCCGACCGGGAGGCCGCACCGTGGTTCGGTGTCTACCGGGGCAAGCGCGAGCTCGTCGACCTGTTCGCTGCCTTCACCACCGTCGAGTACACCGAGGTCAGGCGCAAGGCCATCGTCGCCCAGGACGACCTGGTGATGACCTGGGTGCATGTGGCCTTCGTGGGGCCGACGGGTCGGGAGGCCGAGACCGACGAGGTCCTCATCTGGCGGTTCGCCGACGGGAAGATCGTGTCGGTGGACGTCCTCCACGACACCGCTGCCGTCGCCGCCGCCTTCGCATGAGCGGAAGGCCGCCCGTCGCACTCGTCCACGACTACCTCACCCAGCGCGGAGGGGCGGAGCGGATGATGCTCACCGTGGCCGATGCCTACCCCGATGCGGTCATCCACACCTCGCTCTACGACCCGGAGTCCACCTTCCCGGGCTTCGCCCGTCACGACGTCCGCACGCTGCCCATCGACCGGATCACCCTGCTGCGCCACCACCACCGCCTGGCGCTTCCCCTGCTCGCGCCCGCCTTCTCCCGCCTGCACGTCGACGCCGACGTGACGATCTGCCAGTCCACCGGCTGGGCCCACGGCGCCCGGGTCAGCGGTGCCAAGATCGTCTACTGCAACAACCCGGCCCGCTGGCTGTACCAGGCCGACCAGTACCTCGCCGGTTCCTCGCCCCTGGCCCGGGCGGGGCTGGCCGTCCTCACGCCACCGCTCCGGCGCTGGGACGCACGGGCCGCCGCGAGCGCCGACCGCTACCTCGCCAATTCCCGGGCGGTCCGGGCCAGGATCGCCCGCGTCTACGGGATCGACGCCGACGTCGTGCCGCCACCCGTCGACGTCGACGTCGGGGCACCGCGGCGCGCCCCGGACGGGATCGAACCCGGGTTCGTGCTGTGCGTGTCGCGCCTCCTGCCCTACAAGAACGTCGGTGCGGTCGTCGAGGCGATGGCACTCGTGCCGGACCAGCGCCTCGTCGTGGTCGGGACAGGTCCGCTGGCCGCGGAGCTCGCCGCGACCGCGCCGGCGAACGTGACCCTCCTCGGCCAGATCGGCGACGCGGAGCTGCGCTGGCTCTACGCCTCGTGCCTCGGACTGGTCGCAGCCTCCTACGAGGACTTCGGGCTGACTCCGGTGGAGGCGGCGGCCTTCGGTGCGCCGACCGCCGCGCTGCGGTGGGGAGGCTTCCTCGACACCATCCACGAGGGCGAGACCGGCTGCTTCTTCGACGAGCCGACGCCCGGGCGGATCGCCGCCGCCGTGCGCGAACTCGTGGCCGGCCCCTGGTCTCCGGACGCCCTGGTCGCACACGCCGCCCGGTACCGTCCGGAACGGTTCCTGGCCCGGCTGGCCGCCGTCGTCGACGAGGTGCGGCCGTCCTCCTGATCGGCCGCGTCGGGTGGTCGACCCGGGACCGACGCCCTACGAGGCGCCGCGCCCCTTGAAGATCGTGGCCGGCGTCTGCCACAGGATCTGCATGTCCCACCAGAACGACCAGGACGCCACATAGAGGTAGTCGAGGCGGCAGAGCTCGAGGTGCGACAGCTCGTTCCGGCCCGATACCTGCCAGAGCCCCGTCATGCCGGGGCGGGCCTCGAACCGCTTGCGGGCCCAGCCTTCGATCTCGGCGGCCTCGGCGACCACGAAGGGCCGGGGGCCCACCAGCGACATGTCGCCCTTCCACACGTTGATGAGCTGGGGGAGCTCGTCGAGGCTGGTACGGCGGAGGAACCGCCCCGGCCGGGTGACCCGGGGATCCTCGGTCACCTTGAACAGGGGTCCGTCGACCTCGTTGAGGTGCAGGATCTCCTCCTTGCGCTGCTCCGCGTCCTCGTACATCGTGCGGAACTTGAGGACGGAGAAGGGTCGTTCGTCCCGGCCGGTGCGGATCTGGCGGAAGAAGACCGGACCGGGACTCGTCACCTTGATCAGTACGGCCGCGACGAGGAAGAACGGCGAGAGCAGCACCAGGGCCGCCGAGGACACGACGACGTCCAGCGTGCGCTTGAGGAACCGGGATCCGGCCGACAGCGAGGCCGGCGCGATGTCGATCATCGGCAGGCCCGACAGGTCCTCCACGTGTGACCTGCTGGTGATCAGCTCGTAGTAGCGCGGCACGATCGACACGCCGACCTTGCCGGAGAGCGACTTGAGCATCTCCGTCGTGCGCTCGGGGTGGGTCCGGGAGAAGCAGACGACCACCCGGGCGACGTCGTAGCGGCGGCAGAGCTCCGGAAGGTCCTCGAGCTCGCCGAGCACGTCGCTCCGCCCGAGTGGGCTGTCGTCGACGAAGCCGACGAACTCGACACTGGAGTGGGCCCGGAGATGGCTGGCCACGGTCTGGGCCAGCTTGCCGGTCCCGACCACGATCACGGGGACCGAGCCCGCCGATCCCCGTCCGTGGATCCCGAAGGAGACGATCCGTGCAAGTGGCACCGTGATGGCGGCCACCATGCACATGGCGAGGATCTTGCCGACGCTCATCGCCGGGTAGGAGTACACCTGCTGGGCCCCGTATCCGAGCACGGCGTACAGGAACCCGCTCACCATGAGCGCGTGGAGGATGTTGCGCAGGTCCGAGAAGACGCTCATCGAGATCCTGCGGGTCGCCCCCCGGTAGAGGCCGTAGAGGGCGAACACCCCCACGAACAGCGGGAGCACGGCCAGGTCGAAGAGTACGGCGGTACCCGAGCGCCCCGCGGTCGAGCTCGGGTTGCTCGAGACCGCCGACACGACGAGCGGCCCCAGCAGCGCGGCGGTCGCCAGGCCGACCAGGTCGGCGATCAGCAGTCGGCGCAGGACGTGGCGCCGGGCCCGGGCCGCGGCATCCGCGTGGTCCCCCAGGTCGACGGCCATCCCGTGGCCCGCGGGAACGACGACCGCGTCGGGTCGACGCTCGAGCAGTCGCTCCACCTCGTCCTCACGAATCGCCATGCCGGCCGCCCTGCCCTTTCCTGCAGTGGTGCCCGCCCGACACGCCCCACGATGGGGTCGATCTCCACTGTGGGAGTTGGCCGCTCATCGGAACGTTCCGGATCCCAGCACCCGGCCTTCCATGGTAGGTGCGGAACAACTCCCTGCACAACAGGGTCTTCCGGCAGGGTTCGACCACCACTCCCCCGGCGGGCCGGACGCCCGGGGGCGTCAGCGGGAGACGACGCCGAGCGTCGCCGAGTTGAGCGCCCGGACGCGTCCCGTCGGCACCGACCCGGGTTCGGTCCCGGGTTCGGGCCGCAGCCGCACGGTCCTCGACCCGCCGGGCGGGAGGTGGAACCAGGAGTCGTCCGGTGCGTACCCCGGCACGTCGATCTGGACGAACTGGGCGAACCGGCGGGACGAGACGCGTAGTGACCACACCCCCTCATCGGCGGATCCGACTGTCCCCTGAAGCCCGACGTCAGGGTCCGTCTCCCTGGCCGGCCCCCCGGGGAGGTACCCGGTGTGGGACAGGACACTCCCGTCCCGGCCCACCAGTTCGGCCGTGACCAGGTCGTACGCACGGGGACCGAAGCAGAAGGCGTAGGTCAGGTCGCGGAAGCCGTCGAAGAGGGCCTCGGCCCGAACCGAGCAGCCGCCGCGTGCCGGTACGACGACAGGGCACGAGGCCGTCTCCACCTGGTGGACCGCCGTGTGCAGTCCGATCTCGAGGGTGGCGCCGATGTCCGCCCCGGTGTCGTTCACCATGTGGACGGCGAGTCCGTTCACCCCCTCGTCGGTCGCCAGCACCGCGACCGGGGCCGAGGCCCTGGCGAAGGCGAACCACGCAGACTTCGGTCTGCCGGACGAGTCGACCAGGCCCCATCCGGGCCCCGGCCGCAGGTCGTGCAGGGCGATGGCCAGCAGTCCGGCGCACGGCGAGTCCGCTCGGCGCCACTCCGATACGGCCGCGTCGGCCACCAGCGCCATCGCCGCACGTCCGAGATCGAGGGCCCGCTGATGGTCGGTCCGCCACAGGTTGTCCATGTCCTGGGCGAAGAAGGACGTCGTATAGTGGTCCCGGACGTCCTCGAGATCGAACCACGAGCCGGCGTCGCGGTGGACGCCGCGCTTCCAGTCCGACTCGTGGTGCGCGGAGATGTCCCCCCCGAACTCCTCGTCCATGGTCGACCGCTCCGGCGGATAGGAGAATGCGAGCCCCTCGCTCACGAACCGGGGAGCGGCCCGCCGGAGGTCGTCGAGTGGGAACAGGTGCACACCCACTCCGACGTAGTGCGACACGCCGACGTCGGACTGGAACGGCAGATCGCCCCCGGTCGGCGAGGACGACACGTAGACCAGCCCCGGTGCCACCCGCGCCACGACGTCGGGGAGCACCGAGTCGAGGAGCGGCGTCCCCCAGCGATCCCGCGGGAGCCCGAACGCCGCGGCCTGCTCCTCCACCTGTTCCGCACCGCACAGCACCGCCAGGCACGGGTGCCGCTCCAGGCGGGCCAGGAGATCGCCGACCTCACCGACGACGGTGGCGACGAACGTCTCGTCGTCGGGTGGATCCAACTGGGCGAGCATGACGTCCTGCCACACGAGGATGCCGGCTCGGTCGCAGGCACCGAAGAACTCGTCGACCTCGTACACGGTGCCTCCGGGGATGCGGAGCATGTTCATTCCCGCAGACCGGGCACGGTCGATGCCGGCCGCCAGCTCGTCCGGGTCCGACTGGAGGCTGACCGGGTCGATCGGGTACCACCCGGCACCCCGACAGAACACGGGGACGCCGTTCACGGCGAGCCGGAAGCCGCCATCCGAGCGGTCGGCGTCGATCGTCCGGAATCCGACCTCCCCGAGGTCCAGGGCGGCGCCGGCGACGTCGACCCGGACCGGGTAGAGCGGCTGGGCCCCGTGGGTGTGCGGCCACCAACGCTCGACACCGTCGACGTCGACCACCCCGGCGAGCCGCCAGCCACTGTCGTCGCGGACGCCCGACAGCGGGACCGAGCGGCCCGCCACCTCCAGCCGGGCGACCGGCGGGTCGACCGCGCCCGCGAGCGCCGGACCGGACACCAACACGTCGACGGCCACGGTCCCGTGGGTGGGACCGTCCGATCCGGACGGACACGTCGCGCGCACCGCACTCGTCACCACCTCCACGGGCGCGACCTGCCGCAGGCGCACCGCACGCCACGGCCCGACCGGTACCGGGATGGACGCCCACCCGGCCTGACGGCCGAACAGCGACGTCCGGAGCCATCGCAGGTTCTGGCTCGTGACGCCCTTCACCTTCCACCTCGGTCGGGGGCGTCGCTGCTCGAGCAACGGCGTCAGCGCGGCGAACCGGATGCAGAGTTCGTTCTCCTCCTGCAGTCCCGCCACGGGGACGGTCCACGCCGCGAACATCGAATCGGACCGCAGCACGTGGGCGTCGTTGATCCAGACGTCCGCGACCGTCGCCAGGCCGTCGAGTTCGAGGACCCAGTCCTGTCCGGTACCGGCCCCCTGGCCCGACGGTCCCGGGAACATGCAGCGGAACCACCAGTCCTGACCGTCCAGGCGCTCGCTTGCGGGTTCGGACGCCCCCACGGCCCGCAGTGCGCCGGCCACCGTCCCGGGCACGACCGCTCCCATCCACGGCAGCGCCGTCAGGTCCAGATCGCCGGGACCCGTCCGCGTCCCGGGCGGTGCCGAGGCGCAGGACCAGGCCGCGCCGTCCAGCAGGTCCACGGGTCCGCCGGCCGGGGGTCCGGGTTCAGGCGCCATAGCGCCCGTCCAGGACGGCCATCGCGTCGGCCCACCCACGGGACATGTCCTCGAGCACGTCGGCGAGGTCGACCGATCGGCCGCGGACGACGCGGGCCAGCGAGAACTGGAGCGCTTTGGCGCCTTCCGCCACGGCCCGGAAGGCGTCGGCGGCGCGCTCCGTGCCGGTTGCGTGGTGGACGTTCAGCCAATCGACGAACGTGGCCGCCAGCTCCGTGCTGGCCCCGCACTGCCGACACAGCCCGAACACGTAGCGATGGAAGGACTCGAGGTCCTGGCCGGCCAGCCACGGCAGGTCGGCCAGGATCCGGTCCGCCATCCGGCGGACCGGGTTGTCCGCGGGGCGACGGGACAGGTGCTCCCGGGTCAGTGCGACGGCACGCGTCACCAGTTCGGGGTCGTCCCGGCGCACCCGGTCCAGTCGGATCGACTCCACGTAGGGGGGCAGCGCCGCCGGGTCGGCGTGGGCACCGAGCCGGAACAGGCCGTCGAAGTCGTCGCCGTCGAGCTCGAAGTACCCCGCGTTGTGGAAGTACCCGAGCGAGCGGGCGTCGCGGTCGAGCGCCGCCGGCACGATCGTCGACTTGACGTGCTCGAGCCGGTAGGCGACACCGCGGGTGTCCGGGAGGAACCAGGAGTCCGCCTCCACGGTGCAGAGCCGCGCGAGCGCCAGCTGTTCCTCGACATGGTCGACGACGGGGCGCCAGACGTTCATCTCCGCCACCTCGAGGCCGAACAGGAACCGGAGATCCTCGGGAGGGTACTTGAAGAACGTCCACTGGTCGCCCTCGAAGTCGCAGCTCAGTGTGAACGCCGCACCCGCCACCGGATCGAGCCCGAGCGCGTGGAGCACCTCGATCCACACGTCGACGTAGCAGTTCGTCTCCGTCCACGTCCGCTCGGAGGCGTGCAGGGGGTGGGGGGAGAACCCGGCTGCGGTCAGGGTGGGGAGTCCGGTGCTCATCGTCGTGTCCGGTCGGACCCGGGCGTCCCTAGGGCCACAGGACGCGCCGGACCGCTGCGGGCCAGGCGGTCGGCTCGGTGCCGTGACGATCCAGGAGCGCGAGGGTGATCCGGTCCACACCGAACCCGAAGCATGCGGTATGGGCGAGCCCTCCGTCATCGGTCTCGATGGCGAACGGACGGGAGAAGTGGTCGAGGTGGCAGTTGGACGAGGAGATGGCCGTGGGTCGGCCCGAGGTGAACACCGGCGTCACGATCTCGTACTTGAGCTCCTCCATCCGCTGGTTGGCGGCGAGCATCCGTCCCGGGCGGCCGAAGAACGGGTCGTTGGCCACGACCGGCTCGACGTCCAGACCGAGGTCGGCCAGGACCTCGAGGCCCCGGCCGAGCCACTCGTCGCGGTGGGCGCGGGCCCCCTCCGGCGTTCCGAGGTACACGTAGTCGTGCTGTCGGAATGCCTGCATCCGGAACGGGTCGGTGCTGGGTTCGTGCCGGAAGCAGTAGCCGTAGACCTCCACGCGGCGGCCGCCGTCGGGAAGCCGACCCGACTGGGTCGGGTAGAGGGGGTGACAGACCGCCGGACACAGCACGATGTCCGTCGTCTCGAGGAGGGGACCCCGGTCCTCACCCGCTTCGGCCCGTCGGACGAGTTCGCCGTGGAGCGTCTCGTCGCCGCGGAACGTGTGGACCGAACCCATCTGGTCGGGGAACGACTCGAGGTAGCCGTTCTTCTGGAAGGTCGACCAGGGCATCACCGGGGGGAAGCGGACACTCCGCGCGTCCTGGTCCGCTCCGACCCTCAGGACCAGCCGGTCGATCGCTTCGGCGATCGCCTCGTACGTGGCCGATCGGCCGTAGATGCCGTCGACGTCCGTGGCGAGCAGGATCCCGTCGGCGAGCAGCGCGGCGCGGAAGTCCGCCCACGGCGGTTCGGGCTCACCGGTGACCGGGTCCAGGTCGGCGTCCGTCTCCCGCATCGTCACTCGCCCCGGTGGACGAGGAGCATCTGGGCGTTGTTGGCCATGATCCGGTCGTTGTTCACCATCAGCGCCGCGCCCATGGCGTCGCGCAGGTGACGACCGAGACTGTAGGGCGAATCGAGTCGGTAGGACGCCAGACCGCAGATGAGCATGCACTCCCGGACGATGTCGACCACCAGGTTCGACGACGACACCTTGAGCGCGTTCATCCCGATGCCGAACCCGATCGACGACAGGCGGTCCCCTTCGGCGTCGGCCTCCTCGAACCGGGCCAGCGACGAGCGCACCATGTCGACGAACTGCTGATGCAGGACGACGGTCTCCGCCAGGCGGACCGAGGCGGCCGGTGTGGTACCCGGCTTGCGGCGTGCCTCGGCTTGGACGTACCTGCGGGCCAGGTCGACGGCGTCGCCCGCGATCCCCAGCCAGACCGAGCTCCACAGCAGGTGGGCGAGCGGGAGCATCGTCCGGGTGGAGATGTCCCCGTAGGACTCGGTGAGCACCAGGTCCTCTTCGCCGGTGGCCCGCAGGACGAATCCGGTGCTGCAGGTGCCGCGGAATCCCAGGGCGTTCCACTCGCCCACCTGTTCGAGCTCGAGGCCCGGGGGGCGGCACAGGACGATCACCTGGTCCGACACGGGACTCTCGGCGCTCCGGCGCGCCGTCACCAGGACCGCGTCGGCGTCGTCGGCGTAGGAGATCACCGGCGCCTGCTTCTCGAGCCGGAAGCGTCCGTCCGCCACCTCGAGGGCGCAGATACTCGAGCGCACGTCGCCGCCGGTGCCCACCTCCGTGGTGGCGGAGGCCAGGAGGTACTGGTGCTCGCTCAGCTCGCGGAGGTAGGCGCGCAGCGCGGGGTTGGCTCCGTGCCGCACCAGGCAGGCCACCTGGATGTGGTGCATGGCGACCACCATGGCGCTCGACGCACAGCGCCGTCCGAGGGCGACGAGCCCGTCGGAGACTTCGGTGAGCGTCGCCCCTCCCCCACCCGAAGCCGTCGGAACGAGGGCGGCGAGGAGCCCCTCGGCTCGGAGCGCGGCGATCGTCTCGCTCGGGAAACGACCGCGCTCGTCCACGTCGGCGGCCGCAGGGCCGGCGACCTCGTCGGCGATCGCCGCCATGCGCTCGCACACCGATCCCGAGGGTGTCATGGTCGTCGGCATGGCCGTTTCGGCCGCGGTCACTGGAAGATCACGCTCCCGTCATCTCGGTCACGGCAGCCCGGATGGAGCCGATCGACTCGAACGTGGACTTCTTCAGCATCTTCTCCGAGAACTCGAAGTCGAATGCGTCCTCGAGGGCGAGCATGACGTTGACGCTGGCGTGCGAGGTCATGCCCGCGCCGAACAGGTCGGTGTCATCGGTGAGGGTCTCGACGGGCACCGCCAGGCGGCCGTGGTCGCCCAGGACCTCCCGGATCGTCCCGTCCACCGTACCGTCAACCATCATCCTTCTCCTCCGAATCGTGGGTGCTCCAACCGACGACGACGGCCGCCGCGAGGTTCGCCTCGTGCGACAGGCTGACCGAGAAGTCGTCGATGCCCGCCGCTTCCGCGAGTGCCGCAGCCGTGCCGGACAGGCGGATTTCGCACCAACCTTCCGTCATCCGATGCAATTCGATACTACGCCACTCCGGTCGCGCACCGACAGGCCTCAGCACCTTCAGCACCGCTTCTTTCGCCGCGAACCGGGCGGCCAACGACTCCATGGCGTACGCACCGGCGGTCCCGACGCGGCCCGGGCGCCGGCTGCAGCCGATCTCGTGGTCCGTGTAGATGCGCTGCAGGTAGCGGTCTCCGAATTGTTCGACCGAGGCGGCCACGTCGTCCACGTCGACCAGATCGAGGCCCACCCGCAGTTCCGTCCGGACCGCGGTCACGACGCCCGACCCCGTCGACGTCGGCCGGCCTGTGAGCCGAGGACCGATGCATACAGCTCGCGATAGCGTTCGGCGATCGCCGGCCAGGCGAACGCCGCGACCCGGTCGTGCCCGGCCGCCGCGATCGAGCGGCGGAGCGGCTCGTCGGTCAGCACCCGCCCGAGGACTCGGGCCACGGCCGCGGTGTCGAACGGGTCGACGAGGAGCCCGTCCTCGCCGTCGCGGACGAACTCGGGCGGCCCGCCCCGGCTGGTGGCCACCACCGCGGTGCCGGCGCGCCAACCCTCGAGGACCACGATTCCGAACGGCTCGAGCCGGCTCGGCATCACGAAGACCTCGGCCCGGGACATGGCCGCGGCGACCTCCTCTCGGGTGAGGCGGCCCACGAAGTGGACCCGGTCGCCGATCCCCGACTCCTCGGCCTGTGCCTCGAGGCCTTCTACGGCCGCGCCCGTGCCCCCGATCACGAGGTCGGCCGTGCGCTCGGCCGGATCCATGGCCGCGTAGCCCGCCAGGAGGAGGTCGAATCCCTTCTTGGCGACCACCCGCCCGAGGGCGAGCACGAACGGGGTGTCGCCCAGCCGTTCGAGCGGGCCGGCGTCCGCCGGCGCACCACTCGACCCCGCGCCGTCGAGCGCCACCCCGTTGGGTATGACGACACCCCGTCCGGGAGGCAGCCCGAAGCGGGCGATCGCGTCGTCCAGGGTGAACTGGGAGCATGCGGTGACCGCCGCCGCCTTCCGCAGTCCGGCCCGGAGTGCCGCCCGCAGCGACTGGGAGACGTCGAAGATGTCCGCGTCGTCCATCACGGTCTCCCCCTGGAGCGTGATCACGAGCGGCACGCCGGCCGTCCACGAGAGCGCCGTGGCGTAGGCGCCGTTCGGGCCGAAGCACTGCACGTGGAGCACGTCGGGGCGGAACGACGCCACCGCCCGGTGGAGGCCCCGCATGGTTCGGGGACCGTGGACCGCGGCGAAGGCGGTGACCGGCAGGCTGTTCGCCGGCAGCGGAAGCGGGAACCTGCGGACGACGAGCCCGTCCCGGATCTCGACGGTCTCGGAGTCGTGGTCGTCGGAATTGCCGGTCCACACCTCCACCTCGTCGCCCGCGGCCACCAGCGACAGCGCCAGATGTCGGGTGAGCTCCTCGACCCCTCCGACCGACGGAGGGTAGGCGCTGGGCAGGAGCGCGACCCGGGTCACCTCCGGCCCCCGTCGTCGGGGCGAGCGTGCGCCGGCGTCCGGTCGGCGGGGGTCGTGGTCATCGGGGCGGGGGTCGTGGTCATCGGGGCGGGGGTCGTGGTCATCGGGGCGGGGGTGGTGGTCATCAGCACGGGGTGGTGCACGTCGAGCTTAGGGAATCCGTGGGTCGAGCCACGGTTCGACGGCCGCGAGCGTGGCGCCGGCGGGCGGGGGGGCGAGTGAGCTCCAGGCACCCACGCCCGGCGACCACCGGTCGGAGAACGCCGCCGAGTACCAACCGGACAGATATCCCTGCTCGGCACAGTCGCACTGCGGCGCCCAACTGGCCGGATGGATACCGAGGATCGACTCGATTGCGTCGTGCCCGCCTGCGGGCTCGACGTATGCGGCATCGACCTCGTGGCCGATCTCGAAGGCGGTGATGGCCGCCAACCGGTCGACGGTCTCACCCGGGTACACGTACAGCGTCGAGGTGCCGCCGACCTGCCCCCAGGTGAAGGTCGTGTTGCCGTAGAAGCCGGGCGACGGGGCGTCACCGATCGGGAGGAAGACGATCGAGTACCCCGGGATCTGCTGCCACGGAAAGCTGATCAGGGCGAGTGCGGCTGCGCCCATGGCCTCCGGACTGCCGGGGGCCGACGCCGCGGAGGCGTCGCTCGTGGCGACTGCCGGTGCGGGCGGGGCCGGTGCGGGCGGGGCCGGAGCGGCCGTGGCCGGGGGTGTCGCCACCGGGGCGGGCGCGGCGGGAGTGGTGGTGGGCGGGGTGGCCGGAGCGGCTGCGGTCGCGGTGGCGACGGGGCCGGCCGGTCGGACCCCGAGCGCGTTGGTGGCGTCGGCGGGGACGAGGGCGGTGGACGCGACCCGCTGCGGGGGGCCCTCGCTCCCGACCAACAGGACGGCCCCCACCACCATCGCCACGAGTGCCAGGACGAGGAGGAGCTCGAGACGGAGGAGCCGCCGCCGGCTGGACCAGGTGGCGCGGGCGACAAGGGCTCGACGGGAGCCCCGGCGCCGGTCCCGGCCGATGTAGGCCTCGGTGAGGACCAGGCGGGGGTCGTCGAGGACGTCGAGCTGTCCGGTGGCGTCCGGGGCGACGGCGTCGTGAGCGCCGGCGTGGCGGTCGGCATGCTGCAGTCCGCGCCAGGCGGCGAGCGGGTCCGAGTCACGCACCGCCACGCGAACGTCGGCGTCACCTTCGCTGGTCGTGATGCCTTCCGTCGCCGACGCCATACCGGGGGATCGGCAGATCGGTGCGTCAACTGAAGATCCTGTGCCCGCCCCGTGTACGCGCCGGACGGGCACGCACCTCCGGACGGGCCCCGGCGTCGACGCCGGGGGACGGTGGTCCCGCCGTTCAGAGCGTCAGACCGAGCGAGCGGTAGACGTCCGCGGTCTGTCGCGCCGTCCTGTCCCACGACAGCGAGGCGACCGCCCGGCGTCCCCGGTCGGCGAGCGCGCGGCGCCGATCGTCGTCCCCGAGCAACGACCGGAGGGTGGCGACGAGGCCGACCACGTCGCCCGGAGCGAATGTGGCCGCACCCTCCCCCACCACCTCGTCGACGGCGGGGACCGGCGTCGAGACCACCGCAGCCCCGCACGCCATCGCCTCCACCGGGGGGAGCCCGAACCCTTCGTAGCGCGACGCGTAGCCGACCAGGGTGGCCGCGCCGTAGAGTGCGGGGAGGTCGGAGGTCGGCACGTCTCCGATCTGGATGACCGACTCCGGAGCCCGACTGGCCCAGAGACTGTGCCCGGTCAGCACCAGGGGGACACCCACCTGCCGACACGCGTCGGCGAGGGTCGGCAGGTCCTTGCGCGGTTCGATGTTGCCGACGTGCAGCACGAAGCGGTCCGGGAGGCCGTAGGTGACACGCACGCGGCCGATGTCGTGCTCGCCCGCCGGCACCATCTCGGGCCCCGGAGCCTCGTGCACGACGACGGCCTCGCGCCCGCACGCCTTCCGCACCCGGTCGGCCGTGAACGCGGAGACCGCCACCACCGCGTCGGCGTTCCGCAGGGCCGCCCGGGCGATGACCCGCTCGCCGAGGACCCGGTGCCGCGGAAAGGCCCAGGGGGCGTCGAAGATGGCCATGTCGTGCACCGTCGTCACCCGGAGCCCGTCCGACCGCAGGGGAAGGTCGACGTCGAGTCCGTGCACGAGGTCGGCCGGGCCGAAGCCCCGGGCGCCGGCCACCACCCGGCGAACCCCGCTCGACTCCGCGAGGACCATCGGTTCGACCCCAGCCGGGAGCTCGTCGCGGCCCGCCGGGCGCACGGCTGCCACCAGGTCGGCGTCGACCACGGGAACGAGCGCCCTCAGCAATTCCCGGATGTACGTGCTGACGCCCCCGCCCCGTGTGTCGAGCGGAAGGGCGTTGTAGACGATCCGAGGGCGCGGTGTCACCCGACGCACGGGCGCGGGCCGGTCACGCGTCGTGTCCGGGCGGTATGGGTCCGGACGGGATCCGGGCGCTGCCGCCCTCCGTACCGTCCCCGTGCCGGCGGAGCCCACCCGGGGCGTCACGACCCCGGACCGGTCGGTCGGGTGCGACCGGGGTGGCCAGCAGGTCCGGCACCCGCTCGGCCCGGGGATCGGCGTCGGCCATCCCGAGCGAGATCCCGGCGACGATGAAGGGGACGATCGACAGGGAGCCGATCCAGAAGGTGTCGAACAATCCGTCGACGTAGTGGGCGAGCAGCACGACGAGGCCGAGTGTGCCGTACACACGGGGGAGGCCGGCCATGGTGCGCATGGTGAGGATGACCAGGACGAAGAAGGCGAGGGATCCGACCACCCCGGTGGATGCGAGGTTGTCGACCAGGGAATTGGGAGGTGCGGTCACCGACAGGTACTGCGGAAGGTTGTAGAAGCGCATCCCGAGCCCGAGCCAGGGGCTCTGGTGCCAGACGTGGATGGCCGCGTCGATCTGGCCGAAGCGGATGGCGACGGAGTTGAACTGGGGGTTGTTCTGGAAGGCGAGGACGAAGCTCTCGTAGACGAGCGCCAGGGTGGGCACGGCGATGAAGATCACCATCTTCCACCGGCCCCGGACCTCGGAATTGATCAGGGCGGCCAGCCCGAGGGCGAGGACGGTCAGGATCGCTGCCTGGCGGGACTGCGAGGCGAGGAGCCCGAGCAGGCACAGCACCTCGATGACGACCGCCTCGGCCCTGCGGATGCGGGCCCACGGCGGGTTCAGCTGGGCGATGACCACCGCCACCCACATGACGGCGCCGATCGTGTTCTTCTGGTAGGGGCCCCACTGCGCCGGTTGGAAGTGCAGGGTGACGGCGTGCTCCATGGCCAGCAGGGCGAGGACGGCGGCACCCCACAGGTAGAGACGGAAGGCCTGGCGGGCGCGGCCCTGGGTGGCGATCACCCAACCGACCAGGGTGCTCCCGCCCACGTAGGAGAACCGGTGGAACCACTCGAGGATGTCGCTCTTGAACGGATGGGCGACGACGACGAGGAGCAGGACGGCCTGATACCACACGATCGCCCACATGAACCGCTTGAGCTGGGGTGCCGTCCGCCACTCGATGTGGAAGAGGCAGATGATCGCCCCCACGAAGACCAGGAGGTCGGCAACGCTCAGATTGGTGCTCGAGCCACCCACGCGCTGGATCAGGATCGCACCGGGCACCACCAGGACGACGACGACGATCGGATCGGCGACGAACACGCCGAAGGCGAAGACCAGGAAGGCGATGGCGATGCCGGCGGTCAGGTTCACGCCGACCGAGACCCCGACGGCGGCGGCCACGACGCCGACCGCTCCCCACGCCGCCACCGGGCCGACCAGCTTCCTCGTGCGTGGACGGCCGTCGCGCGGGGACATCCGCTGCCGCAGCACGGACGGGTTCATCGTGGCGGCGGGGTGGTGGTCATGGGGCTCGGGTGCCTCGGGTGCCTCACGGGGAACGTCCGGCCAATCGTAGCGTCCGGGTGGCGACCGGGCGGAACATCCAGGTGGCGTCGGGGTGGCGTCCCGCCGGGACTCCCGGCCGAGAGCGCCCGCTTCGGGGCCCGCGGGCGCCCGGGTGCCCCGACGGCACCACCCCATCTCAAGGTGCCCGGCCCAATTGACGACGGTAGGGGTGACCGGGGCGACCGCACCGGCCCCCGGCCACCGGAGACGGTGGTCGGGCACCCACACGAGGACCGCCACACGTGCGCACGAACGCCGAACAGGGAGTGGAGGAGGATGCCGCGGTGACCACCGCGCCCCGGTATCGGCAGGTACCCCCCAACGCGGGCCGACCACCGTATCCTGGTGCCTGCCTCCGTCCGCTGAAAGCGAGTTCCCGGTGACCTTCCAACAGATGCTCCAGACCCTGTGGAAGAGGAAGTGGACCATCGTGGTCAGCGTCGTGGTCGCCGTGGCCGCAGCCCTGGCCTACGCCAAGTTCGCCACGCCGACCTACCAGTCGAGTGCCCTGGTCCAGGTGAGCACGCCGAGCCAGTCCGGCAGCACGACCTCCTCGTTCGCGCTGCCCGACCCGGTCCAGGAGCTCTCGAGCACGTCCGTGCAGATCGGGGCGGCCAAGGCCCTCGGCGACCCGAACCCGGCGTCGATCGCCGGTCACGTCACCGGGACGGTCGATCCCACGACGGGGACGCTCACCGTGACCGGCACGGGTTCCACGCCGGAGGCGGCCCAGGCCGTGACCAAGGCCTACTCCGAAGCCTTCGTCAACCAGATCCAGGCGCTCGCCCAGGCCCAGATCGACAAGTACTCGGCCGCCATCGCCGCCATCAACACCAAGATCGCCGGACTGGTGGCGCAGCAACCGGCCACCGGGACCAACCCGCTCGTCACCGCGCAGATCGCCACGCTCACCGGGACCTCGAGCACGCTGCAAGCGGCCCAGTCCAATCTCCAGATCGGCATGCCCTACGCCCAGGTGCAGGTCGCTGCGACCCCGGGAGGCCCGACCGGGCTCAGCAAGTCGAAGCTGGGAGCGATCGGGCTGCTGGCCGGACTCCTGGTGGGCTCCGGGATCGCCCTCGTCCGCGAGCAGTTCGACGACCGGGTCCGGGTGAGCCCGGACATCGAGTCGGTCATCGACGGACCGGTCCTCGGCGAACTGCCCGAGGACCCCGACGTGCGCAAGGGAGCCGTCTCGCTCGCGCTCGTCCAGGCACCGCAGTCCTCGATCGCCGAGGCCGTTCGGGACCTCCGCACCAGCCTGAGGGTGCTGCTCCTCGAGCAACAGAGCCCGATCCTGGTGGTCACCAGCCCCGAGGCGGGGGACGGCAAGACCTTCGTGACCGCGAACCTGGCCGTGTCGTGGGCCCTCACCGGCAGCCGGGTGATCGTGGTCTCCGCCGACTTCCGCAGACCGAGGCTCGAGGACGCGTTCGGCATCGAGGCCGCCGCCAGCCCGGGCCTCTCCGATCTGATCAAGGCCAACTGGAAGCAGGCGGAGCCGGACGACGAGGAGCCCGAATCGCGGCGCCGAGACGTGCCGGACCCCGCTCGCACGGAGGAGCGGGAGGCGGAACGGGGCCGGCACGCCCCGGCGCCCGGTGACACGGCGGTGAGCACGTACCTGCTCGAGACCGGGATCGACGGGCTCCAGCTCCTTCCGGTGGGCGTCCACCTCGACAACCCCTCCGAACTGTTCGACAGCCCCGGCATGCTGCCGGTGCTCGACCAGCTCCGCCTCCTGGGCGACGTCATCCTCCTCGACACCCCGCCCGTCCTCGCCGCCCCGGACACGGCGATCCTCGGGAGCGTCACCCACGGCGCCATCGTGGTGGCCTCGGAGGGCAGGACCGACCGCTCGGACCTCGAGCGGACGGCCAACCGCCTCGAGTCGACAGGCTGCAGGGTGCTCGGCCTGGTGCTGAACCACGTCCGCCACTCCACATCGGACAACTACCAGACCTACGCGTACCGACAGCGATGACCTCTCCGAGGTCGGCGGTGGCCCCCGGACCGTGCGCACCCGCCGAGGTGGACGTCCGGTCCCGACCGGCGCGATGACGGATCCCCGGCCGCCTCACACCGGACCATCGCGCAACGGGATCGACGACGGTCCGTTGGTGGTCGTGGTCGCCTACCACGCTCCCGCACTCCTCGACCGGTGCCTGGCCGAGCTGGACGGAGGACCCGCCGTCCTCGTGGTGGACAACTCGTCCGACGCCGAGGTGGCGGCCGTGGCCGTCGCCCACGGCGCCGAGTACGTGGACCCCGGTCGCAACCTCGGGTTCGCCGGCGGCGTCCGGCTGGGGTGCGACCGGCGCCAGGGCCGGGACGTGCTGCTCCTGAACCCCGACGCCGCCATCTCCCCGTCGGGGATCCGCGCCCTGCAACGGAGACTCCGCGACGACCCCGGCCTGGCGGCGGTGGCACCGGCCCAGCACGATCCGGTCCATCACGCTCCGGCCCGTGTCGGCTGGCCGTTCCCCACTCCGTCCGGTGCGTGGTTGGAGGCGGTCGGTCTGGGCCGGCTGCGTCGGCGGACGGACTTCCTGATCGGGTCGGTCCTGCTCCTCGCCGACGCCGCCCTCACCGATGTCGGCGGCTTCGACGACCGCTACTTCCTGTACGCAGAGGAGACCGACTGGCAGCGTCGTGTCGCCGACCGCGGGTGGCGGGTGGCGCTGTGCCCCGAAGTGGTCGCCACCCACGTCGGCGCGGGAACAGGGGGGGATCCGGTCGTCCGCGAGACCCATTTCCTCGCATCGCACGAGCGTTACCTCCGCGCCCACCACGGCCGGCTCGGATGGTGGTCGTACCGCGCCGCCGGACTCGTCGGCTCGGGTGCCCGGGCACTCGCGCTCCCCGGCGACCGGCGACGCGACGCTGCCCTCCGCTTCCGACTCCTGGCGAAGGGACCGCTCCGGGCCGAGGCGATGCTGGACCGGACCGGCCTGCGCATCGTCCACGTGGTGGTGACCGACGCCTTCGCCGGGGTGGAGCGATACATCTGCCAGGTGGCCAACGGACTGCGTTCCCGGGGCCACGACGTCGACGTGGTGGGCGGCGCCCGCGACCGGATGCGCGCCGAACTGGACCCCGCCGTCACCCATCGGTCGGCGGCCTCGCTCCTGGCCGGGGCCCGGGCACTGTTGGCCCTGCGCCACGACGACCTCGTCCACGTGCACATGACGGCGGCGGAGGCCAGCGCCTTCCTGGCCCGTCCGGTCAACCGCGCCCCCGTGGTCGCCACCCGCCACTTCGCGGCCGGACGGGGGTCCACCGCGCTGAACCGGTGGCTGGCCCGGATCACGTCGCGCCCGATCGTGGCCGACATCGCCATCAGCGAGTTCGTGGCCGCCTCGGTGCACGGGCCGACGACGCTCATCCCGAACGGGGTGCCCGATCGCCCTCCGGCGCCACTCGTGGGCCGCCGCGTGGTGATGCTGCAGCGGCTCGACGGGGAGAAGGCGCCCGACGTCGGCCTCCGGGCGTGGGCGGCCAGCGGACTGGGGACCCGCGGCTGGGAGCTCGTGATCGCCGGCTCGGGCGCGCTGCGGCCCGACCTCGAGCGCCTCGCCGCGGACCTCGGTTGCGCATCGACGGTCACCTTCGCCGGCCACGTGGCCGACACCGACGGGCTGCTGGCATCGTCGTCGGTCCTCCTGGCGCCGGCGCCCGCGGAACCGTTCGGCCTCTCGGTCGTCGAGGCCATGTCCCACGGGCTGGCCGTGGTGGCGGCGGCCGGCGGCGCCCACACCGAGACCGTGGGCGACGCCGGCGCCCTGTTCCCCCCGGGGGACGTGGACGCCGCCGCCGCCCTGCTCTCCCGGCTGGCCGGCGACGGCGCCGAACGGCGCGCCATGGGTGCCGCACTCCGCCAGCGGCAGCAGGAGCGGTACGGACTGGACCTCCATCTGGACCGGCTCGAGTCCTTCTACCGGGGTGTGCTCGCCGACCTGCGGACCTGAGGAGTCGCAACGGCCGGCGACCGGTGGCGGGTCAGCCCCGGCGCACCGCCCGCTGGTAGAGGCCCTCCTGGAGTTCGGCGATGCCGGCCCACGAGTACCGGTCGACGGAGGCGAGGCCCTCGTCGCGGAGCCGGGTCCACAGGCCCGGCTCCTCCAGCACGCGCACCAGCGCGTCGCACAGGGCCTCGGGATCCCCCGGCGGCACCAGCAGCCCGGCCCCACCGACCACGTCCGGCAGCGCGCCGCTCGCACTGGCGACGGACGGAACCCCCGCGGCCTGGCCCTCCACCACCGCCCGGCCGAACTGCTCGAGCGAGCCGGGCACGGGAATCGACGGGACCGCCAGCACGTCGAAGGTCGGGTACACCGAAGGGAGTACCGCCTCGTCCGCGTGGCCGTGGAAGGTGACCCGATCCGCCACGCCGAGTTCGGCGGCCTGCGCCGCCAGTGCCGCCGCCTCGGGGCCGGCCCCGTAGACGTCGACATCGAGGCGCGGATCGCGGGCGGCCGCGGCGAGCAGCACGTGTGCGCCCTTGACCGGGAAGAGCCGGCCGACGAAGCCGACCCGGAGCCGTCCGGTCGGCGGCCTGCGTTCGACCGGTCGGAACCGGGCGACGTCCACCCCGAGCGGCAGGAGCTCGAGTTCGCCGTGCAGGCCCTTGCGCCGGAGGATCTCCCCCGCCTCGGTGTTGCACGTGTAGGCGCCGGCCGCTCCCGCGAGCGACCGCCGCTCGATCCACCGGAACGGCGGGGGGTACCGCTTGTCGAGGTTCTGGGCCGAGCAGACCAGGAACGGCGTGCGTCTCCGCCGGAGCCAGCGCAACACCAGGAACTCGGCCACCGCCAGCCCGAACGGCTCCTCGTGGAGGTCCACGAGATCCCACCGCCCGTCCCCGAGCAGTCGCCACAGCGGACGGGGGTCGAAGACGAAGAGGTTGGGATGCGTTCCGAAGGTCCGGACCGGGACGACGAAGTCGTCTCCCGCGGCCTCGAACGGCACCGGGGCACCCCCTTCGTCCCACCGGACGGCCGTGACGAGGGTCAGGTCCACCCCGCGGCGACGCAGGTCTCGCTCGCGCTCACGCCACGAGGTGACGACCCCGCTGTGGGAGATGCGGAGCACCCGCAGTCGGCGTCCGGAGGGCGTCGGTACCTCGCCGGGGGTCGCCACGCGGGCACCCTACCAGGACCGGTCCGACCCGGGACTTCCGACCCTTTGATCCGCCAAATCTCACGTAGCGTGAGTAATTGGTGACCATATGTGAGATTGCCTCTCAAGTACGTCGGAGGAGGGCCGATCTGACGGTATGGACCGGGCAGGGGCCATCCCCAGGACGAGAGCAATTGCACGGGTGGGGGTGCTGGGGGCGGTGGCACTCGTCGCCTCCGTCACCGTCGGGGTGAGTGTGAGCGGTCCGGCCCGTGCCACGGCGCCGGCACCGCAGATCGCCGGGAGCCCGGCGGCGCCGACCGCCTCGGAGATCAGCCCGGTGTGCACGACGACCACCCCGGCCGCGGCCCTCGGCCCCGCCACGACGCTCCCGGCCAACCCGACCTCCACCGTGGTCACCCCTCCCGGTGGCGTCGACAACTTCACGGCGACCTCGACCAACCTGTACGTCGACACCGGCAGCCAGCTGATCACCTACTCGCTGTCCGGTACCCAGGTGTCGTCGTTCGCGCTCCCCGCCCACTTCGCCGGGAACGCCGACGAGGTCTCCCCGCCGGTGGTCGATCCTTCGGGCGACATCTATCTCTCCTCGTACTACGGAACCGCGGTCGACAAGTTCTCGCCGAGCGGGACCCTGCTCTGGTCCGTCGACCCCCAGGGCGGCAATCCCACGGCGCTGTTCTCGGTCGGGTCCGGGACCGGCTTCACGCTCGTCGTCAGCACCGTCCAGAGCACCGGGTCGAGCATGGTCCTCGACCCGGCGACCGGCGCCTTCACCGGAACGTTCCCGCTCGTCGTCGGCGTCGGCGGCTACGTCTCCCACGAGAGCAACGGCAACCTGCTGTACGCGGCCAACGGCTACGTCGAGACCGTGGACCCCACCGGGAAGGTCCTCAGTACGTTCGGTGCCCGCAACATCGAGGGGAACGGCCAGCACACCGGGTCGGGTACCCAGTTCTACTACCCGGGTCAGGCCGTCCAGGGTCCCGACGGCACCATCTACACGGCGGACCCGCTCCACTCGATGGAGGCGACCTCGCCCCTCGGGTTCCTGAAGGGCACCACGACCCTCGGCGGTGCCCTCAGCTTCGGCGGGTGGGGCCTCTTCCTGGTCGGGTCGACCTTCTACTACCAGAGCGGGCAGCCGTTCAACGGGTCCGCCGATGCCATCTCGTCGTTCCCGCTCGCCACGGCCCAGGCCTTCCTCACCTCCGCCCAGGCTCCGACGAACAGCCTGGGCTGGGGCGCCGGACTGTCCACCCCGGCCACCGGCAACTACTTCCCGCCGGGGACCACGCCGACGGTCTCCGCCACCTTCGACCCGTGGTGGGTCTCGGCCGCCTCCCACCTGGCGCTCACCTACTCGATCGAGAACACGGCTTCGATCACCGCCGAGACCGTCCCGGCGCCCACGGTCGTGCAGCTTCCGACGACGCCCACCGGACTGGCCTCCGTCCCCCTGACGATCCCCCCCGCCGACGCCGGGCCGGGGCCCTACCAGGTCCAGGCGACCCTGCTCGACATGTCGACGACACCGGCGACCACGCTCGGCACCACCTGCATGCCCTACACGGTGGGCGCTGCCGGTGACCGGCTGGACTTCGCCACCC
>Ga0080006_1079086_pt1 | contig 27126 bp, 20 predicted proteins | sample RS3BMetagenome_FD_69209 | JGI IMG/M metagenome (GOLD analysis project Ga0080006, IMG submission 69209) | Ferric oxide microbial mat and aquatic microbial communities from Rainbow Spring, Yellowstone National Park, USA - RS3B (SPADES... ...
CGCCACCCCCCCCTGCCCCCCCGGCCGCGCCCGCCGCCTCATGGCCGCCTGCCGCGCCCACCGGCGATGCCGCCGCCGCAGCCACCGGCGATGCCGCCGCCACGCTGTCGCCCACGCCAGCCGCCACCTTCGGCGCGCTCGCCGCCGTCGCCGTCGCCGTCGCCGCCTGGGTCGCGGCCAGCGCCTCGCTCAACAGCGCCGCCACCCGCGCGGCGTCCGCCACCGTGCGCAGCATCGGCTGCGGCCGGCGCAACTGCCACGGCCGGGCATGCGGCCACAGGATCAGGTAGCCGAGCTTCGGCCAGTGGCGCATGAGCAGCGGCAGGTCGCCCGTGCCGTCCGGGTAGAGCCGCAGCGCCGCGTGCTCGACATCGCCGAGCGGCAGGTTGAGGTTGAGGGTGAGCGCCACGCCGATGCGCATCACCACCCGCTTGCCGGTCAGCGTGTAGACGGTGCTGCGCGCCATCAGCCAGGCGAAGCCGTAGAGCAGCCCGAGTGCCACCGCACCCAGGCAGACCGCGATCACGGCGCCGATCGCCACCCGCGCCACCGCCTCGCCCTCCAGCAGCCCGGCCAGGTTCCACAGCACCAGCAGCCCGACATAGACGCGGATCATGCCGGTGTGCAGCACCCGCCGCGCGAGGCTGCGCGGGTCCGGGCTGCCCTGCCACAGGATCGTCTCGCCCGCCGGCATCGGCCGCGGCAGGCCGTGCAGCCCGCCCGGCGGTGCCGCCCGGTGCTCCAGGCGCACGCTCACAGCAGCGGTCCGATGCGCCCGGGCGTGGCGTAGAGCGTGCCAGCGCCGTAATAGGCGGTGATCTTGTCCTCCTCGCGGAAGGTGATGCGCTCGGGATCGCGCAGCCGCGGCACGTCGCGGAACTGCCCGCCCAGGATGGCGCGCACCGTCACCTCGCCACGGCTGCGGCTGTAGCGGACGAAGCGCTCGGGCAGCATGACGCGCCGCGTGCGGATCTCGCCGGGGCCGGCGGCACTCACCCCCACCGCGCCGGGCGAGCCCAGGAGCTCGCCCCGCGCCTCGCCAGGCACCATGCCGCCGCTCAGCGCCCCGCCGCGCTCGACCCCGCTGCTCGGCACGGGCGCCGGTGCGACGCCGCCCGCCACCTCGCCATCCGCCACCTCCCGACCCGTGACCCCGTGACCCGCCGCCACCCGGCCGGCCGCCACCCGGTGATCGGCCGCAGCCGCCTCCAGCAGCTCCGGCGCGATCTCGACCTCGAGATAGCGCAGCGACTTCTCGACCACGTCCACCCAGAGATCGACCACCCGCCCGGCGACCACCCGGTCGGCGCCGACCACCCGCATGCCGCGCGGATCCAGCCCCTCGGGATCGACCGCCATCACCTGGCTCGCGCGCAGCGGGATGATCTTGAGGTCGCCGCGATAGGTGGTGTCGGGCTCGTCGATCCGGTCGACCCAGGCGCCGGGACCGACCCCGGCCAGCAGCGGGTTGCCGAGCGGCTCGATCGGCGCTCCGGGCCAGAGCGCCACCGGGCGGCAGGTCAGCGGCGGCGGGCTCGGCCCTTCCGTCGACGGCGAATAGGTCACCACGCCGTCATGGCGCACAAAGGTCTTGGGCGGGGGCATCGGCGGGAAGCCGTCGAGCAGCCGGCCGGTCTGCTCGGGAAGTTCCGAGGTGGTCAGCGGGTAGCCTTCGCGCTTGTCCTCGCGCCGGATGTAGAAGATCAGCCCGGCGAAGAAGCCCCAGAAGACGTAGAGCGTGACCTGGGCGACGTCCACATAATCGGTGATCGCGCTGAAGCGCACGGCAACCTCCTGCTGGGAGCGGGTTCGCCGCTCGAACGGAGCGGTCTTGTCGGATGGAAAAATCGGCCGTGACGCCGCGCGGCAGGCGCCTGCGGCAGCGGATGCACATGGGCCGGAGGCTTGGCATGGCTCCGCCCCCAGGGCGGGCGGACCGCGCCGCGGGCGGGACCCGCGATCATGCCGCCGGCCCCGCCGGACCGGGCAGGCGCGACCGCCCGCCGGGCGCATGCGCCACCCGCTGCGCGCGGGGAGCGGTCCGGGCCCTGAGAGCGGCGAGGGCGGCGAGGGCGGCGAGCAGCAGGCCGATCTCCAGCGCGTAGACCGTGCCGTAGCCGGCCGCCACCGTGGCCCGGTCGGCCACCAGGTCGCGCAGCATGCCGCTCGACAGGATCGACAGCCCCGCGGCGGTGGCCTGCACCGCACCCCACAGCCCCAGCGACAGGCCGGCACGATCGGGGGCGGCCAGCTCCATCACCGAGGTCAGCATGCCGGTCTCGAACAGTGCCGCGGCGAAGCCCAGCCCCAGCGTGCCGCAGGCAAACCAGACGAGCGAACCGAGCGGCCCGGCCGCCAGCACCGCCAGCAGCGACAGCGCGCCGGCGACCAGCCCCGTGCCGGCCAGACGCAGCCGGCCGGTGCCGCGCGCCAGCAGCCAGGCCGCGGCCACGAAGCCCGACAGCCCGCCAAGCGCGAGCAGCGCGGTGAGCGAGGTGGTGGTCGACACCGGCAGCCGCAGCACCTGGCCGCCATAGGGTTCGAGCAGCACGTCCTGCATGCTGAAGCCGGCCGTGCCGAGGGCGACGGCGAGCACGAAGGGCAGCCGGCGCAGGCGCGGGTCGAGCCCCGCCCAGGCGGCACGCAGCGCCGGCGGCCGGTCGCGCCGGACCAGGACGTCTCCCGGCCAGCCCCCCGGCCTGCGGCTTTCCTGCTTCCACAGCGCCGCCGCATTCAGCCCCAGCGTCACCAGCGAGGTGCCCTGCAGCACCTGGATCAGCCGGAACTCGCTGAACGGACGCAGCAGCAGGCCGAACAGCGGTGCGCTCAGCACCATGCCGCCGAGCATCGCCGCACAGAGCAGCGCGGTCACCCGCGGACAGGAGGCCGAGGGGGCGAGGTCGGTCGCCAGCGCCAGCCCCACCGTCTGCACGGTGTGCATCCCCAGGCCCACCAGCAGGAAGGCCAGTGCGGCGGCCAGCGGTCCCGCGATGCGCGGGCCGCCGGCATCGCCCGACAGCACGATCAGCGCGAACGGCATCAGCGCCAGGCCGCCGAACTGCAGCATGGCGCCGATCCACAGAAACGGCAGGCGCCGCCAGCCGAGTGCCGAACGATGGGTGTCCGAGCGATGGCCGATCACCGCGCGCAGCGGCGCCAGCAGCAGCGGCAGCGCGATCATCGCCGCCACCTGCGTGGCCGGCACGTGGAGCTCGACGATCATCACCCGGTCGAGCGTGCTGATCACCAGCACGGCGGCCACGCCCACGGCGATCTGGAACAGGCTCAGCCGCAGCAGGCGGCCGAGCGGCAGGCCGGTCACCGGCGCGTCGGCGAACGGCAGCACCCTGGTGCCGACCCGGTTCCAGCCGCGCGCGACCCAGTCGCGCGCGAGGGGGGCGGCGGCCGGTCTCACGTGCGCACCAGCTCGCAGGCCTGCGAGATGTAGAAGCCGCGCGACACCCGCGCCGTCCGGCCCCGGCGCCAGCCGGCCTGGGCGGTGCGCGCGTCGAGCAGCTGGGCGATGCGTGCCGGGCTGACCGGCTCGATCGCCGGCGCCCGCTCGCTGCGCGGGAACAGGCGCCCGGCGGCATGCATCGCCGCCAGCAGGCGGGTGCGGGGGGCAAAGGTGAACAGCACCGAGCGGTCGCAGCGCGCCGACCATTCGCCCACCAGCTCGGCCGCCTGGGCGGCGGGGTAGTGGATCAGCGAGTCCATGGCCACCACATGGTCGAAGCGGCCGAAGCCCGCGTCGCGCATGTCGCCGGCGGCAAAGCGCACCCGCCCGGCAAGCTCCGGCGGCAGGCGCTCGGCGGCGAGCGCCAGCAGGTTGGGCGAGAGATCCACCGCCACCACCTCCGCCCCGCGCCGCGCCGCTTCCGCGGCCAGCAGCCCGGTGCCGCAGCCGGCATCCAACAGCCGCCGCCCCGAGAGGTCGGCCGGCAGCCAGTCGAGCAGCGTGGCGCGCATCGCCTCGCGCCCGGCGCGCACGGTGGCGCGGATCCGGCTGACCGGCGCGTCGGAGGTGAGGCGCGCCCAGCTGGCCGCCGCCGTGCGGTCGAAATAGGTCTCGATCCGGCCGCGGCGCTCCTGCCAGGTGACGGCCGCCATCATTCGAACCCCAGCAGGTCGAAGATGTCGCGGTCGCGCATCGGTGTCGCCACGATCGGATCCACCCCCGCCCACAGCGCCTCGGCCAGGCGCAGATATTCCGCCTGCACGGCCAGCAGCTCGGGCGTCGGCTCCATCTCGAACAGGGTCGATTTCTTCAGCCGCGAGCGGCGGATGATGTCGAGATCGGGGAAGTGCGCCAGCGTCGAAAGCCCGATCGCGCCGTTGTAGAGCTCGATCTGGTCGGTGGCGGCCGAGCGGTTGCAGATCACGCCGCCGAGCCGGACGGGATAGTTGCGCGACTTGGCGCCGATCGCCGCCACGATGCGGTTCATGGCAAAGATCGAGTCGAAATCGTTCGCCGCCACCACCAGGGCGCGCTGCGCGTGCTGCAGGGGGGCCGCGAAGCCGCCGCACACCACGTCGCCCAGCACGTCGAAGATCACCACGTCCGTCTCGTCGAGCAGGTGGTGCTCGCGCAGCAGCTTGACGGTCTGGCCCACCACATAGCCGCCGCAGCCGGTGCCGGCCGGCGGCCCGCCCGCCTCCACGCACTGCACGCCGCCATAGCCGGGAAACACGAAATCCTCGGGCTGCAGCTCCTCGGGATGGAAATCGACCGCCTCCAGCGCGTCGATCACCGTCGGCACCAGCCGCTTGGTGAGCGTGAAGGTGGAATCGTGCTTGGGATCGCAGCCGATCTGCAGCACCCGCTTGCCGAGCCTGGAGAAGGCCACCGACAGGTTCGACGAGGTCGTGCTCTTGCCGATCCCGCCCTTGCCGTAGATCGCGAACACGCGCGCCCCGTCGATGCCGGCCGGCTCGTCGGAGCGCACCTGCACCGAACCCTCGCCGTCGCCGACCAGCGGGTTCCCCGCCGCCTCGTCGCAGGTGCCGCAGCCGCCGGTCGCCCGGCTGAGAAGTCTCGTGCTCATGCCGCTGCCACCTCGATGCCTTCCAGCCGGTCCTCGATCGCCTCGTCGGCCAGACGCAGCGCGTCGACCACGTCCGGGGCCGGCTGCCAGTAGTGCCGCTCGTGCGCCTCGATCAGCCGCCCGGCGATGCGCGCGGTCGCCGCCGGGTTGAGCCGCGCCAGCCGCTCGCGCATCGCCTCGTCGAGGATGAACGTGTCGGAAAGACGCTGATACACCCAAGGGGCAACCTGTCCGGTGGTTGCCGACCAGCCCAGCGTGTTGGTCACCTGCGCCTCGATCTGGCGCACGCCCTCGAAGCCGTGCTCGAGCAGCGCCTCGTACCATTTCGGGTTGAGGGCCCGCGTGCGCGTCTCCAGCGCCACCTGCTCGGCCAGGCTGCGCACCACCCCGTCGCCGCGCGTCCCGTCGCCGATATAGACCGCGGCCGCCTGGCCGCGCCGGCTCAGCACGGCGCGCGTGATGCCGCCGAGCGTGTCGAAATAATGGTCGACCGTGGTGACGCCGAGCTCGATCGAATCGAGGTTCTGGTAGGCGAGATCGACCTGTCCGAGCAGGCTGTCGAGCACCCGGTCATGGCGCAGCACGTGCCCGTCCGCGTCGTAGGCGAAGCCCTTGCGGCGCAGGAAGCATTGCGCGAGCTCGTCCTCGTCGGTCCAGCCGCCATGCTCGAGCAGGTGGTTGACGTTGCTGCCGTAGGCGCCGTCATCGTTGCCGAACACGCGCAGGCTCGCCTCGGCCAGCGTGCCGCCATGCTCGGCCTGGAAGGCCAGCGCGTGGCGCCGCACGGCGTTGCACGCGACCGGTTCATCGGCTTCCGCCGCCATGCGGCTGGCCTCGGCGAGCAGCCGGGTCTGCATCGGCAGCAGGTCGCGGAAGATCCCCGACAGGGTCAGCACCACGTCGATCCTCGGCCGGCCGAGCCGTTCCAGCGGCACCAGGGCGGCACCGGCCAGCCGGCCGTAGCTGTCCAGCCGCGGCTCGGCGCCGAGCAGCCACAGCGCCTGCGACAACGGCCCGCCTTCCGTCTTGAGATTGTCCGTCCCCCACAGCACCATCGCCACCGTCTCCGGCAGCCGGCCGCTGTCGGCGCGGTGGCGCTCCAGCAGGCGCTCGGCCTGTCGGGCGCCTTCGGACAAGGCGAAGGCGCTGGGGATGCGGAACGGATCGAAGCCGTGCAGATTGCGCCCCGTCGGCAGCACGTCGGTGTTGCGCAGCAGGTCGCCGCCGGGGGCCGGGCGCAGATAGCCGCCATCGAGCGCATGCAGCAGGCTGGGGATCTCGTTGTCGCGGGCGAGGAGTGCGTCGAGCGAGGCGCGACGCTCCGGCTCGCTGATCCCGGCCGCATCCAGCAGCCGCGCCCGCGCCGCCGCGTCCGGCGGCTCGCCCACCACATGCAGCCCCTCGGGGATCAGCGTGTATTCCAGCTCGAGCAGGGCAGCACCCAGCGACTGGATGCGCGCCTGTGCCGCGGCCGCGTCCCAGGCCGGCTCGTCCTCGCCCACCAGGTCGACCAGCCCCGCCTCGGCGCGGATCAGCTCCAGCAGGGCGGCACTCTGCTCGGCCGGGGAGTCGGGCGGCAGCGCGCTCCAGCGGCCGAGCGAGGCCTTGAGGTCGAGCAGCCCGCGATACAGCCCCGCCTCGGCCACCGGCGGGGTGAGATAGGAGATCAGCGCCGCCCCCGTCCGGCGCTTGGCCAGCGCCCCCTCGGAGGGATTGTTCGAGGCGTAGAGATAGAAATTGGGCAGCTCGCCGATCAGCCGGTCCGGCCAGCATGCGCCCGACATCCCCACCTGCTTGCCGGGCATGAATTCGAGCGCGCCATGCGTGCCCCAGTGCAGCACCGCGTCGGCGGCGAAATCCTCGCGGATCCAGCGGTAGAAGGCCGAGAAGGCATGGGTCGGCGCGAAGCTGCCGGTGAACATCAGCCGCATGGGGTCGCCCTCCATGCCGAAGGCCGGCTGGATGCCGACAAACACGTTGCCGAGCTGGGCGCCCAGGATGAACAGCCCGTCGCCGTCGCTGTTGTGCTGGCCCGGTGCCGGTCCCCACTGCGCCTCGATCGCCTCCAGCCAGCGCTCGCGGCGCACATGCTCGGCCGCCGGCACCCGGGCGGCGACGTTGGCCGGCGCGCCGAACCAGCCGGCATTGCCCTCGCAGACCAGGGTGCGCAGCGCGTCCGCACTGGCCGGCACCTCCACCCGGTAGCCCGCCTCGCGCATGGCGAGCAGCGTGTTGTGCAGCGAGCGGAACACCGACAGGTAGGCCGCCGTGCCGGTGGCGCCGCCGTTGGGCGGGAAGTTGAACAGCACCACCGCCACCCGCCGCGCCTGCCGCTCGCGCCGGCGCAGCCCGGCGAGACGCTCGATCCGTGCGGCGAGCGACGCGCAGCGCTCGGCATGCGCCACCATGGTGCAGGCCCGCCCGCCAGCCGCGGCCTCGTGCTGCCCACCTGCCTGCAGCCCGCTGCCCGCCGCCCCATCCGCCACCCCATCCGCCGCGCGACCGCCGAAGGTGGTGGGCCAGAGTGCCCCGTCGAGCTCGGGGATCGCCACCATCATCGCCGCCTCGATCGGCGTCAGCCCGTGCGGGCTGTCCTCCCAGGCGCGCAGCGTCTGGAACTCGACCGGATGGGCGGCGACATACGGCACGTCGAGCCCGGCCAGGACCTCCTCGGCGGCATGGGCATCGTTGTAGGCGGGGCCGCCGACCAGCGAGAAGCCGGTGAGCGACAGCACCACGTCGACCGCGGCCGCACCGTCGCGGGTGAAGTAGCGCTCGATCGCCGGGCGCTGGTCGAGCCCGCTGGCGAAGGCCGGCACCACCGACAGGCCGCGCGCCTCGAGGGCGGCGATCATGCCGTCATAGTGTGCCGCGTTGTCGGCCAGCAGGTAGGAGCGCATGAGCAGCAGCCCGACCCGGCCTCGCTCGCCCGCCACGCGCGGCAGCAGCGACGCATCCTCGACCACGCGCGCCGGCAGGCGCGGATGGTAGAGGCCCAGCTCCGGATACTGCACCGGCGGTGCGGCGCGCAGCGCCCCCGCGCCGGCCGCGCGCGGCCCGGCCGCATAGCGCCCGACCAGCAGGCGCAGCATGTTGGCCAGGTTCTCCTCCGACCCGGCCAGCCAGTATTGCAGGCACAGGAAATAGACCCGCAGGTCCTGCGCCGTTCCGGGCACGAAACGCAGGATGCGCGGCAGCTGGCGCAGCAGGCGCATCTGCTTCTCGCCGCTCGACCGCCCCGCCTCGCCACCACCGGCCTTGCCACCACCGGCCGCCCCGGCCTTGCCCCCGGCGCCCGCCGGCTTGCGCGCCCCGCGCAGCCGCTTGAGCATGCCCATCATGCCCGAGGCCGGAACATCCATGCGCAACCGGCCGATCCGCGTCAGGCGCACCACCTCGCCGGCCGACAGGCAGCAGACCATCGCATCGCAGCTCGCCTGCCGCGCGGTCAGCGCCGGCAGCACGTCGCGGATATGCGCGTCGAGGAACAGCATGGAGGCGAACACGATGTCCGCGGTCTCGATCGCCCGCAGGCAGGCTGCCAGCGCCTGCGCATCGCCGCACCAGGCGTCGGCGGCGTGAACGCTGAGCTCCAGCCCCGGCAGCTCGGCCCGCAGCCGCGCCGCCGCGCGCCGGGCGGCGCCGGACAGATGGCTGTCCATGGTGATGATCGCCACCCGGACCGGCACCACGGCCGCCCGCTTCGCCCCGGCTTGCCCTGCTGCGGCTTGCCCTGCTGCGGCCAAAGCTGCACCCGCCTGCACCGCACCCGGCCGGACCACGCCCGGTTCGACCACACCCGCCTGCGCCGCGGGAAGCTCAACGCGCATGATGGGACTTGGCGTCATAGAGTGTCTCCAGCGTGATGGTGCTCAGACCTCGTTCGTGCGCGAACCGCTCCGTGTTGCGCCGTGCCTTGTTGCGCACAAAGAACGGCACCCGCCCCAGTTCGCGCTCCGCCTCCGTGCTCCACGACGGCGCCCATGGCCCGACCGGCGCCGCCGCCTCGCCGGCCCCGTCCGCGCCCGCGGCCCGGATCACCGCCGCCACATCCGACCGCGGCACATCCGACCCCGCCACATCCGACCCCGCCCGATCCGACCCCGCCACATCCGACCCAGCCCGATCCGACGCCGCACTCGCCGCCGCCACGGCCGACGCCGCCGCGGTGGCACCGAGATGCGAGGCGGCCGCCTCCTCGCCGAACTCGAAATCGTCGCGGAACATGCCGAGCAGATGCTCCTCGAGCCCCATCATCAGCGGGTGGACCCAGTCGTCGAACAGGACGTTGGCGCCCTCGAAGCCCATCTGCGGCGCGTGCCGGGCGGGGAAATCCTGCACATGCACGGGGGCCGAGATCACCGCGCAGGGGATGCCCAGCTTCTTGGCGATGTGGCGCTCCATCTGCGTGCCCAGCACCAGGTCGGGTGCTGCCTCGGCGATCGCCGCCTCGACGGCGAGATAGTCGTCGGTGACCAGCGCCTCGACGCCGTGCCGGGCGGCGGCCTCGCGCACCGCGCGCGCCGCCTCGCGGCTGTAGCTGCCGAGCCCGGCCACGGTCAGCCCGATCTCGCCGGCCGCGACATCGGCCGCCGCGATCGCGTGCGTCGCATCGCCGAAGATCCACACGCGCTTGCCGGTGAGATAGGTCGAATCGACCGAGGCCGCGTACCAGGGCAGCCGGCACGACGCCTCGTCGAGGAACGGCGCCGCATCGATCCCGGCCAGTTCCGCCACCTCGGCGATGAACGCCCGCGTGCCGCGCACGCCGATCGGGATGCTGCGGGTCTGCTTCTGGCCGTAGCGGCGGGCAAGAAAGCTCGCCGCCGGGCCTGCGATCTCCGGATACAGCACGACGTTGAAATCGGCCTCGCCCAGGCGCGACAGGTCGGCCGGGCTCGCGCCGAGCGGAGCCGCGACGCAGATCTCGATGCCCATCCGCTCCAGCAGGGCCCTGATCTCGCGCACGTCGTCGCGATGGCGGAAGCCCAGCGCCGTGGCGCCGAGCAGGTTGCACCGCGGACCGGCCCCCTCGCGCCGCGCGGGCCTGGCTGCCGGGGAGAGCGCGCGGACCAGCTGGTAGAAGGTCTCGCCCGCGCCCCAGTTCTCGCGCCGCTGGTAGGCGGGCAGCTCCAGCGCAATGACCGGCACCGGCAGGCCGAGCCCGGCGGCGAGCCCGGCCGGATCGTCCTGGATCAGCTCGGCGGTGCACGACGCACCGACCAGCAGCGCCTCGGGGCGGAAACGTTCCCACGCCCGGCGCACCGCGTCCTGGAACAGCCCGGCCGTGTCGCCGGCGAGGTCGCGCGCCTGGAAGGTGGTGTAGCTGACCGGCGGCCGGCGGTCCTGGCGCTCGATCATGGTGAACAGCAGGTCGGCATAGCTGTCGCCCTGCGGCGCGTGCAGCACGTAGTGCACGCCGCGCATCGCGCTGGCCACGCGCATCGCCCCGATATGCGGCGGCCCTTCATAGGTCCACAGCGCGAGCTGCATCGCTCAGGCCGCCAGCATCTTGCGACGCGCGAGCGGTCGCGCGAACAGCCCGGCCAGGTCGCCCGCCTGCTCGTAGCCATGCACCGGCGAGAACACCAGCTCGATCGACCATTTGGTGCACAGCCCTTCCGCCTCCAGCGGATTGGCCAGGCCGAGCCCGCAGACCACCAGGTCGGGGGCCGCCGCGCGCACCCGGTCGAGCTGCGCCTCCACGTCGCCGCCTTCCAGCACCGGTGCCACGCCGTCCAGCAGGGCGAGCTCGGGCGCCATGATCCGGCGGTTGAGGAACGGCGTGCCGATCTCCACCGGCTGCATGCCGAGCTCGCGGTGCAGGAAGCGCGCGAGGGGCGGCTCGAGCTGGCTGTCGGGCAGGAAGCTGATCCGCCGCCCGGCGAGGATCGCGCGGTGCGGGGCGAGGGCCGCGCGGGCCCGCGCCTCGCCCGGCGCGCACACCGCGCGCACCCGCGCCGTGTCGATCCCCCAGGCGGCGGCGGCGGCGGCGATCCAGGCGCTGGTGCCTTCCGCGCCGAACGGGAAGGGGGCCGCGATCCGCGTCGCCCCGCGCGCTTCGAGCGCACGTGCGGTCTCGTTGAGGAACGGCTGGGCGAGCAGGAAGCGCGTGCCCGGCCCGGCCGCCACCCGCTCCGCACCGCGCGCCGCCGGCAGCATGCTCACCGGGCCGATGCCCAGAGCCTCGAACAGGCGGCGGAACTGCGCCTCGACCGCGTCGGGCAGCACGCCGACCAGCAGCAGCGATGGCGGGGCGCCCTCCTCCGGCGCGGGCAGTTGCTCGACCAGCGCGCGCAGGCAGGCATCCTCGCCCTCGGTGAAGGTCGTCTCGATGCCGCTGCCGGAATAATGCAGCACCCGCACGCCGTCCATCTGCCGGTCGAGCCGCCGCGCGGCGCGGCCCAGGTCGAGCTTGATCACCTCCGACGGGCAGGAGCCGACCAGGAACAGCGTGCGTATGCCGCTCCTGCGCTCCAGCAGGCGCGCCACCACCCGGTCGAGCTCGTCGTCGAGGTCGGCCCGCCCGGCGAGGTCGCGCTCCTCGATGATCGCGGTGGCGAAGCGCGGCTCGGCGAAGATCATGACTCCGGCAGCCGATTGCAGCAGATGCGCGCAGGTGCGCGAGCCCACCACCAGGAAGAACGCGTCCTGCATGCGCCGGTGCAGCCAGACGATGCCGGTCAGGCCGCAGAACAGCTCGCGCTGGCCACGCACCGCGCAGCCGGCCGCCCCGGCGGTGTCCGGGGACAGGTCTGCGTTCGAGTCCCGGCCCGGGGCGGCCGCCCGCTGTGGCCGGCCTGCCGGCGCGCTCACGAGCCGGCCACCGCGACGAGCGCCGGCATGCCGCCCGCTGGCCTGCGCCCGAGCCGCAGCTTGCGGACGAACTGGCCGGCATTGACCAGGTAGGAGGCATAGGCCAGCAGCGTGAGGGCCATCAGCCGCGCCGGCTGCAGCCAGCCCGACAGCAGGGCAAGGAGGCAGGCGGTGTGCAGGGCCACGACACCCAGCCCGACCACATCCTCCCAGAAGAAGGCAGGCGCCATCAGCCAGCGGCCGAACACCGCCTTCTCCCAGAACGCGCCGGTGACCATGATCGTGTAGAGCAGCCCGACCTTGAGCAGCATCGACAGGCAGGCCAGGCGGAAGCCTTCGCCGTCGGACAGGAAGCGCACGGCCAGCGCCAGCCCGGCAAGGAACACCGCGAACTGCAGCGGCGCCAGCACCGCCTGCACGGTCGTCCAGGGCGTGCGGTCGCGGCGCAGCTTTTCCTCGGACGTATAGAGGAACGTTCCGGCGTCCGCCCCCGCATCGGTCCGGCCCCGCTCCGCCCCGCGCCACGACCCTGCCCGAGCCGCTCCCTGGGCCGCTCCCTGGGCCGCTGCCCGGGCCGCCCGCCGCAAGGCGGGCCGCGGTCTGCGCAATCCGGAACTTTGCAGGGTGTCATTTCGGTTCACGCGGAAATGTATCCAGTTCGGTGCCGATAAGCGCGACGCTAGACCCGGCACCAAGAGGCGTCAACCAAACGCGACGTAAAGAATGGTTGACACTTGTTCGGCGAGCCTGTGTGGTTTGCCCCAGGGAGGAGGGGAACAGAATGACGTCCCGTAGCCCGGTCCGCTCACCCGGCCTGACGCCGCAGCGCATCGCGCGCGGCCCGGCACGCCGCGCCGCGGCGCTGCCGGCCGGACTCGAGCTGCTGCACGGCCTGGACGAGGCCTGTCGCCAGCGTGCCGGCCAGCCTGTCGGCCAACCTCCCGGTCAAGAGACCGGCCCGGGCGCCGCCGCCCGACGCGGCCGCGCGCCGCGCAAAGCCGGCCCCGAGCTTCCCGACCTTCCCGACCTTCCCGACCTTGCTGCTCCAGACTTCGCTGACCCCGGCTCCGCCGATCCTGACGTTTCGGTCCCAGGCGTCGCGGTGCCAGGCGTTGCAGTACGGGGCGTCGCGGTCCGGGGCGTCGCAGCCCGGGGCGTCGCAGGCCAGGGCGTCGCGGCTCCTGGCGTCAAGCCTCCCGTCGCCCCGTCCGCGCCCGGGCTCCTGGACCGGCTGGCGCACAGCGCCGCCGAGCCCGACCCGCGGCTGCTGTTCGACCAGGTCCACCGGATGCGCGAGGCAGGTGCGGCACCGGAACATCTCTGCACGGTGCTGCTCGCCGCCATCGCCCGCCGGCTCGGCGACTGGTGGCTGGAGGACCGGCTCGACATCGCCGGCGTGACGCTCGGCGCGCTGCGCCTGCACCGGCTGCTCAACGAACTCGCGCCGCATTTCGCAGGCCCCTCCGCCGCCGGCGGCCAGGCTCCCGACCGCCATCCTTCAGGCCGCCCCGGCCCGCGCTTCGTCCAGGCACCGCACGGCCGCGCGCTGCTGCTGCCGGTGCCGGGCGAGCAGCACAGTTTCGGTCTGCGCATGGTGACCGAACTGTTCCGCGCGTCGGGCTGGCCGGTGCGCAACCTCGTCACCCCGAGTCTTGCCGGCCTGCGCTCGGTCCTTCGCCAGACCCGCTTCGCGATGATCGGCCTGTCGATCAGCGGCCACCGCCACGCCGACATGCTGGCCGCCTGCGTGCGCTGCATCCGCCAGGACGCGCGCAACCGCGACTGCGTGGTGATGATCGGCGGCCAGCTGCTGGCCACCGACCCGTCGCTGATCGCCCACCTGCCGGTCGACCTGCTGTGCGTCGATGGCGCGAGCGCCCCCGCCCAGGCCGCCCGCCTGTTGCGCGAGCGGCGCGGCCTGCTGCGCTCCTCGGTGCTTGCGGGCCCTCACCCTGGCAAGACCGCGCGCGCCGGCCTGCTCGGCCCCCCCGGCAAGGCTGCCAGCCGGATCGCCGCCGCATGAGCCGTGCCGCCACCCTGCCGCCCGACCTGCCCTCGCCCGCGCTGCGCCGCGGGCCGCCCGCGCCCGGCCTGGTGCTCGAGCTGTTCAAGCCGCTCACCTGGTTCGCACCCGTCTGGGCGTTCGGCTGCGGCCTGGTGTCCGCCGGCCTGCCGCGCACCCCGCTCGCCGTGCTCGTGGCGCTGGCCGGCGCGGTGCTCGCCGGCCCGTTGGTCTGCGCCACCAGCCAGGCGGTCAATGACTGGTTCGACCGCCATGTCGATGCGATCAACGAGCCGGCCCGCCCGATCCCCTCGGGCCGCATCCCCGGCCGCTGGGGGCTGTGGCTCGCCCTGCTGTGGACGGGCGTGTCGCTCGGCTGGGCGCTGCTGCTCGGCCGCTTCATGCTGCTCGCCGCGAGCGCCGGCCTGCTGCTCGCCTGGGCGTACAGCGCCCCGCCGCTGCGCCTCAAGCGCAACGGCTGGATCGGCAACCTCGCCGTCGGCGCCTGCTACGAGGGCCTGCCCTGGATCGCCGGTGCCGGCCTGCTGGACGGCGGCCACGTGCCGCGCCCCGTGCTGCTGCTCGCCGCCCTCTACAGCCTCGGCGCGCACGGCATCATGACGCTCAACGACTTCAAGTCGCTGGCCGGCGACCGGGCGAGCGGCGTGCGCTCGCTGCCCGTGCTGCTCGGCCCCGACCGCGCCGCCCGCCTCGCCTGCCTGGCCATGCTCGGCCCGCAACTGGCCGCCCTCGCCCTGCTGCTCGCCTGGCACGCGCCGGTGCATGCCGCGGTGCTCGCCGCCCTGGTCGCGGGCCAGCTCGCCCTCATGCCGCGCCTGCTGCGCGACCCGCGCCGCGCCGCCCCCTGGTACAACGCCACCGGCACCAGCCTCTACGTGCTGGGCATGCTCTGCTGCGCCCTCGTGCTCGGCGGCCTGGCGTGACCCCGCCCCGGCCCGCGGACCCGCCTTGGCCGGACGGCGGCGGGGCGTTCGGCTGGACCGCGATCGCGCGCCTGGCCCTGGTGCAGGCAGCCCTCGGCGGCCTCGTCGTGCTGGTCACCTCGACCATCAACCGGGTGATGGTCGTCGAGCTGGCCCTGCCAGCCGTCGTGCCGGCCCTGCTCGTCGCCCTGCACTACGCCGTCCAGCTCGTCCGCCCGCGGCTGGGCTACCGCTCCGACCGTTCCGGCCGGCGCACGCCCTCCATCCGCCTGGGCATGGCGCTGCTCGCCGCCGGTGCGGTGGCCGCGTCCGCCGCCACCGGGCTGATCCGCACCCGGCCTGACCTGGGCGTGGCACTCGCCGTGCCGTGCTTCGCCCTGGTGGGCATCGGTGCCGGTCTCGCCGGCACCAGCCTGCTCGCCCTCCTGGCCGGCGCCACCCCGCCCGCCCGCCGCGCCCCGGCGGCCGCCCTGGTGTGGATCGCCATGATCGCCGGCATCGCCCTGACCGCCGGCGTGGCCGGCCTGCTGCTGGTCCCGTTCTCCGCCCAACGCCTGCTCGCGGTGGTGGCCGCCGCCGGCCTGCTCGCCCTGCTGGTCGCCTGCCTGGCCACCGCCGGGCTCGAACCGGCGGCCGCATCGGCGCCGGCCGCGGCCGCCCCGGGCCGGACCTCCTTCCGCTCGGCGCTCGCCGCCTGCTGGTCCGATCCGGCCGCCCGGCGCTTCACCGCCTTTGTCGGCCTGTCGATGCTCGCCTACAGCGCCGAGGAACTGCTGCTCGAACCCTTCGCCGGCCTCGTCTTCCACATGCCGCCCGGCCGGACCGCGCAGCTCACCGCCCTGCAGCATGGCGGCGCGCTGGCCGGCATGCTGCTGACCGCCCTCCTCTGCGCCCGCCGCCGCGCCCCGCCCGGCCCGGCTGCCGCCAGCGCGCCCGCCGCCGGCTCGGATACCGCCGGTGCCGCCGCGGTCGGCGGCTGCCTGCTGTCCGCCGCCTGCCTGCTGGCCCTGGCCGCCTGCGGCCTCGCCGGCCTGCCGCGCGCGGCGATGGCTGCGGTGTTCGCCCTCGGCCTGGGCAACGGCGCCTTCGCCGTCGCCGCGGTCGGCGCCATGCTGCAGCTCGCCCACGGCGGCGCCGCGCGCAGCGGCGGCGCCGGCCTGCGGCTCGGCGTGTGGGGCGGCGCCCAGGCGCTGGCCTTCGCGCTCGGCGGCCTGTCGGGGGCTGCGATGAGCGAGGCCGCCCACCTGCTGCTGCCGCCCGCCCAGTCCTATGCCTGCGTGTTCGTGGTGCAGGCCGCCCTGTTCTGCGCCGCCTCCGTGCTGGCCGGGCGGATCTTCGGCACCGAGCGTGTCGCAACCGCCGCCCCGGCGGCCTGGGTGGAGGGCTGAGGCCAGATGGACAGCTTCGAGATCGTCGTCGTGGGCGGCGGCCCGGCCGGCGCCACCGCCGCCTCCGACCTCGCCCGCGCCGGCCGCTCCGTGCTCCTGCTCGACCGCCTCGGCCGCATCAAGCCCTGCGGCGGCGCCATCCCGCCACGCTTGATTGATGATTTCTCCATCCCCTCCCACCTCCTCACCGCCCGCATCACCTCCGCCCGCGTCGTCTCCCCGTCGCTGCGCCAGGCCGACATGCCGATCGTCGGCGGGTTCGTCGGCATGGTCGACCGCTCCGAGTTCGATCCGTGGCTGCGCGAGCGGGCGGTGGCCGATGGCGCTGTGCTGCGCCGGGGCAGCTTCGTCGATCTGCACCGCGAGGCGGGCGGCGTCGTGCTGCGCTACCGTGTGCCGGGCACCGACGGCGTGCGTGAGGTGCGGGCGAAGGCGGTGGTGGGCGCGGACGGTGCGCGCTCCGCCGTGGCACGGCAGGCGGTGAAAGGTGCGGAGCACATCCCGCATGTCTATGCGGTGCACGAGGTCGTCCGAACGCCCGGGCGGCAGGACGCACCTGGCGCGTGCGCGTTCGAGGGCGGGCGGTGCGACGTGATCTATGACGGCACCATCTCGCCCGACTTCTACGGCTGGGTGTTCCCGCATGGCGACACGGTGAGCGTCGGGCTCGGCACCGCGATCAAGGGCTTTCCCGTTCGCGAGGCGCTGTCCAAGCTGCGGCGCGACCGGGGTCTGGCCGGGGCCGAGCTGCTGCGTCGCGAGGGCGCGCCCATCCCGCTGCGGCCACTGTCGCGCTGGGACGATGGCGCGCGCGTGGTGCTGGCCGGCGACGCGGCCGGGGTCGTGGCCCCCGCCTCCGGCGAGGGGATCTATTATGCCATGGCCAGCGGCCGGCTGGTCGCCGAGGCGCTGGCGCGGTTCTGCGCAAGCGGCGAGGCCCACCTCCTGCGCGAGCCGCGGGCGCGCTTCATGCGCGAGCATGGTGCCGCGTTCCGCATGCTCGGCCTGATGCAGCGCTTCTGGTACGCCAATGACGGACGGCGGGAGCGCTTCGTCAGCATCTGCCGCGATCCCGACGTGCAGCGCCTGACCTGGGACGCCTACATGACCAAGACCCTGGTCAGAGCCAGCCCGCGGGTCCATCTGAGGATCATGGCAAAGAACCTGATCCACCTCACGGGACTGGTCCCGGCGTGACCGTCGCACTTTCCGTCCTCGGCGTTGTCGGCGTGCTCGGGCTCGGCGGCCTGCTCACGCGGCTGGGCTCCTGGTACGACGCACTGCGCAAGCCGACATGGCAGCCGCCGGGATGGCTGTTCGGCCCGGCCTGGACCCTCATCGGCGCGCTCACCGCCGCCGCGGCGGTGCTGGCCTGGAACCACGCGCCCGCTGCGGCGGAACGCAGCTGGGTCGTCGGCCTGTTCTCGGTCAACGCGATCCTCAACATCCTGTGGAGCGGCCTGTTCTTCACCCTGCGCCGCCCGGACTGGGCCTTGGCCGAAGTGGTGGTGCTGTGGCTGTCGGTCCTGTCGCTCGTCCTGCGCTTCGCACCCTTCTCGCCCACCGCCTCCCTGCTCCTCCTGCCCTACCTCTTCTGGGTCGGGTTCGCAGCCTTCCTCAACCGCGCCATCGTGCGGCTGAACGGCTCGTTCGCCGCGCAACCGACCGGCTAAGGCCTTGCTCATCAGGTCCGGCGGCGGAACGGGGCCGTATTTTGCTCGACCCCTCGGCTTTGGGGCCTTAGTGCTACTGTCATTGTTCCCTATGCTCATGGTTGCTCACGGTCATGCGACGCCGGCGCGGACCGGAGGAGAGGAGCCGCGAGCGCTGCCTGTTAGGAAGTGAACGACGTGAAAGCCGGAGCAACACGCGTCAGAACCCGCGGCAGCCAGTCTGCCGCGCGGTTCAAGGCGCCTGAGCAATCCCTGGGCCCGCTCGACTCGGCCGCCGCGGCGCGCGTGCTGACGGCGGCCGCCGACATCACGCTCCTGCTCACCGCCGACGGTACGATCCGCGATCTCGCCATCGGCGATGCCCGTCTGCGCGCCGAGTTGCCGGAGGCATCCGGCTGGCGCGGACGGCCCTGGCTGGACACCGTGACGGTGGAAAGCCGCGACAAGATCGAGGCCATGCTGGCCGAGGTCGGCGATACGGGCCGGTCAGCACCCCGCCACGTCAACCACCCTGCCGAGGGATCGGACGTGGCCATCCAGTACAGCGTGGTCCTGCTCGACGGCGAGGACTGGATCGCGTTCGGGACGGACCTGCGGCCCTGGAGCCGGCTGCAGCATCGCCTGATCCACGCCCAGCACACGATGGAGCGGGACTACGGCGCGCTTCGGCGCGCGCAGGGTCGCTTCCGGCTGGTGTTCGAGACATGCCCGGAGCCGTTGTTCGTCGTCGACGCGGCCAATGGCAAGGTGCTCGAGATCAACCAAGCCGGGCGGCTGCTGCTGGCCGGCGCACAGCGTCGCGAAAGCGGCTGGAGCTTCGGCAGCCTGCTTGATCGCGGCAGCCGGTCGGCACTCGGCCGGTTCTTCGGTGTGATCGAGGCGGCCGGTTTCGCCGAGCCGGTCGCAGCACGCCTCGCCGCCGACCGCCGCCCGGTGATGATCGTGGCCGACCTGCTCAGGGAGGATGATTGCTGCCTGCTCCTGGTCAGGATCCGCGACAAGGAGGTGCATGCGCGCCGCTCCGCGCCGCACTCGGCCGAACTCCTCGCCGGCGCCCTGGCGCGATCGCCCGACGCCCTGCTCGTCTGCGATGCGCAAGGCACCGTCCGGGCCGCCAACGAGACCTTCGCCGCCTTGTGCCAGCTTCCGGCCCGCGCCACGCCGCAGGGCAGGCCGATCGAGACCTGGCTGGGCCGGGACGGCGGCGTTCTGCTCGCCAACCTCCAGCAGCGTGGCACCATCCGGCTGTTCGCCACGCGGCTGCGCGACGAGGGCGGCGGCGAGACCGATGTCGAGATCTCCGGCTGGACGGTCGAGACCGAGCCCGAGCCGCTGTTCGGGCTCGCGCTGCGCGACGTCCATCGCCGGCTGGCCGAGAAGCATGCGGACGCGGCACCGTTCCCGGACTCGGTCGAACAGCTCGCCGAACTCGTCGGGCGCGTGTCATTGAAGGATCTGATCCGACGCGCGACCGACACCATGGAGCGCGTCTATATCGAGACCGCGCTCAAGCTGACCGGCGACAACCGCGCCTCCGCCGCCGAGATGCTTGGCCTGTCCCGCCAGAGCCTCTACCTGAAGCTCAACCGGCTCGGCATCGGCGAACGCGAAGAAGACTGACGGCGTCTGCCACGAAGCTCGTCCGGCGCCCAAGCGCGACCATGTTCGCGCGCCTCGCCGAGGCCGTCGCGCATCCGGCGACTTGGCGTCCCGTAGGGGATTCGAACCCCTGTTACCGCCGTGAGAGGGCGGTGTCCTGGGCCTCTAGACGAACGGGACGAGGCGGGGGTCTCTTAGAGCAGAGGTTGGGGCGGCGCAAGTCACCTCGGGCATGACTCGCGGCCCGCGGCGCGATGCCTGCGCAGTGCCATGTTGCTCACCTTGTTTCGGCGCCCGAGCGAGCGGACAGGCGACTGACCACGTGCCCGGCGACGACATCCCAGACGACGATCCTGTCCGGACCACCCCCGGTCAGCAGCAGGTCGAGCAGGCGGTCGGACTGCCGCACCGCAGCCGCTATGCGCGTGCCGGCGGGCTCGCCGAGCGAGCGGGCAACCGGGGTCACGGACAAGGCCGCGACCGGTGCTGTCTCGTCGCCGTGCAGCGCCCGGCGGATCACCACGCTGACCAGCACCGCCGTGCCCACCACGATCAGTACGCCCATGACGATCACTGCCCCGAGCAGTGCCTTCGTCGCCCCCGTGCGCATCGTTCCGGAAATCCCCTATATCCGGTCGTCATGGACGACCCGCCGCCGGCCGGGATGGAACCCGTGCAGCTCATCGCCAGCCCTGCCCATGCCGGGGTCCGCGCCGACCGCTTCCTTGCCGACGCCATCGGCGGGACATCCCGCTCGCGCGTCAAGACCCTGATGCTGTCCGGCCAGGTGTCGCGCGATGGCGTGCCCCTGCTCGATCCGGCCGAGCCGGTGCGGGCCGGCAGCCTGTACAGCGTGTGCAGACCCCCGACCAAGGCCGCGCGACCCGAGCCGGAAGCAATGCAGCTCGCCATCCTGCATGAGGATGACGACCTGATCGTGCTCGACAAGCCGCCGGGCCTGGTGGTGCATCCGGCTCCGGGCAACGAGGCCGGCACGCTGGTCAACGCCCTGCTCGCCCATTGCGGCGACCGGCTGCCCGGGATCGGGAGCGAGCGACGCCCCGGCATCGTGCACCGGCTGGACAAGGACACGTCCGGGGTCATGGTGGTGGCCAAGACCGAAGCGGCGCTGGCAGCCTTGTCCGCCGACTTCGCAGCACGGCGCATCGAGCGCAGCTATCTCGCATTGTGCTGGGGTCTGCTGAGCCCGGGCACGGGCAGCCTCGAAGGGCCGATCGGGCGTGATCCGCGCGACCGCAAGCGCATGACGGTCGTGGCGCGCGGCGGCAAGCCGGCGCTCACCCATTACCGCACGCTCGAAGTGCTGCATGGCGCTGTGAGCCGGGTCGAATGCCGGCTGGCGACCGGCAGGACGCACCAGATCCGCGTGCATCTGTCCCAGTCCGGCCACCCCATCGTAGGCGACCCGGTCTACCTGCGGCGGATTCCGGCGGCGTCGAGGCTGCTGGCACCCCCGGCACGCCGCGCCGCCCTGGACTTCCCGCGCCAGGCGCTGCACGCGGCCACACTCGGCTTCGTCCACCCGCGTCTCGGCACGCGGCTGAGCTTCTCCACCCAGCCGCCGGCAGATTTCCGCGATCTGGCGCTGTGCATTACGGCGAATTCAGGTGGCTGACCGGCCATCCTCTTGACCGGACCGCATCAGTCCTGTATGAACACTCCACATCCGACGAGCGGGCGCCCCGCCGGTCTGGACGTCCCGGGTTCGCTTGCCATTTCCGGAGGCGGTCTCGGGGACGTGAAGTCCTCACCTGCGCCCATACTGAACACCGAGTGCAACCGACTTGCTGGTGGCGCCGTATTGGGCTCCAGCATGTTGTAAAACGGGTCTGGGTGTTCAGACGAAAGGAGCCTAATCGTGGCCTCTGCCGTCCTAAATGTTGGTCCTGAGGGTAACCTTTCCAAGTACCTCCAGGAAATTCGCAAGTTCCCAATGCTGGCGCCCGAGGAAGAACTCGAACTCTCCAAGCGCTGGCGCGACCACCACGACAGCGACGCAGCACACCGGCTCGTCACCTCGCACCTGCGTCTCGTCGCGAAGATCGCCATGGGCTATCGCGGCTACGGCCTGCCGATCAGCGAGCTGATCAGCGAGGGCAATGTCGGCATGATGCAGGCGGTGAAGCGGTTCGATCCTGACCGCGGCTTCCGCCTGGCGACTTACGCGATGTGGTGGATCCGTGCCGCCATCCAGGAATACATCCTGCATAGCTGGTCACTGGTGAAGATGGGGACCACGGCCGCCCAGAAGAAGCTGTTCTTCAACCTGCGCCGGCTCAAGGGCCAGATGCAGGCGATCGACGAGGGTGATCTCCGGCCCGATCAGGTCGGCCAGATCGCGCGCTCACTTTCGGTCTCCGAGCAGGACGTGGTGAACATGAACCGCCGCCTGGCCGCTCCGGATCATTCGCTCAACGCCCCGGTTCGCGCCGACAGCGAGGGTGAATGGCAGGACTGGCTGGTCGACGAGAGCGACAGCCAGGAGACGATGCTGGCCGAACACGAGGAGTTCTCCGGACGCAAGGCACTGCTCGGTGATGCGCTGCGCACCCTCAACGAGCGCGAGCGTCACATCCTCGTCGAACGGCGCCTGAAGGAAGAACCGGCAACGCTGGAAGACCTGTCACAGGTCTACAACATCTCCCGCGAACGCGTCCGCCAGATCGAGGTCCGGGCGTTCGAGAAGCTGCAGAAATCCATGAAGGCCCAGGTCGCAAACCGCCGGCTCGAGCACGCGGCCTAAGATCCCGAGCCGGGCGCAACAGCCTGGTTTCCTGCAGCCAAACGCCAGAGCGACGTAAAGAACGGCGGACCCTCAGGTCCGCCGTTCGCTCGTTCAGGAATGCCCGCCGTCGGCGAGTTCCCACTCCTCGCGCAGGGCGGCGAGCTTCTGCCGCAGCCGCTTTTCCCGCAGCTCGGCCTGGAGGTGCGTGGTCATCGTGCCGGCCATGGCCGCCAGTTCGCTGAGGCCCCAGCCGATGCCGCCGGCCGCCCAGACCCGGGTGGCGGCACCTGCCATGGTCACCCGCAAACCGGCCTGAAGGTCGTAGCCAATCTGCACAAGGTCATGGGCGGGAGCGATCAGGCCAGCGAGGCTGAACAGCGCAACGGCGCGGAAGACCCGCCGCGCCGGATCGCGGTCAGACAGCAAGGCAAGCAGCAGAACCGGGCAGCTCGCGGCAAGCAAAACTGCGGCACCCGGGAGCAGGGCGATCGTCACCAGGCAGGCGCCCGCACCCACCCAGTTTCGCATGCCGCTGCGCGCGGTCGCCTTGTCGCCGGACGCGGCCCGTGCGCGAGCCATCACAAGAGATCCAGTAGCAGGCTGGCCATCACCGCCAAGGCACCGACGGCGCAGGCTGTGTCGCGGGCGGCAGAGATGTTGCCGGCGAGCATCAGCCGCTTGACCTCGGGTTGCGCCTGGAGGGAGGCGGCAAGGATCGCGGCTTCATCACGCGCCTCCGTTTGCGCCGCCTCATCCTCCAGGCGCCCCGGCAGGTCGGTGAGCAGTTCGAGCATCGGCCGCAGCTCTCCGGCCCCCGCCAGCCGGCGCAGAGCGGCCAGGCGCACCTCGCGCCGGCTCACGCCGGGCCATTCCGCCAGCACCGGCTCGAGCGATGCTAGCAAGGCGGTGGCGAGGCCCGGCAGCGGCCCGAGGCGCGCCGCGACCTGGCAGCGGGACAGCAGCACAAGATCGCGCAGGCTCTGCGGCAACGCCCCGGAGCCTGCGGCTTCGCCTGCTGGCGGCTGGTCTTCAAGCCGCGCCTCGATGAAGGCGCGCGCCGGGGCATCAAGCGTGATCGGACCGCCGGTCGCGGCCAGCTGCTCGAGCCCGGCCGCCATCTCGCGCAGCCCGATTACGGGCGATGCGCCGAGCAGCTTCGTCTGGCAAGGCAGGAACGGGTTGAGTGTGTAGATGACCCGGAACAGCGTCAGCTCGATGTTGCCCGTGTCGGCAAGACGGGTGAGCTTCTGCGGCGGGCGCTGCACCTCGACGCCGCTGCGCGCACTGCGCAGCAGGATCCAGGCTTCGAGTCCGCCGCTGGCCAGCAGCCCCCGCACCAGCCGGCTCGCCCGCGCCGGATCGAGCGACGGGGGCTGGCGCGCCGCTTCGGCAAGCAGCGTGCCGAGCGCATCCGGTGCCAGCCAGACCCCTTCCCAGAACAACGGCGCCAGCGGGTCGAGAACGCTGATCAGGCGCGCGAGGCGGAGATTCTGCTCGATCTGCTCGTCGGAAGCGCCGACCCGCGCCGTTCGGGCCTCAAGCTGGAGATCGTCGCGCCGCAGCGCCTCCGCCTCGACCACCAGGGCCGGGTCATCGGCCGTCCGGCGCAGCCATTGCTCGAGCGCACCGGTCCGCAATGCCAGCACGGCCTGCTCGGGCTGCTCGGCGCAGAACAGAGCCAGGGTCGGCCGGTTCCAGGCAAACCGCTCGCCCAGGGCAAGCGGTCGCGCCGCCCGCAACGAGGCCCGGCGCCCGCTGCGGCGCGCGTGGCTTGAATCGAGATGCGCAAGGTCGCTGGGTAGCGGGCGCGATTGCGGGTCGTCGGAGAGCATCGCGCGCAGCATCTCGTCGAGGCTGCGCGGCAGCCGGAGGTTGCCGGCAAGGGTGGCGTAGCTGCCCTGGTCGAGCTTGAGCCGGGCGATCTCGAGTGGCGCGAGCCCGGCATGCGGCAGGGCGCGGGTCCACAGATCGAGCAGGAGCACGCCCAAGGCATAGACGTCGTCCTGGATCGTGCCGCGTCCGCGCGCGGCAGGCGCGCACAGCGCCCCGTAGGGCGACTCGTAGAGAGCGGGCTGGCGATAGGCTGGCGGCGCCGCGCAGGCCGGCCCGAGGATGGCCGAACGCCCATCGGCGCCGAGAAAGACGTTGTCCGGCCGGATCGCGCGGTGGGTCTGGCCATGGGTGTGCAGGTAGTCGAGCGCCATGGAAACGGGTCGCAGCACCTGGGTGAGCAGCGCGTTGCCGCTCACGGTCATCGCCGCGGTGCTGAGCGGCAGCCCGGCCGGTGCTTCGCTGATCATCCAGTAGCCGCCGGCACCCGCGCCGTGGGCGAGATGCGACAGCATGGCCGGGTGTCGCAGGTCCAGGAACGCCGGGAGCTCGGCGCGCAGCATCGGCACGCCGCGAACGGCGACGATCTTGCCGGCGACCTCATGCTCGTCCCTGGCGGCGAGACAATCATGGCCGCCGAGCTTCGGCTGGGGCCGATCGGTCAGGACGCGAAAGCGCCTGTCGATCAGGAACCCGGCGCGCTGATCCGCAAGCCCGTCCTGGCCGCCCGCCGCCACCAATCCTGCTCCGTCACTACAGCCACGCCGCGGACGAGCTTAGAACCGCAATGGTTAAGGGCCGGTTCATGCTCGCGCACGCTGCCATCCGGTCGAAGCCCGCGAGGTCCAGAACATCGCCCCGAGGCTCCGGAGGCCCGCGGACATGCAGGGCGCGGGCGCCACCTTACGCCTCGAACGGGTCGCCCATCAGGATGGTGTCGTCGCGTTCCGGGCTGGTGGAGAGCAGCGTCACCGGCGCCTCGACCAACTCCTCGATGCGGCGGACATACTTCACCGCCTGGGCCGGCAGCTCGGCCCAGGAGCGGGCACCACGCGTGGTCTGCCGCCAGCCCTCCATGGTCTCGAACACCGGCTGGATGCGCGCCTGGGCGCCGGGTGCGGCCGGCAGGTGGCGCACCGGCACACCGTCGAGCGTGTAGCCGGTGCAGATCCTGATGCTCTCGAAGCCGTCGAGCACGTCGAGCTTGGTCAGCGCCAGCCCGTTCATGCCGCCCACCCGCACCGCGCGGCGCACCAGCACCGCATCGAACCAGCCGCAGCGCCGGCGACGGCCGGTGACCGTGCCGAACTCGTGCCCCCGTTCGCCGAGCAGGCGGCCGGTCTCGTCATGAAGCTCGCTCGGGAATGGACCGGAGCCCACGCGGGTCGAATAGGCCTTGGCGATGCCGAGCACGAAGCCGACCGAGGCGGCGCCGACACCGCTACCGGTCGCCGCATTGGCCGCCACCGTGTTGCTCGAGGTGACGTAGGGATAGGTGCCGTGATCGACGTCGAGCATCACGGCCTGCGCACCCTCGAACAGGATCCGCCGGCGCTGGCGGCGGGCATCATCGAGCAGCTCCCAGACCGTCTCGGCGAAAGGCAGCAGCCGGGGTGCCAGGCCGGTGAGCCAGGCCATCAGCTCGGACTTCTCGAAGGTCGCCGCGCCGAGCCCCTGCAGCAAGGCGTTGTGGTGCAGCAGCAGCTCGTCGAGCTTCCAGTCGAGGGTCGCCGGCTCGGCGAGGTCGCAGACGCGGATCGCGCGGCGCGCTACCTTGTCCTCGTAGGCCGGCCCGATCCCCCGCCCGGTGGTGCCGATCTTGCGCTCGCCGCGCGCGGCTTCCCGCGCTCGGTCCAGCGCACCGTGCAGCGGCAGGATGAGCGCCGCATTCTCCGCGATGCGCAGCGTCTCGGGCGACACGTCGAGACCCTGCTCGCGCACACGGTCGATCTCGCCGAGCAGCGCCTCGGGATCGATCACCACGCCGTTGCCGATGACGCCGAGCTTGCCACGCACCAGACCGCTGGGCAGCAGCGAGAGCTTGTAGGTCTGGTTGCCGACCACCAGCGTGTGGCCGGCATTGTGGCCGCCCTGGAAGCGCACCACGATGTCGGCGCGGCTGGCCAGCCAGTCGACGATCTTGCCTTTGCCTTCGTCGCCCCATTGCGCGCCGATGACCGTGACGTTGGACATGATCAGCTCCCCGAAGGCAGGACGCGGGCCTCGGCCGCGCTGTGCGTGGCGTCCGGGGGGATGCCCCGCGCCGCATCCTGCAGGAGGTTTGCACCTCCGTTCTCGAATACGTGGCTGCAGCCGAGGCGGCGCCCTTCGGCGCGGGCATCGGCAACCGGAGCGAGGCCGGCGACGGTGACGAAACCCTCGCCGCGCAGGCGGGACGCGGCCGCATCATCCGTGCCGGCCGGCAGGAACAGCCGCGCCGGCCGGGCGCGCGGCGGTGCCGCGCGCAGGATCGCCTCCGGTCGCAGGGTCAAGCCGCAGGCCGGCTCGTCACCGCCGCCGAGATAGCGCCCGCCGCGGCCGAGCTCCTCGTGCCGGCCAGGGGCGTACACCGTCACGCACAAGCCCGTATGGTAATGCCAGCCGCGGAACTCGATCGGGTCGATGGTGAGCTTCAGGCCGGGCGCCCGGGCGCGGATCGCGTCCATGCTCGCCACCAGGCGCTGGTGCAGCGCCCGGGCGCGCGGACTGAGGCTGGCGTGCTCCAGGACCTCGAGCGCGCGGTCCGCCGCGCCGGCGGCGAGCAGCAGTTCGGTCAGCACGCCGGACAGGGCTCCGCCATGGCGCGACACCTCGGCGGCGTCCTTGCGATCGAGTGCCCGCAGCAATGCGGGACGGTCCGCCGTCGGCAGCCCGGCCTCCTCGATCAGCACGGGTGCGAGCGTCGGCAGGGTCAGGTCGAAGCTGAAACGCTGCAGCCCGGCCGCCTGCAGGGCCCCGGCGCCGAGGGCGATCACCTCGGCATCGGCGGGCGGGCTGTCGACGCCGATCCGATCGATACCAGCCCGGGGGGCCTCCCGGCCGGGGGCCAGGGAACAGCCCCGGGGGTTGCCGGCGGCGCCGGG
>Ga0080006_1139696_pt1 | contig 27124 bp, 18 predicted proteins | sample RS3BMetagenome_FD_69209 | JGI IMG/M metagenome (GOLD analysis project Ga0080006, IMG submission 69209) | Ferric oxide microbial mat and aquatic microbial communities from Rainbow Spring, Yellowstone National Park, USA - RS3B (SPADES... ...
CGGGTACGCCCGGCCCCCCCCCCCGGTCGTTCTCGGGGATCGGGTGGAACTGGGGGAGGTAGAAGGCGAGGGCCCGGGGGAGCCTTCCCTCCACTGGATGACCCACCGCGTCTTCCCCGGCGATGCCAGCAGTGGGGTCGGGGGCACCCGCCTCGCTCACGTCGGCGACAGGGGGGGCCGACCGGCGTTCGTCTCGATGCTCTGGAGCAACCGCTTGTACCGCTCCTCCTCGAACGCCAGGCGTGACTCGAGCGAGAGGTTGGCCGCGGCGAGTTTCTGGCTCTCTGCACGGCTCTCCGCCAGCTCCGCCCGGTGGCGAGCCTCCGCCTCTGCCAGCCGTCGTTCCCCGTAGGCGAGCATGCCGCTGGCAGAGGCCTGCAGGCGCACGAACCGTTGGTATAGGGCGTCGTACAAGTCTTCGACGGGGACGGGCGCCGCTCCCTCAGCGGCGGGAATCAGGCCCTCGATTGGGCCTCCGGGCCGTGGCGCCGGTACCCCACGGGCCTCCGACAGTACGTCCCTCGTGACCTCGAGGAACCTGCGGCCGTGCCGAGTGTCGGGCTCGAGATGGGCGCCTTCCGCCCATTCGTTCCAGGCGTTGACGAACACGATCCCGTCCGATCCGTGGCGATCGGTCTGGCTGGTGACGGCTCGGCGGAGCCACTCGCCGTAGCGGTCCGGGGTGGATCCGCAGAGCACCATCGCCTCACCGTTCTGTCGACGGGGCGTGTTGTCCCACCCGGTGGCGACGCACGGATACCGGACCCAGGGGGGATCGGGCCGATCGCTGTAGGCGGCGGCGACCGTCTCGTAGTCATAGAAGAGGTGCGAGGGGTCCACGCCTTGCGGGGAGTCGATGGGTCGGACCAGCTCCGCCATGCCGTGGGGAACGAACTCGGCGCTGGCATCGAACCCCCGCTCTGCGGGGTCGCGGTCGTGATCGCCCGTCTCGAAGAGCACCATCCAGGGTGCTTCCACACCCGCCAGGGCGCACTCCTCGCGCCACAGGTCGAACGTCCGCTTGGGGTCGGGAAGCCACTGGGCGCGGTAGATGGCGAGGAGGGGGCGCCCGTGGACCCGGATGTAGCGGGGGTCGCGAAAGGCCTCGATCAGCCAGCGGATGTGCTCGCGGTCGTCCGCTTCGTCGTACTCCTGGGCCACAAGCATCTCGTCGGACGAACCCTGCCAGCGCCGGTACCAGCTCTCATTGGCCCAGCACAGGGCGAAGGGGAAGTCTGGCCGGCCCGAGGCGAGCACCTCGTCGAACGGGCGATCGAGCATCCGCTTTCCCCGGAACCAGTAGTGGTAATAGAGGAATCCCGAGATCCCGTGGGACCGGGCCAGTCTCGCCTGGGCCTCGCGGGTCTCGGGCACGCGGAGGTCGTAGAAGCCGAGCTCGCCGGGCAGGTGGGGCTGGTCGTGCCCGTCGAACAACGGTTTCGTCCGGGCCACCACCGACCACTCGGTGAAACCCGGTCCGTGCCACGCGTCGTTCTCGGGTACCTGATGAAACTGGGGGAGATAGAAGGCGACGACCCGAGGGGCGGCTTCGCCGCCGGATGGGTCCCCGCCGGTCACCGGTCCCCGCCAGGCGAGCCTGGCACTGTCCGTCCGGCGGCGAGGAGCCTGCCGTAGAGCAGGCGCAGCGGTGCCAGGAGCCGGTAGGTCTTCGTGGAGAGCAGGTCGTCGACCTGGCGTCGGTACTCGTCGACCTGGCGCTCCAGCTCGTCCCGGTCACGGAGCTGCTGGCTGAGCAGGGCCGTACGGACCACCTCGTGGTGGGCTTGGTCGGTCAGCTCCGTCACCCGCTCCGCCAGCGTCGCCACCGCATGGTCCCCGTTGTCAAGGACCGTCTTGACGACGAACTGGTAGGTCTCCGCCTCGGGGTCCTCGAGGATCTGGTCGATGGTCGACTGGGAGAAGTCGTCGCGGACCACGCCGAGCTCGGTCTGGAACAGCGGCACGATGACCCGTTCGGTGCCGACGACGACCAGTCCGGCTTGGACGCAGAGCTCCCGGATCGACTCCTTGGTGAAGAAGCGGAGGTGGGTCCGGTCGAGGAGGCCGGTGTCGCGGTAGGGGAACGCCCCCTTGAGCAGGGCCATGCGCACGTCCCCGTGGGCGATGTTCGGGATCGAGATCACCACGGTGCCGGACGGCGCCACCAACCGCACCGCCCGTCTGAGCGTCGCCAGCGGGTCGTGGAGGTGCTCGAGGACGTCGCCGAAGAGCACCACGTCGAACCGGCGTCCGTCCATGCGTTCCCAGACGTCGGCGCGCTCGAGGTCGCCGACGACCACCTCGTCCGCCCGTCCGCCGGCGACAGCTGCCGCCTCCGGGTCGATCTCCACCCCGACCACGCTGCACCCCCGGTCGACCAGCGCCCGGGTGAAGTAGCCCGTCGAGCAGCCAACCTCGAGGACGGACTTGTTGAACCCCACCATGCGGAGGATGTGCGAGTGGGCATTGTTCTCCGCATCGGCGTCGACCGCCACCTCGTAGATGAATGACACCCCAGCGACCCTCCTTATCCGGAGCAGACTAGCGGGTTTCAGTTTTGAGAATTGAAATCGGACTGAACAGGCGGAGTGGGCTGCGGGGGCTGCGGCCGGGGTCCCACTACGATGGCCCGATGCCGCAGAGCCGTGCTGACGGTCCGGGGCTCGACGGGCGTGTGCACCTCGATGCGCTCGAGTCGCAGTCGGTCCACATCCTGCGCGAGGTGGCGGCCGAGTTCGAGCACCCGGTCCTCCTGTTCTCCGGGGGGAAGGACTCGGTCGTGATGGTGCGGCTGGCGGAGAAGGCGTTCTGGCCCTCGGCGCTGCCGTTCTCGTTGTTGCACGTGGACACCGGCCACAACTTTCCCGAGGTGCTGGCGTTCCGTGACGAGCAGGTGGCGCGGAGCGGCGTCCGCCTGCTCGTGGCGTCGGTGCAGGCGTCGATCGACGCGGGACGGGCCCGCGAGCCGGCCGGGCGCGATCCGTCCCGGAACCGCCTCCAGACCCGGACCCTCCTCGACGCGCTGGCCGAGCACCGCTTCGACGCCGTCCTCACCGGTGCTCGGCGGGACGAGGAGAAGGCGCGGGCGAAGGAGAGGATCTTCTCCCGGCGGGACGAGTTCGGCCAGTGGGACCCGAAGCGCCAGCAACCCGAGCTGTGGTCGCTCTTCAACGGTCGGCACCTCCCCGGCGAGCACGTCAGGGTGTTCCCGCTCTCGAACTGGACCGAGCTCGACATCTGGCGCTACATCGAGCGCGAGGAGCTGGCGGTCCCGTCGATCTACCTCGCCCACCGGCGTCGCGTGTTCCGGCGGGACGGCATGCTCCTCGCCGACGGCCCGTACGTGCGGAGGGCGGAGGGCGAAGCGTGCTTCGAAGCCCTGGTCCGCTACCGCACCGTGGGCGACATGACCTGCACCGGAGCGGTGGAGTCGGCCGCCTCGTCGATCGGGGAGATCGTGGCGGAGGTGGCGGCGTCCCGGTTGACCGAGCGGGGAGCAACCCGGGCGGACGATCGATCAGGTGACGCCGCCATGGAGGACCGCAAACGCGAGGGTTACTTCTGATGGAGCCACTCCGCTTCGCCACGGCAGGGTCGGTCGACGATGGGAAGAGCACATTGATCGGCCGGTTGCTCGTCGACTCGAAGGCCATGTTCGAGGACCAGATGGAGGCGGTGGAGCAGTTCAGCCACCGCCGGGGTGACGCCTACCTCGATCTGGCACTGGTCACCGACGGGCTGCGCGCCGAGCGCGCCCAGGGCATCACCATCGACGTGGCGTTCCGGTACTTCTCGACGCCGGAGCGCTCCTTCGTCATCGCCGACACGCCGGGCCATGTCGAGTACACCGCCAACATGGTCACGGGGAACTCCGTGGTCGACCTGTCCCTCCTCCTCGTGGACGTGCGCAAGGGAGTGGTCGACCAGACCCGGCGGCACGCGGTGCTCGCCTCGCTTCTGCGGGTCCCCCATCTCGTGGTGTGTGTCAACAAGATGGACCTGGTGGGATACGACCGGGATGCGTTCGACGCGGTCTGTGAGGACTTCGCCACCTTCGCCCGCAGGCTCGACTTCTCCGACGTGGTCTTCATCCCCGTCTCGGCGCTGGAGGGGGACAACGTCGTCCACCGGTCGCTGGCCATGCCGTGGTACGAGGGGACAGCGCTCCTGCACCACCTCGAGCACGTCTACATCGGTTCCGACCGGAACCTGATCGATCCCCGCCTTCCCGTCCAGTGGGTGGTCCGTCCCGACAGCCGGTCCCGGCCGGACGACCGACGGGTTGCGGGCCGCGTCGCCGGCGGGGTGTTCCGAGTGGGGGACGAGGTGCTCGTCCTGCCTTCGGGGCTCACCACCACGGTGGCCGAGATCGCCACCTACGACGGTCCCCTGGCCGAGGCTGCTGCGCCGATGTCGGTCACGGTCCGGCTGGCCGAGGAGCTCGACGTGTCGAGGGGGGACATGCTGTGCCGGCCGCACAACCGGCCGATCGTGGGGCAGGACCTCGACGCCATGGTGTGCTGGATGGGCGACCGGCGCCTCAGCGAGGGGGACACGCTGTTGCTCAAGCACACCACTCGTTGGGTACGTTGCCTGGTGCGCACCGTGCACTACCGTCTCGACGTGAACAGTCTGCACCGCGAGACCGCGACGGCCGCGCTCGAGCGCAACGACATCGGCCGGGTGACGTTCCGGGCCACCCAGCCCATCTGTTACGACACCTACCGGCGGAACCGCGAGACCGGCTCGTTCATCCTGGTGGACGGCGACGACGTGGTCACCGTGGGTGCGGGCATGCTCCTCGGGCCCGACTGAGAGCGGTCGGTCGATGCCCTCCCCCAACGTCACCTGGAATACCGGCGCGGTCACCCGGGACGACCGTGCCCGCGTGCTCGGCGCGGGCGGCGGTGCCACGGTCTGGTTCACCGGACTGCCGGGCTCCGGCAAGTCGACGCTGGCCTCGGCGGTGGAGGCGGCCCTGGTCCACGGTGGCCGGCCCGCCTACCGGCTCGACGGCGACAACCTCCGGACCGGCCTCAACGGAGACCTCGGCTTCGGCCGGGCGGCACGCGAGGAGAACATCCGTCGCGTCGCCGAGGTCGCCTGTCTCTTCGCCGACGCGGGGCTGGTGGCGCTGGCCGCCCTCATCAGCCCCTACGCCGGGGCGCGGCGAGCTGCCCGGAAGCTCCACGAACGCGCCGGGCTCCCCTTCGTCGAGGTCTACCTGGACACACCGGTGGCACTTTGTGAGGAACGGGACGCCAAAGGGCTCTACGCCGCGGCCCGGGCTGGCCGGCTCCACTCGTTCACCGGGGTCGACGATCCTTACGACGTGCCCGAGCACCCCGAGGTGACCGTCAAGCCGGCCACCGGCGTGGCCGGTGCCGTTGCCCAGGTGCTGTCGGCCCTGGCTGCCCGGTCCCCGGGAGACGGCCGGCCCAGGAGGTGTGGATGAGCCGCCCCGTCCGGCTCCTCTCGGCGCTGATCGGGGTGACTGTGCTGGCACTCGGGCTCGACGCCTGCGGCACCAGCCCGGTCGCCGTGCCCTCCCGTTCGGGCGAGGTTGCCTACGTAGCCAATGGTGCCGGGCTGGCCGTCCCCGGCAACAGCGTGGCAGCGGTCGACATCGCTACGGGGAAGGTCTTGCCTCCGGTGACGACCGGGACCCGGGCGTCGACGACCGCCTCCCTCCCCTCGGCTCTGGCCGCCACACCCGACGGCAGGCGGCTGCTCGTCGCCGACAAAGGTGTCGACGTCCTCGGTGTGATCGATACCGCCACCGGAAAGGAGGTCGATCGCGTCCCGGTGGGCCTCGAACCCGACGCGGTCGCGGTGGCCCCGGACGGTTCGGTGGCGCTGGTGGCCAACTTGTTGTCCGGGACGGTCACCCCGGTATCGCTCCCCGCGTTACGCGCCGGTGCACCCATCGAGGTGGGGAAGGAACCGGTGGCGATCGCCATCGACCCTGCCGGAACGCTGGCCCTGGTGGTCAACTTCGGCGCCGGCACCGTCACACCGATCTCGCTTCCCTCACTCCATGCGGGGGCTCCTGTCCCGGTCGGCCTCGAACCCGACGCCGTCGCCGTCACGCCCGACGGGTCGACCGCTCTGGTGGCCGATCTCCAGACCGGCACGGTCGTGCCGGTGGCCCTCCCGTCTCTCGGGGTCGGGGCACCGATCGCCGTCGACGGCGACCCGACCGGGATCGCCGTGGCGCCACCTGCCGGCAGCGGCGGCTCCGCTGGGCCGGCCGGCACCGCGTACGTCAGCGGCGGTGACGCGGTCACGCCGATCGTCCTACCTGGTCTCCTGGCCGGGACCCCGCTGTCCGTCGGGGTGGGGGCCGAGGCCATCGCCCTCGGGCCGGGGAACGTCCATGCGTGGGTGTGTGGCAACGACGGCACGCTCATCGAGCTCGACCTGGCCAACGGGGCCGTCCTGCGCCGGGTGGCGATCGGCGGCCAGCCGGTGGCGGTCGCCATCCCTCCACCACGGTCGGCGGCGGGGTAGCCGGTGGGCACCGCAGGGCACCTCGTGACCGGTCCCGCCGAGGCCACACCGTCGCGTTCCTTGCCCTTCCCTGAGACGTTCCGGGGGGTTCCTGCTCCCGGCCAGGGGTCCGGCCTGGTGCCTGCACGACGCGCGGGCCGGTACCATGGGGGTGTGCAGGAGGACCGGACGGCGCAGCGCGGCCCCTGCGCGAGACCACGGTCCGACGGGCAGTCGAGTTCCGGCGGTTCCGCGGCCACCGGCGGTCGGGCCGATACGGTCGACCCACGATCGCATGGGGGAAGTGGGCTGAGACACGGTCCCCGCCAGCGGGAGAACACGTGAGCCGACGCCGCCTCGCGCTCGCGTTCGGAGGCACGCTGATGGTGGTCCTCGTGGTCGTGAGGTTGGTGGTCGCCGACCCTGCCACCTCGGCCGCCCAACAGACTCCGGCCGCTCAGCGGAACCTTGCTGCCCAGCAGGCATCCGAGCCGACCCCGCCTGCTGCGCCGGCTCAGGACCCTGCAGGCCTGATCTTGACCAACCTCGACTACCCCGATCCGTTCGTGCTCACCGGCCCCAAACGTGACTATCTCTACACCGCCGGGTACGCCGTCGGGAAGACCCCCCATGTGCCGGTGATGGCCTTCACGGACCTCTCCAGGTTGGGCCCGCTGCGGGACGCAATGCCCGTCGTCCCCCAGTGGTCGACCGGATGGATCTGGAACCAGGCGGTCGCTCCGATACCCCACGGTTACGTGATGTGGTTCACCGCGACGTCGACGACCCGGACCGATCCGAACGGGGCGCTCTCGAAGTGCATCGGCACGGCCTTCGCACACAGCCCGCTCGGTCCGTTCGTGGCCGGAGCCAGCCCGCTCATCTGCCAGACCTGGGGGAGCATCGACCCCTTCATCTTCCACGGGCGGGACGGGCACGACTGGCTCATCTGGAAGGAGGACAGCAACGCCGACCGGACCCAGGTCCTCCCTACGACCATCTGGGCGCAACGGCTCACCGCGCACGACACGCAGCTCATCGGGAGCCCCGTGACCATCGCCGTCGCCGACCAACCCTGGGAGGGGGCGCTCATCGAATCGCCCGACCTGGTGCAGGCGGGTTCGCAGTTCTATCTCTTCTTCTCCGGTGGGTCCTCCGATGCGCCGGTCAGCGGCATCGGGGTCGATGCGTGCGCCGGTCCTGCGGGACCGTGCCAGCCCTACCGCACGACGCCCCTGCTGGCCTCCAATGCGCAAGGTCCCGGTCCGGACGAGGAGTCGCTGTTCACCCAAGACGGGGACACCTGGCTTCTGTACTCACCCAACGCCATCTTCGGACCGTACGAGAGCCGGCCGCTGGCGGTGGCCCGCATCGCCTTCGGTCCTCAGGGGCCCGAGGTGGTGCAGTTCGGTGGAGCGGTGCCCGGGCCTGGTTGAACGGAGCGGTCACCGGCCGAAGCGCTGGATGCGATGTCTTGCGCCGCAATCACCTGGCAGGTCGGCGGGCTGGTGTGCGACGAAGACCCAAGGTCGTGTCAGCGGACCCGGCGGCCGTCGAGGTCAGTACCTTCCCGGCCTGCTGCAGCCGGCCGATCCGGACCACCTCGGGGTCGATGGCGTCCGCCAGCCACTGGCCGGCCGCCGCGGTGGGGACGACGTGGATCCCGTCGGAAGACCGGATCCGGATGCCGTCGATGAACTCCTCGTACTTCCCTCCGGGGCACATCAGTGGGCCGAGGTCGCCCACGGTGACGCGCGTCGGGTCGGACGCCGCGACCCGGGAGAGCATCTGGTCGTACGCGTGGAGGCGGGTGGCCGAGTCCGCAGGCCAGGGCTGCCCGTCGTCCTGCTCGCCGGAGTCGAAGCACGGTGGCGTCTCGAGGATCATCAGCGCCCCGGTCGACGTTCCCACCCGCACCGCTTCCTCGAGATCGGCCATCAGCGTCCGGTCGTAGGCCGGCTGCCCGATGTGCATCCACGTGCCGTCGATCATCTGGTTGGACACTTCCCAGCGCCCTGCGAGGAGCACCGTGACGTTGGGACGGAACTGGCCGAGCTGTCTACGCCAGATGGCCGGCCACTGCTGCGAGGCGGGAGCCCCGGAGTTGCAGTAGGGCTTGGGCACACCCACCGTATTGCGGGTCATTGCCCGCTGGCTGAGGATCACGCCGCAACCGAGCTCGGCCTGGAGATCCATGCGGACGCCGTCCTCCCGCTGCGCCGGGCTGTCACTCAGCGCGAACCCGACCCGGAAGGCCACCGAGTCCCCGAAGAGGATCATCTTGACCGGCGGCCCAGAAGGGATGGGAGCCGAGTGGAGCTGACCGGCGTCGGCGACGGCGATCGGCACGGTGGTTGCTGCGACGATGGCGCCCAGGGTGACGCCCAGCGCGACCCCGGGCGCCATCCACGCGTGTCTCCGGGGGAGGAGGCGACCGTTGCGGACCGGCAGCTCGATCAGGAAGTAGGACAGCACCGCCGCGACGAAGGTGACCGACAGTCGGACGGCCAGGAGGGGGCCGCCGACCAGGCCGGTGTGGGCGTGGTCCAGGGTCAGGAAGAGCGGCCAGTGGTAGAGGTACAGCCCATAGGAGATGCGTCCGACAAAGGTCAGTGGAGACAGCGCGCAGAAACGGGAGAGCGGTGAATCGGGCCAGGAGACCACATGGGCGATGACCATGGCGGCCGCCAGGGCGACGAGGAGGAATCCGCCGGAGTAGAGGAACGGATCCTGCCCGTTCCAGGCGTGCCAGGCCCACAGCACGAACACGCTGCCGCCCAGGCCGAGGGCGGCGCCGGTCGCACGGCCCTCGAGCGTCCGGCTCCACCGCTCGGAGAAGACCCGCCAGTCGCGTTTGGAGGCAACGGCACCGACGAAGGAGCCCACCAGGAGGGCCTGAGCCCGGGTGTCGGTTCCGTAGTAGAGGCGGTCCACGCTGAATCCGGCGTGGTGCATCGCGGCCATCAAGGCGGCGGAAGCCAGCGCACCGCACCCGGCCACCCATCCGAGGCCCCTGGCGCCCTTCCACTTCAGCACGGGAAGGGCCACCAGTGGCCAGATGAGGTAGTACTGCTCTTCGACCGCCAGTGACCACGTGTGCAGCAGGGGGGACGGCGTGGCGGACAGCGCGAAGTAGCCCTGGTTGGAGAAGATGAACCGCCAGTTGGCCACGTAGGTCAGGGTGGTCAGCGCGTCGTCCCGGATCGAGGGCAGGTTGAGCGACGCCGCGTAGAAGTGGGCGTAGACGGCGACTCCGAGGAGGAGAACGAACAGGGCGGGGAGGAGCCTCCGGGCCCGCCGGGCCCAGAACTGGCCCAATGCGATGGTCCCGGTCCGCACTGATTCGTCGCACAGGAGCGAGGTGATCAGGAACCCGGAGAGCACGAAGAAGACATCGACGCCGAGCAGTCCGCCGGTGGCCCACGACACTCCTCCGTGGTAGAGGAGCACGGCGGCCACCGCGAACGCCCGCAGGCCGTCCAAGGGGGCGAGCCGACGGTGGTCGCCCGGGGTGCGCCGGGGGGTGGTGGGTGGAGCGGCGTCGGCGGATGTCATCGCCGTCGGACCCCGGTGGCTCCCGTCGCGTGCCGCCGAGGTCGCTGGCGGGCCGACCAGGTCAACCGGGTATGACCCCGCCGGGGCGCGGACCGCGGGCGGTCGCGAACAGCACCATGGTGGTGGTGTCGAGCTGGTCGGTGACGAAGAAGTCCTCCGCGGTGATACCGGTGGCTCCGCCGGCGTCACCGCTCGCCACGAACCGGTAGGCGATCGGCAGCAACCGGGTGTAGGCGGCGATGTACCACGACCTGGGGATCCGGTGGCGGAGGTCGAGCACGTCCAACCGGAGCAGGCGCTCCGCCTTGGCCCGGCGGGCAGTGAAGTCGGCCTTCACCCGGGGGACGGCGTCGAGCCCCTGCACGGTGACCTCGTCGAAGTGGCGGCGGAGGAGCGCGGCGAGCTGGTCCGGCTCGAACAGGTGTACGTGGAACGGGTTCTCGAAGTCCGCCGGTGCGTTGGGCGTGAGGAAGAACGCCGTCCCGTTCTCGACGAGGACCCGGGCCAGCTCCGCGACGTGCCCTTCGGGGGCGGTGAAGTGCTCGATCAGGTGCGACGAGCAGGCCCAGTCGAACGAACGATCGGCGAGCGCCAGCGCCAGCGCCTCCATCTGAGACACCACGAGCCCCGCCCGGGCGAACCGCCGGCGGGCGAAGGCGACGGCCTCGGCGCTGTAGTCAACGCCGCAGACCTCGCGCCGGTCGCCGAGGAGGCGGGCGGACTCGAAGCCCTGCCCGCATCCGACGTCGAGGACGCGGCCGGTCCCCAACCGCTCGATGACCGTCCGGTATCCGGCTGCGTGGAGGGCGAGGAGCGAGTCGGGGGTCACCCCTTCCATCGGGCGCTCGCCGGTCAGCCCGCCGCGACGCCGATCGGCCGGGGACGCCGTGGTGCCGGTCCGGCAATCGCTGCGCGTAGCCTTCCCGTCTCTCATGTGATCGCTGCCCATCCCTCACCCGTCCCTTGCCACTGGTCGTTTCCACACTGTCACGGTGGTCCCCGACGCTCGGGGTCGTGATCGGTTGTTTACACTAACGACCACTCGTGCCGCCCTCCGACCCCCCCCTCGTCGCGTCCCCGGACGGTCGACCGATCGCCATGGCGCCCCGGGTGCCGCCGTGGCGGACGGCCTCTGGCCGGCTGGGGACGCGCCTGTCTCGCTCAGTGCGCGTCCTGCGCTCCCCCAGCCGGGCGCGTCGGGTCGCCGACTACCTGTTGTTCCTGGTCCTCGGGATGGCGCCGATGCTGTGGTCCCGGCCCGGAGTGGTCACGGACGACACGAAGACGTACCTGTACCTCGACCCGGGACGCTATGTCCGTGACGCGGTCTCCATGTGGGACCCCGGGGTCGCCATGGGTACGGTCACCCACGAGAACATTGGCTACCTGTTGCCCATGGGACCCTTCTACTGGGGACTGGCGGAGCTGCACGTCCCCCTGTGGGTCGCGCAGCGTCTCTGGATGGGGGTGATCCTCTTCGCCGCGGGCGCCGGCATGCTCGCGCTCTGCCGGGTGCTGGGCCTGTGGGGCCCGGGCCGCTACGTGGCCTCGCTGGCTTTCATGTTCACGCCGTACGTCCTCCAGTACGCCGGGAGGATCTCGGTGATCCTCCTCCCCTGGGCGGGCCTGCCGTGGATGCTGGCGTTCACCATCCTGGCGGCCCGCCGTGGGGGCTGGCGCTACCCGGCCCTCTTCGGCCTGGTGATGATCCTCGTGAGCGGGATCAACGCCAGCTCCATCCTGTACGTGGGCTTGGCCCCCGCCCTGTGGCTCCCGTACGCGGCGGGGGTGTCCCGGGAGGTGACCTGGCGGCAGGCCTGGACCGCAGCATGGAGGATCGCGCTCCTGGCGCTGGGTGTGTCGTTGTGGTGGGCCGTCGGGTTGCAGATCGAAGCGGCGGACGGCATCAACGTCCTCAAGTACACCGAGACGGTTCCCGCCACCAGTTCGAGCTCGACGGCTGCCGAGGTCATCCGCGGGCTCGGGTACTGGTACTTCTACGGGTCGGACCGGGTCGGCCAGTGGACCCAGGCGTCGATCGCCTACACCCAGCAGGTGTGGCTGGTCGCCCTCAGCTTCGCGGTGCCGGTCCTCGCCGTCATCGCCGCGGCGTTCCTCCGCTGGCGCCACCGGGCGTACTTCGTCCTCCTCGCCCTGCTGGGCCTGACCTTGTCGGTCGGGGCCTACCCCTATGCCCATCCTTCGTGGATCGGTGGGGCGCTGAAGGCGTTCATGATCGACACCACGGCGGGATTGGCCATGCGGTCGACCGACCGGGTGACCCCCCTGGTCGTGCTCTCGTTGGCGGTCCTGCTCGGGGCGGGGGTGACCGCGCTGGCCCGGCGGGTGCACCGGACCGGTCTGGTGATCGCCGCCTTCGCCGGGGCCGTGGTGATCGGTGCCGCGGTCCCGTTGTGGACCGGGGCGATCATCGCCAACGGCTTCACCCAGCCCGATCGCCCCCCCGCCTCCGTGCTCAAGGCGGCCAAGACGCTCGACGGTGTGCACAAGGGCACCCGGGTCTATGCCCTGCCCGGCAACAATTTCGCCGCCTATCGGTGGGGGGACACCATCGACACCGTCTGGCCAGGGCTGATGACCCGGCCGTTCGTCACCCACGAGCAGCAGATCATGGGCTCCCTCGCCACCGCGGACTTCCTCAACGCGGTCGACTCCCCGCTGCAGAACGGCGTGGAGAACTGGGCGGCGCTCGGTCCCCTCGCCTCGCTGATGAGCGCCGGGGACGTCCTCGTCCAGTACGACCAGGCGTACGAGCGGTACTTCCTCCCGTCGCCCCAGGCGGTCGCCTCCGGCCTCGCCACCACGCCACCCGGCCTGTCGCACCCGACGTCCTACGGCACCCCCCGTCCGAACGAGTCGACCATCGCCCGACTCGACGAGGCGACCTTGAGCCGCCCGCCGAACGACGGATGGCCGGCTCCCCTGGTGAGTTACTCGGTCGCCAACCCGAGGCCCATCATCCGGGCGGAGTCGCTCGCCGATCCCCTGGTGCTCGATGGCGGCGGCACCGGCATCAGCGACGCCGCGGGGACCGGCCTGCTCGCCGGACACTCGACGATCCTCTACGCCGGCACGCTGGACACCCGTCCGAAGCTCCGGTCCAAGGTCCTTTCCGGGCCGGCGGACCTGGTGGTGACCGACACCAACCGGAAGCAGGGGTTCATGTGGAACTCCCTCAACGAGAACACCGGCTACACGGAGACGGCGTCCGAGGGCCCGGACCGCTCGAACCCGAGCGACGCCCCGATCGACCTGTTCCCAGGCGCCCCGGCCGACGCCAAGACGACCGCCGTGTTCAACGGGATCTCCGCGGTGACGGCATCGAGCTACGGGTCGTCGCTCTCGTACCTGCCGGAGGACCAGCCGGCCGCCGCCCTCGACGGGAACCTGCAGACGGCATGGCTGGACAACTCGTTCGCCGTTCCCACCGGGCAGTGGTGGCAGGTCGCGTTCGACCATCCCGTGCGCCCGGGTTCCGTCACGCTGGTACAGCCCCAGACCGGTGACCCCGACCGCTCGATCACCGGGGTCACGCTGACCTTCGACGGGCGCGATCCGCTCCGGGTGGCGCTCGGGCCGGCCTCGCTCGTCCCGGGAGGTCAGACGATCCCCCTGGGAAGCCGGATGTTCTCGACGTTGCGGATCACGATCGACGGCTACACGGTCGCCGCGCACCACCGCAAGGTGGGCTACGAGAGCGCGGTGGGCTTCGCCGAGGTCGAGATCCCCGGGGTCCACGCCGACGAGACGATCGCCATGCCCGAAGACCTCCTCCGCAGCGCCGGCGCCGCCTCGCTCCGGGACCCGTTGACGTTCCTCATGACCAGGCTCCGCAGCTCCGGTTTCCCGCCCCGGTCGGCCGCCGAGCCGTCGATGTCCCGGCAGTTCTGGCTGCCGACGGCTAGGACGTTCTCCCTGTCGGGGACGGCCCGGATCTCGTCGCTGATCCCCGATAACCTGATCGACCAGCTCGTCGGGAGGCAGGGGTCGAACGGCACCGGCGTCGTCGCCTACTCGGAGGGGAGGCTCCCCGGCGACCTCCGGGCCGAGGCCATGTCCACCCTCGACGGTTCTTCCTCGACCATCTGGGAGCCGGGATTCGGGGCGTCGCACCAGCCCGGCACCTGGCTCCAGTACCAGTTCCCACAGCCCCTCGGCATCGACCACCTCGACCTCCAGATCGTCGCCGACGGCGAGCACTCCATCCCCACCCAGATCACCGTGAGCAACTCCGACGGCTCCCGGGTGGTCGCGCTGCCGCCGTTGGCGGACAGTCGCGTCCCGGGGTCGGTGGTCGACGTCCCGGTGTCGTTCCCGACGTTGACCGGGTCGAGCCTGCGGATCACCTTCGACACGGTCCGGATCGAGAACACCCTCGACTACTGGTCGGAGTCGCCCATCGGGCTCCCCATCGGGGTGGCCGAGGTCGGGATCCCCGGGGTGCACGCCGGAGCGGTCCCGCCGGCCATGCCGGGGATCTGCCGGTCCGACCTCCTCGCCGTCGACGGGAACCCGGTGTGGGTGCGGGTAACCGGGTCCACACAGGCGGCTCTGGACCGTCAGGGGCTTCCGGTGTCCCTGTGCGGACCCGACGCCGGAGGGATCAGCCTCGGCCCCGGGACCCACACCCTGGTGGCGACGCTCGGCTCGATCTCCGGCATCAACCTGGACCAACTGGCCCTCGAGTCCGCACCCGGCGGGGCGGCTGCGGCGCTCCCCGCAGCGACGACGCCGGAGGTGACCACGGTGATGGCCCCGGCCCCGGCCCCGCCCGCCCCGACGGTCGACGTGGTGCACCAGACGGCGACCAGCTACCAGCTGGTCGTGCGCGGGGTCAGCGCGACCACGGCTCCGTTCGCGCTGGTGCTGGGGGAGAGCCTGAACCGGGGGTGGGTGGCCACGGTCCGCGGGGGCCCGGGGCTCGGGTCGCCGGTCCTCGTCGATGCGTTCGCCAACGGGTGGCAGGTGGATCCGGCGCGCCTGGGCGGGGCCGTGCACGACGGGACGTTCACCGTCGACCTGCGGTGGACCCCCCAGGGCCGCGAGAACCTCGCCCTGCTGCTGACGCTGCTCTTCCTCCTGGCCTGCCTGGTGCTCGCCTTCCTGCCGCGGCGGTGGCGCCGATCGAGAGGGAACGCCGTGGGCCCGGACGGTGCGCTCGAAGTGGTGTGGCCCCGCTTCGTTCTTCCTTTCGTGGCGGCGGGCCGCCGCGTCGGACTGGCGACGGCGACCGTGGCCGCGGTCGGCTGCGGCCTGCTGGCGGCGGCAGTGAGTGCGCCGGTGGTCGGCCTCCCGGTCGGTGCCGGGGTCCTCGTCGCCCTGGTGCTGCCCCGGGTGCGTCCGCTGGTCGGGATCGCCGGTGCCGCCTGCATCACCGGCGCGGTGACCTGGATCGTGGTCCAACAGGCCCGTGATCCCTTCAACCAGGTCGGCCTCTGGCCCCTCCACTACAACGCCGCCAACGTCGTCGTGCTGGCCGGGCTCGCCCTGCTGGCCGCCGACGCGATAGCGGACGAGGTGGGCCGCCGGCGGAGCCTTCCACCCCGTTCAGGCGGGTCTCCCAGGAGGGAGAGCGAGGGCTGGGACCGCTCGCGGTCCGAGCGGAGCGGCGGCGAGGACGTGCTCGACGCGGGACGCTAGCGCCGGGCGATCGCCTCGGCGGCCAGGGCGGCCAACGCGCCCCGGGCGGTGTCGTCCCAGGTGAGCCCGTCGGCCCGCTGCCGCGCCCCTTGGCCGAGCCGGTGGCGGAGCACCTCGTCGGAGAGCACCTCGTCCAGCGAGGCCACCAGGCCGTCCATGTCGTCGACCAGGAGCCCCGAGACACCGTCGTCGACTGCGTCCTCGTGTCCGCCGATCCGGGTGGCTACCGCCGGCGTCCCGCAGGCACCGGCCTCGGTCACGGTCATGCCCCATCCCTCCCGTTGTGAGGTGGAGGCCAGCACCCAGGCGCGCCGGTAGAGCCGCACCAGCTCGTCGTCGGGCACGTACCCGGGCAGGGAGATCCAGTCGGACGCCCCGTAGCGGGCCACCAGCGCTTCGAGTGCCGGTCGCTCGTATCCCTCGCCGACAATGACGGCACGGAGATCGGGGTGGCGGCTGCGCAGCCGGACCAGGCCCCCGATGAGCAGGTGGAACCGCTTGACGGGGACCAGGCGGCCGACGGCGACCACGAGCGGCACCGTGGAGCGCTCCCCGCCGGGACTGAAGTGGTCCTCCACCCCGGGCGGCGAGACGACGATGCGCCCGGCGGGAAGACCGAGGCGGTCCACGATCTCGGCCTTGGACGAGTGCGACAGCGTGACAATACGGGTCGTGCGGTAGAAGGGCGGGGCCAGGTGGTGCTCGATGGCGAATCCCAGGCGGGCGAGACCCCCAGGGAGCACCATCTTCCACATCTCCGCATGCACATGGTGGAGGAACACGATCCGCGGGGCTCGCGACCACAAGGGCGAGAAGAACGGCATGCCGTTCCAGATCTCCACGACCCCGTCGCCGAGGCCGATCCTCCCGAGGGCGCCCGAGAGCATGGTGCGCGGGAAGAGGCTCAGGCGGCCGGATCTCCGGACCACCCGGTAGCCGTCCCGCCGGACGGTGCCCGGGGCACCGGGCACCGTCGACGTCCTCATCGAGATGTCGAGCCCGGCAGCCGACCAGAGCGCGAGGACCCGGTGCGCGTGCAGTTCTGATCCGCCGGCTTCGGGATCGTCGAAGTCGCGCCAGGCGACGACGTCGATCCGCTTGAGCGCGGCCCGCTCGGCGATCTCGCCGAGCGAGAGATCCGAGAACGCCTGGAGCGCGGGATCGTCGAGCGCCCGGGGGGAACCTCCGGACGCCGGTTGGTCCGCATGGTCGGGCCGGAGGAGGCGCGCCGCCGGTTTGGCCGCGAGCCAGCCCGGGGCGCGCCGACCCTCGACCGCGGCTGCAACCTCCGCTGCCGAGTCAGCCCCCTCCTGTGCGGTCGTCACCGATGCTCATCCCTCGACGTCCGTGCCCCACCCTCGCCGAGCGAGAGTGTAGCGGCTGGGACAGAACCGACCGGGGGCTCGGCGCCGGTGTCGACCGGCGTCCAGGGGCCGCGCCAGGCCCACCCGGGGAGGACGGTGCCGAACTGGGCCTTCCAGCGGGCCCCGTGGCGACGGTGGTGGACGGTCACGAAGGTGATCGTCAGGGCAAGGCAGACGGCGGACTGGACGGCGAGGTCGGCCCGCGCCGTCCCGACCAGGCTCCCGTGCGCCACGACCATGGCACCTGCCGCCACCACGGCACCCAGCCCGAGCACAGCGACGACCCAGCGGGTCCCGACTCCGATGAGGTAGTTGGTGAGCAGGACGCTCACCCCCAGGAAGATCATCGCCCCCACCAGCGTGGCGAACGCAGGGGCGGCAACGGTGAGCCGGGGCGAGAAGAACAGCGCCAGGAACCCGCGGGGATCGATCAAGGCCGCTCCGAGCAGCCCGCCGGCGGGGACGGCCAGCAGGAGGAGGGTGACCCCGAACTGACGGATGGCATGCCCGCCGGCGTGCCAACGGATGGTGGCTTCGGGCAGGAGGTAGGCGCCCAGGGCGAGGGCGCCGAACACCAGGGCCTTCGCCGCCACCGAGATGGCGGCGTAGGAGCCCTCGTCGACGTGGTTGTAGCGGCCCAGGACGATCACGTCGATGTTCTGCAGGACGGCGAGCAGGCCGAGGGCGGTGAACGCCACCGACACGTCGATCACCAGCTGCCTGCGCCCGCCGTCCGGGGGGGCGTCGCCAGGAGGCGCGCTGCCCGCGTCTTCCGGGGTGGCAGCGCCGATGGCGGTCCGGCGCCGGACCAGCCACCGGGCGTGCGTGACCGCCAGGATCTCACCGACCAGGACGCCCAGGGCGTATCCCGAGACGCCGAGCCCGGCGGCGACCAGGACGACGATGCCGGCGGTGCGGACGACACCCTCGAGGAGGAGGTTGGAGGCGAGTGGGCGGTAGGCGCGGTCCGACTGGAGGAGCCCGCGGTCGACGCAGAGCAGGATCCACAGGCCGCCGGCCATGAGGATCGCCAGGATGCCCTTATCCGACGGCAGACCGATCAGGCGTGCGAGCCAGTGCTGCGTGGCCACCACCACCACCAGTTCCACCACGATGGCGATGACGAGCAGCCGGTGGACCCGGTGGGCCCAGGCCGGGACGAGCGAGAGCCTCCCCTGGGACCGCCAGGCGGTGACCCTCCGGACCACCCCGACCACGACGGCCGATCCGGGCATGGAGAGGATGAAGAAGAGACCGAGCAGTTGAGCGATGGCGCCGTACTCGCGGGAGGTCACCAGGCGGGCGACGACCACCACCACGAGGACGCTGGCCCCGTTTACCAGGAGCCCGGCGACGGCGACCGGTGCGGCGTCCTGGAGGCCGGTGCGCAGCTCCCCCGCCCGAACCCGCTCGAACCACGACCGCCAGCGCGGTCGCGCTGGCTCAGGAGTTCGCAGCGTCTGTCCCATGGGCGCCGGTTCCGGCCGACCGCGGAGTGATCGGTGCCCCGCGGCCCGTGCCGCCGGAGGACGAACCGCCCGGGGCGACGGAAGCCTCGTGGTACTCCTCCTCGACGTTCACCGACCAGATGTCGTGGTGGGCCCCGCGGAGGTTGTCGACGGTCAGCATGGCCGTGTACATCGAATGGTCCTGGTTGTTGTACTTATGCATCCCGTTCCTTCCCACCGGGTGCACGTTGGAGGCGCTCGACTCCAGCCAGGTGCGGATGACCTTCACCTGCTGGTCGTAGGCGTCGTCGTAGACGGGGTAGGCCTTGGGGATCCGTACCGCGTACCCCGCCTGCACGTCGCCCTTGTCGACCAGACCGATGGCGGCCAGCTCGTCGGTGGCCAACGCGACGAGCTCCTCGTCGGTGCTGGACCACAGCTGGTCCCCCTCGAAGACGAAGTACTCGAGTCCGAGGCAGGTGAACCCGTCCTTGACCATGAACGGCGACCACGAGCCGAAGTTCTGGATCCTCCCAACCTTGACGTCGGGGGCGTGGATGTAGATCCAGTTGTCGGGGAACCCCCGGTCGGCGGGGACGACGAGGGCGACAGTGAGGAAGTCCCGGTAGTGGAGCGCGTCGGCCGATTCGAGCACGGACGGCGGCGGCGGCGGGTCGATGATCCGGGCCAGCCCGGTGAGCGGCATCGAAGAGATGACCGCGTCGGCAGGCAGGCGAACCGCACCGCCGTCCGGGCGCCCTACGGTGACCGCCACCGCACGGCCGTCCTCGAGATGGACGGCCCGCGCGGGGGAGTCGAACCAGATGGCCCCACCGGCGGCCGCCACCTGTTCGGCGCAGCGCTCCCACATCATGCCCGGGCCGTACTTCGGGTACTGGAACTCCTCGATGAGGCTGGTGACCTGCGCCGATCGGCTCCGCCGGGCGCCGGGGAGGGAGTTGCGCAGCGGCTCCCACACCGCGGTCCACAGCGACATGCCCTTGATCCGTTGGGCGCCCCAGTCGGCAGAAAGCTCGGAGGCGGGCACGCCCCAGACCTTCTCGTTGTACGTCTTGAAGAAGTGCCGGTAGAGGCGCCAGCCGTAGTTCGCGACGATGTAGCCCTCGAGGGTGTCGCGGTCCGGCGGTGGGCGGAGGCGGACCCACAGGAACGAGAGCGCACAACGCAGAGCCTCGACGACCCCGAGGTTCCGGAGTGCGTTGCCCAGCTTGATCGGGTAGTCGTAGAACTTCCCGCCGTAGAAGATGCGGCTCATGCGCGGGCGGACCAGGAAGTCCTCGGGGGGGAGGACATCGTGCCAGAAGGCTTCCACCCGCGGGACCTTGGTGAAGAAGCGGTGGCCGCCGATGTCGAACCGCCAGCCGTCCCGTTCCACCGTGCGGCTGATCCCGCCCACCATCGAGTCCGATTCGACGACGGTGACGGGATCCCCGTGACCGGTCAGCTCGCGCGCGGCGGTGAGGCCGGCGGGGCCGGCACCGATCACGACCGTGTGGCGCGGCCGGTCGACCGGCCGGGCGACGCCTCGCTGGGGATCGCGCCGGGTGGTCACGTCGTGTGGTGCCGAAGGCACGGTGGAGGATGGGATGGGTGGGCTCCGAGCGGTCGGGCGGGTCGTGGCTTCTCGCGGAGACGACGGCCCTCGGTCACTGACTTCCGCCTAGGACGATAGTGGTTCAAGGGTGAGCGGTTCGGACGTCGGCGCTCCGGAGGGGCCGGTCTGTGCCGTCGCGGCGCCCGGAAGCGACCCGGAGGGCGGTCCCCGTTCACGGCACGACGATGCCGAGGAAGGCGAGCAGGGCATAGCCGACCATGGCGGCGGTGATCCCGGACAGGACGATCCGCCAGACTTCGGGCTTGGCGGTGAGGGACGCTCCCGCGATGACCAGCGGGAAGGCACTGAGCGCGTACCGCTCGAACGAGTCGAGGTTGGTGGACGCGGTGGACACCACCAGGATGGCGGCGGTGAAGGCGGTGTAGGAAGCCGGGAGCCGGCGCGCCACCACCACGAGGAGGAAGACGCTCAGGATCACCCACGGGATGTGCAGGGCACTGCCGACGTGGTGGCCGTGGAGAAGGGCCAGGGCATTGTGGGCCATGGCGGCGAACGGGGCGGTGAGCGGCCCCCGGTGGGCGCCTTGGGTCTGTTCCTTGAAGGGGAGGAGGGCGTTGCCGAACCGGGCACCCACCCAGGCCAGGTAGATCCCCGTCCCCACCACCGGGGCCGCGACGGCCATGAGCCCGGAGAGCGGGACACCCGCTTTTGCCGGGTCGTCGCCTGCCGGGTCGGGGGCGTCGGCGTGCCGGACCGATCGCCGGTGGCGCCACCATGCCGGGAGCGGGCGGGCGAGCTCGACCGCAAACGGGAGCGCCAGGAGCACCCCGAGGGGCCGGACCATGCCGGCCGCCAGGCCGGCCACCGCGGCGAGCCACCACCAGCGCCGTCGGGCCGCGAGCAGGCCGACCGTGGTGCAGACGAGGAACGTCCCCTCGGAGTACCCCATGACGAGCACGTAGGCCGCCGGGGCCAGAGCCAGCAACCACACGGCCCGCTTGGCCAGCTCCGCGTCCCCGGTCTCCCACTCCACCATGCGGAGGAGGACGGCCATGCCGACGAGCGTCGAGAGGTTGGCCACGACGATCAGCGCCGCCGACACCCCGATGCCGGGCACGGCGCCCAGCCATCGCCCGAGGAGCGGGTACGCCGGGAAGAACCGGAGCGACGAACGCCCGGCGAGGCCGTACCCGGAGCGGGCGATCGCCTCGTACCACCCTGCGTCCCACGCCAAGAGGCCTTGGTGCACCCGGAACGCGGCCGAGGGGTCCGCCGGGTGGAGCTGGTCGACGAGGCGTGTGGCCAGGGCGAGGGTGGCCACCACCAGGGCCCGCGAGAGGAGCCACGCCGGCAGCACGGACACGACGGGACGGCCCAGACGGCCCAGACGGCCTGGATAGCCCGGCGATGCCCCCGCCGTCGAGGGGGTCCGTGCCGGTGTCCGGCGGAGGCCGGAGGTCAACTCGGCTTCGGCGTGAACTGGTAGAGCCACATGGGTTGGTAGAACGCGCTGCTCCCGGCGATCAACGGGTCCGTCGCGTAGTGGGCGTTGGCCTGGATCGTCACGATGATCTGCTGGCAGTCGGTCGAGAACCCCTGGTAGCCGGGAGCCCACACCACGAAGATCCGGTGGGTCCCGGCCAGGGACTCGAGGTGGATGGCGAACACCTCGGGCGACGCGGCCGCGATCGCCTGGTCGTAGTTGACCCAGTCGACGAAGGCGGGTCCCGTCCCCCGGGGGAACGTGAGCTGCCGGTAGCGGCCGCCGGGCAGGAGCCGGTTCACCGCCGGGCCGAGCTGGTCCGGGCAGTAGGCCACCACGTCCCCGGGCTGGGACCGGGCGGCCAAGGACCGGCTGACCTGACCCGCCTGGGTCCGGTTGGTGGTGATGTTGGGGACCGATCCGACCAGGCCGGCGACGACGGCGACGGCGAGGATCACGGTGCGGATCCGGCGGTCGAGGAACGTGGAGATTCCGAGCGCGACGAGGAGCATCAGGAGCACGAACACGACCGAGGCGTACCGGGGGCTGAACGCGCTCTTCGAGACGTACCCCCCGGCGACCGCCAGGGCGAGGGTGCAGACGACGGCCCACCCAAGCGGACGGCTGCGGGGACGGGTGCGCAGGTCGAGGTCGATGTGCCGCCGGTCCATCGCCACGCCGAACAGGCCCAGTCCGAGGAGCGCGAAGTAGAGGATCTCCAGGGCCCGGCCCTGGTTGGTCCCTCCGCCGGCGAAGGTGGTGAAGGCGCTCACCATGTCCGAGAAATTGGCCGGCGCGGCCCACGGTGTCCCGGTGTGACGGGACTGGAAGAAGAAGATCGGGAGCCAGGGGACGAAGGTCAGCCCGCCGACGACCATGGCCCCGAACGCGGCCCTGTCATTTCGTCGCGCAGCATCGGTATCGTGGACCCACCGCCAGATCAGCCAGATGCCGACGGCGGCCACCAGGTAGAGCGACCAGTAGTGGCTGTAGAGGAGCCCGCCGGTGACCGCGGCGACGGCCACCAGGTTGCCGGGTCGCGGCCGGCGCAGGGCACGGTCGAGCGCCAGGTAACCCAGGACGGTGAGGAGGGCGACCAGCGCATACATGCGGGTCTCGGTGTCGTAGTAGACGGCGAACGGCGACGTGGCCACGAACGCCACCGCCGCCCAGGCAACGGTTCGACCCCCGAGTCGCCGCCCGGCGATCCAGGTGACCGGCAGGGTGATGACCCCGATCACGCCGGAGAGGGAACGGACGGCCAGATCGGACTGCCCGAAGATCCCCATCCAGAAGTGGAGGAGCACGTAGAACAGCGGTGGCGCGCCGTCCCGGCGGAGCAGGTCCGGGATCCGGGCGATCGGCTGGGCCGAGATGTTCACGGTCAGCGCCTCGTCGAGCCAGAGATCGGAGCGGGTCCAAAAGCGCAGGACCACGGCGAACGCGAGGACCAGGCCGAAGAGGACGGCGAGGACGATCCGCAGCCAGGGGGGGAATGGGCGACCTTCGGGGTCGTCCGCACCGCCATCGGGCACCGGCACCCCGGTCGTCGGCCGGCCGGGAGGCGTCGCCGACAGGTCGGGGGCCGGTCCGTCCACCCGGGCCGCCCCCCCGTCCGGGATCGTGACGGTGCCCCTCGGTCCGGCCGGACCGGGGGCGGCCGAAGTGCCGGAGGCCGCGTCCATTCGCCGCATGGTACCGGAGCCCGGCCTCACCGGGTCTCCGGGTGACCGGTTGGGTCGTGGGCGAGGCGGGTCGCGGGTAGGGTTTCGGCGCGGGGAAGACGAGAGGGGCCGTTGGCCTCCGGAGCCAGAGCGAAAGTGGTCATGGTGGTAGACGTCCTATGCGGACCCTGATTCTGTGCGGTGGAAAGGGGACCCGTGCGTATCCGCACACGCTCGAGATGCCCAAGCCTCTTTTGGAGGTGGGTGACAGGCCGGTCCTGCGCCATGTGATGGAGATCTACGCCCGCCAGGGCTTTGTAGATTTCGTCCTCTCGGCCGGGTACCGGGCTGATCTCATCCGTAGGTTCGCCGAAGATCTGCCCGAGGCGTGGGATGTCCAGGTGATCGACACCGGGGAGGACACAGGCACCGCCGGCCGGGTGTCGGGTTGCGCCTCTTCCCTCGGTCCTCTCTTCATGGCTACCTACGGCGACGGTCTCGGTTCCGTGAACCTGAAGGAGCTGTTGTCCTTCCACCGCGCCCATGGAGGCGCCGCCACCGTCACTGCCGTACCCCTCCCATCGCCCTACGGCACGCTCGAGTGGGACGGGACCGGCCGTGTGCTCCGCTTTCGAGAGAAGCCGAGGCTGCCGGACCACTGGATCAATGCCGGGTTCTTCGTGATCGGACAGCGGGCCTTCGATCTGTGGACCGGTGACGACCTCGAGCGCGACGTCCTCCCGGCACTAGCGTCGGCCGGCGAGCTCTACGCCTACCGTCACCGCGGGTTCTGGCGCTCGATGGACACCTACAAAGATGCACTTGAGCTCAGCGCCTACTGTCGCAAAGGAGATGGACCGTGGACGACCTTGTCGGATCCAGAGTTCTCGTCACCGGAGCCACTGGCTTCATCGGATCCCATCTCACCCGGCGGCTGATCGATGAGGGGGCTGAAGTTCATGCCCTGACCAGCACGGTCTCCTCGGTCTACCCGGTCCGTCTCATCGATCTTCGTGACCGGATCACCCTCCATGGTGGGAACCTCAACGACAACGGCGCCATGGAGGCGCTCGTCGCTCATGCCCGCCCGAACATCGTGTTCCACCTCGGTGCCTACACGCACGTCGGCAAGTCGTGGGAGCGGATCGACGAGTGCATACAGACGAACGTGCACGGCAGCGTGGCGCTCCTCCAAGCCCTGGCCCGTACCGACTACGAGCGCTTCGTCTATACCAGCACCAGCGAGGTGTACGGCGACATCCCGGTACCGTTCCGGGAGGATGCGGTGGTTGAGCCGCTGTCTCCGTATTCGGTCAGCAAGCATGCCGGCGAGCAGTTCTGCCGCATGTTGCACAAGGGCCGGTCGTGGCCCGTCGTGGTCGTCCGTCCCTTCAATGCCTACGGCCCCGCCCAGAGCCCCGATCGCATCATCCCCGAGATCATCACCAAGGCACTGCGCAAAGAGCGGCTGCTGATGACCCAGGGCCGTCAGACCCGGGAGTTCAACTATGTCGAGGACCTGGTCGACGGGTTCATCCGGGCGGCCACCGTCCCGGGCATCGAGGGCGAGGTGTTCAACATCGGCGGCGGCGAGGAGTACTCGATGCGCGAGCTGACGCAGACCATCCTCGATCTCATGGGCAACCCCATCGAGCCCGAATTCGGCGCCCTCCCCGACCGTCCCACGGAAATCTGGGCGATGCGCAGTGACGTGACGAAGGCGCGCCACCGGTTGGGCCTGCCGGCTTTCCGGTCGCTCTCCCTCGGCCTGGAGCCGACCATCGCCTGGTACCGCCGGGAGCTGGAGCAGGCTGGCTCACTGTTCTCGCCGTGAATCCGGTCGTCCCGTAGGCATGGGTACCCCCCGGGCCGAGGTAGTCGAATCCGAGGGCGCCACCGGGCCGGCACGGCCGTTCGTGGCGTTCGGCATCGCCTTCGCCTGCTACCTGGCCCTTTCGGTGGTGCTGTGGTGGCACGTCTGGTCGACGCACCCGACCTCGACTGCCACGTGTGGGTGTGGTGACACGTCCCTCTTTTTGTGGTTCCTCGAGTGGCCGGCGTACGCCATCGCCCATGGCCTCGACCCCTTCTACTCGACGGCCCTCTTCCATCCGGCCGGCGTCAACCTCCTCGCCAACACGAGCGTGCTCGCCGTCGGTGTCCCACTGGCCCCGGTCACCTGGCTGTTCGGACCGGTCGCCACCTTGAACGTGGCCTCGACGCTGGCGCCGGCACTCTCGGCGCTCGGCATGTGGTGGCTGCTGCTGCGCTGGGTACGGTGGATGCCTGCGGCGTTCATCGGTGGCCTCGCCTTCGGGTTCTCCCCCTTCGTCTTCGAGAACCTGGCGGGGTCCCATCTGATGACCGGACTGCTGGTGCTGGTGCCCTTGATGGTGATCTGTCTCGACGAACTGCTCATCCGCCAGCGTCGCCGCCCGGTGGTCGCCGGGGCCGCCCTCGGCCTGTTGGTGGCGTTGCAGTTCTTCGTGAGCACCGAGGTGCTGGCCATGGTGGTGATGATGAGTGCGGTCGGCGTGGCGCTGCTCGTCGTCTCGGCGGCCGTGCGTCGGCGTCACGAAATCGCCGACCGGGGCCCCCACGCCATCCGCGGGCTGGCGATCGCTGCGGCGATGGCGACGGTGCTGCTCGCCTATCCCCTGTGGTTCGCACTGCGTGGGCCGGCTCATCTGTCGGGCCTCGTGTGGCCGACGATCAAACCGGGATCGGCTGGGATCCGCTTGAGCAATCTGTGGCATCTGCATTTCATGTCTGGACTCGAGAATCAGATGCGGGCGACGGGCGGCTACCAGGGGCCGGCACTTCCCCAGCCTGAGTACCTGGGTCTCGGAATACTGTTGGTGCTCGTTTTCGGTGTCTTGATCTGGCGGCACGATCGGCGGCTGCGGTTCTTTGCCGTGCTCGGGGTCATCGCTGTCTTCTTGTCCTTGGGATTGCAGCCCTATTGGACGCCTTGGCGCGTCCTTGTGCACATCCCGCTGATCCAGAACGTCATACCCGGACGCTTTGCGGCCATCACGTCGCTCTGTGCGGCGGCGATGCTCGGCATGGTCCTCGATCACGTCTACGGCTGGGTGCACTCCAAGTCGTGGCACATCGCCGCCGTACCCGTGACGCTCGCCGTCGCTACCCTGGCAGTCGGGTCGATGGCGGCGGCCATCGTCGGAAACGTTCCGCTCACCACGACGGCGGTCGTCCTTCCCCGGTGGTTCGTCGATGCAGCTTCCCATCTGCCGCCGGGGCGAGTGGTCCTTGTCGTTCCCGCACCTTTCACCTTGATCCAGTCTGCGGAAGACTGGCAGGCCGTCGGTGGCATGCACGTTGCACTGGTGGGCGGATCGGGCCCCGGAAGTATCCCCGCGCGAGCGGGTAAGGAACGGGCAGGACAGAACGTGATCAGCGCCGCTTCAGTTTCGTTCGACGGGCCCCCGCCGCCGACTGCTGCGAACATCCGTGCTGTTCGCAGCGCGATTGCGGGTTGGGGTGTCACGGACGTGGTCGTGCCGGATCCGGCCTCGCTCCCCCGTTACGAGCGGGGGACCAGTCCTGCCGCGGCCGTCGGGCTGCTCGCGGTCGCCATCGGTCGGCGCCCTCGGTTCCACGATGATGCCTGGGTCTGGGATCATGTACACGTCCTCGGACCACTCCGCTCGATCTCCTCGGATGCTTTTGCGGCGTGCACCGCACCGACGAGGCCCTTCGGCCCTTCTGTGCTTTCGGTCCCTGACTGTGTGATCTCGGCGTCCCGTCCGACCGCATGAGCCGAGAGGTGTCCCCGCGAGAGCCGCGAAACGCCGGGTTCCCACCCATGATGCTGATGGGATCGATCTTCGCCGGCTACCTGGCCGTAGCAGTGGTGCTCTGGT